>Ga0105240_10010244_pt1 | contig 13194 bp, 9 predicted proteins | sample KBSC54metaG_FD_80426 | JGI IMG/M metagenome (GOLD analysis project Ga0105240, IMG submission 80426) | Corn rhizosphere microbial communities from Kellogg Biological Station, Michigan, USA - KBS C5-4 metaG | ecosystem: Host-associated > Plants > Roots > Rhizosphere > Soil | place: Michigan, USA... | reverse complement strand
TCGCTCTCGTGCTTCTTCGCCACGGCCGGGTCGGTCGGGCGATAGAAGTTCTTCGCACCGATCTCCTGCCCTTGCGGCGTGTACAGGAACTTGAGATACGCCTCCGCGGCCTTGCGCGTGCCCTTCTTGTCGGCCACCTTGTCCACCACCGCCACCGGCGGCTCGGCCAGGATGGAAATCGACGGCACCACCACGTCAAACTTGTCCTTGCCTTCCACGCGCGCCGCCAGCAGCGCCTCGTCTTCCCACGCGATCAGCACATCGCCGATACCGCGCTCGGTAAAGGTGGTGGTCGCACCGCGCGCGCCCGAATCGAGCACCGGCACGTTCTTGTAGAGCTTCTGCACGAAATCCTTGGCGGTGGCGTCCGAACCGCCCGGCTGCTTCAGCGCATAGGCCCAGGCGGCCAGGTAATTCCAGCGTGCACCGCCGGAGGTCTTCGGGTTCGGCGTGATGACGGCGATGCCCGGCTTGACCAAGTCGTTCCAGTCCTTGATGCCCTTCGGGTTGCCCTTGCGCACCAGGAAGACGATGGTCGACGTGTACGGCGAGGCGTTGTGCGGCAGGCGCTTCTGCCAGTCTTTGCCGGTCAGACCTTTCTCGGCGATTGCGTCGATGTCGTAACCCAGCGCCAGCGTCACCACATCGGCATCCAGCCCGTCGATCACGGAGCGGGCCTGCTTGCCCGAGCCACCATGCGAGGCACGCAGGGTGATGTCCTCACCCGTTTCGGCCTTCCACTTCTTGGCGAATTCGGTGTTGATTTCCTTGTACAACTCGCGCGTCGGGTCGTACGACACGTTCAGCAGTGTCGTTGCCGCATGCGCACCCACGGTTCCCCCCGCCACGATGGCAGCCGCGATGGTATTGAACACAAACTTGCGAATCATCTTGCAGCTCCGTTTCTGATCTCTGATGGATTTGGAATAGGAGCAAGACTACCGAGCGGGTCTTGTACGGGGAACGAATGGTTTCAGGGAATGTTCATCGTTTTTTGCATAAAGGCGGGGGTGGGGGCTGCGCGGATGCAAAGCAAAGGGCCGTGAGCGGGCGTGCGGGCGTGGTGCTTGAGGGTCAAACCCTCGGCGTTGGATGTCGGAGACTCGAGCTTGGGCCTCGGACAGTGGGACTCCAGGAGTTTTGGGTGGAGGTCGGGCCTTGGAGAGACGTTGGGTCGACTGTTTTTGGGTGGAGCTTGAGGGTTGGAGGGTGGAGCTTGAGGGTTTTAGGGTGACGTTTGGGTGTTGGAGGGTGGAACTTGAGGGTTTTAGGGTGACGCTTGAGTGTTGGAGGGTCGAGATTGAAGGTTTGGGGGTGGAGGTTGGGTCTTTGGGGGTGGAGCTTGAGGGTTTTAGGGTGGAGTTCGGGGCTTGGAGGGTGGGACTTGAGGGTTTTAGGGTGGGGCTTGGGTCTTAGACGGTGGGGCTTGAGGGTTTTGGGGTGGAGTTCGGGTCTTGGACGGTGGGGCTTGAGGGCTTTGGGGTCGCGGGGGGAGTGTCAGGATTTCGGTGTTCAAAAAGGGCTTCCTTGCCCCGGGCGGTTTTTTTTTGTTGGTGGTGCATCCCTTGTTTCATCCCCTGCCGGGGCTGACTCACTTTCTTTGTCTTGCCAAAGAAAGTAAGCAAAGAAAGGCGCGCCCGATGCGGCGACCCCCTCCTTGAATTTATGTCGCAAGGAGGGAGGGGAGGCAAACTCGCTGCGCTCAGACAGGCCTCCCCTCTTTTTCCTCCTTGCAACAGAAATTCAAGGCGCCGCATAGGGCAGGGAAAGGCCAAACCGTCGATCACCATGGCAGCAGGAGCCAACAACACACCGCGAAGCGTAGCGAGCAACAACAGCAGCAGACCAGTGCCACCTAGCCCAGCACACCGACGGTGTGGCCTTTGACGTTCCTGCCCTAGATGGCGCCTTGGATTTTTGTTGCGGGGAGGATCAAGAAGGGAGGCCTGTCTGAGCGCAGCGAGTTTGCCTCCCTTCCCTCCCCGCGACACAAATCCAAGGGGAAGTCGCCATCTCGGGCGCGCCTTTCTTTGCTTACTTTCTTTGGCAAGACAAAGAAAGTGAGTCGCCCCCGGCAGGGGGTGAAACAGAGATGCACCACCAACAGAAACAAAAAGCCAAAAACAAAAAGCCAAAAACAAAAAAGCCGCTCCGGAATCCTCCGGAGCGGCTTTTTAACGCACCACTACACAGCCTCAGTGCACAACCCTCTCAAACGAAAACGCCCCATCCCGATAATCCACCGGCACCACATCCTTGGGCGCGAACTTGCCCTCCAGGATCATCCGTGCCACCGGATTCTCGAGCTGCTGCTGGATCGCCCGCTTCAACGGCCGTGCCCAAAACACCGGGTCGTAACCCGCTGATGCCAGCTTGGCCACCGCCTCATCGCTGATCTCCAGCGCCAGGTCCATCTGCGCCAGGCGTGCCGACAGACGCTTGAGCTGGATCCGCGCGATCGATTCGATGTTGCGTTGGTCCAGTGCGTGGAACACCACCACCTCGTCGATCCGGTTCAGGAACTCGGGCCGGAAATGCGTCTTCACTTCCTGCCACACGGCACCCTTGATCACGTCCGCCGGTTCGGTCGCCATCTGCTGGATGAGCTGCGAGCCAAGGTTCGACGTCATCACGATCACCGTGTTCTTGAAATCCACCGTGCGGCCCTGGCCATCCGTCAGGCGGCCATCGTCCAGCACCTGCAGCAGCACGTTGAAGACGTCCGGGTGCGCTTTCTCCACTTCATCGAGCAGCACCACGCTGTACGGCTTGCGGCGCACGGCTTCGGTCAGGTAACCGCCTTCCTCGTAGCCGACATAGCCCGGCGGCGCGCCGATCAGGCGGCTCACGGAATGCTTCTCCATGAACTCGCTCATGTCGATGCGGATCAGGTGCTCCTCCGAATCGAACAGGAAGCCCGCCAGCGCCTTGCACAGCTCGGTCTTGCCGACGCCCGTGGGTCCCAGGAACAGGAACGAGCCGTAGGGCTTGTTCTCGTCCGCAATGCCGGCGCGTGAGCGGCGGATGGCATCCGACACCAGACGCACGGCCTCGTCCTGGCCGACCACGCGCTCGTGCAGGCGGTCTTCCATCTTGAGCAGCTTCTCGCGCTCGCCCGTCATCATCTTCGACACGGGGATGCCCGTGGCACGGCTGACGACTTCTGCAATTTCCTCGGCACCCACCTGCGTGCGCAGCAGCCTGTTCGGCTGCTTCTGGCCTGCGGTCTCGGCGTCGGTTGCGGCCTTGAGCTTGCCTTCCAGCTCGGGCAGCTTGCCGTATTGCAGTTCGGCCACCTTATCGAGCTTGCCTTCACGCTGCAGCCGGGTGATCTCGAGCTTGATCTTGTCGATCTCTTCCTTGAGCGCGGCCGCACCCTGCGCGGCGCCCTTCTCCGCCTTCCAGATCTCGTCAAGGTCGGCGTATTCCTTTTGCAAGCGCTCGATCTCTTGCTCGATCAGTTCAAGGCGCTTCTGCGACGCTTCGTCGGTTTCCTTCTTGACGGCCTCGCGCTCGATCTTGAGCTGGATCAGGCGGCGGTCGAGCTTGTCCATCGCCTCGGGCTTCGAGTCGATTTCCATCTTGATGCGCGCAGCCGCCTCGTCGATCAGGTCGATGGCCTTGTCCGGCAGGAAGCGGTCGGTGATGTAGCGGTGGCTGAGTTCAGCCGCGGCCACGATCGCCGGGTCGGTGATCTCCACGCCGTGGTGCAGTTCATATTTCTCCTGCAGGCCGCGCAGGATGGCGATGGTCGCCTCCACGCTCGGCTCGCCCACGAGCACCTTCTGGAAGCGGCGCTCCAGCGCGGCGTCCTTCTCGATGTACTTGCGGTATTCGTCCAGCGTGGTCGCGCCGATGCAATGCAGCTCGCCGCGTGCAAGCGCCGGCTTGAGCATGTTGCCGGCGTCCATCGCGCCTTCGGCCTTGCCCGCGCCCACCATGGTGTGGATCTCGTCGATAAAGAGAATGGTCCGGCCCTCTTCCTTGGCGATGTCGTTCAGCACCGCCTTCAGGCGCTCCTCGAACTCGCCGCGATACTTGGCACCGGCCAGCAGACCCGCCATGTCGAGCACCAGCACACGCTTGTTCTTCAAGCTTTCAGGCACCTCTTCATTGACGATGCGCTGCGCCAGCCCCTCGACGATGGCCGTCTTGCCCACGCCCGGCTCGCCAATCAGCACCGGGTTGTTCTTGGTGCGACGCTGCAGGATCTGAATGGCTCGGCGGATTTCATCATCGCGGCCGATGACGGGGTCGAGCTTGCCGATCCGGGCCATCTCGGTGAGGTCGATCGTGTACTTCTTGAGCGCTTCGCGCTGACTTTCGGCCTCGGCGCTGCCGACGGTCTGGCCGCCGCGTACGGCGTCGATGGCGGCTTCGAGCGGCTTGCGCGACAAGCCGTGTTCGCGCGCAATGCGCCCGGCTTCGCCCTTGTCGTCGGCCACGGCCAGCAGGAACAGCTCGCTGGCGATGAACTGGTCGCCGCGCTTGATGCCTTCCTTCTCTGTCGCCTGCAGCAGGCTGCCGAGGTCTCGACCCACCTGCACCTGTTCGCCACCCTGCACCTGAGGCAGGTGTTTGATGGCGCGGTCCAGCGCCGTATCGAGCGCCCCCGTGTTGACGCCAGCGCGCGCGAGCAGGTTCTTGGTCGCGCCATCCGGCTGGCGCAGCATGGCTAGCAGCAGGTGGACGGGTTCGATGTACGGATTGTCGTTGCCCAGCGCCAGGCTCTGCGCGTCGGCCAGCGCTTCCTGGAAGCGGGTGGTCAGTTTGTCCAAACGCATTAAAAACCCCTTGCGGAAAATGTTTCACTGCTCCGAAAGATAGGGAGCTTCGGTGGCTTTTCAAGCATGGAAACGCGAGTTTTGATGCAGATTTGCGCCAGAACAAACGGCGGCGCGCCTGCCGGCCACGCCGCCGTCCCAAGTGCTTCAAAATCGTCCTGGCTATCGCATCAGTTGGGCACCGATACCGTCGCCACACCGCCCGACACGCTCACCGAGATGCGGTCGCCCGCGGCCGGCGTGCCCGTGAAGTTCGGCACGTTTGCCGCGTTGATGGCAGGTGCAGCACCGGGCGTGCCACCGCGCGGGGTCGTGCGCACCACCTGCGACGGCGGCAACGGCGTGCCGTTCTTCAGGTTCGCGTACATGGCGTCCAGCGCGCGCTGCTCATACAGCACCAGCGGCACGAACAGCGTGTCGTAGCCGGGCACAAGGTCGATAAAGCCGTCGAAATGCTGCGCGTTCATCACCTCGATATACGACAGCTTGCTCGAGCCGCCCTCCACCTTGGCGTTCAGCCCCAGATACGGCCGAGAGCCATGGTTGACCGGCAGTAGCGCGTCATTGCGGCCCTGCACGATCAGCGCGGGCTTGCCCTGCAGGTTGCCCGTGCGCAGCGTCTGGCTGATCCCCGTCTGCAGCGATTGCGAAGCCGCATCGGCGCCTGTCAGCAAGTTCCGCAGGCACAGCGCGCCGTCGAGGTTGGCGGCCTGCGTGCCGGTCGAGTCCACCGACTGGTTGCTGCGCGTCGGGCCGCCCTGCGCGTTGTTGTTGACGAGTTGCACGCCGGAAGTGGGCGGAATGCCGTTGCCAACCGCCGCCATCTGCGCGAGCGCCGTGGCATTCACCGCCGTCGGATGGAACGATGCGTCAGTTGCCGCGAAGCTCAGCCCGCACAGGTTGTCGGTCACGCTTGCGCGCGAGAGCGCGTTGCCAAACGTGGTCGCTACCGATGGGTCGATCTCGTAGAACGACATCGACGCGTGTACTAGGTCCGACTCCGGCTCCCAGCCGTAGGCGCGCATCTTCTGCAGGGCTTCGTCAGCCTGGGCAGCTGCCGTGGTGGACGTCAGAAGGCCGGCTGCCTTGAGCGCTGCGCAGCGGTTGGCCTGCGCACCTGCCGGGAACGTCGTAAGGCTGCCAAAGAACGCCTGCGCCGGTGCCGTGGCAACGCTCGCAGACGACGCCGCGCACAGCCGGAACACGTTGGCATAGCTCACATAGTCGAACAGCGGCTTGCCGGTCGTCGGCAGCGTCGTGCCACCGCGCACCACCTGCACCCCGGTGTTGGGCGGCAGGTTCAGGCCAGGCTCGCCGACGGCCACCCCGTCGATCCACCCGCCGGTGTCCTGCTCGGCAGCCGCAATGGCCGCGCCACCACCGTTCGAGATGCTCGACGCGATGACGATGGTGTTGTCCGGACGCACCGGCAGCGCGCTGCCAATGAGCGCACCGCTGGCTCCCGCAATCTTGTCGTTGATCGCCCAGAACGCGAATTGCACGGCCTGCAGCGTGAACAGTCCCCAATCCTTCTCCGGATTGCGCTGTGAATGTGCGTGCTTGAACGCCAACCGATTCGGCGTGGCCGTGTTGAAGGCAGCCAACTGGCTGCTGGTGAGCGGCGCGGCAAAGTGCGCGTTGGAACCGGCGGCGCTGCGCGTGGTGCGCGTGCCGTCCTGCAGGGCGACGGTATCGGTAGCCAGATCGTGCGGGCCGGCGCCGGTGCCCTTGTCGGTATAGGCGACGGCGCACTTGCGCTTGAGGCCCCACTCGCCGGTGGAAATCGCGCCGTAGATGCCGCGCGAGCCCGACGAGGTGGCAGTGATGATGCAGGGATTGTTGACGTCGAAGCTGTCCGGAATCTGCACGAGCAGCACCACGTTCTGCTGGCCGGTGCCGTCATCGGAGTACGTCACGTATTCCGTCCCGGCGATCATGCCGGAGCCCTGGGTGACGTTGCCGCTGGCATCGACGTTCGGGCCATAGAGCGTGCCGTAGCCGCCCTTGGCCGCCGTGTCGACCAACGCGCGGTAGTTTGCGTAGATCGCCAGGCGGCGTAGCTCGGCTGCCGTGGGCGCGGTGGGGTTGGCGATGACGGGCGCGGTGGCCGAAGCCAGGCCGCTTGCGCCCAGGCCGGCGGTCAGCAGGTCGTCGGATACGCCGTCGTACCGGTTGACGGTCACCTTGCCGGCAAAGGCCGGTTTGGTATTGCCCGGCACGTTGTTGCCGTCATTGCTGCCGCCGCAAGCGCTCAACACGCCGCAGCCCGCCAGCAGCACGGCACCGGCAGTGATGAGGTTGCTTGGTGAGACGTGCCGTCGCAGGCGCGCCGTTCGGGTGGGTTTCATTGCGTCTCCTTCTCGTTATGGATGGAACAACACAAAGCAACCCGCGGCGGCCTTCGATACTGCACGTCCCTAAGCCACCGCAGGCACTACCAGTATGTGAACCCAACTTCTCATTCGCAACTCAATTTGCGCGACGGGCCTTGCGATCAACTGAAGGTGCGCACCGTCCAGAGACCGAGCATGGTGAGGAACAGCGAGCCGCCCAGATGCGCCACGATATGCAGCGCGCCCATCAGGTTGTCGCCAGCCAGGATGTTGGCGACAACCTCGCTGGAAAACGTCGAGAACGTCGTCAGCCCGCCCAGAAAACCAGTGATGACAAGCAAACGCCATTCAGGCGGCAGCCCCGCGTGCGTATCGAAAAAACCCACCGCAACGCCGATCAGATAGCCTCCCACCAGATTGGCTGCCAGCGTGCCGTACGGCAAGGCCGGATTGATGGCGTTCCACAAGATGGCGAACGCCCAGCGCAACCAGGCTCCCAGCGCAGCGCCCACCCCTACGGCCAGAATGCCCATTCCGCTCATGCGGTCGCGTCCTTGTTATTCGTAGTCGTTGGGTTGCGCCGATGCGCCAGGCTGGTTCGCCGCGCTTGCCGCAGCGTTGGTTGTCGCAATGCCCCAGCGGGCGAGCGCCTTGTCGTCCGTGACACGCGCGTCGACCCAGCGCGCGCCTTCGGGCGTCTGTTCCTTCTTCCAGAACGGCGCCTCGCTCTTGAGGTAATCCATGATGAATTCGCACGCGGCAAAGGATTCGCCGCGGTGTTTGGACGCCACTGCCACCAGCACGATCTGGTCTTGCGGCTTGAGCTTGCCAACGCGGTGGACGACAAGCGCGTCGATCAGCTCCCAGCGCTGCATGGCCGCGCTCACGATGTCGGCGAGCGCCTTTTCGGTCATGCCGGGATAGTGTTCCAGCTCCATCTCCGACACGCCGGTACCGTCGTTGATGTCGCGCACGGTGCCGATGAAGCTGGCCACCGCGCCAATGTTTGGGCGGCCGGCACGCAGCGCTGCAATCTCGGCGCCGAGGTCGAAGTCGGCTTCCTGCACGCGGACTGACATGGTCGATCTCCTGCGCTCAGCCGCCGGTCACGGGCGGGAAGAAGGCGACTTCGCAGCCGTCATGCACGGCGGTATCGGCCGGCACGATCTGGTGGTCCACCGCCATGCGCAGCGCACGGCCTTCGGCCAGGGTGTCGCCCCAGACCGGACCGCGCTGCGCCAGCCAGCGGCGCACATCACCCACGGTGCGCACGGCCTCCGGCACAACCACCTGCTCCTGCGAGGTTCCGAGTTGTTCGCGCACGCTGGCAAAGAAACGAAGTTCAATCTGCATGGCCATCGCTCCTTACACCAGACCCGCGAACGGCAAGAAGCTGACGACATCGCCCAGTGCGATCGGCTGATTGGGCGGATTGTCGATCAGGCCATCCCCCCACACGGTGGAGGTCAGCACGCCCGAGCTTTGATTCGGGAACAGGTCCAGCCCGCCGCTGGCGTTGATGCGCGCACGCAGGAACTCATTGCGGCGATCGCCCTTGAGCAGCGCAAAGTCGGCGCGCATCGGGATGCGCTTCGGCGCCACGTCGGCCACGCCCTGCAGGCGCAGGATGAACGGCCGCACGAACAGCAGGAAGGTGACGAAGCTCGACACCGGGTTGCCCGGCAGGCCAATGAAAAACGCGGTCGGACCACCCACCATCCCTTCGGGCCGGCGCACCTCGCCAAAGGCCAGCGGCTTGCCCGGCTTGATGGCGATCTGCCAGAGATTCAGGCGCCCTTCGGCTTCCACCGCCGGCTTGATGTGGTCTTCCTCACCCACCGACACGCCACCGGAGGTGATGATGAGGTCGTGTTCCTCGGCCGCTTCGCGCAATGTGTCGCGCGTGGCTTGCAGCGTGTCGGGCACGATGCCGAAATCGGTGATGTCGCAGCCGAGGTTTTCCAGCAGCGCGCGCAGCGTGAAGCGGTTGGAGTTGTAGATGGCGCCCGGCTTGAGCGGCTCGCCGGGCATGGCGAGTTCGTCGCCAGTAAAGAACACGGCCACGCGCGGACGGCGCACGACGTGCAGATTGGCGCAGCCGACCGAAGCCGCCAGGCCCAGCTGCTGCGGGCCGAGGCGCGTGCCCCGCGGCAGGATCTCGGCGCCGTCGGCAATGTCTTCGCCGGCGCGGCGGATCCATTCGCCGGATTCAGGTACGTGATCAATGATGACGGTGCCCGTGTCCGGGTCAGCCTTGCATTGCTCCTGCATGACCACCGCATCGGCACCCGGCGGGATCAATGCGCCGGTGAAGATGCGCGCCGCCTCGCCCGCATTGAGCGGCTGGCCGACATGACCGGCAGGAATGCGCTGCGCCACCTTCAGACGCGTGCCCGGCGCGGTGATGTCGGCCGCGCGCACGGCGTATCCGTCCATCTGCGTGTTGTCGGCAGGCGGCACGTTCAAGCTGCTGCGGACGGCCTCGGCGAGGACGCGCCCGTTGGCGTGCAACGTCGACACGGCTTCGGTCTCGTGCAAAACGCGCACTGCGGCAAGCAGTTGCGACAGCGCCGCATCGAGCGTCAGCAAGGACGGTTTGACGGCGGGAGCATCGTTGGCGGACATGCGGGAATGGGGAAGCGGAATCGAAAAGGAGACTTCGATTGTATCGGTTCCAGGCCGATGCCATGCATCAGCGCAGGCGTATCAAGCGAATGCGTCGGCCAGCGCGGCCCGCAGCGCCGGCACGATGTGCGCGTCAAACCACGGGTTATGTTTGAACCAGGCCAGGTTGCGCGGGCTCGGATGCGGCAGCGGGAACAGCACGCGGCCGTCGGCGTCCTGCACGGGCCCATTGCGCACCACGTCGGTCAGCGACCAGTCGCGCGGCACGTCGAGGTAATTGCGCTGCGCATAGGTGCCCACCAGCAGCGCGAGCCTTACATCGGGCATCGCGGTCAGCAACGGCCGATGCCACTTGGGCGCGCATTCCGGGCGCGGCGGCAAATCGCCATTCGCGCCGGTGCCGGGAAAGCAGAAACCCATCGGCACCACGGCGATGCGCCTGTCAGCGTAGAAATCGTCGTATGAGATCTGCAGCCACTGGCGCAGGCGGTCCCCAGAACGGTCGTTCCAGGGGATCCCGGTTTCGTGGACGATGCGGCCCGGGGCCTGCCCGATGATCAGGACACGGGCGCGGCGATCCGCCACGACCACTGGGCGAGGCTCATGCGCCAAGGCGCCCTTGCACTCACTGCAGGCGCGGATGTCGTGCAGGCAGCGCTCGAAGGCTGCCTCGGCTACGTCATCCGGCACTGCTTCCATCGTTTTAGAGACCGGTGTGCTGGGCGATATAGCCCTTGATGCGGTCAACGTCGGCCGGCATGACTTCGAAGCGCTGTGGCAGCGACTCGATATCGGCGTAGCCAGCCGGGCGCTCCGGCTCGCGGTCCAGCGCTTCGCGAATGGTGTCGCCAAACTTGGCCGGCAGCGCCGTTTCCAGCACCACCATCGGCACGCCCGGCGTCAGGTTTTCGCGCGCCACTTTCACGCCGTCGGCGGTGTGGGTGTCGATCATCGTGCCGTACGTGGCAAACACGTCGCGGATCGTATCGACGCGGTCTTCGTGCGAGCTGCGGCCGGAGACAAAGCCGAACTCGGCGATGCGGTCGAACTCCGGCTTGCCCGTCATCGAGAAACCGCCTTTTTCGTCCACGTCGCGGAAGAGCTGGGCCAAGCGTGCCGGATCACGATCCAGCAGGTCGAACACGAAGCGCTCGAAGTTCGACGCCTTGCTGATATCCATGCTGGGGCTGGACGTGTGATACGTCTGCGCGGCCGAACGCACGCGGTAGGTGCCGGTGCGGAAGAACTCGTCGAGCACGTCGTTCTCGTTGGTAGCAACGACCAGCTTGTCGATCGGCAAACCCATCATGCGCGCGATGTGGCCGGCGCAGACGTTGCCGAAGTTGCCCGATGGCACGCAGAACGAGACCTTGTCGCCAATCTTCGGGGCCGCCAGCAGGTAGCCCTTGAAGTAATAGACGACCTGGGCGACAACGCGCGCCCAGTTGATCGAGTTGACCGTGCCGATCTTCTGGCGGGCCTTGTATTCGAGATCGTTCGACACCGCCTTGACGATGTCCTGCGCGTCGTCGAACACGCCTTCGATGGCGATGTTGAAGATGTTCTTGTCTTGCAGGCTGAACATCTGCGCGGTCTGGAACGCGCTCATCTTGCGGTGCGGGCTCAGCATGAACACGCGAACGCCGCGCTTGCCGCGCATGGCGTATTCGGCGGCGCTGCCCGTGTCGCCGGAAGTGGCGCCCAGGATGTTCAACTCGGCATGCTCACGGTCGAGCGCGTATTCGAACAGGTTGCCCAACAACTGCATCGCCATGTCCTTGAAAGCCAGCGTCGGGCCGTTGGACAGGCACAGCAGCGACAGCGACGTGCCGCCTTCCTCGCCCAGCTTGTGCAAGGGCGTGATGTCGGCGGTGTTGTCGCCAGCGCGCGCGTTGCAGTAGACCTCGGGCGTATAGGTGCGGCGGGTCAGCGCGCGCAGGTCGTCTTCGGGAATGTCGGTGGCGAACTTGCGCAGGATCTCGAACGCGAGATCGGCGTACGGCAGGTCGCGCCAGCGGGTCAGTTCGTCAACACTGACCTGCGGGTACTGCTCAGGCAGATACAGCCCGCCGTCCGGCGCCAGGCCGCCCAGCAGGATGCGGGAGAAACTCTGCGGCTCTGCGTGGCCGCGGGTCGATCGGTATTGCATGCTCATGTCCTGCGCTTAGTTCAGTTCTTCCATGCGGATGCGCGTGACCTTCGACAGCACGGTCGGCAGCGCTTCGATGGCGGCGATGGCGGCGTTCACGCGCTTCTCGACCGTCACGTGCGACAGCATGATGATGTCGGTCTGCGGTTCGCCTTCGCGCGATTCCTTCTGCAGCATGGCGTCGATCGAGATACTGCCTTCGGCCAGGATGCGCGTGATGTCGGCCAGCACGCCGGTTTCATCGGCCACGCGCATGCGCAGGTAGTAGCTCGAGCGCACTTCGTCGATCGGCAGCACCGGCGTGTCGGACAGCGCATCCGGCTGGAACGCAAGATGCGGCACGCGGTGTTCCGGGTCGGCCGTGTGCAGGCGCGTCACGTCCACCAGATCGGCGACGACGGCCGAAGCGGTCGGCTCGGCGCCTGCGCCCTTGCCGTAGTACAGCGTCGGGCCCACGGCATCGCCGTTGACGACCACGGCATTCATCGCGCCTTCGACATTGGCGATGAGGCGCTTGGCTGGCACCAGCGTCGGATGCACGCGCAGCTCAATGCCCGCTTCGGCACGGCGCGTGATGCCCAGCAGCTTGATGCGGTAGCCGAGCTCTTCGGCGTAGCGAATGTCGACGGCTTCCAGCTTGGTGATGCCTTCCACATATGCGCGTTCAAACTGGATCGGCACGCCAAAGGCGATGGCGCTCATGAGCGTGAGCTTGTGCGCGGCGTCAAAGCCCTCGATGTCGAAGGTCGGATCGGCTTCGGCGTAGCCCAGGCGCTGGGCTTCTTTCAGGACTGTGTCGAAGTCCAGACCCTTGTCGCGCATCTCGGTCAGGATGAAGTTGGTGGTGCCGTTGATGATGCCGGCGATCCACTCGATGCGGTTGGCCGTCAGGCCTTCACGCAGCGCCTTGATGATGGGGATGCCGCCGGCCACAGCGGCCTCGAACGCCACCATCACGCCCTTGTCCTGGGCGGCCTTGAAGATCTCGTTGCCATGCAGGGCCAGCAGCGCCTTGTTGGCGGTGACGACATGCTTGCCGTTGGCGATGGCGCGCAGCACCAGCTCACGCGTCAGGTCGTAACCGCCAATCAGCTCCACGACGATATCGATCTCGGGCGAATCCACAATCGCAAACGGGTCGTTCACCACCGGCACGGTCGCCCCGGCTTCCTGCACGATGGCACGCGCCTTGTCGAGATTGCGCACGGCAACCATGGCGACTTCAATGCCGCGACCCGCGCGACGGCGGATTTCTTCCTGGTTCCGTTGCAGAACCTTGAGGGTACCGCCACCGACGGTACCG
>Ga0105240_10010243_pt1 | contig 13194 bp, 6 predicted proteins | sample KBSC54metaG_FD_80426 | JGI IMG/M metagenome (GOLD analysis project Ga0105240, IMG submission 80426) | Corn rhizosphere microbial communities from Kellogg Biological Station, Michigan, USA - KBS C5-4 metaG | ecosystem: Host-associated > Plants > Roots > Rhizosphere > Soil | place: Michigan, USA... | reverse complement strand
TTTTTTCGGGCGAGCTCGAATCCTACCACCCTGAACGGGAGCATGGACCACAACGTGGTGATCGGGATTGCGGTGTTTTCTCTGTTGGCCGGCATGCTGTGCGGCGCGCTCCCCGCCTGGCGTTCGTCCCATGCGCCGGCAGTCGAGGTACTCAAGGCAGAGTCTTCAAGCATCTCCGGCGGCTCACGCAATCGGAAATTGCTCAGCGGGCTGGTGGTGGCGCAAATCGCGCTTTCACTTCCTCTGCTGTTGTGCTCCGGGCTGTTTCTGCGAACACTGCGAAACCTTGCCCACGCGAATCCCGGATTTGAGCAGGACCACATTCTCACTGCGACCGTGGGACTGAATATCGCCGGCTACAGCCACGACCAGGAACAGGTGATCGGTCGCAAGATACTTGATCGCGTGTCGGCATTGCCGGGCGTCAAGGTTGCGACTCTTACGGACTGGATACCGATGACCCTGAGCCACAAGGGGGAAGATGCGTATCCGGAAGGATATGTGCCGCGCCCCCATGAATCTTTGCAGGTGTACCATGCCGAGGTGGCCCCGCGGTACTTCGAATCCCTTCATATATCCATTTTGGAAGGACGCGAGTTTACACCGGATGACGATGAAAAGGCCCCGAGGGTACTCATCGTGGATCAGACGGCGGCGAGGCGCTACTGGCCAGGGCAGGATCCGCTGGGAAAGAAACTCAGGGTGTGGGGCAGACTTTTCACGGTAGTCGGCCTTGTCAGAAATTCAACCCATATGTTGATGAACGAGTCGCCGGAACCTATGGTCTACATGAGCTTTTTCCAGGAGGGATACGAGACGATCGTGCAGGTGGAGACCGAGGCAAGTCCGGCCGATCTGGCGCCTGCGGTGGAAAACGCCATCCGCACAATCGATACACGGCTGCCGGTTTTCGACGTGCGCCCCATGCGAGAGAGCACCCAGTTGGCGAGCAGCTTCGCCATCATACAGAGCACCCTGGCGGGATTGTTCGCGATGATCGGGCTGGTTCTTGCAATAACAGGAATCTACGGAGTCGTGGCCTATCGAACCCAGATGCGGACCCACGAGATCGGAGTGCGAATGGCTCTGGGCGCTTCCCGGGTCGATGTGCTGCGACTGGTGTTGTTACAGGGATTGTGGCTCACAGGTATCGGACTGGCGCTGGGATTAGCGTTTGCTTTGGGGCTAACGCGATTCATTGCACGGCTGTTGTACGGAATCGGCGCCAACGATCCCGTCACCGTCGTTTCCGTCGTCATGCTTCTGGGAGCAATGTCGTTGCTAGCAAGCTACCTTCCCGCACATCGAGCGATGCGACGAAATCCTGTGACTGCAATTCGCGAACTCTAAGCCGCAGTTCGGACTCGACTCGAAATGGACGGATTCGGGGACTGCGCTTGAACGCCTCCGTTCTATTCAGAACGCAGAGTCTCGATTGGATTCACATTCGCGGCCTTCACCGCTGGAATAATGCTGGTAATCACGGTGACAGCCGCAAGCAGAGCAGCCGCCGCGAGCAGTGTCTTCGGATCCCATGGTTTCAGCCCGAATACCATCGTGCTCGCTTCACGCCCCGCCAGAAGTGCCATAATCACCCCAATGGTCACTCCGATCACGAGCATTCTCATGGCATCACGCAAAGACTCTGCAATGACCCGCCCGCGGCTCGCTCCCAGCGCGATCCTTATGCCGATCTCTCCCCTGCGCTGCGCAAGGAAATACGACAAAACTCCATAGAGTCCGACGATCACCAGCAACGCCGCAAGAACTCCGAACGCTCCCGACAACATAGCCATCAGCCGGTCGCCAACCAGGTTGTCGCGAATACCTTGCTCAAAATCGAAAAACTGCATGTTCACCCCTGAATGCTTCTGCTCGAACAATTGACGCACTGTTCTCGCCACACCGGCCGTATCGCGCGCCGCGATCATCATAGCCATGCCAGGTCTCTGTGCAGTCAGCGGAACCTGATCCGCCGGCACAAATGCCATCGCCTGCTGTTCTTCACGCAAGTCACTGTATTTTGTGTCCGGAATCGTCCCCACGATCTCGTAAGTCCTCTCCGGATAATCCGGCTCCGGCAGCACATGCACATGCGCACCGAGCGGCGATGAACTGCGCACAAATCTTCGTACAAACGTCTGGTTTACGATCAACACCAGCGGCGTGCCACTTCGATCCTGATCCGTAAAGCCGCGACCGGTTAAGATCGGAATCCCAAGCGTTGCAAAATAAGTCGGGCTCACGTAAGTGAACCTGCTCGATCCGCTCAGTGCTCCCATATCGACGCTGTGGCTCCAGCTACCGCCGCCCAGGGGCGTATTGTTCGTCGCAGTTGCATTCTCAATCCCTGGCAGCGCCCGCACATCCTCAACCAGTTGCCGTTTGAAGGCCGTCAGGTCTTCCTGCTTAAGGTGCAGACCCCCAAACCCGAAATAGCCCACTACGATCCCCGATTCTCGGAAGCCTGGATTTAGCGTCGCAAGATTGCGATAGCTGCGAACAAACAGCAGCGCCCCCACCAAGAGCACCATTGAAACTGCTAGCTGCGTTACCACCATCGTCCGCTGCAACCAGAACCGCTCACGATTGCCCATCACGCCGCGCTCGCCCGATCGCATCGAACTCACTGGATCCGTTCTCGTACTGCGAAGCGCAGGGACTGTTCCGCAGAGAATGCAGGTTCCTGCTCCCACCGCCGCGGCAAACAAGATCACCCTCCAGTCTGCGGCAATGACCAGGTGGATGGAATTTCTGCTGGTATCCAGAGCTGCAACGAGCGCTCTGCTCAGCGGCTGGGCCAGTGCCACGCCAAGTCCTGCACCAGACAACGCCAACAACGCGCTCTCAATCAACAACTGCCGCAGTAATCTAGCTCTCGTCGCTCCAAGCGCCATGCGAATGGCCATTTCTCTTTGTTTCCTGCTCGACCGCGCCAGCATCAAATTAGCAAGATTCGCGCACGCAATCAGCAGCACAAGCCCGGTGATCGCCAGCAGATAATTCAACGACGAACTGTACGCCTCACGCAGGTAGCTCACACCCGCACCTGCCGGATACGCGCCAAGACGAAACGACGTGAACGTCTTCACCGAATCCGCGCTGTATCCACTAGGCGCGGTCTTTTCAAACAGCCCCGGGCTCAGAGCATTGAAGTAGTCAAAAGCCTGTTTCATGCTCCATCCAGGCTTCAACCTCCCCATCACCGAGTACACAAATATCTCTCGCCGCGGCTTCTGCGGTGTGCACGTCGGATACGCAAGGTCAAAGTGATTGCCCACCTCCATGCCAAAAAACGAAGGTGGCGTCACACCCAGCACCTGCACTGTCTTGCCTTCAACAGTCATCGTTGTGTTCGCGGTGATCGGCACGCCGCCCATCTGCGACTTCCAGAACCCGTAGCTCGCCACCACCTTGGTCAGTTGGCAAACCGAATCATCCTGGGCCTCGATCAGCCTCCCCCGCCACGGAGCCACGCCAAGCGTGCTGAAGAACCCCCCGCTCACCTCCAGTCCGTTCACCCGTCGAGATTCGCTCGGCGTGCCAACCAACACGTCATTCACGCGCCATGCAAAAACTCCGGAGAACGGATCGTGGTGATCCTTCATCTCCTGCCACATGGGTATCGTGAAATTCATGAACATGCCATCGTTGATCCCGAATCCGTGATTGCCGCCCACAATCCGCAACTCGGCAAGCTCATTTGGGTTCGCTACTGGAAGCGTCCGTAATCGCAGCGCATCCAGCAATTCAAAAATGGCAGTATTTGCCCCAATGCCCAGAGCCAGCGTCGCGATCACTACGACTGAAAAACCTGGGCTCTTCAGGAATCCGCGCAGCGCCATCCGTACATCGCGCCACAAGCTTTCGATGCCGAGCGCCGCATCCTCTTCCGACACCCGTTCCCGTGCCGAAACCAAACTTCCGAATCGCAGCCGCGCCTCGCGTTCGGCAGCCTCGCGGCTCATCCCTGCCGCCACATTGTCGTCGATGCACATCTGCATGTGCTCGTGCAGTTCAGCCTCGATCTCCCGCTCCATGCGGGTACGTTTTCCCAGCGTCACCATCCGTCGAAACAGCCCCATGCATCACCTCACGCGAACCGCAGAATTGCATCCACGCCTTTCACGACCTGCTCCCAGTTCTTCTCGCGCGCAGCCAATTGTTCCTTGCCCGCGCGCGTCAGCGAATACCACTTCGCCTTTCGCCCGTAGTCTGTGATCGCCCAATTCGAACGCACCCACCCGTTCTGCTCCATCCGGTGTAGCGCCGGATACAGCGATCCCTCCTCGACGATCAGCAACTCATCGGAAACGCGCTTGATGTGGTTCACAATGCCATAACCGTGCATGGAGCTAAGTTGCGAGAGAGTTTTCAGAATCAGGAGATCGAGCGCACCTTGCAGATCGTTTTTTGCCATAAGTATTTACCCTAGACAGCAAGGGTAAGTGGATACTAAGCCGCTCTACCCTAGATGTCAAGGGAAATGCCATAAAAGGAATGGTGATGTGTATGCACGCTTTTTCGTCAGGATCTTCGTGGCCAGCGTGACGTATTTCGTTCATCACGATTCCGGCGAGATTGCACGACGATGCGATGTTGTTGGGTTGGCAGGGGCGCCACTTGGGGGCCGATAACAAAACGAATGAGAAGTCCCTTCAAGACTGAAAGCACTTACCAGCAATGTCACGACTGAGCACCGCCGTGAAACGTTGATCAAGAAACTACCTCGGTAACATCTGCAAATTCGGGACCGGGGGTTCGGAGGTTCAAATCCTGTCTTCCCCGGCCGTTGCGATCCGCACACTCTATTGAGCAGCTTCCATCGCCATCGCACGCGGAAACAGGATGTTGTTCTCCAGATGAATGTGCTGATGTAGATCCTGCTCGAATTCGCGCAGGCCGTTATAGAAAGCGTGAAACGTCGGGCAGGCGCCCACCGGTGGAGTGTAATCGCCGGATAGCTGACGAATCTCGGCAAGCAACGCACCCGCAGCTTCGTGCTCCTGCGTCATCATCGCGATAGGGCTCGCCACGGTTCCAAAGCAGCCATGCGGCTTCGCCGTGCCCTCGTTCTTTGCCCGCTCAAGCTTAGTGATGTAGGGGAACAGCACCGCTTCCTCTTTCGCAAGATGCTCGATCAGCTCCTCGCTGATCTGCCCAACCTTGACTTGGATCTGCGGCAGCTCAGGTTTGGTATCGCCATGCCGACTCACAACCTTGCTCGCCAGTTCTGCCAGCCGCGGCAGCTCTCGTCTCACATAGGCATGATGCGCATTCACAATATGCGATACGAGCGCGCCGAGCGATAGCGCGCTCCAGTCCTCACTCGCCGTCGCGCTGCCCGCAGTTCCGTTCTCCAGGGCGGTAATCACGGCATCCAGCGCGATATTCTTTGCCGCACAAGCTTCGGCCAGCGGCTTGCGTCCGCCGCAGCAGTAATCAATTCCAAATGCTTCAAACACGCGAATCGATGCGGGATTCTCCAATGCGATTTCGCGTACAGTCTGTGTCGTCGTGGTCATTACGACCTCCTCAATTCTCAGCGTAGATACTTCACAATTTCGGCACAGCGACTTTGGTCACTGGGCCAACAAAATCCGGGCAAATCCAAAAAAAAAGCGGGGAGCGCTGCATAGGCCACTCCCCGCGTATCACTTACTACATTTGTTTACTGCGCAACCAGTTCCCTCTCCTCGGCTTCAATGGCCTTCGCGTTTCGAGTAGACTCCTTCTCGAAGGAATGGCCCGTCAGCAGTCCAAGAACAAACCAGCCAAGCATTGCTGCACCAACCGCAAACAGCACGTCCCCGGGAACACGCATCCAGCGCAGAAACTGCATCGTTGGTGTCTGCAGGAATTCAGCCGAGCGTGCATACCAGGTGCCGTGCTCAATCGAAGCCAGCGCCTGTATCAGGCCGATCGGGAACATGCTCAGCACCACCATGAAGATCAGACCGAGATTGATGCACCAGAACGAGCTCTTCAGCATGCCTTCCTTCCAGCGCCGCGCCGGTTGCAGCGCACGCAGACAGAAGAGTGTCAGGCCAAGTCCGAGCATTCCGTACACACCAAACAGCGCGGTGTGTCCATGGACCGGGGTCAGGTTCAAACCCTGCATGTAGTAGAGCGCGATGGGCGGGTTGATGAGGAATCCAAAAATGCCCGCGCCAACCAGGTTCCAGAACGCAACTGCAACGAAGAAGTAGATAGGCCACTTGTAGTTCGCAATCCACCGCGCCTTCTCTGTCGGACGAGCGAGCCGCAAGTTCTCCCACGCCTCATACCCAATCAGCGTCAGCGGCACAACTTCAAGAGCGCTGAATATGGAGCCTAATGCGATTACAGCAGGTCCCGATCCAGCAAAGTACAAGTGGTGGAACGTTCCGATAATTCCGCCCGACAAAAAGATCGTCGTCGAGAACAGCACCGCCCGCGTCGCGCTGCGGATCTCCAGCAGCTTGAGTCGCGTAAAGAGGAACGCAATCACCACCGTGGCGAACACTTCGAAGAAGCCTTCCACCCAAAGGTGAACTACCCACCAGCGCCAATACTCCGCGGTCACCAGGTGGCTGCGTTGCCCGTACATCAGGCCCGCTGCGTAGAACAGCGGAATCGCAACACTCGACACAAGGAACAGCGCTAACAGAGAGTTGTCTTCGCTGTTCTTCTTGAACGCCGGCTTGAGCGAGCGAACCATCAGGAACAGCCAAAGCACTAACCCGACAAAAAGCAGAATCTGCCAGAACCGTCCGAGATCGACGTATTCAAATCCCTGGCTACCAAACCAGAACCAGAGGTTTCCCAGCTTCTGCTGGATTCCGAACCACTCTCCAGCAAGCGACCCGCCGACCACCAGGATCAGCGCGGCAAACAGAACGTTTACGCCCAGCCGCTGGTACTTCGGTTCGTGCCCGCTGACCGCTGGTCCAACATATAGGCCAGTAGCCAGCCACGAGGTCGCAATCCAGAAGATCGCAATCTGCAGGTGCCACGTGCGCGTAATCGCATAAGGCAGAAACTTATCCAGCGGAATCCCGTAGAACCCCTGCCCCTCAACCCCGTAATGAGCCGTGATTGCGCCCATCAGTATCTGCACGCCCCACAAAATCACAACCACCAGAAAATACTTGATCGTCGCGCGTTGCGAAGGTGTCGGCTGCAATCCAAGAAACGGATCGCGCAGCGGATAAGGTCCGTGCACCGGCTCCTTTTCGCGCGCCGAATTCCACCACACGAGGCCGCCGATTCCGGCAATCAATCCTACCACGCTGATGATGCTCCACAGCACAGCGCCTGCCGTCGGCTCGTTCGCAACCAGCGGTTCGTGCGGCCAGTTGTTCGTGTAGCTCACGGTGTTGCCGGGCCGGTTCGTGCTCGTTGCCCATGCGCTCCACCAGAAGAAAGCCGCGAGTTGTTGCTGCTTCGTGTGATCTTTCAATGCACCTTGCGGAATCGCATACTCTTTCCGCCCGGCTTCAAACACATCAGCGTAATACGGAGCCAGTTGCCGATAAGCCGCAACCCGATCCGCCGAAAGCGTCACTCGATTAGCGGCGGCATCGTAGGTGTTCGTGCGAATCGCCGTCACCAGCCGCGCCTTCAAAGCCGCCTGCTGCTCCGCGTTCAGAGCCGCAAAATTCGATGCGCCCTCGCGCTGTGCCCAGTTGTCGAGAAGGATGTTCGATTCACGATGCAGCCAGTCGGCGCTCCAATCCGGAGCAACATAAGCGCCATGCCCCCAGATCGTGCCGATCTCCTGGCCGCCAATCGACTGCCACACACCTTGTCCATCCGTGATTGTGGAACCGGTAAAAAGAAGTTGTCCGTCAGCCGAGTAGACGTCGGGGATAGGGGGAGCCTGGCTGATCATCTTTCGACCGACCGTTCCCAGGACTGCAAACGATCCCAGGATCACCACGGCCAGTGCCAGCCAATAACGCTTGTAATTCATTGCTTGCCTCAATTCGCACAATGAGTGCAGTTCGGATTAACTAACCTAGAAAGTAGTGGGGATTCAGGTGTGCCGCAGGGACTTAAGTCACAAGCACCCGAAATTATTCATGCAGTAGCAACTTGCCCCGCATTTGCAGCTACAAAAGCCGAGCGACCAAAAAGAATCGTAGCTGCGATATTCACTGCAAAAATCAGCACACCAGCCAGTTCGAGCATCCCCGACACAGGCAGCACGTGCCATGCAAACGACGAGAATCCCTCATATGCCAGCGGCTCTGAGCTTACGCGCAGCGTACAGCCGACCTGGATCAGCACCAGGCTTGCAAACATCAGCCGCGTGCTGAAGAGCCTCACAATTCCGCAGAAATGCGGCAGAATCCGCGGACCAATCGAGAACACCATCGTTGCCGCAAATCCCACCGTAAGCGCATGGCGCGATGCTCCCCAGATGCCCCCGTGCACGTCAGCGAAAGCCGCCCAGATGCTCATGGTTCCAGCAATCACCAGCCATGCATAGGCAATCCGAATGAAATACGGAAAGCTCGGATGGATTCCCAGCACCTTGGCCCGGCCGTGCGGGCGCTCCGCCAAATGCAACGCGCATACAACCGTTACAGCCGACATCGTTATCAGAATTGTGGCCGCATGCAGCCACGCGCCAATTCCCGACAGCACTCCCACAATGTCCATGACCAGCGCTGCATGCAATGCGCGAGCGCGCGGCTGATCGATGGCCAGGAACGCCGGTAGCCACCGCGCGGAGAAGCCCCACACGACCGGCGCAAAAAATCCCCATCCGAGCAGCACCAGGTATTTCTGGTCCAGCACATGCGGGAACGACGGGGTGGCTCCCCACAGAGCAAGACGAAGGCACTCAACAAAGTTGAAAATCACCCCCGCCGTCAACGCTGCGGTGCTCAGAAGGACGGCGATCATCCAGGCTTCCATGCCCTTCTTCGTGCCTTCTCCCGCTTCAGGCCGTTTGTGGTGCGAAGCCGCAGAGAGGAACAGGAGAACTGCAACAAGCTCTAACGCCGATGACATAATCAGCAGCGAACGCCAGTGCCACTCGTAGATATTTCCGATCCAGCGCAGAAGCACGCCCGCAGTCCAGAAACCGAAACACGTAATCGGAACGCGAATACCTGAGCGCCGCGATGGCTGCGAATAAAACCCGATGCCGAGAATAAAGCTCCCGATCCACCCGAACATCTGGGCATGTCCATGCCCTTCCATCCACGCCGCCGGCATCGCGCCGAGCCCATGGTGTGTGCTAATCGCCATCAGGTTTGAAAAGCCAAGCAGTGTCCCTGGCAACGCCATAAAGAAGACCCCGCTCAGGATCCACGCCCGCAGCATCCAGCTCTTGTTACGCTCGCGCACAAGCGTCTTTCGGTTCTCATCGGGGGGGACGCCCATCGGTTGACCTCAATTCCAACCTAGAGCGCCTTTGACACCTCCACAGTGATTTATGTCACTCGGTACGAAAATCCCATAAACCTCAAATCGAGCGACTTTCGTCACTGCAGGCTATGCAATCTGCTGTTTCTATACCCATATGAACCCGCAGATCCAGACCGTCGACTTCAACGAACGTCCTTTTATTGCTATCTGGGAAGTGACCCAGGCCTGCGATCTTGCCTGCGTACACTGCCGTGCGTCGGCGCAGCCCGACCGGCATCCAGAAGAGCTGACCATCGCTGAAGGCAAGCAGCTCATCGACCAGATCGCGTCATGGAAAATTCCCGTCTTCGTGCTCACCGGCGGAGATCCCATCAAGCGGCCTGATCTATTCGAACTCATCGCCTATGCGCGATTAGTAGGTGTCCGCGTCTCGCTTACACCAAGCGCCACTCCGCTCCTGACGCGGGAAGTCATCGTTCGATTGAAGGAAGCCGGTCTGGCGCGCCTCGCCGTCAGCATGGATGGAGCATCGGCCACAATGCATGATGCCTTCCGTGGTCTCTCAGGCTCCTTCGCCCGTACTCTTGAGGCAGTGCGCTGGGCCAACGAAGTAGGTCTACCCGTTCAAATCAACACCACTTTCAGTCGCCGCAACATTGGCGAGATCGATCAGATCGTCGAATTAATGGAGAAACTCCGAATTACCCTCTGGAGCGTCTTCTTCCTCGTTCCCACCGGACGCGGCAAGCTGAACGACTTGCTCAACGCCGACGAATTCGAAGGCGTCTTCGAAAAATTGCACCAGCTTTCCAAATCCGCCACCTTCGACATCAAGACAACCGAGGCGCAGCACTATCGCCGCTTCATCCTGCAGAAGAAAGTCGCAGAAAAGCACACCGGCACAATTCACGTCCAAACACGAGTGTCCACCGATGAGATCGGCCGTGCCCCACGCGGCCTCAACGACGGCAAGGGATTCGTATTCATCTCCCACAAGGGCGAGGTCTTTCCCAGCGGCTTCCTTCCCCTCTCCGCGGGAAGCATCCGCAATCAGAGCCTCGAAAGCATTTACCGCGACTCACCGCTATTCCGGAATCTGCGCGACACCTCACAGCTCGAGGGCAAATGCGGCGCCTGCGAATTCAAGCAGATCTGCGGCGGTTCGCGATCGCGCGCCTATGCCCTCACCGGCAATCCGTCCAGCGAAGAGCCATGCTGCGCCTACATCCCGAAAGGATATGAACCGACCGAACATCAGACCAGGAAAGCCACCCTGCACGTCCTGCAAGGAGCCTGAAGCGACCCGGAAGGCTGGCGGTCCCGTAGAAACCGGACCTGCGCCGCCTCCACCAATGTTCAGAAGGTGGCAATGACTACTCAGGCCTGCGCAGGGATTCAGCCGACTTTTCCATCTCTCCCCGAATCTCCTCCGCATCGTCCATGTCGCGCAGCTCGGCGGCTTCCTTCTTCGTCTTTGGACGCGCCGCTCTCGCCCGCGCCGGCACAAACACCCGTGCATCCGCCGCCTGCGCTTTGAACGTCTCATCGTGCGGCGCCGAGTCAAACATCTCCGCCAGATCGCCTGCCAGAGCATCCTCCAGGTTGAGCGGCCCCAGTCCAAGCAATTCATCAATCATCTTGATGATCGACCCCATGCTGCTGTGCCCATGTGCAACCACGCCCGGTTTTACCCACGGACTCGCCACCAGCAGAATGCTGCGATGCGCATCCACATGATCCACTCCGCCCTGCGCATCGTCCTCCGTCACAAACACAGCAGAGTCCTTCCAGATCGACGTCTTCGACAGAAACGCCACAATCCGCCCCAGCGCAAGATCATTGTCTGACACGTACGATGCGCGATACGGATAGCCATCTCCCGGCCGCGGCTCCGCAGTGTGATCGTTCGGTAATCGAATCACGACCAGGCCCGGAACTTTGCCCGTAGCCATCCTGCGCCGGAAATCCCGCTCAAATTCACTCGCCCTGATCTGGTCCGGAATCCCCAGATTGAAAGTCGGAAATCGCCTGTCACTCGCCTCGAATACCGGCTGCGGCACCGGAGCATTCAACAACAGCCTCTGTCCTTCCGGCTCCGCCGCCGCCCGCTCATCGTTGCCTTCGATCTCCAGTCCCTCACCATAATTCAGAATTCCCCGCGCATCTTTTGCGCCCGTGGCCACATGCTCCCACAGCGACCCAAACTGCGGCTCATCTTCCGGCATCGGCCCATCCGCCCCGCCAAACAGCGCTCGCCTCCCCGGTTCCTTCGCTCGCGCATCTCCCTTTCGACGTCCACCATAGTTCGATGTCCACGCCGTATTGAAGAACGGCGTCGGATTAATCCCCACCACCCATCTGTGTCCATCCGCCGATACATCCGAGTCCACATAAAAGTTGTCGCTCGTCGCAAACTGCTTCGCCAGCGCGTGCAAATTCGGCGTCACCTTCAGGTGCATCGCCTCCGCAGGCATCCCCTTTTTATGCTCGACCTCGTCGTCCGTCGCGGCCCATCCATCCATTCCATACCGCGCCAGCGAAGCGTCGCCATCCACACCCGGCAGATCCCCGAGCACCTCATCGAAGGTCCGGTTCTCTCGAATCACGAGGAAGCAATGCTTCAATCTCGGCAGCCTCGGCTTGTCCGTTACATTTGCCGTGTTCAACGCGACGACTCGCCGCGTCAACTCATCCGCGGAGTCTAGATCCGCAAGCGGAATCACGCTCAAGCTCCCCAATTCCAGCGACCCGATGTACGTCGGCGCCTGCGGACTGTGCGCACTCCCGCCATTCGGCCCCGCACCCTTCCCCTTCGCATTCACCACAAAGAGATTCTTGCCCTCCGCATCCACCACAACGGCCGCGGGATTCCACCCCACTGGAATATGCTCAGTCACGTGCAACGTGGCCGCATCGAGCACCGCAACCGCATTGATGCCCGACTCCGCCACGTACACCCGGTCCCCCTGCACAGCAACTCCACTCGGCATCACCCCGCGCAGAGGCCGCTGGTCCGCATCCTCAAACTGCTCTCCCACAAGCGGCGACAATGACGCCTCAGCGACAACCCGCTTGCCATCAGCGCTGATTTTCACCAACGAATCTTTGTGCGCCAGCGCGACATACACTGCATCTTCTGCAACGGCCACACCCGTCGGCGCACCTCCTCCTACGGTCGATTCGGTAATGCGATCCCCAAGCCGCAGCTTCGCGATCACCGCGGGACGCGCCGCCTCGCGCACATCAATCGTCCACAATGAACTTCCTTCATCTGAATTCTCATCACCCAATCCCGGCACACGCTTCCCTTCAACCACTGCTCCCTTCCGTGCCGCCTCTGATGGATATCCAAATGCCGGAAACCGCAAGCCTCCCGGCGGATGCTTGCCATTCCCTACTCCCGGTATCGTCCGATACTCAAACAGCCCCGTATTCGTCACGTACAGCTTCGATCCATCCGGAGACAGCGCCAGCCCAAATGGATACCGTCCCGTCCCGACCCAGCCGAGCTTCTCCAGCGTCTCCGCATTCAGCACCACAACGCGCCAGTTGCCCTCATCCACCACGAACAGCAACTTCCCATCTCTCGAGATCGCCAGCGCCCCGGCAAAACTTTTGTTGAATGTCCGCTCGCCGATCTTTCCGTCCAGCGATGCTTCTTTGGCAACTGCCCAGTCAGCCGTCCCGTAAGCACGCACCTTCCCCGAGTCACCGGTAGACACATACAGCAGCTTGCCGTCTGGTGAATACACAATTCCTGCGTCCACTTCAACAGCCGGATCATTCTCCGTTGCAGTCGGAAAACGCCGCGTATGCGGATGATCCGTCGTCGGC
>Ga0105240_10010242_pt1 | contig 13195 bp, 10 predicted proteins | sample KBSC54metaG_FD_80426 | JGI IMG/M metagenome (GOLD analysis project Ga0105240, IMG submission 80426) | Corn rhizosphere microbial communities from Kellogg Biological Station, Michigan, USA - KBS C5-4 metaG | ecosystem: Host-associated > Plants > Roots > Rhizosphere > Soil | place: Michigan, USA... | reverse complement strand
GGCATCTTCTCGCCGGCATACTGGATCGCGGTGCCGGCCGTGTTCGATTTCGCCAAAACGCAGCCGCCGCGCAGGGACGCGAAGCTCTATTTTTACATGGGCGGCAAGGAAGGCGACTCGATGCTGCCCGACATGCAGCGCATGGTCGATGTGCTGCGTGCGGACGGGCATCCGCAGAACAAGCTCGACGTCGTCGTCGACCCTGAGGCGAAGCACCACGAGACCGCCTGGCGTGCGCAATTCGCGCGCGCGGTGCTATGGTTGTTCGACCGCAACGGGTAGTTCGCTTCGAACGACGGGTATTGCCTCATGCAGATGCTGGACAAGGTCGCGGTGTTCAATCCGCGGCCGCGAATCGAACGGGTGCGCCTGCTCAACGACCGGTTCTGCTACATGATCGATGACGCACTGGTCGATCCGGATGCGCTCGTGCAGCTCGCCGTGGCGAATCGCGCTGTATTCAATCCGGTGAACTTCAGCGCGTATCCGGGCAACTATCTGGAAATGCCCGTGGCGATCGCGGCGCGCCTCGATGGTTTCTTCGCCGAACACGTGCGCCGCGAATTTGATGCGCGGCGCACGCTCGACGTGCGCTGCCGCTTGTCGATGGTGACGCTGCCGCCGTCGACGTTGCGGCCGTTCCAGACGATCTGCCATACCGACGGCCAACATCTTGATCCGCGCCGGCACAGCATCCAGGCTTCGGTGTTGTATTTGTTCAAGGACGAGAGCCTCGGTGGTACGAGTTTCTACGAGCCCGTGCGTTCCGCGGAAGAAACCGCGCTGCTGTTTCGCGATGCGAATACGCTGGAGGCCGCAGCGTTCTCGCAGAAATACGGTATCGCGCAAAATTACCTGGGCGCGTCGAACGGCTGGTTCACCCAGATCGGCCGCGTCGCTGCGAAATGGAACCGCATCGTCTTCTACGACGGCAGCATGCTGCACTCCGGCGACATTTTCGCGCCGGAGAAATTGAGCGATGATCCGCTCATCGGCCGACTGACCCTCAACGGCTTCTTCACCAATCGCAGAAATGCCGTTTGAAAATCGAGCGTTTGGCTGCGAGCCTCTCAAGTAAAGGAATCGCTGCGATCAGAATCGACCGCACGCCTGAATTGCCCCCAGCCGCGTAGCGACTTCGCCTCGCCCGACAGCGCCTCCCGAGCCCGCTGACCCCCTGTCGGTCCTCGATTGTGACTTCTTCAACAGCTTTGGATGTACTCTCGCGGGGTTTGGGGCGTGTCGCAACGGCAAACGTTCAAACGCGACGAAGCCATCGCTTCGCGTCATCCAGGAGCAGAACCCGCATCGGATCGTGATGCAAGTTGGGGGAGTCTGGGAAGATGCAATCACGCTTGATTCACATTGCGTCTGTCGCGCTGCTGATGCTATGCGGCGAGCCCGCGCTCGCGCAGATCCTCGTTCCTGCCGGCAGCAGCCTGAGTCTCAACGGCGGTTCGCTCGACCTCGCAGGCACCGGCCTCACGATCGCCGGGACTTTTGCCACCGGCAGTGGGGGCGTCAACGGCGCGAACAATATCGACATCCTTGCCGGCGCCACCCTCGATGGCGGTTCGGGCTACTTGCGCCTGTCCGGTGACTGGTCCAACGCCGGCACGTTCAATCCCGCAGGCGGGACGGTGTTTTTCGTCGATGGCGCTGCCAGTAGTTCGAATGTTTCGGGCAGCAGCGTCTTCAACAACCTGTCCTTCATCAGCGCAAGCGGTAAGTCATACGTTTTCGCCGTCGGCAGCACGCAGACGATCGATTCCGCGCTGACGATTGGAGGGGCCGCGAGCGCCGGCATCCAATTCAAAAGCAGCATTGCCGGTCAGGTCGCGAATATCAATCTGCTCCCCGCTGGTGCACAGAACATCAGTTATGTCGGCGTATCGGATGTGCATGCGACCGGCCAACATCTTGCGCCGACGTTGAGCAACGATGGCGGCACGGGCAATGCAACGGGGTGGTTCGGCAGCGGTATTCCGCCGGGCGGCGGTGCTGCGATTGTTCCCGCGCCTGCGTTGTCCGCGTCTGCGCTCGCGCTGTCGATCCTGTTGATTGCCGGTTTGGGCCTGCATCGCGCGCGGCGTCTCGAATCTTTGCACACCGATTCCGATTGAGGAATTTCGTCATGACGACTCTTCGCCTGTCCTCTCTTTCGCTGGCCATTGCTTGCGCGTTGGTTGCAGGCGTTCACGCGCAAGATATCAGCGTGACACCGCCAAGCGGCGGCGGCTTTGTGGTCAAGGACAGCAGCGGCAACAGCGTGTATTTTCGGGTTGATGCGAACGGCAACGTCATTGTTCCCAATCTGGCCGGCGCCGCCCAGCAGGGAACGCTGGTTTGCTTCTACACCGGCAGCGGACAATTCGGCCCATGCACCGCCGGCACCGGCAGCGGACAACCCGGTCCCACGGGCGCTAGCGGCGCCGCCGGTCCGGTGGGACCTACGGGCGGGACCGGAACTACTGGTGCGACGGGTATAGGCACCGCGGGTCCGACCGGCGCCACGGGGTCGGCCGGGCCGATCGGTCCCACGGGCGCGATCGGCCCCGTCGGCAGCATGGGTCCAACCGGGCCGACCGGGCCCACGGGCTTAACCGGTTTGGCTGGTCCCGTCGGTCCTTTGGGAGCGATAGGTAGCATGGGTCCATTCGGGCCGACCGGCCCCACGGGCTCGACCGGTTCAACGGGTCCTGTCGGTCCGGTGGGAGCAGTGGGCAGCACGGGTCCGTTCGGGCCGACCGGCCCCACGGGCTTTACTGGCCCGACTGGTGCCGTCGGACCGGCGGGATCAATCGGTAGTGTGGGTCCGGCGGGGCCAACCGGCCCCACAGGTGCGGTGGGCGCATCGGGCGCGGCGCTTTTCTCGGGCAACTTCGTCATGACCGCCCCTTCGGTTACGACGCCTATTTTCTGGGGGGGCGGTGCCTGGATCAGCGGCGGCAAAGGTGCAGGTTTCGAGGGCGCCACGGCGACGGCGCTCACATCCGCGTGCACGGCCTCCAGTTTCGCGGTTCAACTGATCGATCTCAGTTTCAATCCCGTGAACGCGACGACCTCAACCGTGTTCGCGTTACGCGTCAAAGGCGTCAGTGCGATTAGCTGCACGATCGCCAGCGGAACTTCTTCATGCGGTGCGCCAAGCCCGGCAACATTTGCGATCGCGGCCAACTCGCCGGTGAACTTTGCGATCACCTCCGGGTTGCCGCTGATCACTGCGGGGAGTGCATCCGTCGTCGCTTCGTTCAAATGCCAATGAAGGGTTTCAGCGCCAAGTTTCGATCTGCATCGCATACATCGCGATCGGTCCTTGCAATGACCTATTTCTCCGCAGGAATGTCGTCATGACTATTCTTCGCCTGTCCGCTCTTTCGCTGGCTATTGCCTGCGCGCTCGCGCCGCGCGCTCGCGCTCAAGATGTCAATGCGACACCACCGGCTGGCGGCGGCTTTGTGGTCAAGGACAGCACCGGCAATGGCGTGCGTTTCCAGGTCGACGCGAGCGGTAATGTGATTGTTCCCAATCTGGCCGCCGCAGCTCAGCAAGGGACGCTGGTTTGCTTCAACACGGGCAGCGGACAATTCGGACCGTGCGCTGCAGGTACTGGCATGGGGCCACCCGGTCCACCTGGAGCCATCGGCGCGACCGGTCCGACGGGGACGACGGGCGCTGCCGGTACTACCGGCGCAACAGGTTTGGGCCCGACGGGTTCGACCGGAGTTATCGGAACAACGGGGCCGATCGGCCCAGCCGGTCTGGGCTTGACCGGCCCGGCCGGTCCGGTAGGTGCGATCGGAGCATTGGGTGGCATGGGTCCATTCGGGCCGACAGGCGCCACGGGCCCGACCGGCCCAACCGGTCCGGCGGGTGCGGTCGGAGCGGTGGGCGGCATGGGTCCATTCGGGCCGACCGGCGCCACGGGCTTGACCGGCCCGGCCGGTCTGGCAGGTGCGGTCGGAGCAATAGGTAGCGCAGGCCCGCCCGGGGCAACCGGCCCTACCGGTGCGACGGGCCTTACCGGTGCAGCGGGTGCGGCGGGTGCTGCCGGTCAAGCCGGGCCATCGAGCGTGGCGTCTTTTTCGGGCAACCTTACTGCGAACGGCCCCGGGACTGGAATCAATACGATTCCAACCTTTTGGGGAATGGGCGCCTGGACCGGTGGAGGCGAGGGCGCCGGGTTTGAAGGCGCCGCCGCGACGGCACTCGCATCTGCGTGCACCGCCTCCAACTTCTCGGTTCAAGTCATCGATCCGGGTTTCAACCCCGTGAACGTGACCACAGCCACTGTGGTTGCGTTACGTGTCAAAGGTGTCAGCGCGATCAGCTGCACGATTGCCAGCGGGACTTCTCTGTGCGGTGCGCCGAGTCCCACATCGTTTGCTATCGCGACCAATTCGCTGGTGACTTTCGCGATCACTTCGGGCCAGTCGCTCATTGCCGGCGGAAACGCCGCGGTGCTGGCCTCGTTCAACTGTCAATGACGACTGCCTTTTCGGCCGTGGTCCGCGACTGTATCCGCCTACTCACCGCGCCGATTTTGAAAACTGCTGCACGGCTTGTTCGACGAGAGTCTGGATAATCGTCTCGACCGACTTCATGCTTCGATTGCGCACCGACAGCGCCTCGAACATCTCGAAGCTGCTCAACGCGAACAGCACGTCGACCAGGTCGGCGTTCGCTTTCCCCGCACCGGGCATCAGCCGCTCGACCAGTTCCGTCAATATTTGACGCCGGCGCTCGGAACGCCGCTTGAGCGCGGCGGCGATTTCCTCATCGAGTTTTATCACTGCGTGGAAGGTCGGCATCATCGAATCGTGCCGTCCCCAGAAACGGCAGAACACCGAGACCAGCCGACGCAACGCAACGTTTGCATCGCGCTCGGCGAACACCATAGGCAAGTCAGTGAACAGGCCACCGCGCTGCGCCACATCGTCGAACACCGCTTCGAGCAGACCGAGCTTGGATTCGAACTGGTTGTAGACGGTCAGGCGCGTCACGCCTGCGTGTCGCGCGACACCGTCGAGCGAGAACGCCGGCAGACCTTCGCCGCCGCCGAGCAGGGTGCGCGCGGCGGCGACGATGCGAGCGCGCGTTTCGTCCGTCGCCGCGGCGCGGCGCGTACCGTTGTACGGCCTGCTGCCTTTGACCGGCGCGGTGCTCTTCGCCGGCTTTTTATTCTTTACGGAAATGCTGCGCTTGACAATCATAAATTAGATGTACAGTATGTATATCGAAATTACAAAACTTCGGAGATTGCCATGTCCGCTATCACGCTCATTGTGCTGGCTCGCGCGATCCATGTCATCGCCGGCGTGGCTTGGGCCGGAGCGACTTTCACGCTCGCCTCGGTGATCATGCCGATCGCCGTGCGCCATAGTGCCGAAGGCGCGGGACACTGGATGGGGCTGGTCGCGCGCCGCGCGGGGATGTCTTCGATGATCGCCGCGCTGCTGACCGTGCTGTCCGGCATTTACCTGTTCGCGGCCCTGCACTCGCAGGACGTGTCCACAAGCGGCCTCGTGCTCAAGGCCGGCGCGGTTTCTGCGCTGCTTTCGATCGCGGTCGGCGTGATCCTCGCGCGTCCGGCCGGCATCGAACTTGGCCGCCTGCAGCAGGCGCTGGCCGAGGGCGCCGCGCCGACGGCGGAAACCCAGAGTCGCATCGCGCAACTGCGTCAACGCCAGATGATCAGTTTGCGCGTCGCTGCTGGCCTGCTCGGCCTCGCCGTGCTCGCGATGGCCGTGTTCCGCTACGTTTCGGCGCTGGGCTGATGCGCGCATGCTCACGCTCGATCACCTGATACTGCGTGTGCGTTGTGCCGGGAAGGCGGCCGATTTCTACGCACGCATACTCGGCCTCGTGCGCGAAGGCCGGCGCGGGCCGTTCGAGGCGCTGCGCGTCGACGATGGCCTCGTCCTTGATCTGCTCGAGGGCGAGGTGCGCGATACCCAGCATCTCGCATTCCGCCTCAGTCGCGAGGAGTTCGAAGCGGTGCATCGGCGCCTGGCCGAGCGCGGCATCGCGTTCGGTGGTGGGCCGTTCGAGCGCGACGGCACAGTCGGGCGTACGTTGGGCGCGAAGGGCATGGCCGATGCGTTGTACTTCCACGATCCCGACGGCCACAACATCGAGATCCGCATCGGCTGACGCCGCTCAGGCCGACTTGAAGATCAGCTCGTGTTCGCGACGCAGCCGTGGCGCGACGATGGGTACGGTCAGCATCGTGCTCGCGATCGCCATTAGCAGCAGCGCGGTGAAGGTTTCGTTTGTGATCAGCTGCTTGTCGAGCAGGACGTTGACGAAAATGATCATGATCAGCGCCTTGGTCTGCAGCAGCCAGCCGATGATCGAAGCTTCCGCGCGCGGCCAGCCGAGGATCCTGCCGGCGGCGCGGAGGCCGAGCAGTTTGCCGCCGACCGAGGCGACGAGCAGCACGCCCGCGGCGAGAGATACCATTGCCCCGCCGACGTCCCACTGCGTACGCAAACCGGTCGAGAGGAAAAACACCGGCATGAATGCGAGCAGCACGCAACGGCGGAACTGGTCCATGCTTTCCTGATCAAACCATTCGGCGTCCATGACCGCACCGGCGAGGAAGGCGCCGACCATGAAATGCAGGCCCGACCAATCTGCGCCCCAAGCGCAGGCGACGAGCCAGATCAGAGCGACATACCAGCGGTCGCGCTCGGCGAGCGCACGCATGAGCTTGCGGTACGCGATGGTGAGGAGCGCGAACACGATCAGGAATCCGGCCTGCTTGCCGACACGTGCCCAGTCCATCAGGATCACCGCGAGCACGCCCCAGATCGCCACGTCGTCGAGGCTCGCGTAGCGCAGGATGCGCTGACCGATCGGCTGACGCAGGATCTCGAGCTTCTCCATGAGCAGGATCAGGATCGGCAACGCCGTCACCGCGCAGGCCATGCCGACGCCGAGCACGAATTGCCAGTCCAGCGCCTTCGCGCCGATCCAGCCCGGGAACGCAAGCAAGCCGATCGCGACCGCACTGCCGAACGCGAGCGGCGTGCCGAGCGCGAGCCCGGCGGTGATGCCCGACTCGACACGGTGCTCCCAGACCTTCTTCAGGTTGAGTTCGATGCCTGCGATGCAGACGAACAGCATCACCGCCCACCAGGCGATGCCGTTGAGTGACTGCACCACCTGCGGGTTGAACACGAACGTGTAATAGTCCGGAGAAATCTTGCCGAGGATGCCGGGCCCGAGCAGGATTCCGGCGATGATCTGGACGACCACGAGCGGCGCGTAGTAGTCGGTGCGACCGACGCGCCAGATCAGGTACGGCACGCTGAGGATGATCCCCATCGCGATGAGAAAGATTTCGGTCGTGCTGATCGCTGCGTGCATCGGTTCCCCATGCGGATGAATTTGCCCCGGGCGAAGTGTCGCCCATGCCGGATCATCCGCACAATCGCCCGCGCATTCCGCGCAAAAAAAACCCGCCCGGCGCAGGCCGGACGGGGGAGTTGGAGAGCGTCAGGGGAGCGCCGTTCAGAACTTGTAGGTTGCGCCGAGCAGGTAGGTGCGGCCCCATTCGATGTACTCGAGCGGGCGATCCTTCGTGCTGGCGTAGGTACGGTACGGCGAGTTGGTCAGGTTGGTCGCCTGCAGCTGCACGGTCAGACCACGCAGGGCGCTGTTGTCGCCGAAGCTGTAGCCGATCTGCGCATCGGTCACGTTCTCGCCGACCACGTAGCGCAGCGTGCGCACGCCGGAGAAGTTGCCGATCTCGCCGATGAAATCCGAGCGCCGGCGATTGGCGATGCGCGCCTCGAAACCGTTCTTCTCGTAATACGCGGTGAGGCTGTACACGCGCTTGGACAGACCGGGCAGGGTGATCGGTCCGCTGCCGACGCTGGTCGCGCTGTCCGGATCCTTGATCTCGATTCCGCTGTCGGTGAAGCTCGCGCTTGCCTGCACGCCGAAGCCTTCGAGTACGGGAGTGAAGGTCTTCAGCGGCAGCGAGGCGGTGAGTTCGAGGCCCTTGAGCGTGCCGCCGTTGCCGTTGAGCGGCCGGGTGAATGTTCCGTTCAGCAGCGCAGGCGGTTTGCCCGGCTGGGGAACGTAGCCCTTGACGAACGAAGACCAGTCGTAGCCATCGCTTGTCTGCGTGTAGATGTAACTGGTCAGTTTCTTGTAGAAGAACGCCGCGGCCACGTAACCGTCGTTTTCGAAATACTTTTCGTAGCTCAGATCGAACGCGTTCGCGCGCCACGGATCAAGTTTCGGGTTGCCACCGCTGCCGCCGGGCTTGCCGGTCGAGGAGTCGACGCCGAAATCGATCGAAGCGCGCATGTCGTCCATGCGCGGGCGCGCGACCTGCTTGGCCAGCGCGAGGCGCAGGATCTGATCCTCGGTCAACGAGAACACGAGGTTCAGGCTCGGCAGCACGTCGGTGTAGGTCTTGCCTGCGCCGACTGGCTGGATTTCCTGTCCGGCAGGCTCGGCGGAGTTGAAGACCCTGGAAGCGGAAGACTGATCGACGTGTTGAATCTGCACGCCGAAGTTGCCGCGTACCGGGGTTGCGCCCAAGGTCGTATCAATGTCGGCCATCGCAAAGGCGGTCGTGATCTTTTCGGACAAGGACCAGGCCTTCGAGATGAGATACGACGCGTTCTCGTTCGGTTGGAAGGTCATGTAGCGCGCGACCGCCTGCGGCACGTTCCACGACGGAATCTTGCCGATACCGGCGAAACCGAGATCAACGAGGCCGTATTGCAAGTCGCTCGGGATGGCTGTGTCGCCCTGCGCGCCGACATTGATGTTGCCTTCGGGCTGGTGCTTGTCCTTTTCGCGGTCGGCGTAGTTCATGCCGAATTCGATTTCCGAAAGCAGCTTGCTCATTCCATCGGGAGTCGGCAGCTTCGCCGTAAGGCGTGCGCTCTTGAGCTCGTCGCTGATCCGCGGCGTCTTGCCGTAACCGGAACCGTAGATCGTGTTGCGCAGGTACAGCTTGCTCGGATCCGAATAGTCGAGCCCGGGCACCATCTGGGAGAAATCGTCGCTGTGATACGTCAGCTTCAGCGTGTCGAGCTGCGGTGCCGGGACGAGCTGGGTGTTGTTCTCCAGATTAAGTTCGTGACGATTGGCCTTGGAATAGCTGAGGTCGGCGACGACGCTGGCGGCACCGAACTTGAATTCGTTCTTCCAGCCGAGCGCGCTGATCTCGTCCTTGCGCCGGTTGTACATGCCGCGCACGAGCGGATACAGGTTGGCCGCGGTGCCGCCGACGAACGTGCCGTTGCCATTGACGACCGGGTCGGTGACGTTGATGCGACCGTAGCCGCCGTTGTAATCGCCGAGGTTGACCTCGAACTGATTCGCCGTGTCTTTTGCCGTGGCTCTGGAGTAGAACGCGTCGAGCGTGCTTGTCCAGTTGTCCGAGCCTTTCCATTCCACGGTCGCCATCGTGCCGTTGCGCTGGGTGAAGCCGGTACGGCGCAGTGCCTTGATGCCCTCCGAATACCAGGTGCCGGCGGCGACGCCGGGACGCCAGCCGTCACCGACTTGCTCCCAGGGTTCGTACAGGCCGACCTGGTTCTCCTGGGTCGGGGTCATCGTATGCGCGAAACCGATCGCGACGCCAAGAGTGCGATCGAGGAACTGGTCGATGTAGGTCGCATTGAAACGATTGCCATCAGCGCTCGCATTCGCCGCCGAGCCCAGCGAGTTGTGCTGGCCGCGGACGCCGAACGTGGCCACGCGCTGACTGAAGTCGAGCGGGCGCAGGGTCTTCATGTCGATCGTGCCCGACAGCCCCTGGCCGACGAGGTCGGCGTTCGGCGTCTTGTACACCGTCACCCCGCCCATCAGTTCCGCCGGATACTGATCGAATTCGACGCTGCGGTTGTCGCCGGTGGAAACCATTTCGCGGCCGTTGAGCAGGGTGGTTGCGAAATCGGGCGAGAGGCCGCGCACGCTGATCACCTGCGCACGGCCGGCGACGCGTTGCGCGGTCAGACCAGGCAGGCGCGCAATAGACTCGGCGATGCTGAGGTCGGGCAGCTTGCCAATGTCCTCGGCCGAGATCGCCTCGACGATCTCGTTGGAATTCTGCTTCACGGCGATCGCACGCTCGATCGAGGCGCGTAAGCCGGTGACCGTGATCGTGCCGAGTTCGGCGGTGTTGTCGCCCTTCTTCGCCGTGTCGTCGGTGCCTGGCGTGGCGGTGACCTGGTCAGCAGCGGATGCATCCGCCGCAGGTGCGGCATGTATGTGGCCGACAAGCACCGACGCGACGGCGAACGCCAGCAAATTACGCTTGAGTTTCATGTGTCCTCCCCGGATGGTTGGTCGAAACGGTCGCGGGAAAAGTCCGCGCCGCCGGTCTTCTGTTGGATTTCTTGTCGGTGCAGGCGGCCGTTGCCGGGCCCACCTTCACGTTGATTTAACCTGAGGCTAGCCTAGTCGCGCCGCCGCGGGCTTACAATTTTTCGCATACGTATTCATTGTGCTTGCGCATTCGTATGCGGCAGATTTCGCTGAGCGGCTGGGCCATCATTCCGCCACGAAAAACGTCGGGGAGAACGGGCGATGTGCAGCATGAAGAACTGGGTGGTGGGCCTGGCCTTGCTGGCGCCGCTGGCGAGCCTGCCGGCGCAGGCGGCGTGGCAAGGCGTCGGCGCGGCGACGCAGGCGAAGCGATCGGGTGACGAGGTGTCGTTCGCCACGGCGGGCGGTGCACAGGTCATCGTGAGTTTCGTCACCGCAGACGTGGTGCGTGTGCGCATGGGCGCCGATGGCAAGCTCGGCCGCGACTTCTCCTATGCGCGGGTCGACAACGCATCGACGCCAGCGAAATTCGAATTCGACGACAACGTCGAGCGCAGCGAATTGCGCGCCGCAGCAAGCGGAACGCGCGTCGTCGTGCAAAAGCGGCCGATGCTGTCGATCACGATTTACGACGCGCAAGGTCGTGTGGTCGTCGCCGACGATCCGGCGCGACCGATGGCCTTCGATGCCGCGACCGGCGCGGTCGAAGCCTCCAAGCAGCGCGGCGCGTACGAGCTCTACTACGGTTTCGGCGAACAGGGCCTGCCGACGATTTCGCGCGAAGGCCAGTTCCTGGTCAACTGGAACACTGACTCGTACAAGTATCCGGTCGGCACCAATCCGCTCTACCAGACGATCCCGTTCTTCATCGCGCTGCGCGACGGGCTCGCCTACGGCGTGTTCTTCGACAATACGTACCGCAGCCATTTCGACATGGGCAAGAGCGATCCGCGTCGCTACGCGTTCGGTGCCGACGGCGGCGAACTGAACTACTACGTGTTCACCGGCGGCACGGAACGCACACCGGCCAATGTGCTGCGCGACTACACCGCGCTCACGGGCCGCACCGCGCTGCCGCCGCTGTGGGCGCTCGGCTACCAGCAATCGCGCTATTCATACATGTCGCAGTCCAAGGTCGAGGAGATCGCGCGCACGTTCCGCGAGAAGAAGATTCCGGCAGACGTGATCCATCTCGATATCGACTACATGGACGGTTATCGCGTCTTCACCTGGAATCCGCAGACGTTTCCCGAACCGAAACGGATGCTCGACGGACTGCATCGCGACGGCTTCCATGTCGTCACGATCGTCGATCCGGGCGTCAAGTTCGACGAGAACTACGCCGTCTACCGCAGCGGCCGCGACGCCGGCATCTACGTGCGCGATGCAGCCGGCAAGGAGCTGCACGAGAAGGTCTGGCCCGGCATCTGCGCGTTTCCCGACTTCACCGATGCGAAAGCGCGCGCGTGGTGGGGAGACTTGTATAAGAAGCCGCTGAGCGAAGGCGTCGACGGTTTCTGGAATGACATGGACGAGCCGGCTGTGTTCTCCTCCGACGATTTCAAGGAGCCGGCGCTCGCCCAGGGTCCGCAGAAGACTTTCGCGCTCGACGTGCAGCACGCCGGCGACGGCGATGCGGGCACGCATGCGCGCTACCACAACGTGTTCGGCATGCAGATGGTGCGCGCCACGTTCGAGGGCCTGCGCAAGCTCGCGCCGGAAAAACGGCCTTTTGCGATCACGCGCGCGGGCTATGCGGGCGTGCAGCGTTATGCCGCGGTGTGGAGTGGCGACAACGACGCGAGCTGGGACCATCTCGCGCTGACGATTCCGCTGCTGACCAACCTGTCGATCTCGGGCGTGGCCTTCGTCGGCGCCGACGTCGGCGGCTTCGCCGCGAGCACAACGCCGGAACTGTACGCACGCTGGATGCAGGCCGCCGCGCTGACCCCGTTCTACCGCACGCATTCGGCCACCGACACCGACCCGCGCGAACCGTGGACCTATGGCGGCGAGTACGAGCGCAGCAACCGCGCCGCGATCGAGCTGCGCTATCGCCTGCTGCCATATCTCTACGCGTTGTTCGCGCAGAACGAAAAGACCGGCCTGCCGCCGCTGCGTCCGCTCGCCTTCGACTATCCGCGCGACGTCGATGCGCTGCTCGTTGCCGACGAGTATCTGGTCGGCCACGACCTGCTCGTCGCTCCGGTCGTGGTGCAGAACCAGCGCGCGCGCAGCGTCTATTTCCCGAAAGGCGATGCGTGGATCGACTGGTGGAGTGGCGCGCGTTACGACGGCGGCAAGACGGTCAAGATCGATGCGCCGCTCGAGCGCTTGCCGTTGTTCGTGCGCGCCGGCGCCGTCGTGCCGATGCAGCCAGTGATCCAGAGCACGCGCGAAACGAAGGATGTGCAGCTGACGATTGCGGTCGCCGTGGGCGCGGCCGGAGCCAGCGAAATCCATCAGGATGCGGGCGATGGCTACGCCTATCGCAAGGGCGCGTCGCGCACGATCAAGATCACCACGAGCGCGGACAAGGTGAGGTTGGAGATTCCGAAATCGGCGGCTTACCAGCGTGTTGCCGCGGTCGAATTGCTTGGCCTCGATGCGGCACCGACAAAGGTCGAGATCGACGGCAAGGCGGCGCGCGAGGTTGCTTTCGACGCAGCAACCAAACGTTCGCGCATTGCGCTGCCGAGCGAGAACGTCAAGGAAATCTCGTTCGTGCGGTAGATCGCATCCTACGCAGGTTCCTTCACGCGCAACGTGCACAGCCCGGCAACGATCAAGCTTGCGCCGCCGATCGCGAATGCGCCGATCGGCGCGCCGGCGAAGAAGGTCTTGAGCAGCAAGCCGAGCAGGCTCGCCGCGCACAGCTGCGGGATGACGATGAAGAAAT
>Ga0105240_10010240_pt1 | contig 13196 bp, 15 predicted proteins | sample KBSC54metaG_FD_80426 | JGI IMG/M metagenome (GOLD analysis project Ga0105240, IMG submission 80426) | Corn rhizosphere microbial communities from Kellogg Biological Station, Michigan, USA - KBS C5-4 metaG | ecosystem: Host-associated > Plants > Roots > Rhizosphere > Soil | place: Michigan, USA... | reverse complement strand
GCCGGATGGATGTCGCCGAGCTCCGAGCCCTGCTCTCGCCCGAGGGGCTGCGCCTGCTCGACGAGGTCGGACCGATCGAGGCCGCGGCAGACGTGGTGCGCATCGTGTCACGGCTGCGAGCCGCCGGCCACTCGGGTGAGCTGGTGGCCGCGGTGCTCGGCCAGGCCCGGCTGCGGGCGAAGGCCCGAGCCAAGTTCGGCGACTTCGCGGCCCGGATGCTGTTCACCGCCGACGGCCTGGAACAGGCCACCCGGCTCAGCGTCGCCTCGCTGCACGCCGGCCGCTTCGCGGGAGCCGGCATCGACGTGGTCGCCGACCTCGGCTGCGGCATCGGAGCGGACGCGCTGGCCATGGCAGCGCTCGACCTGGGCGTGCTCGCCGTGGAGCGCGACGAGGTGACCGCCGCGATCGCCAGCTTCAATCTCGCGCCCTTCGCGGCGGCCCGCGTCGAGCTGGGCGACGCGACCGCCACCGACCTCACCGGCGTCGGGGGCGTCTGGCTCGACCCGGCGCGGCGGGCGAAGGGCCGGCGTCTCGACAACCCGGCCGACTGGTCACCCGCATTGGACTGGGCGTTCGCCCTGGCCGAGACGGTGCCCACCGGGATCAAGCTGGGCCCCGGCCTGGACCGCTCGCTGCTCCCCGCCCAGGGCGAGGCCCAATGGGAGGCGCAGTGGGTCTCGGTCGACGGGGAGGTCGTCGAACTCGCGGTCTGGTCGGGCGTGCTGGCGCGGCCGGGGGTCGGGCGCGCGGCGCTGGTGCTGCGCTCCGGGTCGGCGGCTGAGCTGACGGCCGCGCACGACAGCGACGACGCCGAGGTGGGCGCGCTGGGCGAGTACCTGCTCGAACCCGATGGCGCGGTCATCCGGGCCCGTCTGATCGGCGACTTGGCGCGCAGCCTGCCGGGCGGTGGCGGACGGATGCTCGACCCCACGATCGCCTGGATCACCAGCGATACGCCGCCCGAAACCCCGTTCGGATCGGCTTTCCGGGTGCTCGATCAACTCCCGCTCGACATTAAGACGCTCAAGAAGGCGCTCTCAGCGCGCCGGATCGGCGCGCTCGAGATCAAGAAGCGCGGGGTGGATATCGACCCGGCGGAGTTCCGGTCGCGACTCGCCCTGAAGGGCGATGCGACCGCGACGCTCGTGCTCACCCGCATCGCCGGAGCGCGCGTGGCCCTGTTGGCGGAGCGGCTCTAGTGTCCTCGGGATGCACGAAGGGCCGGACGCGAACGCCCGGCCCTTCGGTGATGACGTAAAGCTCAGTAGCCGTAGCTGCCGTAGCTGCCGACGACCAGCAGCGGGATGATGACCGACGCCAGGATCGAGATGCCGACGATCAGGCCGAGCACGATGCCGGCGATACCGGTGATCAGGCCGACGGTGTGCATCCAGCTCGGCGCACCCGGCTCCTGCTTCTTGCCCTTGTTGCTCACGATGATGGCGGCGATACCGGCGGCGATCGCGATCAGGCCGGTCGCGCAGAACACGACCGAGGCGATACCGAGGATGAAGCCGGTGAGGCTCAGCGTCTGCTTCGGACCCGCGGCGGCCGGCGTGGCTGGGGCGGGCGTGGGGGTTGCATCGGTCATTGTCCGAGTGCTCCTTAGTCGTTGGGTGCAGTGGCGGTGCTCATGCTCCCAGCCTGAGAGAGTGCTGTCAACGGGGGCCGCGGCGTGTTGTGGCTCACCGCTAGTGGGAAGAGCTCATGTATCCCTGGCTCGCGGCGACCACGATGATGAAAATGACGACGAGGAAGTAGAGCACCCAGAATCCGGTGATCACGTACCCGACGATCAGTCCGGCCAGGGCGAGCCCTCGACCGCCCTCACCGGTTCGTTTGATCTGACTGAGCGCGATGTGGCTGCACACCACACCCCCGACGCTCCCGAGGATGGGGAAGACGAAACCGACCAACGAGAGGACGAAACCGACAATCGCGAGCGTGTTCGTTCGAGGTGCGTATGCGTACCCCGGAGCGCCGTACGGCACCGGCTGCACGTAGGGGTTCGGCTGCACGTAAGGGTTCGGCTGCGCGGTCGTCGCCGCGTAGGGGTTGGGCGGTGGGGGTACATTCGCGTCGGGGGCCGGCGGCGGCACCGGTGGCACGGGCGGGACCGCAGGTGGCGGCGTCTTGGCAGGCATGCGGCCAGCCTCGCAGGGGCCCCCGACGGTGTCAAACGTGAACGACGTCCAGCCTCACCATGGGCAACTCGGTCTCGGGCCCATCGATGGGCGCTCCGAGAGTGGCCTCGAATACGGGTCCCAGCGTCGCCCACGTCTGCGGATGCGCTGTTGCGTATTGCGTCAGAATTGCCGACGCCTCCCGCTGCGCAAGAGGGTGGGCGATCGCCTTGGCCGCCGGCCGAGACGACCACCGCACCCTGACCTCGGGATGGGCGATCACATTGCGGTACCACTGCGCGTTCGGCCCGAACCCGGATGCGACGACGAACGACCCCGGCGTCGGCCGCGACACCACCTCGAGCACCACGAAGCGCCTCTTCCCGGAGTTGCGCCCGATGTGTTCGAGCAGCAGCAGACGACCTCCGAACAGAAACCCGGCACCCGCGCGGAACAGCCAGATCGGCGCCCGGACCAGCCATCTCGTTCTCAGGATGCGCTCGCCGGCGCGCACGATCCATCCGCCTGACCGCTCAGTCGTGTTCGGCTCCACCGTCGCTCAACCCCTTCCGATAGATCTGCGTCAGTTCGCCCGCCCAGCGGCGCATTCCGACCGCGCTCAGCGGATCGGCGCCGATCACCTCGGCGATGCGATCTCGCAACATGAAGACCGCCAGATCGTTGCTCAGCAGAACCGCCGCACGCACGACGGGGTCTGCCCCCGGCGCCGCCAACCCCTGATCGACCAGCGCGGCCAGCACAGCACTCGCGGTTTCATGCAGGCGCAGGAACACGGCGCTCGCCGCCGGCCCCCCGTCGATCAGCATGCGGGCGAGGTACCGCGGCAGCTCCGAGCCGGCAGGCAGCTTGGCGAGCATCGCGTCAACGAGCCCTGAGGCGGCGGTCGAGTCGAACGGGGAGCCGGATGCCGGCTCCGCCAGCTCCCGCAGCAGGCCCTCGAGAGTTGCGACGACATGGTCGTCGACGGCGGCGCGCAGGCCGTCTTTGCTGCCGTAGTGCCGGATGACGAGCGCGGCAGAAACTCCGGCCGCCTCGGCTACCTGGCGGACGGTGACGGCGTCGGCCCCGTGTTCGGCGAACAGCCGAAGAGCTTCGTCGCGCAGGACGGCTCGCGATGTGCGGTCGTCCGAGTGTAAACGCATGTTTACATTATTGAACGTACGTTTAGCGTCGTCAAGACCGTTCGAGCGTCACCCCTGAATCATCGTGACCGGCAACGTCGAGTCGGCGCCGAAGTCCAGTCCCGACGGTTCGTGGCCCTCCGCGATCAGGCGCGCACCGAGGGCCGCGATCATCGCCCCGTTGTCGGTGCACAACGAGAGGGGCGGGATGCGCAGGGTCACGCCCGCGGCATCCGCGCGTTCCTGAGCCAGCTGCCTGACCCGCGCGTTGGCCACCACGCCGCCGCCGAGCAGCAGTCGCGGCACGTCGAGCCGGTGGCACGCCGCGATCGCCTTGGCGGTGAGCACATCGGCGACCGACTCGCGGAAGCTGGCCGCGACATCCGGGATCGAGATCTCGTCGCCCGTGCCGTCAGCCGCGCGGTCGCGCGCCGACTCGACCCAACGGGCGACGGCCGTCTTCAGGCCCGAGAACGAGAAATCGTCGCGGTGGCGTTCCAGATCCTTGGGCGCCGTCAGGCCGCGTGGGAATCGGATCGCGGCAGGATCGCCCGTCGCGGCGGCCAGGTCGATCTGCGGGCCGCCCGGGTACGGGAGGCCGAGCAGTCGCGCCACCTTGTCGAAGGCCTCGCCCGCCGCGTCGTCGATCGTCTCGCCCAGCAACTCGACGTCGTCGACCAGGTCGCGCACCAGGAGGAGCGAGGTGTGCCCGCCCGACACCAGGAGGGCGACGGTCGGCAGCTCGAGCTCGTGCTCGGGCTCGTCCGGCCGGTGAAGCAGATCCGCGCCGACGTGACCGACCAGGTGGTTGACGGCATAGAGCGGGATGCCGAGCGAGATCGCCAGCGCCTTCGCCGCCCCGACCCCGACCATGAGGGCGCCGGCCAGGCCCGGCCCGCTGGTCACCGCGATCGCGTCGAGTTCGCTCAGCGTGACCCCGGCCTCGGCGAGCGCCGCCTCGAGGGTGGGACCCAGCGCCTCCAGGTGCGCTCGCGCGGCGACCTCGGGCACGACGCCGCCGTAGCGCGCGTGCTCGTCCATCGAGCTGGCGATCGTATTGGCCAGCAGGGTGGTACCGCGGACGATGCCGATGCCGGTCTCGTCGCAACTGGTCTCGATGCCGAGAACCAACGGTTCGCGGGTCATGACGTCACCGCCCACCGCATGATGTGCGCGTCGACGCCGTCGGGCTGGTAGTAGCGCGGACAGACGGCGATCTGCTCGAAGCCCAGCGATTCGTACAGGGCGCGCGCGTTCGGGTTGTCGGCGCGCACTTCGAGGAAGACCTCCGCCGCCCGACGCGCACGGGCCTCGTCGAGCAGAGCGAGCATCAAGGCACGGCCGAGCCCCCGGCGGCGGGCGTCGGGCGCCACCGCGATCGTCTGGATGTCGGCCTGACCGGAGCCCGCCGGAGCGAGCAACCCCGCGTAGCCCGCGAGGGGATGCGGCGGGCCGTCGGCGACCAGGTAGTAGCCATGCTCCGAGGCGAGCTCATCGCGCATCATGCCGCGCGACCAGGCGTCGGAGGCGAACGTGCTGGTTTCGAGCGCCATGATCGCATCCAGGTCGTCGAGGGTGGCGCGGCGGAGCGACGGCGTGTCGGCGGCCATCAGCTCACCCGCTTCGGGCCGGCGGACGGGGTCACATCCGGCGGCCGCAGATACAGCGGTTCGCCCGGGCCGAAACCGCGGCCCGCGGCGAACAACCGCTCCCCCAGCATCCCGAGCGGGCCGGCGGGGATGGTGGCGGCATCCAGACGTCGATATCCCCGGTAGCCGTCGACCAGGGATTCGAGCTCGGCGGGGGCGGCCAACTGCGGGCCGGCGACCCGCACGGGGAGTCCCAGCTCGTCGCCCGGCGCGTAGCTCGACCAGGCCACCTCGCGCCGTCGCGCGTCGGTCACGACCAGGAGCGGCTCACGCAGATCGAGGGCGAGCGCGTCGTGCGAGATGAGGGGGACCACGGGCTTGCCGATTCCGAACGCGAAGGCGCGCGCGGCCGCGATGCCGACCCGTAGCCCGGTAAACGGACCGGGACCCATCCCCGCGACGACGCCGCTGAGTTCGCGCGGCGAGACGCCGGCCTCCGCGAGGACCCGCTCGATGAGGGTGCCGATCACCTCGGCGTGCCGCCGCGTGTCCGCTTCGTCGGCCTGAGCCAGAATGCCGCGGTCGCGATCGACCACGGCGACGCTGGTGCCCGCCGAGGTGTCGATCGCGAGCAGCACCCCTCGAGCTTAATCGCGGCGCGCGAGCCGCGCTTCGAGTTCGAGGCCGCGGGCGCCGTGGCCGGTGATCGTGACCTGTCGAGGTTCGTCCCCGGAGAGATCGTCGTCGGCAGAGGGCTCCACTGCGGCGTCGCCCTGCGGGCGACGGATATCCATCGACAGCCACGCCTCGCTCACGCCGTCGAGCTTGCCCGCGCCCCACTCGACGACGACGATGGCGTGACCGTAGTCGAGGTCGAGGTCGTCGACCTCCCGGGCGGTGGCGAGCCGGTAGGCGTCGACATGGATGAGCGGCACACCCGAGGCGGTGGGATGCTCGCGCGCCAGCACGAAGGTCGGGCTGGTCACCGCGCCGCGGGCTCCCAGCGCGGCACCGAGGCCGCGCGTGAGGGTCGTCTTGCCCGCGCCGAGTTCTCCGTTGAGGAGCACGAGATCACCGGCGCGCAGCAGCGGGGCGAGACGGGCGCCGAGCGCTTCCATCGCCTCCGAGTCGAGGATCGTGAGCTGGATCACAGGATGCCCGTCACCGCGTTCCCGTTCTCACGTGCAGCACTTGAGAACCAGAACGATTTCGCCGCATCACCGCGCCACCCTCGGCACGCGCGGACCCACCCGGGTGACGATCTCGTAGCCGATGGTGTCGGCGGCAGCAGCCCAGTCCTCCGCGCTCGGCACTCCCTCTGCCGGGTCCCCCCAGAGCACGGCGCGGTCACCCACCTCGACCGCGCCGTCACCCGCGTCGACCAGGAACTGGTCCATCGCGATCCGGCCGACCACCGGGCAGCGGCGGCCGTTGATGGTCACCCAGCCCCGGTTCGAGGCCGCCCGCGGCACGCCGTCGGCATACCCGAGCGGCACCAGGGCGAGCGACGTCTCCCGGTCGGTGCGATGCGTGTAGCCGTACGACACGTGGGTTCCGGGCGGAACGCGGCGCACCGCGGCCACCGCCGCCGACAGCTGCATCACCGGACGCAGCCCCAGAGCCGCGGGGTCGATCGACGCGGCGGCCGGCAACCCGTAGAGCCCCATCCCCACGCGGACCAGCTCGAGACGCATCGACGGCCGCTCGAGGGCGGCTTGCGTCGCGGCTAGATGACGGAGCTCGGGGTCGAGCCCGGCCGCTCGGGCCTCGGTCACGGCCTGGTCGAAGACCTGCAGCTGGCGGTCGTCGTCGGCCGGCGAGGTGTTCGAGAGGTGGCTGAAGATCCCGCGGACCCGGATGCCACCGCGCTTCTCGAGCGCCGCAGCGCGATCGAACACCGCGGCCCGCTCGGCAGGGGCGATGCCGTTGCGGCTCAACCCGGAGTCGACCTTGAGGTGCACGACCACCGGCCCCAGCCCCGAGGTGGTCGCGGCGGCCCGTTCGAGCTGCCGGAGCGAGCTGATGCCCAGGTCGATCCCGGCGCCGATGGCGAGCGTGAAATCCGCATCCGGAGCGTGCAGCCAGGCCAACATCGGCGTCTCGATGCCTGCGCGGCGCAGAGCGAGCCCCTCGCCGAGATCGGCGACGCCCAGCCAATCGGCACCCGCGTCGGCGACGGTTCGGGCGACCAGCTCCGCCCCGTGTCCGTAGGCGTCGGCCTTGACGACGGCCATGAGCTGAGCCGGCGCGACGCGCTCGCGCATGATCGCGAGGTTGGACCGGAGGGCGTCGAGGTCGATCCGCGCCTCGCGGAACGGGGCGGCATCCTGATCGCTCATGCGGTCTCGCAGACCACGGAGGCGACGGCGACGCCCGCGTCGTGCGTCATGGAGAGGTGGATGCCGACGATCCCTTTCGCCGCGACCAGTTCGGCGGCGGCGCCGGAGACCAGCAACGTCGGTGCGCCCCGACCGTCTTGCACGACCTCCATGTCGTGCCACTGCACGCCGGTCGATTCGCCGAGCGCCTTCATGAAGGCCTCCTTGGCGGCGAAGCGGGCCGCAAGCGAGGGCAGAGGCTTCTCTCGTTCGCCGGGAGCGAACAGGCGCTCGCGCAGCGCGGGCGTGCGTGTGATCGCGCGCTCGAAACGCGCGAGGTCGACCACGTCGACGCCGATGCCTGCAACTGCCATAGCGCTATTGTCTCCGACCGACGCCTGCCGGGGCGCGGGCTAGCCGTCGGACGTCACTCGACGGTGACCGACTTCGCCAGGTTGCGCGGCTGATCCACGTCGAGACCCTTCGTGGTGGCGAGCTCCATGCCGAAGATGTGCAGGGGCACGACGGCCAGCAGCGGCTCGAACAGCGGCGCGGCGAGCGGGATGCGGATCACCTCGTCGGCGAACGGCACGACGGCGACATCCCCGATCTCGGCGATCGCGATGACCCGGGCGCCGCGCGCGCGGATCTCCTGGATGTTCGACACCACCTTGGGGTGCAGCGACGACGGGTCGCGCGGGCTCGGCACGATCACGAAGACGATCTGCCCGGGCTCGATCAGCGCGATCGGACCGTGCTTGAGCTCGCCGGCGGCGAAGCCCTCCGCGTGGATGTACGCGAGCTCCTTGAGCTTGAGCGCCCCCTCGAGCGCGATCGGGTAGCCCACGTTGCGGCCCAGGAACAGCACCGACTGCGTGTCACCCATCCAGTGCGCGAGCTCGGCGATGCGCGACGACGCCGACTCCACCACCTGGTCGAGCTTGTCAGGCAGGTTCTGCAATTCGGTCACCTGCTCGGCGACCTGGTCGGTGCCGAGCGTTCCCCGGTGCTGGGCCAGGTAGAGACCGAGCAGGTAGAGCGCCGTCACCTGAGCGACGAACGCCTTCGTCGAGGCGACGGCGACCTCCGGTCCGGCGTGGGTGTAGAGCACGGCGTCGGACTCGCGCGGGATCGTCGATCCCTGGGTGTTGCAGATCGACAGCGTGCGAGCGCCCCGCTCCCGTGCGTACTTGACCGCCATCAGGGTGTCCATGGTCTCGCCGGACTGGCTGACCGACACCACGAGGGTGCGCGGGCTCAGCACCGGATCGCGGTAGCGGAACTCGTGCGAGAGCTCGACGTCGACCGGAACACGGGCCCACGCCTCGATGGCGTACTTGCCGAGCATGCCGGCGTATGCGGCGGTTCCGCAGGCGATGACGACCACCCGGTCGATGTCCGCAAGCACCTCGGCCAGCGAGTCGAGCTCCGGCAGGGTGACGGCGCCATCGTGCACCCGACCGATCAGGGTTTTGGCGACCGCCTCCGGCTCTTCGCTGATCTCCTTCTTCATGAAGCTCGGCCAGCCACCCTTCTCGGCTGCCGAGGCGTCCCACGAGATCTCGAAGGCATTCGGCGTGACCGGCGTGCCGGCGAAATCGATGACGCGCACGGAATCGGGTCGGATCGTCACGATCTGGTCCTGACCGATCTCGAGCGCATTGCGGGTGTGCTCGACGAAGGCGGCCACGTCGGACCCGAGGAAGTTCTCGCCGTCGCCGAGGCCGACGACCAACGGAGAGTTGCGGCGGGCGCCGACCACCACGCCGGGCTCGTCCTCATGCATGACGAGCAGGGTGAACGCCCCCTCGAGGCGTGTGACCACGCGGCGCATCGCCTCGGTCAGATCCCCGGTCTCGCGGTAGAGGGCACCGACCAGCAGCGCGGCGACCTCGCTGTCCGTCTCGCTGGTGAACTCGCCTCCGGCGTCAATGACCTCCTGCTTGAGTTCGGCGAAGTTCTCGATGATCCCGTTGTGGATGAGGGCGAGCTTGCCCTCGTCGCCGAGGTGCGGGTGCGCGTTGACATCGGTGGGGCCGCCGTGGGTGGCCCAGCGGGTGTGGCCGATTCCGGTGTGGCCGTCGCCCATCGCCGAGTCGGCCAGATCTTCGACGAGGACGCCCAATTTTCCGGCGCGCTTGCGCGTCTCGACCCGGCCGGCGTCGTCGATGATCGCGACGCCCGCGGAGTCGTATCCGCGGTACTCCTGCCGCTTGAGACCGCCGAGGAGCACGTCGATCGCACTTCCCGGCCCGACGTAGCCCACGATTCCACACATATTGGCGATTCTACTTTGGTCGCTGCGCCGAGCGCCGACGGCCCGGTCGTCGGTCGCCACTCCCGGATAGCATGGTCGGGATGTCCGACCCGACGCACTCCGGCGGCGAGACCCCCTTTCTCGAGATCAGCCGGTCCGATTGGGCCGAGCTCGCCGCGAGCGTGCCCCTGCCGCTGACCGAACCCGAGATCGTCCACCTGCGCAGCTTGGGCGACACGCTCGATGTCACCGAGGTGTCCGACGTCTACGTTCCGCTGAGTCGACTGCTCAACCTCTATGCGACCGGCGCGCGGGCGACCGGCGAGGCCGCGACGGCCTTCCTGCGACAGCCTCCGCAGAACACCCCGTTCGTGATCGGTGTCGCGGGCTCGGTCGCCGTCGGCAAGTCGACCACCGCCCGGCTGCTGCGCGCGCTGCTCAGCCGCTGGGACGACACCCCGCGGGTGGAGCTGGTGACCACCGACGGCTTCCTGTTCCCGAACGCCGAACTCGAGCGGCGCGGCCTGATGCAGCGGAAGGGCTTCCCCGAGAGTTACGACCGGCGCGCCCTGCTGCGCTTCGTCAGCCGGGTGAAGAGCGGCGCTGCCGAGGTGCGAGCGCCCTTCTACTCGCACCTGAGCTACGACATCGTGCCCGGTGCCGAGATCGTCGTGAACCAGCCCGACATCCTCATCGTCGAGGGATTGAACGTGCTGCAACCTCCCGCGCAGGGCACCCGTCTGGCGGTCAGCGATCTGTTCGACTTCTCGATCTACGTGGATGCCCGCACCAGCGACATCGAGCGCTGGTACGTCGAGCGCTTCCTGCGCCTGCAGCGCGGGGCCTTCGCCGATCCGGAGTCGTACTTCCACCGCTATGCGGACCTGAGCGAACCCGAAGCCGTGGAGCGGGCACGCTCGATCTGGCGTGAGATCAATGGTCCCAACCTGGTCCAGAACGTGCTGCCGACGCGGGCGCGGGCGTCGCTGGTCCTCCGCAAGGACGCGGATCACACCGTCTCGAGCGTCCTGCTGCGCAAGCTCTAGCTCGCGGGCTCCTCCATGCGTTCCAGCACGAACACCGGGATCTGCCGGTCCGTCTTCTTCTGATAGTCCGCGTACGGCGGGTACGCCGCGACAGCGCGCTCCCACCAGATCGCCTTCTCATCGCCTGACAGTTCGCGCGCGAGGTAGTCGTGCTTGTCGGGCCCGTCCTGCAGCTCTACGTGCGGGTTCTTCTTCAGATTGAAGTACCAGACCGGATGCTTCGGCGCACCTCCCAGGGACGCGACCACCGCATACTCGCCGCCGTGCTCGACGCGCATCAGCGCGGTCTTGCGCAGCAAGCCGGTCTTGGCGCCCACCGAGGTGAGGACGACGACCGGCATGCCGCGGAGCTCGGCCGCCTGCGTCCCACCACTGGCCTCATAGGCCTCGGCCTGCTCGCGGGCCCACCCGGCCGTACTCGGTGCGTACTCTCCCTGCAATGGCATGATCCGAGTCTGCCACTCGGGGTCGCGGGCGTCAGGCCGGGATCGCGAGGCGGTCCCGCACCACGGCGGCCAGCTGCTCGGCGATCGCGGTGGCGATGTCGTGGTCGGCCGCTTCGACCATCACCCGCACGAGCGGTTCGGTCCCGGACGGTCGCAGCAGCACCCGCCCCGTGTCGCCCAGCTGCGCCTCGGCGGCGCGCACCGCGTCGGCGATGGCGGTGTCGCCCTCCAGCCCGTGCTGGTCGACACCCGGGACGTTCACGAGAACCTGCGGGTACACGGTCATGAGCGAGGCCAGCTCGCTCAACGTCTTGCCGGTGCGCGCCATCTCGGCTGCCAGCTGCAGTCCGGTCAGGATGCCGTCGCCGGTCGTCGCATGGTCGCGGAAGATGATGTGGCCGGACTGCTCGCCCCCGAGGCTGAGCTCCTTCGCGTCGAGCTCTTCGAGCACATAGCGATCGCCCACCTTGGTCTCGAGCAGGCGGATGCCGTGCTCGGCCATGGCGCGACGCAGGCCGAGATTGCTCATCACGGTCGCCACGAGCGTGTCGCGGGCCAGCAGCCCGCGCTGCTTGAGCGACACGGCCAGGATCGCCATCATCTGGTCGCCATCGATCACGTTGCCGTCGGCGTCCACCGCGAGGCACCGGTCGGCGTCGCCGTCATGGGCGATCCCGAGGTCTGCCCCGTGCTCGAGCACGGCGGCGCGCAGGCCGTCGAGGTGGGTCGATCCCACCCCGTCGTTGATGTTCATGCCGTCCGGGTCCGCACCGATGACGGTCACCTGGGCTCCGGCGAGCGCGAACACCTCGGGCGACACGCCCGCCGCGGCCCCGTGGGCGGCGTCGATCACGATGCGCAGGCCGTCGAGGCGCACATCGAGCGTCGAGATGAGGTGCACCACGTAGCGGTCCTCGGCGTCGGCGAAGCGGCGGATGCGGCCGACTCCACCGCCGGTCGGCGTCATCTTGGGCTGATCGAGGGCGACCTCGATGCGGTCCTCGACGTCGTCCGGCAGCTTCGTGCCGCCGATCGCGAAGAACTTGATGCCGTTGTCGGCCGCCGGGTTGTGCGAGGCCGAGACCATCACGCCGAAGTCGGCCTCGACATCCGCCACCAGGAAGGCCGCCGCGGGAGTCGGGATCACGCCGGCATCGAGCACGTCGATGCCCGAGCTGGCCAGCCCGGCCGCGACCGCAGCCGAGATGAACTCGCCGGACACGCGAGGATCGCGGGCGAGCACGGCCCGCGGTCGCTTGCCCTGAGCGCGGAGCTCGTCGGCGTGCCGACCACGGGTCAAGACGGACGCGGCCGCCTGGGCGAGCCCGAGGGCGAGGTCTGCAGTGATGATCTCACCGTTGGCCAGCCCTCGAACACCATCGGTTCCGAAGAGGCGAGGCATGGGATGCCGGAGCTGGTTACCGCTTCGAGAACTGCGAGGCCTTGCGCGCCTTCTTGAGACCCGCCTTCTTGCGCTCGATGACGCGGGCGTCACGCGTCAGGAAGCCGGCCTTCTTGAGGGCGGGTCGGTTGTTCTCGCGGTCGATCTCGTTCAGCGCGCGAGCAATCGCGAGGCGCAGGGCGCCGGCCTGACCCGAGGGGCCGCCACCCGTGACCTTGACGATCACGTCGTAGCTGCCGAGCAGGTCGAGCACCTTGAACGGGTCGTTGATCAGCTGCTGGTGCAGCTTGTTCGGGAAGTACTCCTCGAGCGTGCGGCCGTTCACCGTGAAGGTGCCGGTGCCGGGCGTGAGACGCGCGCGGGCGATGGCCTCCTTGCGGCGGCCGACGGCCGCGCCAGGCACGCTCAGCACGGCGCGCGGGGCCTTGGGGGCCTCCTCGGCGGGGGTCTCGGTCGTGAAGCTCTCGACGATCTCGTCGGGAAGGGCGTCTTCGATCTTTGCCATGTCTGTTCTCTGTCCTTGAGGTCTGTCAGTGGCGGCGCGCTACTGCGCGACCTGGCCCAGGGTGTAGGTCTTCGGCTGCTGAGCGGCGTGCGGGTGCTCGGCACCCGCATAGACCTTCAGCTTCTTGATCTGGGCGCGACCGAGCGAGTTCTTCGGAAGCATGCCGCGCACCGCCTTCTCGACCGCGCGGGTCGGGTGCTTCTCGAGCATCTCGACGTAGGTCTCGCTCGAGAGGCCGCCCGGGTAGCCGGAATGGCGGTACGCCAGCTTCTTCTCGAGCTTCTGGCCGGTGAGGGCGATCTTCTCGGCGTTGACGATGATCACGAAGTCACCCATGTCCATGTGCGGAGCGAAGGTGGGCTTGT
>Ga0105240_10010239_pt1 | contig 13196 bp, 10 predicted proteins | sample KBSC54metaG_FD_80426 | JGI IMG/M metagenome (GOLD analysis project Ga0105240, IMG submission 80426) | Corn rhizosphere microbial communities from Kellogg Biological Station, Michigan, USA - KBS C5-4 metaG | ecosystem: Host-associated > Plants > Roots > Rhizosphere > Soil | place: Michigan, USA... | reverse complement strand
CCGTATCCGGGCGCTGACGCTCTAATAATCCGCGCCGGGATTCTGCGGCTTGCCGCCTGCGGCTACGACTTGCTTGTCGGCTTCCGGCTCACGCTTGCGGATGAATTCCGGCTGGATCGCCCGCGTGGCGGTGCCTTCCAGGAAGCGCTTGCGCTCGGTCATGGCTTTGTCGCCGCCGGGATATGGCGGCTGGTCCACGGCCAGGGGCGAGAGCGGCTCCACCACAAAAGCGGGCTTGGCGGTAAAGCGGAAGGCCGCGGAAATGGCGGTGTTCTGGCCGGTCCTGGGATCGGGCATGGCGTCGGCATTGCGCTTGAGCGCGTAATACATCGAAATCTGGTTCTGGTGATAATAGGTTTCCCGCGTCGCGCCGCCCGAAGGAACGTTGAAGGTGTCCTTGTTGTAGATGTCGCGCCAGTCGCGATAGCCACCCACCAGGCCCGATAGGCCGCCTTCCTTGTTCATAATCAGGCGAACGCGCCCTTTCTGGTACAGGACTTCGCCGCGATTGGTCTCGCCCCAAGAGAATGCCGGCATGCGCACATCCGCCTGCTCGGTTTCCAGGACGCCGTCGCGGATCCTGGCCTTCAGTTTTGAATATTGCTCCGTCTTGACGATACGGAAGGACACATCCCGGACAAGATTGCCCATCGGGTCCTTGATGACATGGTCGGGAGAATAGGCGATTTCGACCGTCGCATGATCGTCGTTCATCGCATCGCCATTGCCCGACACCCGGATGACCATGGTGTAAAGGCCGTCCAACATCTTGTCGTTGGCGCGCTGGCTCAGATAGGCATGATAGGGCGTGCCGCGGAAGGACATGATGCAGCCCCAGGCGCGATAGAAGGCATTGTCGATGCCGCGCTCGCCATTGGGGCTGGTAAAACCGCCGCTATTGGGCTTGCCATCCAGATCGAAACCTTCCGCGATCCGGCCCGTCACCTGCTGCATGCCGGCATCGGGCGCGGTGAAGGGATTGACATAGCTGTCGATGTCCCTGCGAAAGCCGCGATGCGTCATGGCGGGGGAGATGACTTTCTCGCCTTCGCCGCCGGCAGACACCGGCAAGGTCAGTTTCTCGACCTCGGCATCGGTTCTCCAGCTGGTTTTCAATTCCTTTTTATAGTCCAGGATCGGAATGGTGCCCTTGGGGCAATCGGACCCCGGCTCTTCGGTGCCGGTGCGGCCGCCATAGTAAAAAGCTGGCTCGTAATTATCGACCACAAAGCCGCGAACCCACGGCGCCGACAAAGCGGGACCGGTGGTCAGGACCAAGGCGGCTGCAATCAGGAGATGTTTTTTCAAGGCGGCCCTCCCGGTGGGAACCTTAAAAAGCGACGCGTGTGCAGTATCATATCCGATCTCCACCGGGCCGCACCATCTGGCGGCCGGTTATCTTGCCAGACAACACTATGGCATCGCTGAATTTGTTGCAGCGCACAAACGCAGAATGACCGCCGTCATGGGAAAGAGTCGCGCGGCCCGCCCCGGAGTTGCAATATATTCGGGTCTGCGCCGGCCGAAGACGGCCAGGCGCTCGGTTGCAAGCATAGCGGAAAAGACCATGCGATACGGCGCAAAGACGCTGACTTTTGTTTCGGGCCTGTGTCTGCTGGCGACCGTCTCAAGTCCGGCCTGGAGCGCGGCGCAGGGGCCTTATCTTTCGGGCCTGAGAAGGCTGACGGAAAGCCAGTATCGCAATTCCATCGCCGATATTTTCGGCGCCAATATCGTGGTGCAGGGAAAATTCGAGCCCGATCGCCGTGTTGGCGGACTGCTCGCATCCAGCGGCACGACGCTTTCGGTCACGCCGGCCGGATTCGAAGGCTATGCCAAGATGGCCGACGGTATCGCGCGGCAGGTGGTGGATGAGAAGAATCGCGCCAGATTGATTGCCTGTACCCCGAAATCCGCCACCGCGCCCGACCGCGGCTGCGCCGGCAAGATCCTCGAACAGTATGGAACGCAGCTGTTCCGCCGTCCGCTGACAGCGGCCGAGCTGAAAGCGCGGCTGGACGCCGCCGATACGGCAACCAGACTGTCGGGCAATTTCTACACCGGCCTCCGCTATAGCCTGACGACATTGCTGTCGGCGCCGGATTTTCTGTTTCGTGCCGAAATGGCGGTCCCCAAGGGCAAGGATTATACCCTCGACGGCTATAGCCGCGCCACGCGGCTCAGTTACATGCTGTGGGACACGACTCCCGACAGCCAGTTGCTGGATGCCGCCCGGTCCGGCGCACTGGATACCGATTCCGGCGTGAATACGCAGGCCGCGCGCCTGATGGCGTCTTCGCGGCTTGAAAGCGGGATGCGCACCTTTTTCAGCGATTATCTGGAACTGGATACCCTGGGCAGCATCACCAAGGACCCAACCATCTATCCCAAATACAGCGATGAAGTGGCCGCCGCCGCCCGCGAGGAAACTCTGCGTACCACCATCGATCTGGTTCTGAAAAAGGGCGGCGATTTCCGAGACATCCTGGTCACGCGCAAGACCTTCATCAACCGGCCGCTCGCATGGGTCTATGACATTCCCTACAATCTGAACGGCGAGTGGATGCCCTATGAATTCAAGGAGGGCGATGGCCGCAGCGGGGTCGTGACCCAGGCTTCGATGCTGAGCATGTTTTCCCATCCCGGGCGCAGTTCTCCCACCAAGCGCGGCGTAGCCCTGCTCGATATCTTCATGTGCGAGCCGACGCCGGCCCCGCCCGCCAATGTCGATTTTTCCATCGTCAACGACACCAACAACCCGAATCTGCGAACCGTGCGCGACCGGCTGAACGCGCACGCCACTGTTGCGACCTGTGCCTCATGCCACACCCATAGCGATCCGATGGGCCTGACCCTGGAGCAGTTCGACAGTGTCGGAGAGCGCCGCTTGAAGGATGATGGCCGCGACATCGACGTGTCGGCGGTCATGGCCGGCAAGAAATTTTCCGGCGGAGCAGGGCTTGGCCAATATCTGCACGACAATCCCAAAGTTCCCGCCTGCTTTGTGCGCAAGCTGTACGCCTATGGCGTGGGCGCCAACAGCGAGGAGCTGGAAAAGAGCCGGGTTCAGCCTTTCCTGGACGGGTTCACCGCCGCCGGTTACCGCCTGGCGCCGCTGCTGAATGCCATTGTCACCAGCCCGCAATTCTTCAGCGCGCCGGCGCCTGCTCCCGCCACGTCAAAACTTTCCATGAACAGCACGGCCCGCCAGTGAGGACACGGTCATGATCCATACGCGCCGGTTTCTTTTGCGTGGGCTGTTGCACGGGTCTGCAGCGGCGGTGTCGCTGCCTTTTCTGGATTGCTTCCTGGACAGCAAGGGCGAGGCGGTTGCCGCCACCGGCAGCGCAATTCCCACGCGGTTTGGCACTTTTTTTTGGGGCTGCGGCCTGACCAAGACCTTGTATCTGCCCAAGACCAGCGGCGCCAATTACGAAGACATGCCGCAACTTGCTTCGCTCAAACCCTATAAAAACAAGCTCAACCTGCTGAGCGGCTTTCGCGCCTATGTCGATGACAAGCCCAATATTCAGCATTGGACCGGCAATGCGGCGATCACCACCGGTATTGCACCGGCCAATGATTTCCAGTTCGACAGCCAGACCATCGATCAAACCATTGCAGATGCCATCAGCCACGGCGCGCGCTTCCGCTCCATCGACGTCTCGTGCTGCGGCAACAAGCGCGAAAGCTATTCCAGCCTGGGCGGGAGCAATATCAATCCGCCGGAAATTTCCCCGCTCGGCCTCTATACGCGCCTTTTCGGTCCCGGATTTCAGGATCCGTCGAAAGGCGACTGGAAGCCAAGCCTCGATGTGATGCTGCAGAAAAGCGTGCTGTCGGTGGTGGCCGATGACCGCAAGCTGCTGCTGAAGGGCGTTGGCGCCGACGACCGCGCCAGACTGGATCAATATTTCACCTCGGTACGGGAGATGGAAAAGACGCTGGAGGTGGAGTTGCGGCGGCCGGAGATTGTCGCCCAGGTCACGATCCCCTCGGCGCCGGAAGAATTGCCGATGAACAAGGCGGTGCCCAATCTCAGGCGGGTGACGCCCATTATCGCGCAGCTCCTGGCAATCGGCCTGGCCACGGATCAGTCGCGGATTTTCAACATGGCATTTTCCGAACCGGCCTCGACCATCTACATGCCGGGCGACTCGCGTCCCTTCCATCAATCGACTCATGAGGAGCCGATCGACGAGGCTGTTGGCTACCAGCCCATCACATCGAAATTCAGCACCTACAGCATGGAAGGCCTCGCCGCGCTGGTCGCCGCACTGGACGGCGTGAAAGAAGGCAATGGCACGCTGCTGGATCACAGCCTGGTGCTTGCCTATACCGACACCAGCAATGCCAAGCTTCATGCGGTCGACGGCATTCCGATGATCTTGGCGGGCAGCGCCAGCGGGCGGATGAAGACCGGTATCCACTATGCCGGCGCCAGCACCACGGTGGCCCGAGTCGGTCTGACCGTGCAGCAGGCGATGGGGCTTTCGGTGGACCGCTGGGGCACCGATTCCAACATGACCAACAAGCCGATCTCCGAGATCATGGCCTAGCGGCCCGGGCTATCTGGTTGCCCCAGCACCACTATTTTGTTTCAATAGACTGAAAAGCGGGGCCGCGGCCGGGGGGCGGCGGGCAACTGCGACAGGGGAAGCACATGCGTCATATCTGGTTGCTTTTGGTGCCGCTCTGCCTGGCGGCCCCAGCGCAGGCGCGTCCTCGCGATGACGCCCTGGCAGGAGCCGTGCGTTGCGCCGTGATCGGCGATTCCCGGCAATGGCTGGATTGCTACTATGGCGCGGCACAGCCGCTGCGCGCCGCGCTGGGTCTGGCTCCCGCCCTTGCAGCACAGGTCCGGCTGGCCGAGTCCCCGCCGCCTGGTGGTGGTCAGCCTCACGATGTTGCGGTGCGTGATGAGGTGGTGTCGACGGCGGCTGGCTGCATGCGGCTGACGGGCGACCGCCCCTGGCTGGATTGCTTCTATGCCGCTGCGGTGCCCATGCGTGCACAGTTGGGGCTGCCGGTGCCGCAGGCCGCGGGCCTGCCGGCACCCGCTCCAGCGCCTCGGCTGGCTTCCGCCCCTCCTGCGCCACAGCCGGCTGCGCCTTCGGGTCCCCCGCCCATGCCGCGCCGTACCGGCCTGTTCAGCGGCATCCTCAACAGCCCCAAGCCGATCGTGCACGGCGTGCCGATGCAGTCCTTTGTGATGGACAAGACGGGCGCCTTCACCGTCACGCTGGTCGATGGCCAGGTATGGGAACAGGTCTCCGAGGATGAAATCTACCATCCCGCCCGCTGGCGCAGGGAAGCCGCCGAAATGGCGGTCACGATCACGCCCGACGCGATGCACTCCTACGTCATGACGGTGGAGGGCGAGGGCAAGATCTACAAGGTGCGCCGCATCCACTGACGGCCGGTACCCTCAGCGCCTGGGCTGGCGCACCGCAATGAAGGAAATCTGCTCGCCCGTCGCCGTCTTCTGGTCGAAGCTGTTCTGCAGGCTGGTGCGCGCCGGGAACGTCCCCTTGAAGAATGTGCCGTAAAGCGACTGCACCCGGTCGGTATCCTTGATGTCGCGCACATAGACGATGGCAGAAACGACGTCGGGGAAATCCATATCCGCTTCCTCCAGATCGTCCAGCAGGTTGCGCATGGTCTGACGCAGCTGCAGCTCGACATCCTGGGTCACGATCCCCTGTCCGGGAATGAAGCCGCTCTTGCCCGACATGTAATAGGTGTCGCGGTAGAGAATGCCGGGGCTGGCGGTGGGGCTGGGCGGCATGTTCCTGGGGCGGATGGATTTGCGCTGGGAAAGATCGGCGCCCGCGATTGCCGTATAGACGATGCGCGCACCGGCGGGCAGGGCGGCAACCTCGATGGTGCCGCGCCCCGGCGTGTTGCCGAACTCGAAATAGCTCGCATAGATCTTGTTCATGGTCGTGACCTGCTGCTGCTGCAACTGGCCGTTATGGGCGACCACATCGGATACGGCGCGGGGGCCGTCAGGGCTGGCCAGATAGGGGTTGGTCCACACCACATTGGCCATGGTCATGTTTGCCGCTTTCAGTACGGCGCCGACATTCTCCAGGCTCTGTTTCACTTCGTCGGCATAGTCGGCGGGCAGCTTGCCGGTTTTGGGGTCGGCACCGCTCTGGCCGGAGATATACAGAACATCGTCCACCTGGATGCCGGCGGGATCGGTGCGCGGGGTCCGCGGCCATCCAGCCGGCGCAATGACCTGGCGCCTGGCGCTACTCGCGGCCGCAATGGCATTGATCTGGATCTTCTGTCCGCCGGGAAGGGCTGCGGCCACCAGCACGGTGCGCGCGGGAGGATTGGCGCCGATCGCCTTCCAATAGACTTCGTTCATGGCCGCGATGTCCTCGGGCCTGCTGACATAGACCTGAACCCAGACCAGATTGCCCATGGTCATGCCCGATGCGGCGAGCACCTCCCGCACATGGCCAAGGGATTGCTGCACCTCCTGCTGGAAAGAGGAGGGCAGGCTGCCGTCGCCATTGCGGCCATCCTGGGCCGCCAGATACAGCGTCTTTCCCGCCAGCAGGCCGTCGCTGGAAACCGCGCCAGCCTTCCTGCCGTCCACCTTTATGACTTTGTAAGCGCCCCCTTGCGGCTGGGCCTGGATGGAAGGCGCCGCACACAGCATCGCCAGCGTTGTCAGGATCGTTGCGGCGCGGCCTGTTCTGGTGGAGCTCATGTCATCCCTCGGCGGCTCTTTTTTGAGCCGACAGCATCGGAGGATGACGCCGCGCTGTCCAGTCGCCGGTTCTTGCTGGCTATCCCGGACAAAGAAAAAGGGCCCCCGTTTTGCGGAGGCCCCTGTTCTTGGCTATGCCGTTTCGGATCAGTAGTTGTACCGGACACCGAAGCGGAACATGCGGCCGATCACGTCGTAAAGCACCTGGTTGTTGTCCTGACCGCCGATATCCGGCGGCCTGGTGTTCGCGATGTTGTCGATCTTTGTATAGAACTGGGTCTTCGGGCTGTAGTTCCAGTTGAGCCCGACATCCAGGTAGAACATCGACGAGACGCGGTTGTAGTTGATGGTCGGCGTCTGCACCGTCGGCACCGGGCAGGTACCGGGGGCGCAAACCAGCGTGTTGCGGTTGGTGGTGATACCGCCCGACAGCCAACGCTCCGTCAGATTGATGCCCCAATCGTCGTTCTGGTAGGACTGGGTTTCCTGCAGCTTCCAGTTCAGGATGGCGCCACCGTAACCGTTATAGGTCGCGCCATTGTTGCCGGAGCTGACGTTACCAACCAGCTCGGAGTTACGCTGCGTGCCCGGAATGCCGGTGTCCTGGATGTACTTGCTGGTGTGGTTGACCAGCGAGCGCAGGACGAAGGTGCCGGGAACGTCGTAATCCTCCAGGTCGAACTGATAGCCCGCCTCGATGTCGATACCGTCGGTGAGGAGGGTAGCGGCATTGAACGGCTGGGCACGGATCGCGAACACCTGGCTGGGAACGATGCCGCTGCCTGTCGCAGGGCCGCCGGGATTGGCGAAGCTCTGGGGCAGGTTGTTGGCAGTACGGATCAGGTTCGTTGCGCAGTAGTTGTTCGCCGGAATCTGGCCCGTTTCCTGGAAGTAGCACAGGTCTTCGATGTTCTGTGAGCTGAGCGAGATAATCGCGCCCTTCACGCCGATCCGATAATAGTCGACCGACATCTGGAAGCCGGGGATGAAGTCCGGCTGCCACACCAGGCCCACTTCGGTCGTCAACGCCTTTTCCGGCTTCAGGTTCAGGTTGCCGGCGGTGAGGCCGATGATGTTCTGGCTGGTATTGTTGCCAGTGAAGCGGTTGGTGAAGGAGCCGTTCGCACCCTGCTCCGGCGGGATCAGTTCCGACAGGTTGGGAGCGCGAATGTCGCGGGACTGCAAGGCACGCAGACGGACACCGGGGATCGGAGTTTCCCAGGTGATACCGACCTTCCAGGTGTTGGCGTCACCGGCCGTGCTGTACCGGGCATGACGCCCGTCCAGTTCGACGTCCGCCTTGCCCCAGAAGGAGTCGTTGATGATCGGCACGCCCAACTGCAGGAACACTTCGTTCACATGGAAGGTGCCACGGCCGCTGTGGTAGTTGCCGGCATTATAGGCGCCGATATTACCGAAGCTGCTGAAGCCGCAATCGATGAACGGATCGGTACAGGGTTCGGTAAAGGTGGGCGGCGTCGAGCTGACGCCGATACCGTTGAGGCCGTATCCCGGATAGTTGACACCGCCGGCATAGGGGTCGGCACGCTGCGAATAATGCTCTTCGCGATATTCGTAACCTGCCGCGAGAGCCATCGGGCCGGCCCACAGATCCATCGGCGAACCATTGACCGAGAAGCTGAAGGCTTCCTGGCGGTTGGTCATGATCACATTGTTGCCGTTGGTGCTGCCGCCCTGGCCGTTCTGGTTGTCGAAGTAGGCCTGGGCACCGGTGCTGATCGGATCCTGGCCAAAGGGGTTCCAGGGCACGCAGCCGAACTGCTGGGCGATGGTGTTGCGGCAGACGATGTTGCCGGCCGCGTTGACCACCGCGTCTTGTGACAGGTTGAAGCGCGAGAGGTTTTGGTTGACCAGGCCCGTCGCCGGGTCCACCGGCGCGTTGGACAGCGGCATGTTGTAGATCTTGATGCTGGTGTCGGACTCGCCATGCTCGAAATACGACTCCCAGCGCCAGTCCTTGCCGAACAGATTGAAGCCGCCATCGCCGCCCACCACATAGCGGCGGGTCTGACGGAAGATGTGCATGTTCTGGTTGGTCAGGATGTTGGCCCACTGGCTGCCGAAGGGGATGCCGGTGGTGGCAACCGTTCCGCTGCCGACAGGATACTGGGCCAAGCAGGCAGCCAGCGTTTCCGCCGCATTCAACCCTTCGCCGAACAGGCCGGTGCTTGGCAGATAGGCGTTATCGCAATGGATGGTGCCCGACTTGTCGGAGTTGCCTTGCGCGGGGGTATTTTCCGTGCGGGCGCCGCCATAGCTCAGGGTCGCATAGATTTCCGTGTCCGGTGTGATGTCATACGACACGCGCGCATAGATATCTCCGCGCGTCAGGGGGTTGATCAACCCTTGGGTGAATTCGTGGGTGTTGATCTGGTCGCCCGGATTGGAGGGTGTGCCGAAGCAGCTGAGGTTGATGCCGCCTTGCAGCGCGTTCGCGCCGCCCGACTGCAGAGTGCCGTTTTGCGCGATCTGCGTCGTGGCAGTGGCCGAATTCTTGAAGCAGTTGCCGGCCAGCTGCAGCGGATAGGCCTTGCCGTTGGCGCCGAAGGTCGTGAAGGCCTTGGGACCGCCCTGAATCAAGCCGTAAGCCGCAAAGGTCAGCTGCTGACGCAGCGGACCGTAGAAGCTGCGCGATTGGCCGGCCGGCGGGCCGTTGGTGCCGGTGTCGCTGGAATAGCTGGACGTACCCGACTGGCGCGACAGGTTGCGGCCGTCGATATTGCCCGGCAGCGCCGTGTGCTGAAACACGTTCTGCGGATAACGCGGCAGCAGACCGTCATTGTAGCTGTATTCGACAGAGGTTTCGAAGTGACCCCGGCCGCCGGCAAAGCTGGTGCCCGCCGCGGCCTGGATGGTCAGGTTGCCCATGTCGCCATAGCCCGAGCCGCCGCCGAAGATGTTGGTCTTGAAGCCTTCGAACTTCTTGTCGAGCACGAAGTTGACCACACCGGCGACCGCGTCCGAACCCCAGGAGGCCGACGCACCGCCGGTCACCACGTCCACGCGCTGGATCAGCATTTGCGGGATCATGGAGACGTCGACCACGCCGTTGAGGTTGGCAGCGACGATGCGCTGGCCGTCCATCAGCGTCAGGGTGCGCAGGGGGCTCAAGGCGCGCATGCCCAGGGCCGACAGACCGATCAGGCCGTTCGAGGTTGTACCGGCCTGGGCCGAGGCACCCGTCGAACCCTGAAGGGCGGGCAGATCTTTCAAGGAGTCGAAGACGTTGGGCTTGGCCTGACCTTCCAGGTCGGCGGCGCTGATGACTGTCGTCGGAGTGGGGGCATCGAAGCCCGCCGCTTGCAGACGGGTGGAAGACACCACGACCTGCTCGACACCTTCCTGCGCCATCGCTGCACCCGCGCTGAGCGCAACAATTGCCGCACCGCTCGCAAAACGAACGCGAGCTTTCGTAATACCGTAATTCATGTGAGCCCCCTTACAAGAATTGTACGTGTTGTTATTGAGTCCAAGTTTGAACCGACATTACAAACAGGCGCAAGGTCTACTTCCCCGTGCTGAGGCGAGTTTTGACGAAGTTGGCCGAGTGTTGCTTTTGCGAACACGCATCGGCGTGATATCGTTACCTCCGTACACTGATTGTATACTTGACGTAGTATCCCAAAAGGTTTGCACTGGCTTTGTAGGGGGTTACGGCCAATGTCCACCAAGTTGCCCGCCCGTTTCACGGACGCCGACGCGGCTCGCCGATATCTGGAAGACCTGTTCTGGCAGGACGGCCCGGTCTGCGCCCATTGCGGAGTTCTGGGCCAGGCCACGAGCCTGAAAGGCAAGTCCACCCGGCCGGGCGTCTACTGGTGCAATGCCTGCCACAAACCCTTCAGCGTGACGGTTGGGACGATCTACGAAGGCTCAAAAATCCCATTGAATACTTGGCTTTATGCCAGTCACCAGCTTTGCAATGCCAAGAAGGCGATTTCCGGCCCCGCACTGGCCCGCATGCTGGGCGTCTCCTACAAGACGGCTTGGTTCATGGCGCATCGCATTCGCGAAGCCATGGCGCCGTCTGTGGAACCGGCCACAGGGCACGATGAAGCGGCGGCCCCGCTGGAAGGCGCGCAACTGGACAGCCGTGAGCCGGCGCCCTGACGGGATGTTATCGCCCGTTGGATCGGGGCGGACCTTAAGGCGCTAATCGGATTTGTCTGAAGCCTTGGAACTCGCCTTGCCCTTGGCCTTCATGTCGGCATGCGGTTTGGGCGGCGTTTTGAGCATCCGCAACAGGATCTCGTCTTCACGTTTCTGGCTGGCTGACTTTCCCATGCAAGCGCTCCCCAAATGCCCGGTGACCGGGCCGCTCGATGAAAACTCTATAGGCTGATCGGCTCCCTCACGACGCTGACGGCGTGAGGGAGCCGCGAACTGCTTCTAAGTTTCAATATCGCAACAGACTCGATCGCCTCATTTCTTGGCAGCGACCAATTCGATTTCGATCAGCGGCCCGGGCGTGGCCAGGCCTACCTGAACGGTAGAGCGTGCCGGCTTGTTGGGCTGAGCCGCGGTGCCAAAGCGTTTGGACCATTCCGCATTCATGGCGGGGAAATTGATCTTTCCGCCATTGGCGGGATCGGCCACCAGGAAGACAGTGGCTTTCACCACATCGCCAAAGGTCAGGCCCATCTGCTTGAGCACGGCCTCAAGCTTGTTGAGCACATCGTCGGTCTGCTGGGTGGTGTCGCCCCAGCGGTCGGGGCTGCCTTCCGGCGCGCTGGGATTTTTGGGGCCGCCCGGGATGCCGCTGATGTAATAGGTGGTTGCGCCGGCGGGTACGGTGACGGCCGAAACGATGGGCGAGTTGGCATTGGGCGAGGGCAGGCGCGTGATGGATTGCGCACTGGCAGGCACCGCCAATGCGCAAAGCGCCATGGCAGTCCCCAGGAATGTGAATTTCTGCAAGCGAGTCATGTGGTTGCTCCCTGGTTAGAAAAACAAAATGCTTGTCCGGCTCTTGATCGTTACGCCTTGGTTTTGCGTGCTTTGCTCAAGACCTCGCGAACGCGACGGCCCACAATCAACTCCTCGCCCGGCTGCAAGGTCATCGAGACGACCTGCAGCTTGTTGACCGTATTGGCGTTGGACTTGCGCAAGGGCGGCAGCAGGCTGCGATTGCCCTGTGTGGACAGCATCTCGATACAGGGTTCGCCCTGGCGCAATTCCTCGACGCATTGCGCCACGGTCAGGCCGAAAGCCGCCTCATCCCAATTTATCGTCAGCGTGGGATAGGAGTTGCTTCCGACCGGAATCTCGATTGACGTCGTCACGCCCGGCACGGTTTCCACCAGCTTGGCAACCCGTTCGACGCGGGCACCCCACATCTTGTTGAGCGCGTTGAGGTCGGCCTTGGACCAATATTCCACGGCCGCCAGGACGCCCATGATCTCTTCCTTGCCCACCTTCATGGCGCGGCACACCGCGCCTTCCCAAGGCGCGCTGTTGGCCATGGCCGCATCGATCAGATCCTTGCGGCCCAACAGCACGCCGGAACATTGCGGCCCGCCCAGTCCCTTGCCGCCGCTGACGGTGTAAAGGTCCACGCCCCATTTCGCGAATTTGGTGAAATTCTCAAAGGGCGGGACGGAAGAGGATGCGTCCACCAAAAGCGGCACGCCCGCCGCCTTGGTGACCTTGAGCGCGTCCTGCACCCGCTCGTCGCGGAAGGTCGTATAGACCAGCACGGTCTTGGGCGTGATCGCCGCCGCCAGGTCGGCCAGTCCTGCCGCGATCACCAGCTTGCCACCGGGCAGGCGCAAGGCGCTGTCAAAGGCATTGCGGCCGCCAAGCATCACCACTTCGTTTTTCATGCCGGTGGTGTCGGGCAGTTGCCAGATCTTGTCGGGATCGGTTCCGGCGATGCAGCCCGCCGTGGCCTGGGACATGGCGGCAGCCGCGCCGGAGGTGACGATTCCGGATTCCGCGCCGGACAATTCGGCCAGCTTTTTGCCGGCGGCGGCCTGCAGCTCGTACAGGTCCACGAAGTGGTGTGAGGCCGCTTCCGCCGCGCGGCGGACCTCCGGCAACTCCAGGCAACCGCTCAGATAGGTATAGGTGCCGCGCGCGTTGATGATCGCGCGGACCCCCAGCTTGGCATAGGGATTGCCGACCGCCTTGCCGACGCCTGTCGCGACGGTGGCCGCGAAACTGCGCGTGGCCATGGTGGCAAACAGCGGCGTGGCCGCCAGGAGTTTCAGGAAAGCGCGGCGGCGGTCCTGAAGTGGGGAATGGGAAGTCATGGAACTTTCCTTCAAATTCAGTGAGCGGCGATAGATTTGCGAATGTCTTCCAGTGTCCGGTCGACCGTGCGCTGGTTCAGGACGCGGCCGATGTCTGCACTGGCGTGGCGCGGATCACCTTCCACGCCGTTCTTGCCATTGCCGGCCTCCAGCCTGTCGGTGCGCACCATGGTGGGATCGATGGCCAGCATCAGGGAGGT
>Ga0105240_10010238_pt1 | contig 13198 bp, 13 predicted proteins | sample KBSC54metaG_FD_80426 | JGI IMG/M metagenome (GOLD analysis project Ga0105240, IMG submission 80426) | Corn rhizosphere microbial communities from Kellogg Biological Station, Michigan, USA - KBS C5-4 metaG | ecosystem: Host-associated > Plants > Roots > Rhizosphere > Soil | place: Michigan, USA... | reverse complement strand
GCAGCAGACCCAGCAAAAACAGCAACAGTTAGAGCAGGCCCGTCAGCAACAAGCGCAGCAAAAACAGCAGCAGTTGGAACAGGCCCGTCAGCAACAGACCCAGCAAAAACAGCAGCAGTTGGAACAGGCGCGTCAGCAGCAGACCCAGCAAAAACAGCAACAGTTAGAGCAGGCCCGTCAGCAACAAGCGCAGCAAAAACAGCAGCAGTTGGAACAGGCCCGTCAGCAGCAGGCTCAGCAAAAACAGCAGCAGTTGGAACAGGCTCGTCAGCAACAGGCGCAGCAAAAACAACAGCAGTTGGAACAAGCCCGTCAGCAACAGGCGCAGCAAAAACAACAGCAGTTGGAACAAGCCCGTCAGCAACAGGCACAGCAAAAGCAACAACAGCTGGAACAAGCCCGTCAACAACAGGCCCAGCAAAGACAGGCGCAGCTTACCCAGCAACGACAACAACAAGCTGCGCAAAAACAAGCACAGCAGGCGCAACAACGCCAACAGCAGTTACAACAACAACGACAGCAACAAAAGCCGCGGCCAAACCAGCCCCAGCACGAATAACAATCGCTGCCTTTAATTAATTTTCAATAAAAACACAGCACCTGTAGTTATAATTGAATTACAGGTGCTATTTTTATACCCTAACTAATTTCAATGAACCGATTTTCTACTTCGCTTTTTAAATACATTACCACGGCACTAACAGTAACCCTGGTTACTTTCGCGGGTATTAAATACTTCAACGCTCCCATCGCTGCAAATAATTCTTCGAGAATTGTTTTTATCGAAAACTCCTGGGATGAAGCATTGAAGCAGGCTGCGGCAAAAAACAAATATATTTTTGTTGATGCATACGCCACCTGGTGCGGCCCATGCAAAATGCTTAAGGAGCAAACCTTTACTGATGATAAAGCAGCAGCCTTTTACAACGCCAATTTTATAAACGTCGCTATCGATATGGAAAAAGGCCGCGGACCTGAACTCGCTCAGCAATGGCAGTTAAGGGCGTACCCTACTATGATCATTTTCAACCCAAAGGGCAAGCCTGTTTTAGGAACAGTTGGCTTTATAAAAGCGAGCGAACTAATAAGGTTTGGTCGCGAGGCATTAAAAAAATAAAAGCCCAATGCCTTTAGGCGACTTGCGTTATAATGACAAGGTTTATTTCGTAGAAAAACGAAACGCTTAAAAAAGTTCATGCCACTCGCCCCACTGGCATCAATCGGACCAGGATATTCTATCTAATAGAAAATATTCCAAAATATGGACGAGCGTTATACTACTCTCGCATCGAAATACCGGGTGCTCTGGCAGCAATACTGAAGAAATTGTGTTGAGGAAAAACTATTTTAACGAACAATTGTTGGGATTTTGAAGCTGAAACCTAAAAGAGGTAATAAAAAAAGGCCGAAAAACTCTCGCAGTTTGTCGGCCCTACATCTACCTATGAAAAACAACCCTTTTGGAAGGGCACTAACATTAACTCAAAAGCAATGCCAGTTTATATATTTGCTTTATACGTTCAAAATATTTTAAATGTTTCCAATAGGGAAAAAAAACGAGCAATTAATTGCCCACTGTGTAGCATATTTTTACTCAAGGCATAATATGCTGGTTTTATAACTAACATTTTATTTACTAACAAGTTAAATCTAAAGCTATTATCACGAAACCATAACCTGTTAACGTTGTTACACTCATATGGATTACAATGTTTATTTATTAGCCACCGACCCCAATAACCCCTGCAGGGATATTATCCATTCCCGCGACACACGTTTAAAAATCAGGGTGTTTTGCCTCAGCGAAGAGCAATTTAGTCCGGACAGTAACGAGATTCAACTATATGGCTACGCCCAAAAAAAACTTTATGCTTTTGAAACCATAAATATTGTAGCCGAAGACGCACTGGATGTGGTAAGCGCTATCCAGTGGTACGCCGAGTACATCGACTTCCCTGAAATGGAAATATTGCCCGATGACCCCAGACCAGGACAGCATATTGCGATGTAAAAGCCAAATAAAAAGGGGGCAATTCACGCCGAATCTCGTTAAATTCAACCGCTCTAAAAGTTAATTTCATATTAATTGCGCTGTAAATCAACCTGCTACTTTTTATTTTAAATTATTTTTTGAAGAATAAGCTATACATCCTATATTTGCATTCCCAAAACGGAGGAAGCACGAGGCTTCAAAGTTTAAGCAAAGGGAGTTTAGCTCAGCTGGTTCAGAGCATCTGCCTTACAAGCAGAGGGTCACTGGTTCGAACCCAGTAACTCCCACATTGATGATTAAGCACTTACATTAATTTGTAGGTGCTTTTTTGTTAAATACTTCTTTTCTTGTAAAACATTTGAAGATAACCTTATCCAATTCTTCTTCAAGAAAACTCCTTCAATTGAAACGAAACGCGCCATCTCAGCTAAATCTTTCTTACCTGAAATAATCAGTTCAAGTCATTGCCTCAAGCAGCCTATGCCATAACATCATCTTATTATATGATTTAAATCATATAATAATCATCAACATGTGCGCATTTTTGCCGAATGGACCTGACAATTAATGCGCAAACAAAGATCAGCGAGCTGCTGGCTGTTAATAGTGACCTCGTAATTAAAACCCTGGTAAGTCTAAATAAAAAGTTTTCAAAACTTAAAAATCCAGTACTCCGCAACCTTTTGATGAAACGGGTTAGTATTGCCGACGCCTGCAAAATATCGAAAACTGATATCTCGGACTTTATGTCGAGCATGACCAGGATCGGATTCAAAGTAGCGGGTGATTGTGTTGCCGATGCAGAGTCGACCGACGCATCAGCACCCTTCCAGGAGCCGCTCGATTATCTTGAACTTGACGTTCGGCCCATATTGGCACAGGATAAAGACCCTCTTAAAGAAATATTATCTTCTGTGAAAGCATTAAGAAAGGATCAAGGTCTGAAGCTGATCAATACGTTTGAACCATCACCATTGATCTATCTGTTAGCGAGTAAAGGATTTACGCATCACGTCGAGCATACCGATACTAATACAGTCATTACTTATTTCAACAAATCCGGGGTTAATGCACCGGATATACCGACTATTCCGGCAAGAGAACCTGAGATCGATGATCAAAAGTTCGATGTGATGCTCGCAAGTTTTGTTCCGGAACAAATTAGCTACCTGGATGTGCGTGAACTCGAGATGCCAAAACCTATGCTCGCCATTATGGAGCAAACCCCCAGTATTACGGCGGGTAAAGCGCTGTTTATTTACCATAAAAAAATCCCGGTATATCTTCTTCCTGAGCTAGAGAAGCTAGGGCTGCACTATGTTTTTAAAACTATCGCGCCAGGAAATGTCAACATGCTGATCTATAAAAAATGAGTTCCGTTAAGCAGAATCCCGGGCTTTACAAAATTGTGGTGACACATTACGTTGTCGCTGCATTTTGCTTTTTGATCCTGTCCGTCATGATGCTATTTTCAGTAAACGCATTTACCGGGCACTATTTTCACCCGCAGATATTGGCAATTACTCATTTGGCGGCGCTCGGATGGGGAACAATGATCATCCTTGGCGCATCTTATCAGTTGATCCCGGTAGTTTTAGAAACAGAACTTTACAGTGAAAAACTGGCATGGGTAAGTTTTGGGTTCTTTTTGCCCGGGCTGCTTGAGTTGGTTTATTCGTTTTGGGTATTTGTCCCCGGGATTCACATGCAATGCGGGGCTGTTTTATTGATGTTGGCAGTCATATTGTTTACGCTTAATGTATACCTGACGGGTAGAAAGAAAAAACAACAGACCATACAGGAAGATTTTATTTTTAGTGCCTGTCTATGTCTTTGTTTTACTGTAGCGCTGGGAACGGCTCTCGTTTTTAATTTTACTATATCGATCTTTGCGCAAGATCACCTGCATTTCCTGAAACTGCATGCCCACCTTGGATTAATCGGTTGGTTCCTGCTTATGCTTATCGGTGTAAGTTCAAAACTGGTGCCCATGTTCCTTGTTTCATCCTACCAAAAAACCGGGCTGTTAACAGCAAGTTATTACCTGATCGTTATTGCGTTACTTCTTTTTTTGGTTGACTCCTATTTTTGGGGACTTGGTTTCAGTACCTATGTGATATTTGCGATTGGCGCTGCAGGAATATTCTGCTATTTTATGTTCATTTTAAAATGCCTGCGTTCCCGGCTGCGAAAACATATTGACCTGCCGATGTTGAGCAGCTTTCTCTCTTTTATCCTGCTGAAGATCGGCATCCTGATTGTGCCTTTTATCGTCTATTTTCATCTTAAAAACAGCCCGGCTACCGTCCGTTTTTCTATGATTTACGGCGAGTTTATGTTACTGGGCTGGATTACCGCGCTTATATTGGGCCAAACATTTAAAACCCTCCCCTTTATTGTTTGGGTAAAACGTTATGAACACCTCACCGGTAAGTTTAAAACGCCAATGCCTGCCGATCTGTACGCCAACAACCTGCTTAAAGCGCAAACTATTTCCTTCATCATATTCTGCCTGGCCTTTATGCCTGGTTGTTACTTCGTGACTATGCCGCTTTTATACATTGGAGTGGCTGCATTGATGGTTACGGCGATACTGTATATAACCAATGTCTTTGTTGTACTGTTTCACAAAACAATAACCTATGGCAAACTTTGATATAACCGACCCTCTCTCCTTCCTTAAGGAGCAAATGATGGAGACACTCAGGCTGGTAACCGACCCTGAACTGTACATTAACATCATCGACCTGGGACTTGTTTATGGAATTGACATTGATGACTCGAAAAAGCTGGTAAATGTTAAAATGACCTTATCTTCTTCATATTGCCCGATGGGCGAAAGTATAATATCTGCGGTGAAAAATTGCATCGAGGGACATTATGCAGGATACGTGGCTAGTGTTGACCTTGTTTGGGATCCGGTTTGGTCTTACGATTGCATTACAGAAGAAGGAAAAAGGTTATTGGGGATGTAATGAAATGGACGGCAAATATTAACTACCCCCAATTAGCGATGTTTAATTTCATCGTGTTGGGTGTTTTTGGGGTGCTACTGCGATACCTGCAGCTTTACGACCTGCCCTTAACTAATTACCAATTCATCCTGCATGCCCACTCGCACTTTGCCTTTTCCGGCTGGATGTTTTTTTCAATCGCGTTACTGGTTTTCAGAATTGGGATTGGGGAAAAGTTAACGCCGCCTTTTAAATCAGTACTCCTATTTAGCCTGATCAGCGCATTCGGCATGCTCGTCAGTTTTTCGCTGCAAGGCTATAAGCCGGTATCCATTGGTTTTTCAACGCTCTTTGCATTAGTTACGTTTCGCTTTACTTACCTTGTTTTCAAAGGCGATTTGCTAAAACAGCGCTTGAACGCAACGGCCTATAAACTTATCCGGGGAGGTCTGATTCTGCTATGCCTATCCGCGTTAGGGCCATTTGCATTAGGTCCGCTGGCCGCTTATGGCTTAAAGAATACGCCGTATTACCAGGACGCGATCTATTTTTACCTGCATTTCCAGATGAATGGTTTTATGTTACTAGCCGCATTAGGATTATTGGCATCGACCCTGCCCGCTAGACCGCTACCGGGTAGCGCAAGGCGATGGTTTATGCTGTTTATTTATTCCACCATACCACTTTATTTCATTTTTACATTATGGGGGAATCCTGGTATCGGCTTCTGGGCGCTGGCCGGCATAGGTTCAGGGCTCAATTTGTTAAGCTGGCTGGTTTTGTGTGTTCACTTCAGGAGAAGCTGGAGCGGGTTTTCGTTTCTTGAAAAGGCAGCGCTAATTGCCCTCACCATTAAATGTATCTTCCAGGTATTAATTTGTATTCCCGCTATTGGTGAGTGGACATTTCTTAACCGAAACCTGATAATTGGGTATATCCACCTCTTAACACTGGGAATTATCATGCCACTGCTGATCGGGCAGTTTACCAGGAACGGGCTGATCAGACCTTGTAAAATAACTACAGCCGGAAACAGCCTCTATATTATCCTCGTTATAATCTATCTCGGTCTTCTTTTTATACAGCCATTCCTGGTGCTATTCTCCATCTTTATCCCAGGCTATCAATTCCTATTGTTTTTTCTTTGCCTCTCATTTTTACCGGTTGGCATTTTGCTGCTTTTCAAAGTGAAAAGTGATACATAAAATCTCAAATGTGACGACTATCATTTTTAAATAAATAATAAAAGATATTTTTGTCTTTTATTATTTAACAACTAAAAAAATGGAAGTATTAGACATTCTCGACGTCACCGTGATTGAACCGCGTTTCAAACACCCGACGATCTTTGACAAGTTCGATTCACTTTTAGCAGGTGAAGCATTTATTATTCACAACGACCACGACCCCAAACCTTTGTATTACCAGCTGTTGGCCGAAAGAGGCCAGGTATTCATTTGGGATTATTTAGAAAACGGGCCGGAAGTTTGGCAGGTGAAGATCGCAAAAAAAACTGAGGCGGAAAATGTAGAAACAATTGGTGAGATAGTAGCCAAAGACTACCGTAAGGCGCAGGTATTTAAGAACTTGGGAATTGATTTTTGCTGCGGTGGCAAAAAAACCATTGCCGAAGTTTGCCAGAAAAAAGGCATTGCCCCGGAAGAAGTGGAACGGCAGCTGGCAGCTATTAAAGGAGAAAATGCCAACAGTGAGTCTGATTTTCAGAATTGGGACCTTGGTTTTTTGAGTGATTACATTATCAATACCCATCACCGGTATGTGAGAGACAACACGGCCTTTATCCTGGAGATAGCGCAAAAAGTAGCAAGAGTACACGGCGACCGTCATCCCGAATTAATTAAAGTGGCTGAACTGTTTGAGCGAATTGGCAATGACCTTACCCTGCACATGATAAAGGAGGAGAAGATACTGTTCCCTTTTATTAAAGAGCTGGCACAGGTTTATAACACCGGCGGATTACTGCCTTCGGCAAACTTTGGAAAGATATCAGTGCCGATACAGGTAATGGACTCCGAACATGAGCAGGTTGGCGGTGATTTTGAAACCATTCGTAAGATCACTTCAAACTACCAGTTGCCTGTGGATGCCTGCAGTTCATATACTATCCTGTTTAAAAAACTGGAAGAATACGAGAATGACCTGCACCGTCACGTCCACCTGGAAAGTAATATCCTGTTCCCGAAGGCAATTCAGCTCGAAAAGGAATTATCTTAAAGGATAATTATATATTTTAGGTTTGTAAAATCAACAGCACAAAAAAATGATACTATCTAAATCATGTGAATACGCCATTAGGGCGACCGTTTATGTCGCTCTAAAAAGCAGGAAGAATGAAAAGACAGGCATCATCGAAGTTGCTGAAGCAATTGGTTCGCCTATGCATTTTACAGGCAAAATATTACAAACATTGGTGCGAAAAAAAATTCTTTCATCAGCAAAAGGCCCCACAGGTGGTTTTTATATTGAAAACGGGGGAAAACTTTTCCTTATCGACATTGTCAGGGCCATTGACGGCAACGGGTTATTTACTTCTTGTGTATTGGGCCTGGAAAAGTGTTCGGAAACACAGCCCTGCCCTATGCATGAGCAAGTGAAACCGATAAGGGATATGTTAATGACTGAATTTAGCAAGAAACCGGTTACCGAACTGGTGGAGGAGTTTCAACAGCATAATTACTTTTTGAAATAAAAAAATTTAACACAATAAAAGACAATTTTATCTTTTATTAAAATATGATATAAAATATATATTTCTGAAATGGAACTTAATAGCTATTTACTTGTCTTTGATATATAACATGATTTAAATCATATTTAAAGCCAAGAGAGGTCACTTCTAAGCTCCCTCCTTCCTCCTACTTTTACTGTACTTAAAAAAACAAAAATGAAAAATTTAAAGACCTTACTTCTAACCCTGCTTATAGCAGGTATGAGCTTTTTATACGCTTGCGGGCCGTCAAACGGCGATCCGGCGACAGACAGCACAGCGGCGACTGCGCCGGCGGCAACGGCGGACGTTGACCCGGCTGCCAAAAGCGACAGCAAAGGCATCGGCAAGTTTACCGATGTGAAGCTGACTGCTATAGACCCCGCAATGGCCAACAAGGGCCAGCTGGTGTTCAACGCGAAATGTGCTGCATGTCATAAAACAACCGATCAAAAGGTAGTGGGTCCCGGGCTGAAAGATGTTACAAAAAGACGCACACCCGAATGGATCATGAACCAGATTACCAACCCGGTAGAAATGGAGCAGAAAGATCCGGTTGGCAAAGCGTTGCTTGAAAAACACCTGACCCAAATGACGTTCCAGAATGTAACGGACGACGAAACCCGCCAGGTGCTGGAATACCTAAGAAAAAATGATAGTAAATAAGATTTAAAGAATAAAACACGATGAAACTTTCAAACTATAAAACATTAGTGCTGGTTTTGTTAGCCGGCAGTACCATTTACAGCTGTAAGCCTGGAAAGGCTGGCTCTTCTGTTGATGCCGATGCAGCGCAAAAAGTGTACGTTGCCCCCGGTAAATACGATGAAGTATACGCTTTTTTATCAGGTGGCTTTAGTGGTCAGGTGGCAGCTTACGGCATCCCCTCTGGTCGCCTATTAAAGGTAATACCGGTTTTCTCGCAAAACGCTGAAAACGGTTATGGCTATTCGGAAGAGACGAAACCGATGTTAAATACTTCACACGGCTTCGTTCCATGGGATGACTCTCACCATCCCGAGCTTTCGAAAACAAATGGCGAAGACGACGGGCGCTGGTTATTCATTAACGGGAACAACACCCCGCGTATCGCAAGGATTAACCTGGCTACTTTTAAAACGGTTGAAATACTCGAATTACCCAATATAGGTGGTAATCACGCCTCTCCGTTTTGTACAGAAAATACGGAGTATGTGGTGGGTAACACCCGTTTTAGCGAACCGCTCGATAACAGTAACGGCGATGTGCCGATTGACAGCTACAAGAAAAACTTCAAAGGGGCCGTATCTTTTGTTAAGGTTGATAAGGATAAGGGAGCCATGAATCTTGCATTCCAGCTGATTGTACCTCCATTTAACTATGACCTCGCACATGCAGGTAAAGGTCCCTCACACGATTGGATATTCTTTACTTGTTACAATACAGAACAAGCAAACACACTATTAGAGGTAAATGCGAGTCAGCGGGACAAAGATTTTATAATGGCGGTGAATTGGAAAAAAGCGGAAGAATTATTAGCAGCCGGAAAAGGCACAAAAATAACTGCCAAATATGCCCACAATGTATATAACGAAAATACGCATACCGCTACGTCAGTTCTGGAGACAGGAACGCAAACACTGGATGTTACCAAATTTCCGGGCCTGGTGTATTACCTGCCCTGCCCAAAATCTCCGCATGGCGTTGATGTAACTCCAGATGGAGAATACATGGCGGCCAGCGGAAAACTCGCTGCTGTTATCCCGGTTTTTTCATTCAAAAAGATGCTTGCTGCGATAGACAAAAAGCAGTATGATGGAATGATTGACGGTGTGTTACCAGTGTTAAAGTATGAAGATGTTCTCCATGGTGAAGTTAAAAAACCAGGGCTTGGGCCTTTACATACTGAATTTGATGGCAAGGGCTATGCTTACACCACCATGTTCGTATCGTCTGAAGTAGTGAAATGGAAAATAGACAACCTTGAAATTATTGACAGGATACCTTCTTATTATTCACCGGGCCACTTATCAATTGTCGGCGGAGATTCGAAAAAGCCGTTTGGCAAATACTTGCTTTCACTAAATAAAATCACCAAGGACAGGTACCTGCCAACTGGCCCGGAATTGGCCCAGGCTTGTCAGCTCATTGATATTACAGGAAACAAAATGAAGCTTCTGCTTGATTTTCCAACCATTGGAGAACCACATTATGCGCAGATGATACCAGCAGAAAAGATCCTGAAAAACCAGGTAAAATTCTTCAAGCTGGAAGATAATAAAAATGCGTATGTGACCAAATCTGAAAAGGATACCAAGGTAGTGAGAACCGGTAACCGCGTGGACGTCTATATGACCGCGATCCGTTCACATTTAGCCCCCGATAACATTGAAGGGATTAAAATTGGAGACGAAGTTTATGTGCATGTAACCAACCTGGAACAGGATTGGGATGTACCGCACGGCTTCGCAATTAAAGGGGCAAGTAATGCAGAACTGCTGATTATGCCAGGTGAAACCTGCACACTAAAATGGGTTCCGGGCCTGGTTGGGATTGTCCCGTTCTATTGTACCGACTTTTGTTCCGCACTTCACCAGGAAATGCAGGGCTATTTCAGGGTATCGCCTGCGGGCTCAACTGTTCCCATCAAATTCTCTATCGGTGAAAACCCGGTAACTCAATAGTTATTCTTCATAGCGTATAGCGTCGACGAAAACGCTATACGCTTATTTTATCTGCAAATCATGAAACCGTTTACCAGGATATTGATAGTTATTAGCTGTATGCTGATGGCGAGTGCTTATGTTCTACCGCTCTGGCATATTTTACTGGATGCACCCCAGTACCCGGAGGGCCTTGAAATGAAAATATGGCTAAACGGACTGTCGGGTAACATTGAGCAAATCAACGGCTTGAACCATTATATCGGGATGAAGTTTATTTCGGTGAATGATTTTAAAGAGTTTAAGATTCTCCCCTATGTTTTTGGAGCGCTGACTTCGGTCGGCCTTGCCGCAGCTATTGTTAAAAGTCGCAAGCTCTTATGGACATGGTTCATTGGTTTGTGCCTGTTTGCGGTTATTGGCTTCAGCGACTTTTATATGTGGGAATACAATTACGGACACAAGCTTAACCCGCATGCCGCTATTAAAGTGGAAGGGATGAACTACCAGCCACCGCTTTTTGGCTACAAGCAACTGCTCAATTTCACCGCCGGGTCATTACCTGATGCAGGTGGGATATTAGTGGGGATCGGTGGTTTGCTGGCCGCAGTTGCACTTTTTTATAAACCGCGTTTATCTCCAAACAAAACCAAATGAAAACGTTAAGATCGACTATGCTCCTATTGTGCTGCCTTTTGGCCGCCTGTAGCCACGGCACTGAACCAATTCAATATGGTAAGGATGCTTGTTCACATTGTAAAATGACCATAATGGACAAACGTTTTGCCGCAGAGCTTATCACGGCAAAAGGTAAACTGTTCAAATTTGATGCAGCTGAGTGCATGGCCGGGTTTTTAAAGGAAAACCCCGGCATCGCAATCGATGCTAAAAGTATGTTCTTAGTCAACGACTTTAATCAACCTGGACAATTTGCGGATGCCCGCAAATCCTTTTTTCTCCGGGATAGTTCCTTTTCATCGCCTATGGGTGGTAACCTGGCAGCCTTTGTTTCCAGGTCATCAGCGGAAAGCGCAAAAAAGGACAAATCAGCCCGGATTTATAACTGGGCATCGCTTTTAAAACAGGTAAATAATGAAGTCGAGGGTCGTTAAAATAGGTGTATTTTTTCTACTGCCTTTCCAGGTATGGGCAAACACTATAATAGTGGCTCCCCGCACTAATGTTGCTACATTAAAACAAGCTGTAACGCTGGCAAAAAAAGGTGACACGATAGTAGTAAAGAAAGGCACTTATCTTTCCATCAACACTGTTATTGATAAGGAACTGACCATTTTAGGCCAGGATCATCCCATCCTTGACGCCCGCTTTACTGAAGAGGTAATAACTATCACTGCCAGTAATGTTAAACTTGATGGATTTACCGTCAAAAACTCCAAAACAGGTTCAATGCGCGACTTTGCCGGTATACGGTTAAGTAATGTGGAATATGTAACGATCAGCAACAATATACTCATCAATAACTTTTTCGGCATATATCTTTCTAATTGTTTACACATCCAGCTGTTACATAACCACATAACCGGATCTGCAAATATCGAAAACTCGGGGAATGGGATTCACTTATGGAAATGCAAGCAAGTGTTGATTAAGGAAAATTACGTAACCCGGCACCGCGACGGCATCTATTTTGAGTTTGCCAAAAAATGCCTGATAGAAGATAACCTTAGCGAAAAGAATATCCGTTACGGTTTGCACTTTATGTTCTCTGACGATGACACCTATCGCCATAACACGTTTAAAAACAATGGTTCCGGCGTGTCAGTAATGTACACCAGGCGCATTGCCATGCTTGACAATACATTTATTGAAAACTGGGGAAGTTCAATCTACGGTGTGTTGCTGAAAGAAATTACCGATGCCCGCATTGAGGGCAATCATTTTATCCGCAACACCACCGGCATCTATATGGAAAATTCGGACCGGATAACTGTTACCCACAATGATTTTATCTCCAACGGCTGGGCCATGCGGGTGTTGGCCAGCTGCAACAGCGACCATTTTACGCAAAACAACTATAAAGGGAACTCTTTTGATGTAACCACCAATGGAACATTAAAAGAGGTTTACTTCAACAACAACTACTGGGACAAATACGATGGCTACGACCTGAACAAGGATGGCGTGGGTGATATCCCCTATCGTCCGATAAGTTTATACGCGCAAATCATCGAACAAAACCCACAAAGCGTAATGCTGATGCGCAGTTTTATCGTAAACCTGATAGATAAAGTAGAGCGTGCCATTCCATCCATTACGCCGGAATCGGTTAAAGATGATAAACCAGCAATGAAACCATGGAAAAAATAATAGCGATTAACGGGCTCAAAAAGTCATTTGGGCGCCTGGAAGTATTGAAAAACGTGGCCTGCAGTTTTGACGGCGGCGGTGTTGTTTCTGTTCTCGGCCCAAACGCTTCCGGAAAAACAACTTTAATTAAATCTATCCTGGGCATGGTAATACCCGACGGCGGCAGCATTTTGTTTAAGGGTCAATCCATCTTCAATACTTTTGATTATAAACGACATATCGGGTATATGCCGCAAATAGGGCACTATCCTGATAATATGAAGATAGGCCAGCTATTCAAAATGGTAATGGATATCAGGCAGCAGGATGCTGTGGATACAGATCTGCTAAAAGCTTATCAGCTGGAAAGTATGTACCAAAAAACCATGCGCACCTTGTCGGGCGGGACGCTGCAGAAAGTAAGCGCGGCACTGGCCTTTATGTTTAACCCCGATGTGCTGATCCTGGACGAACCTTCCGCCGGGCTTGATCCGCTGGCCGCAGAGGCATTGAAAGAAAAGATCCTGGAGGAAAAGTCTAAAGGTAAGCTGGTTCTGATCACCTCACATATCCT
>Ga0105240_10010237_pt1 | contig 13200 bp, 11 predicted proteins | sample KBSC54metaG_FD_80426 | JGI IMG/M metagenome (GOLD analysis project Ga0105240, IMG submission 80426) | Corn rhizosphere microbial communities from Kellogg Biological Station, Michigan, USA - KBS C5-4 metaG | ecosystem: Host-associated > Plants > Roots > Rhizosphere > Soil | place: Michigan, USA... | reverse complement strand
TCTACTCTATCTAGCCCGTGGTATTTCGGCTGCGGAGGACGGGCCAGGACGGTACGCGCTCACTTCGCCGATGGCTGACACGTTCTGGTTGAACCTAGGCATCAAGCCGGTGCACTACCCGGTGCGCGTTCCTCCGCTAGCTCCTCATGGAGCCTTGGGCGACTGCCTCGCCAAGTGGGCCGAAATTGGCAATCTCGGCTCTCTCGGCACTGAGGCGAGGATTAAGAGTCTCGTTACCTCGGATCGTCCGCTCGGCCTCGAAGACGAAGACTTCCTGAAGCAATCTTTGCTCGACATCAGCACTCTGCGGTACTTCACGCGGTACGCCGAAGACCCGCGTTGGCTGGAGTGGATCTCGGAGCTTCCTGAGTTCAGTGAGATCTTTGTTTCTGGCGCAATGCTGAATGAGCGATCTGCGGAGCTTGCGTTCTGGTTTGCCGAACGGTTTACGATCCCTCACTTTGCTGTTGCGCTCGATCTTGTTCGCCGCAAGAACCAAACGCTCTCTCCGTCCCTGTGGCACGTTATGGCTCAAGGATTCCATCGGCACGCTACTGCCGGTGACCCTCTGCGGTTTTGGGTGCCGATTTTGCTGGAGACGATGCCTGCAAACGCCCATTCAGATTTTCTGGCCTACATGATCGGCCATTGCACTGTGGCCGCCGATCAAAACACAATTCTTCAACTTTTCCGCAAGCTGAGTGCACCGAGGCTCAAGCTCAAGCGTAGATTCTTCCCGCCGGAGGATGGTAAACCCGCAGTGCCGGACGCAGAGGTCGTGCTGACCGGCCAGGACCACTGGATGAGTCACGCCTACAGGACGAAGATCCATCCCCAACTCGATGTTTTTGCCAAAGGGGTGGCTCTCATTGTGACGGTGACGTTTGAAGAGGCGAACGCCTTGCTTTTGATGTACGGTAAAGCTGGCCCAAAGTGGGACCCGATCAGCCTTTCGCGAGGTTCGGTTTCTTCCCGGACGCAGGACTTCTTACACAATGGGTTCTCGGTTTTGATCGACGCAGGAGCCGACGTTCTCCAATGGGCTAACGAGCACCAACCGAGGTTCGCGTCGAGTCTGATTGGGCAGTGGATCGAGTCCGACTCGCTCATTCTGCAGCGCCTCGCGATCTGCGGGATGACGGGACACCCGTCACTGACTCCGGATGAAAAGCTCACCTGGGTCATTTCGAATTGCTTGGTCGAAAACGTCGGTCTCAAGAACGAAACCTTCGCTTTGTTGGCTGCGGTGTATGGCGGTAGCAAAGAGCAAGTCCGTGCGGAGCTACTGGCGCAAGCAGAAGCGGCCATGAATCCAGAGGGAGAAGACTTCGAACGCTATGAGTTCTTCAACCTGCTTTCCTGGCTTCATACGCACGTGCCAGACTGCACGCTAGTTGCGGAAAAGCTGAAGCCGATTCAGGAACGACATCCGCAATGGACGATGCGCGAGCATCCGGACTTCAACTCGTGGATTGGCGGCGGTGCAGTGCAGGCCGAGCCCGACAGCCCTATTCCTGCATCGCAAATTGAAGAGATGAATCTCGAAGCGCTTCTTGCGGAGAACAGTCGCCTCGCCGACGTCAAGGACATGTTCGGTGAGCCCCTCAAGAGTGGATTCCTGCAAGAGATTGCCCGAACGGCTGCTGGGAACTTTGCATGGTCCGAAGGAATCGCTCGCGAGGCATTGGAGCGCGCCGACGTTCCTGCCGAGATCTGGTCAGCGCTGCTTCGCGGATGGTCCGCCCATCATACGCTGGAAGAATGGCGATCGTTGCTGGGCACCGTAGAACGCCTCGAACCGATGTACGACTCGGTGCTGTATGAGATGTCGTCGCTTCTCAAAGGAGCCGTTGACCGGAAGGAAGATGCCCTCCCCGTCGATCTGCTCGACTTGGCCCTCGCGAGAGCGAATGCAGTCTGGGCTGCCTGCGTTGCTCATGAGCAGCCGCTCCCGGAGGCGGCTGAGAACTGGGTTACGGTTGCGATCAATCGCACCTCTGGATACCTCCTCGACTTCTATTTCGAGGCGTTCCGGCTCCTCTGGCCCAACCGTACGGAGGAGTGGGCTCGCATGCAATCGATCCTGCAAGCTCTCGAAGCTGCGATCAATGGAGACGGCCCTGCATCGGAGGTCGCCAGAATTCTCGTTGCAGCGAAGGCATCGTTGTTGGCTGACATCTCCCAGGATTGGTACACGGAACACGTCTTGCCCCTGCTCGCGACGCCCGCAACTCCGCGGAATTCAGAACAGAACTGGGACGGATACTTGGTTTGGGGCAATTGGACGCAAGCCATGCTGCCGGGTTTGATCCCAGCCTGCCTGCGTCATCTGCCCGAGATGACGGGCGCATCGGACGAACGATCACGCATGTTCTGCAGTCATCTGGCCGGTTTCGCGGTATTCGGAGCCATCGATCCGATTGACAACGGTTGGCTCGTCGAACTCCTCACTCGATCGCAGCATCGCGAGCGCGTGCAATGGGTCGGGAGCGTCACTCAGATTTTGCGCGGAGCCGATGACCAAGCAAAGGAGTCTGCCTGGGATCGGTGGATAGAACGGTATCTGCGGCTTCGGGTCACAGCGAATCCCGTTGCTCTCGACGCGGAGGAGTCGGGTGCCATGTGCGAGTGGGCTGTTGTCCTGGAATCGCACTACGCGGAGATTCTGGAGTTGCTCCTTGCCGGCCCGCCGCCAGACGTGAAGGGAGACATGTTCTACTATCGCCTGCAAGAAGCAAAACTGCTTGATCGCGCTCCAGCACTGACTGCTCGATTTCTGACCGCTCTCCTCACTCATGAAGATGGCCAGGATTTCTGGGACTTGGATCAGGTTCACTTGATGATTTCGCAGTTGATCGACCATGATCCAACCGAGCCTGCGTTGCGCCCGCTTTGCGAGCAACTCGGACGGATAGGGTCACCGCGCGCTTTGGAGTTTCAGGGTCGGCTGCGGGCATAACGCCCTCGATCTGGTCTGTGTTTTGATTTCAATTCACAGTGGCAATCCGATCGATGACGGATAGCCTGTGCTCCGGCGAGAGATGGCTGTAGCGAGCAGACATCGTGATTGTCTTGTGGCCGGCTAGTTCCTGGATCTCTTTGATGGATGCGCCAGCCATCGCCAACCAGGAGCAGAATGTGTGCCGGTTAGAGTGCCAGACGTAGTTGGTAATCTTCGCCTCCGCGAGACACGGTTGGAACCAAGATCGCGTGTCGAATCTCCCCTGCGATCCCTCGCGTGGAAACACCGGATCGGATGCCTTTTGCAGAGGTCGTTTGAGCGAACCAATTGCCCTCAAAGCGTCGGCATTGAGATGAACAGTTCGAGCTGACCCATTCTTTGTCTTCGTAAGCTCGATCGTCCGCCGTTCCAAATCGACTTGCGACCACAGGCACGAGTACTGTTCACTCAGTCGCATCCCAGTGTGAACGCTGACAACAAATTCGGCCAAATGCTCCGGGAATCGCGCTGCAATTACTTTGTAGAGGCGGTCGTATTCTTCACGGCTAAGGAAACGAAGCCGGCCCGTTCCTTCTTTCCTTTGCCGCACCAGACGGGCGGGATTCACGGTCACTTTGCCATTGCGAACACCCTCCCGATAGCAAAGCGAGATGAACGCTTTATAACGATTCGCTGTAGCAGGCGTTTTGCAGCGGGTTCTAAGCCATCGTTCCAATTCCTGCGGAGTGAGGTCAGCAGCGGGCTTGGAGCCAAGCGCTTTCCTGACGATTTCTCCCTTGCTTGTGTAGCTCCGATTGTCCTTGTGATGCGCGACGAATTCGAGCACATCATCGATCAGTTCCGACAACGTGACAACCTTGCTGTTGCGCAGCTCGGGAAGCTTCCTTCCGGCAGCTACGTCGGCCTTGCGCGACTGATACAACTTGATCGCATCCGACTTGCGACCGACCTTCTCTCTGTGCCGCTTTCCGGCCCCATAGTAGTGAACCCACCAGATGCCGCTTCCGATGGGATTCTCGTAGACTCCGCGCATCGCTCACCTCACTGTTTTGGTCTTCTGCATTTTTTATGACATTCCCCGGATAATTGGATGATTTGCCGAGGCACTAGGGGCGGTGTCAAGGCTCTCTGACCGCGAAGCGGCGCGCGGATGCGCGGCCTTGACTCCGCCCCGGCCTCGGCTATTCTCTGCTATCCGGGGAATGTCATTCGGTTGCTCGTCGGACCTCTTCGGCGCGCCGATTCGCGCGCTTTGCGAGGAGTTCTTGCGCCCGGATTAGTTTCGTCTTCTGTACCCGCTCGAAGAGTGCACTAATGTGCTCCGTCGCCATTCCCGACGCTTTCAGGAGCGGGTCAAATGCAGCCATCATCAACATCTGACTACCGACGCATTCGATAAAGATATCCATACCTAGCGGGTTCGAACTACCGCCTTGAGCGGCCCTCAGCAATGCTTCACGTGCCCATTCGCTTGGCGTTTTGCCCGCGCGCGTCGCGGCGTCTTCGATGACCCTCGCCTCAACAGCTGTGAGCTTTGTACTCAAATTGAGCGAGCGGCGATCACGCCCGCGCAGCTTCTCTTTGGGTCGATCCCTCATTGTCTGAACGTCACCCATCGCGACCTCCAATCCGTGTTTACGCGGTATCTGGCGAGATACCACGTTTTGTAATCGTGCCGTGTTTTCAGTGGTATCTGTTGGGATACCAAGGTATCTAGGCAGTTCCCTTGAAGGGGTGGAGTGTCGAAGTTCACCCGGTGCGCAGCACCGAACGGGATGCATGCCCTGATTTCTTACATCGTGAGCGACAACATAACGCCATATCGCGCGGGAGTCCAATACCTATTAGGACAAGAGTGATGCCTTGTAGACATCGTCGCGAACGGTAAACCAAAGCGCACAGCTCACCGAATCTCAAGTCCGAAATGTTTTCGATCTCGGCCGCTCTGGCGCAGATTTAGCGATGCCCTTAAATGCGCGAAGAGGCCGCCGAATGACCGCTAATGCCTCTGTGATGCCTTCTAGGAATGGCACTGCTAGTAAAAGGTCTTGGACACGCATTCAGAACTGGTCAAAGCTGTAGCTGATCGCAGGTGCAAGCAAATTCTCCAGCCATTCGCGTTGCAACGCGCGCAGGGCTGCCAATCAGGAGCATCGGATATGAGATCAACCGACGGCGAACAGAAGAAACCGCCCGCGAGAATTACCATCGCGGTGGAAAGCAAAATCCTGGCGAGCCGAGAAGAGGCAGCACAGATGCTCTCGATTAGCCAGAGGGCCCTGGACTACTTGATCGCGACGCGGCGGCTGCCAACCCGGCGCATTGGCGGCCGGGTTCTCATCCCCGTCTCTGAGCTTCGGAAGTATGCACGTACCGACCATCCTGAACGGATCGTGGCTTAGGTGTCGCCACCAAGTCAGCGGATCGTCTCGAGTCTGCGGAGCTTCGCGAGGAGTTGCCCGATCCTGGCTTGACTCGCATCGTCCGGTAGAAGGTATCCGGGCAAAGCGTCGAGGAAGCGTGATTCCCCAAGAAGCGTTCGGACCGCATCGGCAATATAAATCTTCAGCGCCGAAGAAGCCGTTTCGACTTCTGGTATGAGCGATGACCGGCCATCGACTACGGCAATGAAATCTTCCAGGTCATGGCTCGCGAGGTAATCCCGTTTTCCCCGTCCGTGAAATGCTTCGAGCTTGGTCCCGAGAAAGTAGGGCGCGTTGATGGCCCGAATGATCAGGCCGCTGCGCAGCTGCACGTTGCCGGCCGTGTGCAGAGCATCCGGATACCAGCGGTTCGAAAAGCCGAGGACTTCGGAGTCCAATGGCATGACATCCAAGGTCAATGCGCCGTGAGTCCATCGACACAGCGGCGCGCCTTCGCGGCTGTCTTCTTTGAATCCCAGACCGCGAAGCCGCTCGGAAAAGACGGTGTACTCGGCATAGGAACCAATCTCCGCGATGACGTCCACGTCGTAGGTTCCGCGTACGGGCGCGGCGGCCGAATCGTCGATCAGCAAACCTGTTGCGCAGCCGCCAACAAAGACGATTTCCGGAAGGAGTTGGCGCAATCTTTCAGCCGCCAATTCCAGCAGTTCAAGATTGGGATTTGGCATCGGGGGGCATCTCCAACCTTCGCGTTAGCTCCTGACTCGCCAGGTTTCGTTCTCTGGCCCGCCCGTTACGGAGAGCATCCACCAAGGCCAGCAATTCATAGAGCCGCTCATCTGCGAGTGCAGCTTGTGGGACATTCTTGTGGAGGGGCGCAAAGCTGTAGCCACGAACTTTCCCATCCGCATACGGCCAGACTGGCGGCAACTCGCCCGCATCAGCAATCGTTTTCGAAAGAGGAGGAGCTGCATAGCTCGTGGGAACACCTCGCGTCGGCGCGCCGGTCTCGGCAGGAAAAGCATACCGAACTCCATGAATCAGGAATTCGAGCAGCGAGGAGCGGTTCAAGCGATCTCCGAGTTCCGGGCCTTGAACGAAATGCGATGCCCGAGCACGCTTCACCGAAGCGTAGACCTCTGACGGATAGAGATGGAGTTCGTTCGCCAGGCGCAGGTACGGAGGTCGTTCGCTGTTCTCCAGCGAAAGCTTGAGCATGACAACGATATCGAGCGGCCTCAACATGGTCAGATTATACAATATTCAAATAAAATGAATATAGAACAAACCTCCTTACGATACCGAAATGGGCGTAATCGGGCGCTTTCACGGGTGTCAGTAAATGGGTGTAATTGGGTGTCTTATCGGGCGTAAAGATCTGTGCAAACGTCGTCCCGATAGCTCAAGAAGTCTTGAGCCTCATCGCGGAACTCGATGAGTTCAAAAGGGGTTTGATACCCCACAGCGGATGTCTGAACTTGTCGCCTGGGCTTCTCCGAGCCAGCAGACAGTGGTGGCACTGGCCGGTTAGCTGGGAGAACCTTATTTCACGCTCTTGTAGTCCTTATCGGTAACGGGCTCAAGCCAGATGGTTTTGCCCTTTGCTGTCGGTGTGACCGCGATGTAGGCGAAGGTGTCATTCGGTGTTGCGCCGTGCCAGTGCTCTACACCCGGAGCGCATTTGATCACGTCTCCCTTGTGAACGATTCGCGCCGATTTGCCTCTTTCCTGGTAGTAGCCGGTACCCTCCGTGATCAGCAGAACTTGACCACCCGGATGAATATGCCAGTCAAGCTTTGCACCTGCGCCGTACGTCGCCATGGCGATGCTGGGATCGAAAGTGCTGTCTCCAACATTGAGTTCGCTGAGCCAAATATTGCCGGTGTGATTTTTTGCGTTCGACAGTTCACCTTTGGGGAAGCCGGAAGCAGATGTTTGTGCCTGCGATTGCGGGATGAACAGCAGGCTCGCAGCGAAAGCGATAACTAGCAGTTTGGTTCGCATGTCTTTATCTTCTCCTCGATACTGTTTCGGTGTTGCGGTCTCAGAAGTCTGCGCGCTTGCCCGATTCCGTCGCCTTCTCCATCACGTCGAGACGCGGCTTCCAGGGATCAGGAATCGCGCCTGCCGTGCCGTCGGGGTGGAACTCGAAGATCAAACCCTTCCCGGGGTCGTAACGCGGCCAGGTCGGCAGGCCAGCGCCATTCGGATTGCCTGTCTTGGCGAAGTTGACCCAGTAGCCCTGTGCCATTTTTGAGACCGCCCGATCCCCGTCTGTTGCAGGGGGTGGCGGTGGTCCAAAACCTCCGGCACCCAGCGTGCCGAATACGAATGCAATTTCGCCGCCGTGGGGTGTCCCGGCCCGAAGCATTTGCCGCATGCCGGTCTGAACGTAGGAGAACCGGTAAAGATAAACGGGCGAGCCGTTGGTCGCGAACTCACCCGCTGCAAAGCGGGCTGGTTCAGCTTGGCCGAAATCGTCGTTTGCCTCCGATACCAGCGTTGCCAAACTTTTCGTTCCGTCGGGGTCGTAGGCTGCCTTTGCCTCTGCGCTCCATTGACCGAAGTGAGCCCACAGTTTCTCTTTCGTCGACGCTCTGATCCGATTGCCTGCGGTATCGGCGCTGTTGCTTCCGAGCATGAGCGGAACACGCGGCTCATGGTGGGCCTTATAGGCAGTCTCGGCGGTCTCAGTCACGAGCTTCCCGTCGAGAATCGGCGTTGTCTCAAAAGACTGAGTGCTGCCGCCCTGCGGGGGGCGCGCGCCGCCAACAACCTGTTCGGCACTGAGGGCGCGCAGTTTGGCCAGCGCGGCCTGATCCGTTCCCTCGATCCCCATGGATTGCGCGAATTTGATCCCGATGGTTTCAGCCGATACCGGATAGTTCGGATCGGCGCCGTCTTTGCTCATCGGGCGCGCGGTCAGCACGCTGTCACGCGATCCGCCTGACTCGACGATCGCCTTTTGGAATAGCCCTCGTGCCATGGGCGAAGCCAGCATGCTGTGCACCGAGACACCGCCTGCGGAGAATCCAAAGATGGTGACGTTCTTCGGATCGCCTCCGAAAGCGGCGATGTTCTGCTGTATCCACTTCAGTGCTGCGATCTGGTCCATGTAGGCGTAGTTGCCCTTGGGCTCTTCCGGATGTTCCTTACTGAGAGCCGGGAAGGCAAAGAATCCGAAACGTCCCACGCGGTAATTGAAGGTGATCAACAGGACGCCTTGCTTCGCGAACTGCACTCCGGAATTGCTCGGCGAGGAGCCACTCCCGAACACGAAACCGCCGCCGAAGATCCACACCATGACAGGCAGTTTGGCGCCCGCCGCGGCTTTCGCAGGTTTCCACACGTTGATAAAGAGGCAATCCTCCGACGATGTCGGCGACATAGCTCCGGCACCAGGCCCAAAGGCGCCCTGCGGGCAGTCAGCGCCGTAGTTGCTGGCGTCGCGCTCGCCCTGCCACGGGGACAAAGGTTGCGGTGGCCGCCAACGATATTCACCGACGGGAGCTGCGGAGAACGGAATACCCTTGAAGCTCGATACGTCTCCTTCGGTCACGCCGCGTACGGCACCGTAGTGCGTTCGAACCGTTGGTGCTACAGCTGCGTTGGGCCCGGCGGCGGCGCCTGCAGGCCCCGCCTGAGCAAATGCCGCTTGAAGATTAAAGATGAAGAGACACAGTGCCAGGAGGGCGAGCTTCGATTTCATTTCGTAGTCCTTGCCTTTCGACTTTTGTTGCAGCCAATCTGTCCAATTGAAGAAGAGAATGATCAGAGCCCCGTCATCTTCAACACAGCTTCAGGGAGGCGAGCTCCTTCGAGTTTCATGCTGGAAGATGCTTCATCGATCTGCTTGAGGTCACTCTCACTAAGCTCCACGCCAACTGCTCCGAGATTCTCCTCGAGCCGGTGCAGCTTAGTCGTTCCAGGGATCGGCACGATCCACGGCTTCTGTGCGAGCAGCCACGCCAATGCAATTTGCGCAGGCGTAGCTTTCTTGCGCTCCGCCACGCTCTTGACCAGATCAACCAGCACCATGTTGGCCTTGCGGGCTTCGGTAGTGAAGCGCGGCACCATGTTGCGGAAGTCAGTAGGATCAAACTTCGTGTTCTCGTCGATCTTTCCCGTGAGAAACCCAGCACCCAGCGGGCTGAATGGGACGAAACCGATACCGAGTTCGTCGAGAGCCGGCAAAAGTTCCGCTTCCGGGCCACGGTAGAAGAGGGAGTATTCGCTTTGCACTGCGGCAACCGGCTGAACGGCGTGTGCCCGACGAATGGTCTGCACGGCTGCTTCCGACATGCCGAAGTGCTTCACCTTACCCTCGGCGATCAACTCCTTCACCGCACCCGCCACGTCCTCGATCGGCACGTTCGGATCAACGCGATGCTGATAGAACAAATCGATGGTGTCGGTCCTCAGGCGCTTCAACGCGGAGTCGGCTACTTGCTTGATGTGCTCGGGACGGCTGTTCGTTCCACCCCGGCGGGCACCCGTCTCAAGATCGATGTCGAAGCCGAACTTGGTGGCGATCGTCACTTTGTCGCGGATTGGCTGGAGCGCCTCGCCTACCAGCTCTTCATTTACGAACGGCCCGTAGGCTTCAGCAGTATCAAAGTGCGTAACACCGAGGTCGTTGGCAGCTCGGATCAACTTGATCATCTCGTCCTTGTCGGAAGCGGGGCCATAGGCCGAGCTCATGCCCATGCAGCCCAGCCCGATTGCAGATAGTTCAAGATCGCCCTTCCCTAGTCTTCTCTTTTCCATAATGTTCCCTCCGCGACCACACGCGTGATCGGTCACAAAATTGTCCGCACACCGCCGGGTTGATTTCATCACCATCGAACTTCCGACCTGGTTGCCTGCTTCGGGAGTTGGCAGTCGTCTGATTACCTAGCGATCAATCATCTTCTGCGCACCTTCGGAATAGCGGGCACCTTGCACAGCGATCGTCGCAGTAGCTTCGTTGAGGCGATGCAAATCGTCTGGTGTTAATTCCACGGCGGTTGCGCCGAGATTCTCTTCCAGGCGATGCAGCTTTGTGGTGCCCGGGATAGGCACGATCCAGGGCTTCTGCGCCAGAATCCACGCGAGCGCGATCTGAGCCGGAGTTGCATTCTTCTGCTGCGCAAAACTGCCGACCAGATCTACGAGCGCCTGGTTCGCTTTGCGATTCTCCTCGTTGAAACGTGGCACGGTGTTGCGGAAGTCGGTCGCGTCGAATTTTGTTTCTTCTGTGATCTTGCCAGTGAGGAATCCCTTGCCGAGCGGGCTGAATGGGACGAAGCCGATTCCAAGTTCTTCCAGGGTGGGCAGGATCTCTTGTTCCGGCTCTCTCCACCACAACGAGTATTCGCTCTGCAGCGTGGTGACAGGCTGCACGGCATGTGCGCGACGAATTGTCCGCACGCCTGCCTCAGACAGGCCGAAGTGCTTCACCTTGCCTTGCTGAATCAGGTCTTTCACCGCGCCAGCCACGTCCTCAATGGGCACGCTCGGATCGACGCGGTGTTGATAGAAAAGATCGATCACGTCGGTTCTCAGGCGCTTCAGTGAAGCGTCAGCCACCTGCTTGATGTGCTCGGGTCGGCTGTCCAAGCCCGCACCTTTTCCGTTTTCATCGATTTTGAAGCCGAACTTTGTAGCGATGATGACCTGATCACGGAACGGCTCGAGAGCTTCGCCGACAAGTTCTTCGTTCGTGTAGGCGCCATAGATCTCCGCCGTATCGAAGAATGTCACACCGCGTTCGACGGCCGCACGGATGAGCGCGATCCCTGCCTGCTTTTCAGTAGCCGGTCCAAATCCGAAACTTAGCCCCATGCACCCGAGGCCAAGGGCGGATACCTCAAGGCCGCTGTTTCCTAATTCTCTCTTTTTCACGATTGTCTCTACACTCCTTGTGAGGCTGCGGGAAACTTCACTTCAGCATCCCTAATGTCTTTAGCCAATTCTCAACTTCTTTACGTGCTTCTTCTGCCTTGGCATCTTTGATCATGAGGTTGTGTCCATCGATCTCCGATCCGCCCCTCGTGGTGAAACCCTGCAGGATTGTGCTTTGCGGACATAGTTCCCTAACGGTCTCGAAACTGCTGCCGACGCCATAGCCGCCGTTTGTGTTGAAGGGAATAATAGTCTTTCCCTTCAAGTTGTATTGGTGCAGGAAGCTCTTGACGGGTGGCGGCAATTGCATTCCCCAGGTCGGAAAGCCAAGAAACACAAAGTCGTACTGGTCTATGTGTTCGATCTTTGTTTTGAGAGGCGGCAAATAGCCGGTCTCATTCTCGTGCACGACCTGCATCACCGTAGCCCTGTAGTCCGCGGGATAAGGCGTTTCCAATTCGAGAGCGACAAGTGTGCCGCCGACCTTTTGATGAATGATTTCCGCGATTGCCTTGGTGTTGTTGGTTCGGGATAGATAGACAATCAGTGTGTTCTCTTCCGTGGGCACTCGCTGAGAGTTCGCCGCTGGTTGCTGCGCACGCGAAGGACCAAATGCGAGACAGAGGACGGTCGAAATGGTCAGCAAAAGAACAGTTGTGCGTTTCATCATTCTGAAGACCTCAACCTTGCCGCATCATCCTGCGCGCAGCCTCGTGCCCCGATGCCTTCGGCGGCTATTTCTTATCGCCATTCATTTTGACCGGCCTGAGCAGATGCGAGAACGTGAGTTGGGCGAGCTTCCACTTGCCGTTTTCCTTCACGTAAACCTCAGTCACCATAAAGGGATTGGTGACTTCGTGCTCACCTACTGCTGCCTGCAGATCAATGTCCTCTAGAAGGATGGCTGTGTTGCCAAATATGCGAGCGTCAACGGCATAAACTACGGCCTTTTTGTACCAGATGCCCCCGCTCTTGATGGTTGCCAGTTCCTGGGTCTTCCCCCATGTTCCTCCCATGTGAGTGAACATGGCTCTGTCATCAAAGAGTGTTTCCAGGGAATCGACCTTCTTCGCTGCCATCCAATCCCATTTCGTGTTTGAGAGACTGATCACTTCCTGTTGCTCTGGTGTTTGGGTTGCGGCAGTTTTGATGGTTTCCGTTGGTGGCGCTGGCGATTGCTGCGCATTGGACGACGGCGCAATCAGTGTTGATAGAAATAGACCCAGCATTAAGGCTTTCATGGCTCTCCCTCCATATGTGTCGTTGATTTTCCGGTATCCGTAGTGCATCGTTCACTCCCTATTTCTTCGCCGGCGCCTCTACGCCCGAGAGTGCGAGAATCCCGTCCGGCAGGCGTTTTCCCTGGATCTGAATACTCGATACCGAGGCGTTCAGCTCTTTGATCTCGTCAGGCGTGAACAGAACCGAAGTGGCGCCGACGTTTTGGGTCATGTGCGCCATCTGCGTCGTGCCGGGGATTGGCACGATCCACGGTTTTTGCGCTATCAGCCATGCCAGAGCGATCTGCCCCGGAGCGGCATTCTTCCGTTCAGCCCATTGTTTAACAAGCTTTACGAGCTCGATGTTGTGCTTCATGTTTTCCGGCGAGAAGCGCGGTTCCATTCCACGGATGTCGCCAGGCGCAAAACGAGTGTTCTCGTCAATCGCTCCGGTCAGGAATTGCACACCGAGCGGGCTCCACGGCACGAACCCAATACCTAGTTCCTGGCACAGCGGGATAATTTCTTCTTCGGGGCCGCGCCAGAGCATGGAATATTCATTCTGCACGGCAGTGACGGGAAGCGCCGCGTGCGCGCGACGAAGAGTGTTCGGCCCCATTTCGCAGAGGCCCCAGTGCAGAATCTTGCCCTCGGACATAAGGTCTTTGACCGCGCCAGCAACATCTTCAATCGGAACCTGCGGGTCAACGCGGTGCTGATAAACAAGATCAATGCGGTCGGTCCGAAGCCG
>Ga0105240_10010236_pt1 | contig 13200 bp, 16 predicted proteins | sample KBSC54metaG_FD_80426 | JGI IMG/M metagenome (GOLD analysis project Ga0105240, IMG submission 80426) | Corn rhizosphere microbial communities from Kellogg Biological Station, Michigan, USA - KBS C5-4 metaG | ecosystem: Host-associated > Plants > Roots > Rhizosphere > Soil | place: Michigan, USA... | reverse complement strand
CAGTCGAGAGACAGATCACGGGAGAAAAGTATAGTATTGCTGTCCTTTTGGGCGCTGCTGTCGATGAGGAGATGAGACAGCAGGAGGGATACCTTATTGCTGTGGAAATATGTTTCGGAGCTGTCCAGGTTGCCGACAAGGATCGTTGCATCGTTGATCTGTACGCTGTCTATGGCTATCTTCAGCAACCGTCCCAGTAATTGTTTGGCCAGGTCCGGGGTTGGGTTATATACGGCGGAGTCCTTGGTGAAGTGGTTGACCATGATCCTGATCCGGGCGCCTGTCACCTCTATCTTTCCACCTTCCAGCTCTTTGGCGAGCAAGGCTTTGGGCGTCCGGACCCGGGCGATATCCAGGGCGTCGACCTGTATTTGCAGCAGCATGTGGGGGTCTTTGTTTTCCCTGACCATTTGCTGGTAGACGGCGGTGTCGGGTCTTATATCTATATGCTTTACATGCAGCATGCCGGTGACCTCGTCGAATGCCAGGTGAGCGTAATGGAGCATATAAAGTTCTTTTGTCTTTTTCTCTACCGCCTGGGTTAGTTTCCTTTGCGCGAACTGGTATTTGTAGAGCTGCCAGGCAATGACAAGCGACACGATGGCGGCCAGTATGGACACAAGGATCAATCTCTTTCTTTTCTGTGAGGGCATATAAGGATGTGGATAAATATTATGCCAATCCTATATCTTCGTAAGGAACCATTAAAGCCTGCATTTATGAAAAAACTCCTGACTGTCCTTCCACTTATCGTTTTTTTGACGGGTACGGCCCAAAAGCTGCCCATGGATTCACTGACACATAAGGCGGCGTATATGGGCGAGGTGGAGGTCCGCGGCGCTACTGCCAGCCAGCTGTTTGAAAAGGCCAAGAACTTTGCTATTACGGGAATTAAAAAGGACAAGGTAAAGCATGTGCTGCCGGATGAGAATGCCATGACGGTGAGTGTAAGGAGCATGTTCAGGTACTATCTTCATCAGCCAACTGCAGGGCCGGACGATATACAAGTGGGATTTCAATTGACGCTGGTCTGCCAGGATAGTTCTTATAAATACATGTACACGGACCTTTTTATGGGGGATTATCCGGATAGATGGCAGGGGGCTGTGCAGGGAGGCGATTTTGATACGGATGACAGGGGGAAGGTACCCAAACGGGAGTGGGAAAAGATCAAATCCTGGGTGGACAGAGATATAAAAAGCAGTATCGACCAGCTAAAGCAGGCCATGCAGAATTGAGGAATATTGGCCACATATGCGGGAAATGCAGGGGCGAGAGGTCTGGTGGTCCGGCCTGTGACGGATAGGTCCGGCCAAAAAAATCTTTTCCCGAAAGCTTGCAGGAATCAATTTATTTCATGTACTTTGTAATTCAAAGTGCTTTTATTATGGATCACCCCAGCCCGGCTAATGAATCTTTAGAGACCCTCCAGGACATCCGGCGGATGATGGAGCGCTCTTCCCGTTTTATCTCCCTGAGCGGGCTGAGTGGTGTCAGCGCCGGTGTATGTGCCTTGATCGGGGCCTATATAGCGCATGGCTGGATCGCGGATTATTATGGAAACCTAGTCAGAGGAGGCGTCATACGGGGATATAATGATCTGCATGGTTCTATGTACGAAGATGCGCAGCAGCTGAAATGGAAGCTGATAGGGCTGGCGATTGCGGTATTGGCGGCTGCGCTGCTGTCCTCGACCTTTTTCACCTGGCGGAGGGCCAGGAAGAGCAATCTGCCCATTTGGGATGTCACGTCCAAGAAGCTGTTCATCAATATGTTGATCCCGCTGATAGCGGGAGGGCTCTTTGTGCTGGGGATGCTCTATCATGCGGATTGGGACTATGTGGCGCCTACCTGCCTGGTGTTTTATGGACTGGCGCTGGTGAATGCGAGCAAGTATACGTTGACGGATATTCGTTATCTGGGGTTTTTGGAGATCATACTGGGATGTGTCAGCATGTATTATCTGCATTGGGGGATTTATTTCTGGACGATAGGATTTGGGGTGCTGCATATCATATATGGACTGATCATGTGGTGGAAGTATGAGAGGGGGGGAAGTGTATGAAGAATCCGATCGGCAATCTGAATAAGGTGTTCGATAGCCGCATCCGGGTGGGGGTGATGAGCATTCTTATGATAAACCAGGAGATCAGCTTCAACGATCTGAAGCAATTGCTGGAACTGACGGATGGTAACCTGGCCTCTCATTTGATCAACCTGGAAGAGAATGGGTTTATCAAGGTGCATAAGGGGTTCATCGGCAGGAAGACGAATACGACCTACTCGATCACCAAGGCGGGGGAGAAAGCGTTCAAGGAACATCTCGAAGCGTTGGAGAATATTATCAAGGGGATGAGTAAGGGTTAGGAGAACGAAAAGGTTTGACAACCTTTTTTTATGACCATGCACTTTGAATTTCAAAGCACTTTTTTATAATGACAACATCACTCTCTCAACACAGGAACAATACGGGTTTCTTACGGCCTCTGATCTCGGGGATCCTTGGTATCACCCTGATGCTGCCTGCCAGCTTCTTTATGCTGTCCATGCTGGCGCGTGTCTTCTTTGGCACCAGGAGACCCTACCACTATATAGCCCCGTCTTTTTTACAATCTCCTTTTGATCCTCTGGCTTTGCACAAAGCCCAGTTCATTCTCGGCTGTCTGTTGCTCGCCGTTGTAACGAACGGATTGGTAGCGCTGCAATTTAAGCTGCATAAGAGCCGCTGGGGATGGGACGTGGAAGTATCCTACCGGCGTCACTGGCTGAATATGGCCATTGCGCTACAGGCGGTGCTACTGCTGGTGACGCTGCTGGTGTATACGTTGATACAGCATATGCGATATTAGATCCATTAAACAAAGTTATATGAATACAAAATTGACATTCCGCGTGCTCGCCACCCTGCTGGCGATAGGATTCCTGGTCGTCGTATACGACATGATCCTGCGCAATGGATACGCGGTTATTGACGAAATCTACTACGGATTTGTCCTGACCACCTGTACTGCCTTCTGGTGGAGGTGGGTGATGGAATGGACTAAAAACAGCCCATATGAACATTAAAATGATCTTACCCGCGCTGACGGAGGCTAAAAGCCCTTTTTGGCGACCGATAAAATACTCTCTCTTCCCGCCCCTGGGGCTTGCGACCCTGGCGGCCTACTGCTCGCCGGATGATGAGATCGACCTGCAGGACGAGCATGTGGAAGAACTGAATACTGATGACGAACCGGACCTGGTAGTCATACAGGTGTATATCACGAATGCCTATCGCGCCTATGCACTGGCGGACCATTACCGAAAGAAGGGCGCCTATGTCTGTCTGGGTGGGCTGCATGTCAGCTCTCTGCCGGAAGAGGCGATGGCGCATGGGGATTCGATCTTTGTCGGTCCCGGGGAAGATATTTTCCCCCAATTCCTTGCCGACTACCGTAACGGCTGTCCTAAGAGCGTTTATCGCAACCATCACCGCGACATAGAAAGTATTCCTCCCATCCGAAGGGACCTGATCAAACGGAGCCGGTACCTCGTTCCCAACTCCATCGTAGTATCGAGGGGATGTCCGCATCACTGTGATTTTTGTTATAAGGATGCATTTTTCGAAGGAGGGCGCAGCTTTTATACACAAAAGGTCGATGCGGCCCTGGCGGAGATCGACCGGCTGCCGGGACGGCACCTATATTTCCTGGATGATCATTTACTGGGTCATCAGCGATTTGCCACGGGGTTGTTTGAGGGAATGAATGGGATGAACAGGGTATTCCAGGGGGCAAGTACCATCGATGCGATACTCCGGGGAGATCTGATCGAGCGGGCGGCAAAGGCGGGTATGCGCAGTGTCTTTGTGGGCTTTGAAACATTGAGCAATGGCAATCTGGTGCAGAGCAATAAGCGACAAAATATTGGAAGGAATTACGAGGATGCTATTCAGCGGCTGCATTCGCTGGGTATCATGATCAATGGGAGCTTTGTTTTTGGATTGGATGACGACGACCCGGATGTGTTCCGCAGGACGGTGGACTGGGCGGTAAAAAATGCGCTTACCACCTGCACTTTTCATATCCTAACCCCTTACCCGGGCACACGCCTGTTTGCCGATATGGAAGCGCAGGGCAGGATATTGCATAAGAACTGGGACCTGTACGATACACGCCAGGTAGTTTACAGAACGGTAGGGCTCAGCGCCGAAGAGTTGAAGAGGGGGTATGACTGGGCCTACCGTTCATTTTACTCGTGGAAAAATATTATGAGGGCCAGTCTGCAGCATGACAACTTCAAACACCAGATCAAGCATTTTTCCTATGCCGGCGGGTGGAAAAAGTTCGAGCCGATGTGGAATTTTCTTATCAAGACGGAGGGGTTGAATAAGATGCTCCCCCTCCTGGAAGCAATTTTATCAAAGGTTAACAAGTCTGGAAGACGGCCACAGGATGGATCCCTGTCACCCTTCCCCGCTATTGCGTAAATTTATGGACAATTCAATCAGCATGTTAGACGATCAAAAGTTCTCCGTCCGTGGCCGGCTCAAAAGTTTCTACTATGCCGGAGCGGGGTTAAAGCAATTCTTCCGGCAGGAGCACAATGCCCGGATACATCTCGCGGCAGCCATTGTAGTCAGTGTTCTGGCGTGGTGGTTAAAGGTCTCCTATATGGAGGCGGTGGCGCTGGTAGTAGTCATCGGGCTGGTCTGGGTAACGGAGATACTCAATACCTGTCTGGAAAAAGCGATGGACTTTATCACGCGGGAGAAACATCCCGAAATAAAAATCATAAAAGACCTGGCAGCGGGTGCGGTGCTTATCGCCACGATCACGGCTGTCATAGTCGGTCTATTCATCTTTATTCCAAAATTTTTATGAACAAGAATACCATAGTACCCGGGGTAGCCGCCCCAAACCGCCGCCGTTGGAGCATCTTATCCACCGAGATGGACAGGCTGCTATTCCTTTCCATGCTCTTCAGCTGTCTGCTGATAGTAGCGCGTGTAGTGCATACGGAGCACCGCCACTTTATTTTTCTCATCTGGAATCTTTTTCTGGCCTATATACCCTATTTTATTTCCACGCAGCTGACGAGGCTCAAGGCGGCGGGGGAAGGGACCCGGCCGGGGACCGGGGTTGCGGGGCGTCAGCCCGTCAGAGGCCCGCGCAGTCTGGGTTGGTGGATACTGGCCCTGCTGTGGTTGTTGTTCATACCTAACTCATTTTATATCATCACGGACCTATATCATCTCGGGGACCTGTACAATGACAGGATCATGCCGCAATGGTTCGACCTGGCGATGATCCTCTCCTTCGTATGGAACGGACTTTTGCTGGGCGTGCTATCCGTACGTCAAATGGAGCGGATATTCCTGCCGCGGCTGACGTTGATGAAGGAGCTGCTCTTTCTCTATCCTGTCATGTGGCTGAACGCGCTCGGTATCTACATCGGCAGATATCTGCGATACAACAGCTGGGACATCGTAACGGACCCATTCGGGCTGTTGAGAGATATCGCTACTCTGATCGTGCACCCCCTGCGGCATCAGAATGTCTGGGACATGGTGCTATGCTTTTCCATCCTTATGACGCTGATCTATCTGTTGATGAAAAGGATCAGTAAGGCGCTGACCTGATAGTGTTGGCGCTGCCCTGCAGACCGGCCAAGAGGCCGGACAGGAATCCTTTTGCCTGAACGGGCCGAGTCCTGACACCTGAACAAGAAATTTTAACCCCCTCTTATATATGGAAAATATCATCAAAAGTTTTTGGGATCGCAATAAGATCATCCTGAAAAGTTTCTTTATCGGCATGCTGGTGCTGCTGCTTCTGATCCCTGCGGCCTTTATACAAAGCCTTGTGACGGAGAGGCAATCCCGGCAGCCGGAAGCCGTAAACGAGATCAGCTCCCAATGGGCGGGTCCTCAGACAGTGACGGGACCTGTTATCGGGATCCCTTACAAAGAAGTGACGACTAGTGACAACAATACGACGACCGTCAGGAAATGGGCCTATTTTCTTCCGGACAAGCTGGATATACAGGCGCGTATCGTCCCGGAGAAAAGATACCGGGGTATCTACCAGGTCATCGTTTATACTACGGTGCTGCAGGTAAAAGGGGCCTATGACAGTCTCCGACTGGCGGAGCTGGATATTCACCCGGACCAGATCCTCTGGAACGATGCGGCGGTATTTTTTGACATCAGCGATGTGCAGGGTCTAAAGGAAGAAATGACCCTCCATCTGGCGGGCGCCAGCCTGGATCTGATACCGGCCAAATATTCCACGGATCAGTTTAAGAATTCTCTAAGCGCGGCCCTCCCCGCTGCCATCGCCAGCACGCATGGTCCACTGGAATTCTCCGCTACGGCGGAATTAAAAGGGTCGGGAAATCTTCTTTTTGTACCCGTGGGCAAGACGACGACTGTCCGGACAACCTCCTCATGGCCTGATCCAAGCTTTGCGGGCAGCTATCTGCCCGATGTGCGTACTGTGAAAGATAGTGGCTTTGAAGCTGATTGGAAGGTGCTGTATTTAAACCGCAATTTCCCGCAGCAGTGGAAGGCCAATCAATATGACCTGAACAAATCCTCGTTCGGTGTTAGTCTGATCGTGCCGGTGGACTCTTATCAGCAGACTACCCGGAGCGTGAAATATTCGATCCTTATCATCCTGCTGACCTTTACGGCCTTCTTCCTCATCGAATGGGTCTATCGCAGGGCGATACATTCGCTGCAATACGTACTGGTAGGCTTTGCTCTCTGCCTGTTCTATACGTTGCTGCTGTCCTTTTCGGAATATATTGGCTTCAACAAGGCCTACCTGCTAGCGGCACTGGCGACCATGCTGCTCATCGCCTGGTATGTGCGGAGCATCCTTCGAAGCTCGAAGATGGCCACTTTCATCGGTCTGCTGCTGACCTTGCTCTATGGATTCATCTTTACGCTGATACAACTACAGGATTATGCCTTGCTGATGGGCAGCATCGGGCTATTCATCACCCTGGGTATCGTCATGTATTTTTCGAGAAAGATCAAATGGACTGAAGAAAAATAATCGTTCACGACATGGTGGAGATATTCTTGTTGTTCATGGGGTTGGTTTATCTGCTGCTGTTCCTGTTTGTGATCCTGGACTTCCTTTGTTTTTTGTTTGAAGGCGATAGGATATGGATAGGGAGGACGCTGTTGGTGCGATATATAATTTTGCTAAGTACCAACCTGTACTTCTATTGCACGAAACCATTTTCCCCGGACCAGCGGGTGTCAGTATGTGTTCTGCTGGTATTGGGAATGGCAGCTTATCTCTACTGCATCCATCGTAAGAGCCTGGCGCCTCCTATATTAGAAGTCATTGTCAACTGTCTGTTGCTGTTGGGCTCGGGGCTGTATGGATCTTTTGCTATCCAGATGGGCAATATGTGGTTGAGTGTAGTCTGCCCGTTGCCGGCCATGCTGTTATTTATCATGATGCTGTGGGACAATCATGCAAAGGCGGTAAACGAGCTGGGGGCATTGTGTGAGGGGGGTGAGCTGCCTTTGTCCGAAAGCTGGACGACGCAGTTCTGCTGGTTCCTGTTGCAACAAAAGATCCGAAAGAAATTCCCGGTGCTGCTGATGCTGTGTCTGCCTCTGCTGTTGTGCGTGGTGGCGGTGCTGCTGCTGTTTGGCCAGAATTCCGACCTCCTGGTGAGGGTATTTACGGAGACATAAACGCTGGTGCGCCATCACCGGCTGCTACTGTACACCCTGGAAGACGTAGATGTCCATATTTGTGCGCCCATATTGGCCAATTGTAAGAGAGCTGACCGGCGTACTTCCTCTGCTGTCATGGCACCGAGGCTGGGGTGGGTCATTTCACATGCTCCGGTGGCTTCAGGGTCGAGTACAACTTCCAGTCCCAGCATGATGGCTTCCCTGCTGGTGGTCGAGACACACCCATGGGTATAGAAGCCTGCTATCAAAACCTCATCGATGCTCAATTGCGAGAGCCATTCCCCAAGTGTCGTGCCTGTGAAGGCCCCATATACATTCTTATGAAATTCCTTCTCTTTGGATAAACCTGACTTTGGACCAAACCCCGTGGAAAATTCGGCGCCCCAACTGCCCGGAACAAATGCGGGAGATTCTGAAGGTAAATTGTGATGTCTGATCCACGCGATCGGGTGGCCTTTTTCCCTGGCATACTCCACCTGCCGGCGGATCGCGTAAAGTATGGTTGCATGATCGGGGACGGGCCTAAGGCCGTCCGCAGAAAATTCGTTCTGGACGTCGATAACAATTAACGCTCGCATAATTTTTTTATGAAAGTACTTATCGGGCATGGGCGGGGCAATCCGGAACTTGCTCAAATGGGAACTATGACCTGATGTCCGGGGCGCTCAGACATGTGGCTATCTCCCACCCGATCATGGCGAGCTTGCGGGCCTTGCCATAATGGTAGTTGCCCATGGTACCAGCGGCAGAGATGATCCTGTGGCAGGGTATCAAATAAAGAATATGATTGGCGCCGACGGCGGAGCCTACAGCCCTGGCTGCTTCGGGCTGGCCGATGATACGGGCAATCTGCCGGAAAGAGCTTACGGTCCCAAACGGGATGTTGACCAATGCTTCCCATACCTTGATCTGGAATTCGGTGCCTTTGACCAGCAACTGGAGAGATCCTCCGGGAGGTTGTGCTTGCACTGTACCATTGGCGGGCGAGGCAAAGATCTTTTTTATATAGGATTGTGTCAGCCCGGGTTTATGGACGAGCGATGCCTGTGGCCACTGACGGGAAAAGAGCTCAAATTCATTTCTCGTTCTTTCTTCATCGATGAACTTCAGGGCGCAGACGCCTTTGTCGGCCACGGCGATAAAACAAAGCCCGAACGGGGATGCATGATAACCATAGAATATCTCCAGTCCTTTACCACCGGACTTGTATTGCTGCGGACTGACGCCTTCGATCTTCACAAAGAGCTCGTTTACCCTGGACTGGCTTGACAGGCCGGCTTCCTCTGCCGCCTCGATCATATTTTCCGTATCCCGGATCTTCCCACGGAGATAGTCCAATGTGAGGTATTGAATGAATTTTTTAGGACTGATGCCTACCCAGTCGGTGAATATCCGTTGGAAATGAAAAGGGCTAAGATGTACTTTCCGTGCGACCTCGGAAAGATCAGGCTGCTGCCTGAAGTTGCTCGTTAAAAAGCCAAGGGCTTTTTCAATCCGGTAATAATTGACGATCCTGTCGGACATGACCGGACAAAGCTAGGGCAAAGCGGAGTGAAGACCAATCCGGATCTTGCTATATAACAAAGCCGTATACCCTAACTATTTTTGCATTATTAAAAAAATGCATGTATATTAGGTAGCTTTTACCTTCTTCCATGGATATTTCTCTTTAGACCCCCTAAGCTTCCCTCCACAACATCCACAAGCAGTATTTCATCATTCATTTTAAACTTAAAAAAAATGAGAAAGCTTCTTATTGCATGGCTTTTACTGCCATTATTGGTAGCTGGCCAGACGAAAAATGTCCTAACCGCCGAACGGTATTTTCCTAAGATCGATAAGATCGCGGAATTTGAGAAGGCGCTGATGAACCATGCTCAGAAATATCACACGGGAGATTGGAAATGGCGGGTGTTGGAGATCCAGACCGGTCCGGATGCGGGAGGCTACCAGATCAATGAAGGCCCCAACAGCTGGGACCAGCTCGATAAAAGGGGTGATCTCGGTCCGGAGCATATGAATGACTGGAACAAGAATGTGGCTCCCTTTCTCACGGATCGATATTCTTCTTCGTATGCTGAATATCAGGAGGAATTGAGTACGGTGGCGCTTACTGATTTTTCCGACAAGGTGGCTGTCACGCACGTGTTTCCCAAACCCGGCTGGGGAGATAAAGTGGAAGATCAGATAAAGAAGATAAAGAAAGCCTGGGTGGCCGGCAATCAGTCTGTTGCTGTATATCTCACGGCCTCTTCCGGACCGATGCAGTATATGATCGCAACGAGGTACAAACAGGGATTGAAGGAGAGGGAAAAAGGATTCCGCCAACCATTCAAGGAAAGATATGAGGCGGCGAACGGGGCGGGGTCTTATGAATCATCTTATTTGACGGATGTAAAGGAGCAGATCGACCATGTATGGTCGGAAATACTTTTCATAAGGGCTGATCTGGGTTCGAAATAGCCTGTCGTTTGTTGATGTCAATAACTGGCCTGAACAAAAGGCCTGGATCGAAAAGGTTCAGGCCTTTTGCTATTTCTATCTTTTCATCAAACTGTCCAGCGCGTACCTATTATACTGGATGAACTGTAGCAATACTGCGAAAAATGCGGCATGTATCAGCTGCGAAGTGATGGCATCCCAGTTCTCGATCAGGGTGGTCCCGAAGATGAGGGCGACCATGATGAGCGCACCTGCAATGAGGGAGATCTTTGTAAAGAGGCCGGTGATCAGGAGCAGGCCGACGGCGAACTCCAGCAGGGGCAATGCATAGCTAAAAGGCCTTACGAGCGACAGGGGTAGCATTGACTTTTCAAAGCTGCCGACCATCCAGCTGCTAAATCCCGCCAGCTTTGGCAGACGTACGAGACCATGACCGAACATGCTGGCTCCTATGGCGAGCCGGAGTAATAAAAACGTAATTGAGTTCATAAAAAGATAAATTATTCTATGCAAAGGTGCGAACCGGACCGTTGAGTCACTTGTATAATCACTGGAAGGATTTGTAAATTTGAAGGAATGGAAATAAAGAATCTATATCAGCCGTTCGAGATCGAGTATTTACAGGTGAAGAACTATTCGGTGAAGGAGCACAGGCATACCTTTTTTGAGATGGTGTTCATACTGGAGGGCACGGGTATACAAAGTATCAATAAGCATTCCCTGCCATACAAGGCGGATAAGCTTTTTTTGATCTTCCCCCAGGATACGCATGGGTTTGAAGTGCATAAGGAGACGAGATTTTTCTTTATCAGATTCAACGACAGCTATCTAAAGACACAGAACAGGGAGTGGATACAAAAGCTGGAATACATCTTTCTCAATCACAATCATCTTCCGGGCTGTATTGTGCACAACCGGACGGACAAGCCTTTGATCAGGAGCCTGGTGGAGGCGCTGATACGGGAGCATGTCAATCAGCAAGCCGACAAGCACGATGTGGTGCAGCAGATCATCAATACGATCATTGCCGTGACGGCCAGGAATATCAGTCTGATCACCCCCGCGCTGAAAAAAGGAACTGCATCCCCGTCGGCGGACCTGTTGAGCTATATCCATCAGCATATCTATATGCCTGAGCAATTGAAGGTGGAGAGGATCGCGGCCCATTTTAAAATTTCACCTACTTATGTCGGGGAGTACTTCAAGAGCCGGACGGGGGAAAGTCTTCAGCAATACATCACCAACTACAAGCTACGGCTGATCGAGACGAGGCTGCGCTATACGGACATGCAGATGAACGAGATTGTCCATGAGTTCGGATTTACGGATGCGAGTCATCTCAACAGGCTGTTTAGAAAGTATAAGGGGGTGAGTCCGTCGGAATTCCGGCGCACTGCTGCCGAAGTATGAGGCGGGTTGATTAGAATAAAGGCAACTGTAATGGATTGTTCGGCTGTCCTTTGCCGGTGGTGGCGCGGCGGCGGATTTTTGGGGCGGCAAGGGCCGGTGAGGATGGGGTGGGGTCGGGTGTGAGAGGGACTTCATCGGGGATGTGGCGGGCATCAACCCATGGTAATGGTTCGTCGCCGGCGGCTCCCTGTATGATATATACGGCTGTCTCCTCATAACGTGAGGCAAGCACAATCCTGGTACCGCCGGACTGACCGTTGAAAAGATCCTGTACAAGGTCGGGGTCATTATTGTTCTGCGAAAGATGGGCCAGGAACAAGTGGCTCATGAACGGCGGCCTGTGAGCCAGAAAAAGCTCAAGGGCCTGGCGATTGGACAGATGGCCCTGTCCGCCGCTGATACGTCTCTTCAGATGATAGGGGTAACTTCCCTTATGCAACATGTCCTCGTCATAGTTGGCTTCCAGAAAGGCGGCATGGCATTTCCGGAAATGCCGGACAAGGTGCTCGCAAGGGGCGCCGATGTCGGTGAACACGCCGATGATGGTGGGTCCGTCGGAGATGATAAAGCTATGCGGGTCGGCGGCATCATGAAATTTTGGGAAGGCGGTGACCGACAGTCCCCCTATCGGGATGGGCTCATAGGCCCGGAAGGATGTGACGAGATGATCGTCGACGGGGAAGCTGCTATTCTGCCGGGTGCCGGCCGTGATATAGACGGGTAGCTGGTACTTTTTTGCAATGATGGGTATGCCTTTGATGTGATCGTCATGCTCATGGGAGACGAATATCGCCCTGACCTTTTCAAAGGATAATTCCAGGCGGCGCATGCGTTTTTCCGTCTCGCGGCAGGAAAGTCCGGCGTCGACAAGAATGGCTTCCTGGTCGTTGCCGATGTAATAGCAATTACCATTGCTACCGGAATTCAATGAAGTGATATAGACGGGCATTCGAACTACGAAGGTAACTCGCGGAGCGGACAAACGGTGTCTCAAAAGCGAACATTTTTAGTAAGAAGATGCCGGGCAATCCATTAGCTATCAGTATGGTGTAAATTCGGCATCTATTTGGTGGGAAATCTGTATGTTTAAGAATATCCTCAAAACCGCGTGGCGCAATCTCTTCAAGACGCCCATCCATTCCTTTATCAATATCACGGGTCTCTCCATTGGCATTGCCGTCGCGCTGCTGACGGGGCTTTGGATCGTGGACGAATGTTCCTACGACAAATACAATGAACATTATGACAAGGTGGCGAGGGTGATGCAGACTTCCACCGTGAATGGAGAGGTGGGTACGGGTTATGGTATCCCCATACCGGCGGCGGCTGTCCTGCGGAACAATTATGGGAGCTATTTCCGTCGTGTGGCGTTGTCACAATGGACGCGGGATCATATCCTGTCTGCGGGGGATAAAAAATTTACGGAGAAAGGGAAATTCATGGAGGAGGCGGGGCCGGAGATATTGTCGCTGCCAATGCTGGAGGGCTCGAGGGCGGGTTTGAAGGACCCTGCGTCGATATTGATAGCCGCCTCGACGGCCAGGGCGTTGTTTGGGAATGAGCCGGCGCTGAATAAGACCGTCCGTATCGATAATAAGGCCAGCGCACGGGTGACGGGGGTATATGAGGACCTTCCGGCCAACAGTCTT
>Ga0105240_10010234_pt1 | contig 13201 bp, 14 predicted proteins | sample KBSC54metaG_FD_80426 | JGI IMG/M metagenome (GOLD analysis project Ga0105240, IMG submission 80426) | Corn rhizosphere microbial communities from Kellogg Biological Station, Michigan, USA - KBS C5-4 metaG | ecosystem: Host-associated > Plants > Roots > Rhizosphere > Soil | place: Michigan, USA... | reverse complement strand
TCCGCGACGCCGCCGAGCTGCTTCGTGATGCTGGCGATGACGATATGCGCCAGCTAGCTCAAGAAGAAGTCGATCGGATCGCCAAAGAACTCATTCCAGCCGATAAATATGAAAATCGCCCAGTTATTCTCGAAATCCGCCCGGGCGTAGGTGGCGACGAAGCAGAACTGTTCGCTGGCGATTTGTGGCGAATGTACCAACGCTACGCCGAAGCCATGCGATGGAAGCTTGAACCGTTGAGCGCCACGATTACCCCGCTTGGGGGCGTCAAAGAAGCCAGCGCAGAAATCCGCGGCCAAGGTGTGTGGCGCGCCTTGCACTACGAACGCGGGGTGCACCGCATTCAGCGCGTGCCAACCACCGAAAAGTCCGGACGTATCCACACGTCGACCGCAACGGTGGCCGTACTGCCAATTGCCGAGGTGGCCGATATCGATATCGACATGAAGGATTTAGAAATTACCACCTACCGGGCTGGTGGCCATGGTGGCCAGAACGTCAACAAGGTAGAAACTGCCGTTCGCATTCTTCACAAACCAACAGGCTTTCTCGTCAACATGCAAGACGAACGCAGCCAAGCCAAGAACAAAGATAAGGCGTTGTCGGTTATTCGATCGCGCGTGCTCGAATTCCAAGAAGCTCAAGCAGCCAAAGCTCGATCAGGCGAACGCAAGGCCCAGGTTGGCACCGGCGACCGAAGCGAAAAAATCCGCACCTACAATGTGCCACAAGATCGCGTCACCGATCACCGCATTCAGAAAAGTTGGAGCCAAGTTGAAAAAGTCTTCAGCGGCAACCTTAGCCCGGTGACCGATGCCCTGATCGCTGCTGATTTCGACCTACAAAAAGACGCGTTGCTTAAAGACTAACCACGAAGACAAACAAAACTGGAGCCGTTCGGCTCCAGTTTTGTTTTGCTGCTTTATTAAGACTTCAGCTGATCGAGCTTGACCGACACGGTCTTTTCTTTCCCTTGGTGCAGCAATTTAATGCTGACGGTATCGCCCGCTGAGTATTTCTGAATTAGGTCGGCAAGCGAGTGGGTTTCGTCAATCTGATCACCGTTAATCGATTCAAGAATGTCATTCTCTTGAATGCCAGCTTTGTCGGCCGGACTGCCTGGAACCACGGCCACTTCGCCGGTATTCTGTCCACGCACCACGAGTGCGCCGTGGTCAGTGCTCAAGTTGTTGAGCTGCGCTATGTCTTTGGTAATCGACAGATATCGCACACCCAAGCTTGGTCGAACAATGGTGCCGGTTTTTTCGGCGCTATCAATGGCCGATTTCACGGTATTAATTGGAATGGCAAAGCCAATTCCCTGTGCCCCACCAGCCACTGCAGTGTTAATTCCAACCACCTGACCAGCCAAATTCACCAACGGACCGCCCGAGTTGCCAGGGTTAATTGCCGCATCGGTCTGCAGCAAGTTGTCGAGCGATTCCTGCCCACCAGTTTCGGTGGCCGCACTAATCTGTCGTTCTTTCGCGCTGAGCACGCCAAGCGTCACGGTGTTTTGAAACTGACCAAGTGCGTTGCCAATGGCAATCACGCTCTGACCAACTTGCAACTGGTCAGAATCGCCAAGATTGACTGCTTTCAATCCGGTCGCGGCAATCTTCATAATGGCTAAATCGTTGGCTGGATCAACCGCGACAATCTTTCCATCAAAGTTGCGTCCGTCGGACAGAATAACCGTATAAGTGGCATTGGTGTCGCTGGCCACGTGTTTATTGGTAGCAATGTAACCGTCGTTCGTCAGAATAAAGCCGGTTCCGGCGCCGTTTTCTTGGGTCGATTGACCAAAGAAATCAACGACATTCTTTGTGGTGGTAATGGAAACCACCGATGGCGACACCTGCGCAGCTGCGTCGATAACGGCTGAACTTTCTTGCAGCACAATCTTTTTCGTATCCGTCGTATTCAGGGCAAAGTTTCCAAGCCCAAGGCGATCCATCAGTGCATGATTATTCGACAGCAGCATTAATGTGCCGATTGAGCCCAAGCCGCCCATCAGAAAACTCAATACCAAAAAGAACACGACAACCACTCCGCCATGACGGCGAGTGTGTCTTTTTGCTCCTGATGATTCTCCATTCGATTCATCAAGATATTCAATCGTCGGTGCTGCCATAAAATCCCTCCTCTAAATGCTAGTCGCGCTTGCGTTCAAGCTTGCGGTCAATCATACCAAGGTAAAACGTGATGAGGACCGTGAAAAGTGTAATCACCACTGCGTACAAAAACTGTGAACGAACCCCGTTGGTGCTGGCTGGATACACGCGCTGAATGAGCCCCTGAATGGCGCTGTTCCAGGCCAATGCTGCCACTAAACTGAAGGCGGCTGAAATAAGGGTAAGCGTTTGTTTAATGAACTGTTTCGTCAGCATCATTCCTCTTTTCGTACACGGTTACTGGTTGAGTTCTTTCATAAGTGCGGTACGAACTGCGGTTGGATCTAGCTTACCACCAGCCGCGCGCATGGCTTGGCCAATCAGGTAGCCGAGTGTTTCGTGTTTGCCTGCCTTGTACTTGGCCACCGCATCGGCTTCATCCGTCATCAGTTTGGCAATTAACACTGCCACTTCGTCGTCGGTGGCCTGGTCGGCCAAGCCGAGTTCGGCAATTACTTGATCGGCGGTTTTTGATTGCGACACCATGGCGTCGAATAGCGGCCGAAGTTGATGGCGAGGCAGCTTTCCCTCAACAATCAACGTGGCAATCGCCACCCGTTCGCTCACCGAAATGCTTCGAGCGCTGTCGAAGTTTACGGCAAAACTCGCCGAAGTCTTGAGCACTTCCGGCATATCCTGAGCCTGGGCAGTCAGTTCAGCGAAATCGGCAAATGCCTGAGCATTGGTCGTAAAATAGTCAGCGTCGCGATTCGACAAGCCGTAATCTGTCACTAACTGCGTGGCAACTTGGTGAGGAAACGGCAAACCGGCGGCAACCAGTTCGTCGGGAAAAAGTGCGTGTGGATTAATGGCTGGCAAATCTGGTTCAGGAAAGTAGCGATATTCGGCCGAGGTTTCCTTCGCGCGCTGAACCACTGTTTGCTGCTTTGTTTCGTCCCAACCGCGGGTTTCCATTCGCAGCGATTCGCCCACTTCGAGCGCCTGAATCTGCCGATCAATTTCAAATTTCACCGCCCGTTCAACTGCGCGGAACGAGTTTAGGTTTTTGACTTCAATTTTTGTGCCGGTCAGTTCGTCGGCGCTCGCAAGGTGAACATTCGAGTTTTCTGATTCTGTTGGAATCACCGAAATGTTGGCCTCGCAGCGCATTTGACCCTTTTCCATATCGGCCATGCTAATTCCACGACGCTGCAGCAAAAATTGGTAGGTTTCGCAAAAGCGTTTGGCAAACCCTGGCGCCAAATTAAGCGGCACGACAATCGCTTTGGTCACCAATTCTGCCAGTGGCACGCCGGCGCGATTAAAATCTACCAAGCTCGTGCTATCGGCCGCGTGGGAAAGACTCCCAGTATCTTCTTCTAGGTGAATTCGCTCGAGCTCCCAATCTTCGGTGGCAGAAAGTTCAATGTGGCCGTGCTTGAGCAGTGGCTGGTCGAACTGGCTAATTTGGTAGCCTTTCGGCAGGTCGGGATAGAAGTAGTTCTTACGATCCCACTTGGTAACGGCATCGACTGACGATCCTAAATCGGCAGCCAACGTTACCAGCATCCGGATTGCCTCAACGTTCAGCGTCGGCAATGCACCAGGCAGGCCTAAACACACCGGACAAACGTTCGTGTTTGGTTCGCTGGCGAACGGATCGTTCGCACACGCGCAGAACATTTTGCTCTTAGTGGCCAGTTCTGCGTGAATTTCCATACCAATGACAGCCATGTACGTATTCATTGCAGTATTCCTTTAGGAGCGCGGTCGGTCAGATTTTGTGCGAAAGATTTGAAAGATGAGGAAGCGTAACCGGCGTTACGGTGACGAGTCTTACAAAGCTTGCAGCCAAAAGATGGCCGGCCGCAGCTACCAATTGAATACTGCAATGAATACGCCATTAGAAAGCTCCCAGTGTGCGAGCGGCTGCCCGGAATTGGTTAATAGCGCGACTAGCCTCAGTCGCTGAAACATTAGCCCCGTGCTGATGCGCCAAGGTGTTGCGAAGTTTGTGTGCATCCCATAGGCCTTGGTAGGTGTTCTGATCGAATCGCTGTTCAAGGCTGCGTAGCCGATCAGCAAAACTTGCTCCGCGACCACCCACTTGGCGCATCACGTGGTCGACAAATCGATCGGCTTGCTGCACAGCCTGCGCCAACCGAATTTGGTCGGCCGAATCGGCAAGTGATTGAATCTGCTGCCAATCGGCAAACAGCGCTATTTTGTTGAGGCCAGACTTTCGCTTGCCGCCAGTAATACCCCGCCACAACCACTTTCCTATGCCAAGTAAACCAGTACCCGCCATGGTAATGGCGCTCGTAATTGGATCAGCTGAACGGCGCCGACTCATACCGCCCTCTGCATAAACTGTTCGAACGCGTGAGCAACTTGCAGCAACCGGCGTTCGTTGCCCGGAGCAGCAATCAGCTGCATACCAACGGGCAAACCGTCCACGGCACCACATGGCACTGAAATGGAACAGGCACCAGCAATGTTCGAAGGAATTGCGTACAAATCGGAAAGATACATGGTAAGCGGATCGTTCGTCTTTTCGCCGAGCTTGAAGGCGGTGGTTGGACTGGTTGGCCCCATTAACACATCGACCGATTCAAACACTTTGGCGAATTCTTGCTGCGCATAATCGCGCGCTTTGAGCGCGGTTTTGTAATACGCATCGGCGTACCCGCTTGAAAGCACGTGCGTGCCAAGCATGGTGCGGCGCTTGGATTCTGAACCAAAACCTTGCGAGCGCGACTGAACGTAGCGCTCAATCAGTGACGCAGCATCGAGTTTTGGTCCGTAGCGCAGCCCGTCGTAGCGCGCCAAGTTTGAACTAACCTCGGCCGGGACAAGAATGTAATAGGTATCGAGTGTGAGATCGAGGAAATCTTTCGCGGCGGTTTCTCCGACAATCGCTTCGTAGCTCGTCAATGACGATCCGGCCAGCGATTCCACAAATCGAGCGCGTATTTCAACAATCAGCTCGCGCACCTGCGGGTCGAGGCCTTTCAAATCCGCTGGGCCATCGAACGACGCAACGCGCGGCGAGCCAACGTTGCCAAGCGTTTCTGAAAGTTGGTCGAGTGGCTCAAAATCTGGGCGCGTTGTTTGATCGAGCGAATCCACACCCGCCAGCACTTCGAGCATGGTAGCTGCGTCGGCCACAGTGTTCGTAAACGGTGAAATCTGGTCGAGCGAACTTGCCATAGCAATCACGCCACTGCGCGAAATGCGGCCGTAAGTTGGCCGAAAGCCAACCACGCCGTTAAAGCTGGCCGGCAAGCGAACCGATCCGCCAGTGTCGGTGCCAATTGAAACCGGTACCCAATTTTTCGCCACCGCAACGGCTGGACCACTCGACGAACCACCCGCGACCCGGCTTGGATCAATAGCGTTTTTCGTGGCACCGTAGGCCGAGTTCTCGCCGCTCGAACCCATGGCGAATTCGTCCATATTGCCCTTGCCCAAAATAATTGCGCCTGCCTCGCGGAGCTTGCGGGTTACTGTCGCGTCGTACGGCGCACGATATCCGTCGAGCACTTTCGACGCAGCACCGGTTAACTCACCACGAACCGAGATATTGTCTTTCAGGATAATCGGCACACCTTCGAGCATTCGAGCCGTTCCGGCTTGCCACCGCGCATCGGCTTGGTCGGCTTCAGCCAACAATGCATCGCGGTCGTGGAGCGATCGAATGGCATTATAGGTAGCATCTTCGGCAGCAATTTGGCCAAGCGCTTGTTCAACCACGGATCGAACGGTCGTGCCGTTGGCGTAGCTGTTCAGTACGTCGCGGATTGATTGGTTCATGACCGGTCTCCAAACACGCCCGGTACCACAAGCGTACCAGCGCTGTTCGTTCGGCCAGAATCCAAAAACGTGGCACGGGCAGCTGCGTCAAGGCCAGGCGTTGGCTCGTCGGATCGCAATTCAGCACGATCAGTTACCACGCGTTGGTAAACTACCGGCGCTTTGTCCGCTACATACCCTTGCACGCGTTGAACGTGTGACAAAATTTCGCCCAACGTTCGTTGGTAGTCAGCAAGCTCAGCGTCCGTCAAAGATAGTCGCGCCAACTCAGCGAGTTTGCGCACGTCGTCAATCGAGAGTTCCATGCGGTGAGTATACCTGGTAGTACGACGATTCGTCTAGAAAACACTTAGTCGATTATATGGAGCGGCGTGCGGTACACGTGCAGACGAACTGGCCGCGACGTACTGTGGTTGTGCGCAAAGTCGCGATCGAGCAAAACTGACCGGTGATAAATACCGTCGAGCAGTTTTGGCGAAAGCGTATTCGATTGAGCTGAACGCATAAAGTTCGCATAGCGATGGGCAGCACGATAGTGTCCGTGCGTTGCATCGTGACATTCAACCGTATCCAGCGCGTGTTCTGGCCACATACCAACGGTGTCGAGCGCATCTGGATGATCGTTCAGCGCTTCGATGAGTACAGCACCGAGTAGCAACGAACCAAGGTACAGGGTTGCCACCTGGCGCGTTAACGGGTCGAGCGTAAATCGGTCCGACAAATTAACCCAGTCGCTCGGTGTAAATCCAAGATCAGAAAACGTCAGCGCATGGGTAGCCCGACATGATTCAGGCAAATGAGTCAGTCGCTGCGCTAACACCTGGTGCGCAATACCGTCGACCGACCGAGCATTTTTAGCACTAAAGGGTAATTGCCAGCCCCGTTCTGGGTGCGCGGCGAATTCGTGCGGGGTGGGAATATGCAGCAGGTGTGCATGCTCACTTAGCGATGCCAATTCGTGGGCATACTGTCGCGTCAGGGCGTGAGCCAGCACCTCACCTGACACGTCGCGGGTCATGGTCATGCCCGAACCAGCGGGAACGGCACCGAATGCCACATGGTGCACCGCCGCGTCGGCCGATTCCGGCAAAGCAAATTCACTCGCAAAATCTACTGGCGATAATTCAAGCAACACAAACCCCGGCACCACGCTGACTTGTGCGCGAGGAAATGCAGTTGCCGCTGGCGTGCGGTGCATGGCAGAGCGAACCGCGCGTTCAACCACTGAATCAGCTCGGTGACCGTTTGCAGAAACTGGCCGAGCCATGGGTAAGGCCAAGCGGCTATTGTGGTAGCGCAAATCGCGCGAATCGTGAGCGAACCGAATGGGATTACCGGATTGGTAGCCATGGTCAGCCAGCCAACGTTCTAGGGCAACCGTGCGCCGCGCAATGGCCCGGCGGTTTGGATCAATCACGTACTGGTCGAGCATAGCGTCGAGCGCGTCGGTTTGCTCGGGGCCATCGCGAAGACCGTGGACCATGGCCAACGCCTCTTGCGTCGCTCGAGCCACCAATCGCGCGCGCAATTTTGATTCATTCGTCGAGGCCGAGCCACGCAAAACCGGATTCGCCGCGTCGGCGAACAGTCGGTGCAAGGTTACTCGATCTTGAAACTCGTCCACACCCCTCCTGTGTTTGGTTGTAGTGTAGCAGAATCCGCCCGCAATCGATTGACGTGGGCTGTTGAGTACGGTACACTACCCAGTTCATTTCCAACCGATCAACCAAAGGAGGAAACCTGCCGTGAAACCGGTCACCATCGGCGACCTTAAACAAATGGTTCAGAGCCGTCGCTCGACGTGTCTGATCGCTGATGCTATTCGCAACGTCTGCTCGGCTCGCTTATTGCAAGAAAGTGATCTCGAGAATTTGGGATCGCTCCGTATTATCCTGGCTGAGCTATCTCGCAAATCTGGGTTCAAAGTGAGCGATGTCCAGTACATCTGCGAGCGCATGAACCTCTACGAAGAACCCACCACCACGGTCGACTACCCTGAGTTTCCATCATGGTCGGGACTCACCATTACCAAGCTCATGGATCACTGAAGGAGGGCAATTATTTGGCAGATCAAGGACGTGAACTGAACGAAGAGGAATACACTCGGCTCAAAAAATACCTCGACCAGGCCGAGGCTACCGAGAAAGACATCGAAAAACGAGGAGCCGACAGCTTCGCACTCTTTATTGAGCACTGCGAAGATCCGACCGCTCCGAACATCTCACCCAAAGACATCATCAATCCCTAGCACACGAACGCGTCGACCCAACTCGGGTCGGCGCTTTTTTATTGCAACAGCTTTTGAAACTGGGCTTCTGTCAGAATTGGCACACCGAGTTTTTTGGCCTTTTCCTCTTTCGAGCCGGCGTTTTCGCCCACCACCACGTAGCTGGTTGTTTTGCTGACCGATCCACTCGCGCGACCACCATGCGCCCGCACTGCCGCTTCGGCTTCTTCGCGACTCAAATGCTCGAGCGTGCCGGTGACCACCACTGTTTTGCCAGCGAGCGTCTGGGCCGCGCGCTGTGGCTGGATAATATCTACACCGTGTTTGATCAGCTTGTCGATAAAGTGCCGGTGCGCAGGATTTTTAAACCAGTCGTGCACACTTTCGGCAACCACTGTGCCAATCCCGTAAATGTCGTTCAGCTCGGTCAGCGTTGCTGCCTTGAGTGGTTCGATCGATCCAAAATGTTGCGCCAAATCGTTGGCCGTCGTGGCGCCAACATGGCGAATGCCGAGTGCGTACAAGAATCGATCCAAGCGAATGCGGCGGGCCTTGTGAATCGATGCCACCAAATTCTTTGCGGACGTTTCGGCAAACCGTTCAAGCGGCAGCAGATCGCCTTCTTCGAGCGTGAACAGGTCGGCCGCATCTTGAATCACGTCGGCGTTCACTAGCTGGTCAATGCTCTGCGGACCCAAGCCGTCAATGTCAAAACCCGCCTTACCCACAAAGTGAGCCAACTGCTCGTGCTGCTGAGCAAAACAATTCGGGTTGGTACAACGACTCACCGCTTCCCCAACTTTACGAGTAATTGCAAAGTTACAGATTGGGCAGTGTTTGGGCATGACAAACTTTTTCTCGTGGCCAGACCGCAGCCGTTCGAGCGGTTTCACCACCTCGGGAATAATGTCGCCGGCTTTTCGGACAATCACGGTGTCACCAATTCGAATGTCTTTGCGGGCAATTTCATCTTCGTTGTGGAGCGTAGCGCGACTCACCGTGGTGCCAGCCACGTGCACCGGATCAAGCACCGCCACTGGCGTCAGCGCACCCGTGCGGCCAACCTGCACGGTAATCGCCCGCACAATGGTGGTTACTTCTTCAGCAGCAAATTTGTACGCTACAATCCCCCGCGGAGTTTTCCCGACAACGCCTAATCGACGAAAGCGATCGTTGTCGTTCACCACAATCACTACGCCGTCGATCCAGTACGGCAACTTGGCGCGGCTGGCGTGGTGCGATGCGTGAAACTGCTCAATGGCCGCAACGTCGGCGATTGCTTTGGCTGGTGTGGTTTGAAAACCCAGTGCATCTAACATTCGGTGCACCAGCTTGTGTGTAGAAATATAGCGATGCTGCTCAGCAATGCCGAAGCCCATAAAGCTCAGCCCACGCGCTTTGGCCATGGCTGGGTCTAACTGCCGAAGCGATCCGGCTGCTGCGTTGCGTGGATTGGCCAAGAGGGGCTGATTATTTTTTGCTCGCAGCTTGTTCAACGCTTCGAACGTATCTCGCGGAATGTACACCTCGCCACGAACTTCGAATTTGCCCGTTAAGGCTCGTTTAACCGCCTGGTCGAGCTCGGCACGCTCTTCTTTTGATAGTCCATGATGGGCTCGTTCAAGTGCGTTTGGATGCTCGGTTAATAAAAGTGGAATTGCTTCAATGGTTCGCACATTATGGGTCACATCTTCGCCGGCGTAGCCGTCACCGCGAGTCGCGCCCAGCACCAATTGCCCATGGTCGTAAATGAGCGTGGTCGACAAGCCGTCGAGCTTCAGTTCGGCAAAGTACGGTTCGTCGGCAACAACCGGCGGCACTACTTTATTAATGCGCGTTTCCCAATCTTTCAATTCTTCAGGCGCAAACACGTCGTTCATGGAAAGCATTGGTTCCGTGTGGAGCACTTTGACCAATTCTTTGGCTGGCACGCCAGCCACCCGTTGGCTGGGCGAATTGGCAGTGATCAAATCGGGAAACTCCGTTTCGATGAGCTGCAGTTCATGTTGCAGCGAATCTTTCACCGAATCTGAAACGATCGATTCGTTCAACACGTGGTAGTGGTACCGAATTCGATCAATCTCTGCGCGAAGTTTTTTTAGCCGCGTTGTAGCTTCGGTTTTGGTCATGAGTGGCTCGTCATTTCTCGCAAGCGTTTAATGCGGTCTTCGATTGGTGGGTGGGTGGAAAACAAACTGGCAAACCAGCTTTGCCGATTCTTAATTGGATCTTCGATATATAGGTGATTCGTGGCGCTCGACAAATGTTGAAGTTGATTTGGATCTTTGGCAATTTTTTCAAGCGCGCGGGCCAAGCCTTCGGGGTAACGTGTTAACAGCGCACCACTAGCATCAGCCAAGTACTCGCGCTTGCGACTAACGGCCAACTGAATTAAGCCGGCAGCCAGGGGCGCCAGCACCAACGCCACAATCCCCAAAATCAGCATCAGCTGCCCATTGTCGCCGCCGTTATTGTCGCGCCGGGATCGGCCACCGCCCCACCAAAGTGATCGCAGAAAAAAGTCAGACAGCAAACTCACCACGCCAACCAACACCACCACAATCGTCATCACGCGAATGTCGTAGTTGCCAACGTGACTCAGCTCGTGGGCAATCACCCCTTCGAGCTCAGGCTTTTCTAGTCGATCCAGCAAGCCCGTTGTAATGGCAACCGCCGCGTGCTGCGGATCGCGGCCAGTGGCAAAGGCGTTCGGCGAGGCATCGGTAATCACATACACCCGTGGCTTTGGCACGCCGGCAGTAATCGCCAAATTTTCTACCACCCGGTGCAGATCCATGAACGGTTCTTTCCGAGGTGCTTCTTCGGCCCCCGATGCTGCTAACGCAATCGAATCGGCGTAAAAGTAGCTGACAAACGCTTGAACCAAAGCAATCACCACGGCAATTGGGAAAATCACCGAATTGTCGAACACGTACGAAAGCAACCAGCCAAGGCCGAGTACAAAGCCGATGAAGCCGAAAATCAAAAAGATTGATTTGGTTTTGTTGCTACCGATTTCGGTGTACATACCTGTTATTATACGCCATTTGGCGGCATTTTCTACCCAAAAACCGACCCAAATGGGCCGGTTTTTGTTGTGGTTCGCCGAGTTAGAACTTAAAGTTCGATGCGAATGAACCAATCAGTGGCAGTTCAACTTTCTTGCCATTCAAGGCGTTGATAAAGCCCATGATTCCGAGTACAAACACTGCCAAGCTAAAGAATGGCAGAATAATCCAGCCGATAATTGGAATGAAACCCAGAATGAAGCTACCAATAATCGACGTCAGCAACAGCACGAGGCCTTGCTTGGCGTGGAACATAGCAAATTCACTGTCGCGCTTCAGAATCATCGGTAAGAAAAAGATCAAATACGCGAGCGCGGCAATCAGCCGTTCGTCATCTTTTCCAGCCTTTGGTGTGGTCGAACTGTCAGCCATGGTACTCCTCCCAATGGATAATGGTTATTCGTTGAACGAAACTTTTACTGGTTCTTTTTCACCGTCGGCCGCTGCGAACAGCTCGAACGACGTAAAGTGAAGCGATCCAGCAATCATGTTTGAAGGAAATACCTGCAACTTCGTATTGAAGTCACGGACATTTCCGTTGTAAAACCGGCGAGCAGCACTGATTTTGTCTTCGGTGTCGGTCAATTCACCCTGAAGCTGACGAAAGTTATCGCTGGCTTTCAGTTCTGGGTAGTTTTCGCTGACGGCAAACAAACTTTTCAGCGTGTCGGACAACTGATTCTCTTTGTCGGCCCGATCCTTCATGGTCTTCGCGCCCATCGCTTCGGTGCGCAATTCGGTCACTTTTTCAAAGACGGCCTTTTCGTGCTTGGCGTAGCCTTTGACCGTTTCCACGAGGTTTGGAATCAAATCGTAGCGGCGTTTGAGCTGCACATCGATATCGCTCCACGCTTCTTGCGTGCGGTTCTTCAGAGTGATTAACCCGTTGTACACACCAATAACCCAGAGAAATACCAGAACAATGATGCCGAGCAGAATCCAGAGTATGAGCATAGGTTCCTTTCTTACGACCGTCGCGTTGGCTCGGGTCGCAGGACAACGGTGACCGTTGCCGTAATATCGTGGCCAAAGTCTAGAATCACTTGATGGCTACCAATTTGTTTCAACGTATCCATCCGAAAAATTGGATCGGTCTTGAATGCAGCTGCCACATCACCAGCCTGCACACTGGCGAAGGTATGACCCTGTGCACTTGCTGACACATTCAGCGTAGCAGTTTTTCCGTCAAGTTCACGTGCAATGGTTCGAATTTGCGTATGCGCTTCGGTTTGTGCGTGCTGCTTGGCAGCCTGTTTCAGCTTATTTGCCTGCGCTTCGCGCGGTGTGCTCAGCACCCCTAACCGTTTGGCCAGCAAAAAATTTCGGGCGTACCCCGCCGGCACGTTCACCACGTCGCCAACGTTCCCGATTTTCGGAACGCGCGACGTGAGTCGAACCAAAACGGTGTGGGTTGCCATAGCGACTACTTGATTTGTCCAACCAGCCACTTGGTGGCTGCGTCGAGGACTGGGTCTTTCCCTTGCGTTATAGCAGAACTGTCTGGGGTTGCAATCACTTCATCAGGGGTAATTCCTTGGTGCTGAATACTGCGACCCTTGGGGGTGAACCACTTGGCAATGGTTAACCGAAGGGCCGATTTATCAGAAAGATCGGTCACGCTTTGCACGGTTCCTTTACCAAATGACTGCTGCCCAAACAGTCGAGCCTTACCATCATCTTGCAGCGCGCCAGCCACAATTTCACTGGCCGATGCCGAGCCTTTATCGATCAGCACGGCTGTTGGTAAACCATCCAAAATCGCATTGCCTGTCGCACTGTAGGTGGTAGCATCACCCGCTTTTGGTTGCTCGCTCACAACCGCACCGCTTGGAATCCACAGGCTCGCTACATCAACCGCACCGCTCAAAAACCCGCCCGGGTTCGATCGCAAATCGAGCACAATCCCCTTCGCGCCCTTTGTCTTCAAGTCATCGGCGGCTTTCCGGGTGTCCGCACCGGTTGTGTCGCCAAACTGACTA
>Ga0105240_10010231_pt1 | contig 13203 bp, 10 predicted proteins | sample KBSC54metaG_FD_80426 | JGI IMG/M metagenome (GOLD analysis project Ga0105240, IMG submission 80426) | Corn rhizosphere microbial communities from Kellogg Biological Station, Michigan, USA - KBS C5-4 metaG | ecosystem: Host-associated > Plants > Roots > Rhizosphere > Soil | place: Michigan, USA... | reverse complement strand
CGCGACGCTCCTCAGCTGCCGGGTCATCACGTGCAGATCGCTCTGCCACGCCAGCAAATCGTTGCGAAGACTCGCAAAGGCTGCGTCCTCGTTCTGCCTGTTGGTGAAGAAGGAGGCCAGCAGGGCGTTCAGCCCGTTGCTCAGCGCCAGAACGCCGATCAGCACGAGCAGGATCTTCTGCTTGATGCCGAACTTCATGTGCCTGCTCGAGCAATGGAGACCGTGCTCATCGCCCGGAGCCTCGTGGCGCATCGCCCCGTTTGCCCGCTATGTCGGCATCGATCGTGCGAGCGGCCCGGGTCAGCTCGGTCTGCACATCGGCGCCGGCGATGATGGCTCCGGCGGCCGTTGCAAATGCTTTGCTGATCGTGCCGTAGCCCGGAACGGCCGGACGCGGGAATCCGTATCCGAGGAAGAGTTGCTGCGCGAATACCTCCAGGGGGCCGTGGGGGCCGTAGAGCTTGGAGCGCGCCAGTGCGGACTTGCGCGCAGGGACGGCGCCGTTGGTGTTGGCCATGCGAAGGATTTCGTCGGCGGACATCAGATGGGAGAGAAACGCCCACGCACCGGCCGGCTCCGGGCAGGTACTCGTGATGCTCCAGCTCCACGATCCCATGCCGGTCTTGAGCCCGTGCCCGAAATCAGGCAAGGGCAGCAGCAGCAGGTCGTCACCGAGTGCCGCGCGGAATGCGCCGTACCGCCAATGTCCGGTCCACGCCAAGGCGGTCCTGCCGTTCTGAAAGTCGTCGATGCGATCGACTGCGCGAGCCCAGCCCTTGCGGAACCAGGCCTGCAAGCGCGTCATGGCGGCGACCGCCTGCGGCCCGTCGAGAACGCCTCGGGCGGCCGGGTAGCTCGTGCGGTCGATGAAGTCGCCTCCGAATCCGGCGAGTATCGGCAGGTAGGCGTAGGCATAGAACTCGCTCGTTCCGGTGTACACGGCCAGGTCGAGGGGGTACTCCACGCCAGTGACCTTCGCGAGCTCGTCCATTGCGTGCTCGAATTCGTCCAGCGTCCAGGGGTGGGCGACGGTTGGGATGCGCACGCCGGCGGTCCGCAGGTAGCGGCGGTTCGCCCAGAGGCCGAGCCCTGAATCGAATTGCCCCAGGCTGTAAAGGTGTCCGTCGTAGGTGCCCTGAGCGATGATGGACGGAAGCAGGTCCCTTCGCAGTGCGGGCGAGACGAACCTGTCGAGCGGCTGCAGATAGCCCGGCCATGCGAAGTCAGCGACAAAGGGCCCGTCGACTTCGAGCAGGCACGGAAGCGTCCCGGTGACAGCCACACCCTGCACCCAGTCGGCGTAGTTCCGATAGTTAGAAGCAAACAGCTCGGCCTTGTAGGACCGCTGGGATTGGTTGAAGGCCGCCACCGCCGCCTTGAGTGCGCCTTCTTCGTTGGTGTTGAAGGTCGAGCGCGTCCACACGGTAATTGTCTTCGGGGTGGCCACGGCGACGGCCGCACAGGCAGCCGTCAGTAGGACGAAGAGCCGGCCAAGGCGCCGTGGACGGCGAGGAGGGTTGAGGTTCACTGCTTGCAATCGATCACCGTTGCGCAGTGACGCTCGACATACGCGCGGTGGGTTGGCATGCCTTGCGCCGCCTGGGCCATCGCCAGGCGCAGCCGCTCGAGGTATCTGGTGCCGTCGGCTTCACGGTAATTGGCCAACGGGTCGTTGCGCTCGGGCCAGTTCATCTGCCCTATGTGGACCGCGAGCCAGCTCGTGTTGCCGAAGAGGTCCATGTCCCCGGGAATGAGGCGGCCGAAGTGTTTGAAGTGGTCGATCTTGTACTGCAGGGTGTCGGGGATGGGCATGTGGGCGCAGTATTGCCACAGCTCGCCGTCCGTGCGCGTCGTCAGGTGGTAGTGCAGGATGATGAAGTCGCGAATCCGCTCGACTTCGGCGGCGGCAACGCGATTGAATTCGCGGATCACCAGCGGGTCGAAACCGCGGTCCGGAAAGTACGCCAGCAGCTTCGAGATGCCGGCTTGCACGAGATGCAGGCTGGTGGACTCCAACGGCTCCAGAAACCCCGCGGACAGGCCGATGGCGATGACGTTCCTGTTCCAACACAGCTTGCGCCGCCCGGTGGTGAACTTGATCAGTCGCGGCGCTGCGCGCGGCTCGCCGTCGAGATGGCTCATGAGGACGCGCTGGGCCTGCTCGTCGTCCATGAAGGCGGAGGAATACACGTGCCCGTTGCCCGTGCGGTGCTGCAGCGGGATGCGCCATTGCCAGCCGGCCATGTGGGCGGTGGATTGGGTGTAGGGCGTGAAGTGAACGGTCTCGCTGGGCACGGTCAGCGCGCGGTCGCATGGGAGCCAGCAGGTCCAGTCATCAAAGCCCGTCTTCAGCGCGCCTTCGATCAACACCGCGCGCAGGCCGGAGCAATCGATGACCAGCTCGCCCGCGATCGAGTCGCCGTTCTCCATCAAGAGGCTCTCCACGAAGCCGGTCTCCGCGTTCTGCCGAACCGAGCGGACCTTCCCCTCTATCCGCTTCACGCGCCGTGCCTGCGCGTACTCGCGCAGGTAGCGCGCGTAAAGGCCGGCGTCGAAGTGGTACGCGTAGTCGTAGGTGGAAAGCACGTGGCGGGGATCGGGTGACGGATGGTCAAATCGCCCTTGCTTGGCGGCCGCCCACGCCATGCAGTACTCGTCCATCGCCTGAGCGCGGCCTTGCGTGCGTGCACGCTGCCACCAGTGTTGGATTTGCACCAGGTCGAATGGGCGGCCGTAGCTGCCGAAGGGGTGGAAGTAGGAATGTCCCTGCAGGCCCCAGTCGACGAAGCGGATGCCGAGTTTGAATGAGCCCTTGGTGCGGCGCAGGAAGTCGTCCTCGGCGATGCCGAGCATGTCGTTGAACTGCCGGATCGGCGGGATCGTGGCCTCGCCAACGCCGATCGTGCCGATCTCTTCGGACTCGATCAGCGTGATGTCGCAGTCGCGCTGGATGGACTTGGCCAGCGCCGCCGCCGTCATCCATCCGGCGGAACCCCCTCCCAGGATGACGACGTGTCGGATCAGTTGGTCTTCCATGGGAAGCTCAGGCCGGGACGGGCCGCGCGGTGGCGCTCACAAGTCGTAGTTGATGCCGACGACCGCGGCGCGCCCGTTCACGCCGCCGCCGGTGCCGACCGGCAGGCCATTGATCGTACCGTTGCCCTGCAGGCTGGCCAAGCTGCTCTGGTCGAGGTGGCCATCGGCCAACAGTTTGTTGAACAGGTTGTGGACGTTCAGACTCACGCTGGCGCCCCGCGCGAATCGCCAGCTCATGTTCAGGTGGATCTGCACCTCGGATGGCGTCCAGTACTGTGAGGTGGTATCGACGTTGGTGCGGCCGCGGCCGACGAACATCAGGCCGCCGATGAAGTGTCCGATCTCGTAGCTCGGCGCCAGCATGTACATCAGGTTCGGCACGCCTGCGGGCGAATTGCCCACGCCGGACGAAACCAGGTGCTGGGGATCGGCGCCCTGGGCGTTGGCGGTGACCGTCGCGTCGGTCCAGGTCATGTTGGCCACCATCGCGAAGCCGCCGGACTTCAGCGAGCCTTCGAGCTCCACGCCGGTCGACCTGTACGCACTCTGATAGTAGGTGCCGGTCGGCCCCTGGGTCAGGTCGAAGTTTGAGGCACCGTAGGTGTTGTGAAAGAGCGTGGCGCCCGCGCCGTACGCCAGGGCGCCGAGTTGTCCGCGGTTCTTGACGCCCATCTCCAGCTGCCGAACGCGGCTGACGACTTTCTGTTTGCCGGACTCGTTGAGCGAGCCGTCGGCATTGGTGTAGCCCGACAGGATATTGCGATCGACGTTGAAGCGCCCGCCGCGGCTGAGGCGAACGAACGCGCTGGTGTCGACGTTCACCGCGTACAGGGCGCCGGTCGAATACGAGGTGTAGCTCGCGCTGTAGTGCAGCGTCTCGCGTGTGGAGGGGTCCAGTACCGAGCTGGACACCAGCGAGCCGGCGATCAGGCCGGTCTGAGTGGTCGCGGCACTGGCGGATTCTGCCCAGCCGTTCACGCGCAGCATGTCGCGACGCACCCCGATGTCGAGTTGGAGCTGGCCGCTTTCCCAAGTGGCGTCCAGATAGGGCGCGGTGTTTGCGGCGCTGATGTCGTAGGAGCGATTGATGCCGGCGCCCCACGCCGTGTTGTAGCCCGACACGCCGTTGAGCGTCAGCAACTCGCCCGTGGTGCTCACCAGGTCGAGGCCCGCCGGGTTCACGCCATCGAGAGTCTCGTAGTGCGAGTTGGGGTGCCAGTCCTGCACGATGTGTTGGTCCATGTAGAACAGGCCGCCAGTGAGGTGCAGGGTGCTACCTGGGAGCTCGATGTATTCGCTCGCGCTGAGATCATTGGCAACGCTGCCCATGTCGTGCATGTTGGTGAAAATCTGCACGCCGGTGTTCAGGTAGGTCCCGTCGAACGGCTGCCCCTGCAACGGGCCGTTGGCATAGACGATGCTCGCCACGGTCTGGCCGTTGACGGTGGAGCCGATGAGACTCGATGCCTTGCCCAGGCCCATGAAGTTGGTCGAGAAGGTGCCGTGCATCTGCGTGTAGCGGAACTTGTCATCGACCGTGAAACCGCCGCCTGGCGTCAGATGCAACTGTGCGCCGTAGGCGTGGGCCACCGGTCGCAGGCCGTCGGACTCGTGCTGGAATAATTGGCCCGTGATGTTGTTCACCACGCTGATCGACTTGTTGTACACACCGACGGTCGAGCCGGTGCGCGCGTCGAAGCCCGGAAACGGCGACAGGCCGGTGAAGCCCTCCGGCCCGGCGTGCACGAGCGATGGGTATGAAGTGTAGAGCGGCTCGGTGTCGTCGAGGAGCTTCAGGTTGAAGCGGATGTAGCCGAATGCGCCGAAGCCTTTGGTGAGGTTGGCCTTGACCTGGTAGCCCTTCTGCGCGTTGAACCCCTCCTTGCGCAGGCCGGGACTCTGGATCAGAAAGCCGTCGGCGTGGAAGTGCAGGTCTCGAGCGAGCGCGCCGCCCGCCGAGAAATACCCCCGCGTCGAGTGGTAGTTCAAGCCCTCTTCAAGCCCGACGGAGCCACCACCTACGTTGCCGACGTCTGACACATAGTTGATGACTGCGCCGGGGGCGCCCGAGGCCATCACCGAGACCGAGCCGCCGCGCACCGCCTCGATGGAGTTGGAGCGGTTGAAGCGGACCCAGTAGTCGTTGTTGCCGAAGTTCATGTCGCCGAAGAGGACGGTCGGCAAGCCGTCCTCCTGGATCTGCACGAACGGCGAGCCGCCCGTGGTGACCGGCAGGCCACGCACGGTGATGTTGGCGTTGCCGCCCGGGCCGTTGCCGCCTTGGTCGACGATGCCGGGGATGAGTCGCAGCACCTCCGACTGCGTCTGAGGATTCATCGCCTTGACGAGGTTATCGTCGACGGTGGTCACCGACAGTGCGCTCTTGAGCTTGGACTTCGCCTCCGGCGTGGCGGTGACGACCACCCGCTCGAGGTTCAACGAATCGGCTTGCCGGGAGGGCGCAGCGGCGGCATCCGCCGTGTCGGACACCGGCGAGGCGGCCGGTCCGGCTGCCATCTGAGCATCCGCGGGTGTTGCGAGCAGCGCCGTGAACGACGATGCAGCTAGCCGCGCCGCGAGCGGGGGAAGGTAGGGCTGCCTGTGCGAGCCGAGGGGCCCATGATTCACGATGCCTCCTCCACTTTGGATGATGTTGGTCGATGTCGTAACCGACGCCCGTCCACTCGAGCGTTAGATCGCTTTGCCGGCGGTAGTTTTTCGAAGTATAGCTCCAGCACGTTGGGCAGGAGGAGGATCCGCGGCACGGGGTCTAGTGCATGCCATGAACGGTTGCGATCGCTACGCGCTGGCTCTCGCCGGCGACGCGGACGCCACCGCCGAAGGTTGTTCCTTCATTCGGATCAATGTTGGATAAGGAACGAAGCGGACCGTCACGGTCGGTTGTGACGATGTCGTCTGCCTCGCTCGAGTTCATGGAGAGATTCAAGCGGCCATCGTTGCAATCAATCAACCCGCCAATGTGAGCGGAGACCTCCCCAGATCTAAATGGCGCGCCGCACAAGCGTGTTGTGCGGCGTCTGCCATTGTGCCGCTAACGACCGGACTCCACAAATCGCGACGTGGAGAGAAAATGAATCATACTGTCGCAGTCAAATGTCAATTCGGATTGCAGGATGGGCATAATGACAGAATATGCTCGCGCTATGAGACTCCATTCGTACGAAGAGAGTACGCGCACGGGGTTGAGCGAAAAGTCGATCGCCCAAGCATTCCTCGACAACCTGCTTTGCGTGTACGAGCGATTCCTCGAGGTCTCCACTGTCGACGATCAGTACAAGGCGCTCGCGCACACTATTCGCGATCACCTGCTACATCGGTGGCTGCAGACGGTCCGCACCTACCAGAAGGTCAATCCGCGCACGGTCTGCTACCTTTCGGCTGAATACCTGCCGGGGCCCTTGATGGACAACAACCTGCTGAGCCTCGGCATTAAAGAAAACACACGCGAGGCGCTGGCGAGCCTCGGAATCGATTTGAACACGCTGATTGCCTACGAGGTGGAGCCGGGACTCGGAAACGGCGGACTCGGCCGCCTCGCCTCGTGTTTCCTGGATTCGCTTGCGACGCTGCAAATCTCCGCCATCGGTTATGGCATTCGGTATGAATTTGGGATTTTCAGTCAAATGATACGTAACGGCGAGCAAGTCGAATGCACCGACACTTGGCTGCGTTTCGGGAATCCATGGGAAATTCGCCAGCCGCACATCGCGTACGACGTCAAGATCGGAGGCTATACGGAGTGGTATTTGGATAGCCAAGGTAGATCCGGGGTCCGCTGGGTCGAGCGCGAGGTTTTCCGCGGCGTTGCAGTCGATACCACGATCGCGGGTCACGGCACAAAGACGGTAAACCTGTTGCGGTTGTGGTCTGCGGAAGCCATGGACGCGTTCGATTTTAACGTCTTCAACGAAGGTGATTACGCAGGAGCCGTCATGCGCGGCGTGCGTTCGGCCACCATCAGCAAGATTTTGTATCCCAACGATGAACCTGAAATCGGCAAGCGCCTGCGCCTCCTCCAGGAGCACCTTTTCGTCACGTGTTCCTTGCAGGATATGCTGCGTATTCACCAAAGTACGGGCCAACCTCTGGAATCCTTCCACGCCAAATTCGCCGTCCAACTCAACGACACACACCCGGCTATTGCCGTAGCAGAGCTCATGCGGTTGTTGGTCGACGAGCACAAGTTACCGTGGGACACGGCGTGGAACATCACACGCCAGACTTTTGCGTATACGAACCACACTTTGCTGCCGGAAGCCTTGGAAAAATGGGGGGTGCCGCTGTTCCAAAGTGTGGTGCCGCGCCATCTCGAGATCGTGTATGAAATCAACTCGCGATTTCTCGATGAGGTTCGCGAGCGCTATCCTTTGGACGACGATCGTTTACGCCGACTTTCGATCATCGACGAAACACCGCCCCGTTTCGTGCGCATGGCGCATCTTGCCTGCGTTGGCAGCTATGCCATCAACGGTGTCGCCGACTTGCACACCCGCTTGCTAAAGGAAACCGTGCTCCGGGACTTCCATGATCTGTGGCCGGAGAAATTTCACAACAAGACCAACGGCGTGACGCCCCGCCGATTCATCGTGCTCAGTAATCCAGGTCTCACCGCATTGCTCGATCGCACGCTCGGCACAGGCTGGGAGCTCGATCTCGGGCGACTGCGCGAGATCGAGCCCTACGCCGATGACGCATCCTTCCAAGAGGAATGGCAGCACATCAAGCGAGATTGCAAGTCTGCGCTTGCGCGAATCCTCAGTACGCAGTGCGATCAGACAGTCGATCCCACGAGCATCTTCGATGTGCAAACCAAACGCATTCACGAGTACAAGCGACAGCACTTGAACGTGCTGCACATCATCGCCCTTTACAATCGAATCAAACGCGATCCCGCCGCTGACATCACTCCGCGGACCTTCATCTTTGGGGGCAAGGCGGCGCCCGGCTATTTCATGGCGAAACTGATCATCCGACTGATCAACGCCGTAGCCCACGTCGTCAATGACGATGCAGACGTGGCCGGCCGTCTCATCGTCGTGTTTCTGCCGAACTTCAGCGTGAAGTTAGGGCAATCGGTGTATCCCGCCGCGGATATCTCAGAGCAGATTTCCACCGCAGGCAAGGAAGCTTCCGGTACCGGCAACATGAAGTTTTCGATGAACGGCGCCCTCACGATCGGCACGCTCGACGGAGCCAACGTGGAGATTCGCGAGGCGGTGGGGGAGGAGAATTTCTTTCTGTTTGGTCTCAACGCCGCAGAGATCGTTCGTGCCTCTGCTGCCGGATACCGGCCGCACGAAATTTACGAGGGCAATCCGGAGCTGAAAAGCGCAATTGACCTGATTGGCGGCGGCGCGTTTTCCGATGGCGACGCCAGTGCATTCACGCCCCTCGTCAACCATCTACTGTGGCACGACACCTATTTCGTGCTCGCCGATTTTGCGGCCTATATACGCTGCCAGGAGCGGGTCACGGAAGCCTATCGTGATGTCAAACGTTGGACACGCATGTCCATCCTCAATGTGGCGCGCAGCGGCCGGTTTTCATCGGATCGGACTGTCGATGAGTACTGCCGCGAAATTTGGCGGGTGCGTCCGGTACCGGTGGGTAGCCAATAAAGCTGGTGGGACGCGCTGAAAGCGCCCCGTTGTCCGAGCCCGGCACGACATTCAGCAACAGCGCAACGATCCAGAAAAGACCGCCGCCAAGCGCTATCATTTGCTGTCCGCCTCCGGCCACGGTTAACACGCCCGGCAAGAGGCGGGTGAAAACGACTATGGACCGCCGCCTGGTCCCAATACTGTGTTGGTCAAAGTGGGCGCTGTTCTGTTCATTGCATTCACGGCGCTGGCGGTGGTTGCCAATGTCAAGTACACGCAGTACGTGCGTTCCGGCAAAATCCATACCGCCGCCGACCCGGGCACCCCGGGCAGTGACGCTGCGCAAAAGCGGCACCCATCCCAAGCTGCGGTTCTCGCTCAAACTCCGTGGAGTTTGATGTACCGTGTCTGCCCCATACTCATCGTTCAGCCGGCTCACGATCCGCAGCTCGTGTCCCGGACAGCTTGTCCGCAACCGCCTGCATTTCCTCCAGCGCGAGAATGATCTCAGCCAGCGACATCCTGCTCCAACGCCGAGCCTGCTCGCGGCGGGCGCCTTCCCAAGTGGTCAGACTCCAGTCGATCTCCTGGGGCGCGGGTTCATTTGCTGGCATCGTTGTCTCTCGCAGCGCGTAGCTGCTCGATATCCGCGCGGTCCTGGGGCCTGCCAGCTTCTTCCTTCATGCGGATCAAGGTTGGATAAGAAACAAAGCGGACTGTGACGTTTTTGTTGAGCGGGCTGAGGAGGGCCGCGCCATATTCCGCATCGAAGTCAAACGGCTCGGTTACGAAGACATCCACGGATGTTTCGCGGTGAGCGTCGCTCCAGAACTGCAGAACCTGCATGCCCTTGTCACGAACCCAACTGTTACGCAATTCACTGTTGGCAAACTGCTCTTTGGTGATAGGGACGTTGGGGCGGTAGCCGAGAGAGGCGAGGGCGGCGAAGGCTTTTTCGATGTTGTCGGGGATGAGTCGGATGACGATATCGACATCCTTCGTGAAGCGCAGGTATCCGTGTGCGGCGACGGCTAATCCGCCAGCGACGAGGTAACGCACACCAGTTGTTTCGAGCGCGGCTGCGAGAGCTTCAAAGCTGGAGAGTTTCATTGCTGCCGCTTAGCGTTAGTAGACCCTGAAGGTTACTCGCTACCCGAGGCCTTCCTCGGGTCCCAACTCAGCGATGACGGCAGCTCAATGTGTCAGCGGAGTAGGCGATTTTGGTAGCGGGGGTAGGATTTGAACCTACGACCTTCGGGTTATGAGCCCGACGAGCTGCCAGACTGCTCCACCCCGCACCAGTTGAGCCGCCCATTGTACAAGCGTCCTTCCGGTGCAGCAAGTCCCCGCGCAGGTGACTCTTCAGCTTTCAGCAACCGATAGAGCACCTCCGGATTCACCGGCTTGGTCAAATGGTGATCGAAGCCAGCCCGGCGGGAGCGCTCGAGCGCATCGGGCGTGCCGTAGCCCGTCAAAGCAACGAGCAGGACCCGCTTGCGCGCGTCGCGGTCTCTGAGGCCTTTCTCAGCCCTGAACCGTCGAGCGATCTCATACCCGTCGAGACCAGGAAGGCCTACGTCGATGAACGCGACGTCCGGGGCTTCGGTGCGCAGAAGCTGAAGGCCCGCCCAGCCTTCTTCCGCTTCCATCACCTTGTGCCCATCAAGCTCGAGCATCATCCGAAACATCTCGCGAGCATCGCGATTGTCTTCAATGATGAGCACGCGACGCTGGCTGGCGCGTGTACGCGGCGCGTCGCTTGCGCTACTGGAAGTGCCAACGGCCGCGACGGCGGGTAGGCGTACCGTGAACACGCTCCCGCAGTTCGCGCCCTCGCTGTGGACCGCCACTGTGCCGTCGTGGAGCTCCACGAGCCGGCGCACCAACGTTAATCCAATGCCGAGCCCGCCCTGAGACCGATCGAGCGTGCGCTCGCCCTGCACGAACAGATCGAAGATTCGCGGCAGCAGCTCGGGCGTGATGCCAAACCCATCGTCCTGTACACGAAGGACCGAATCCGAGCCTTCCACGCCCAGGGAGACCGTGATCTTGCCCCCGACAGGCGTGTACTTCACCGCGTTGCCGATGATGTTCGAGACAATCTGCTCGATCCGAACCGCATCGCCGTTGATCCAGCACGGCGCCAGGTCCACGCAGAAACGATGCTCACTCTCGCGATCCGTGAATACTGCGGCGGCCCGCCGCACCAGGTCGCAAAAATCCACCGACCGACGGTCCAGCGCAATTTTGCCCGTTACCACGCGGCCGACATCGAGCAGGTCATCCACCAGGCGTGACAGATGCTGCGCCTGCCGACCAATGATGAAGCGGGCACGCGCGGTTGCCGCTTCTTGTCCTTTGGCCGCCTCCAGCACCTGCACCGCAGCGGTGATCGCGCTCAAGGGATTGCGCAGCTCATGCGCCAGCATCGCCATGAACTCATCCTTCGCCTGGCTCTGCTGTTCCGCCCGATCGCGGCCGCTCTGTGCCACGAGCAGCTCACTCAGGTCAGTGACAATGAGGTTGCGCCGCCCAACATCGTCCGTGACCGATGTTGTGAACGACAGCAATACGTCAACCACGCGCCCATCGGCGGCTGTCAGGCGCGCGCGTCGTTTTCCCGAGCCTGCCTGTAACAGCGCACGATAGGCCCCGCGATCGGCGCCAAAAATAAACCGTTCCATCGCGCCGCCAACAACATCCTCCAGCGGCACCGAAACCAACTCCGCGAAGCGTTTGTTGCAATAGGCGATGTCGCCCGCGACGGTGAGGATGGCCGCGCCTTCGAGCATGTCCTCAATGAGATTGCGGTAGGGCTGCTCGGCGCTGCGCAGGGCATAAACCTGCTCGCCTCGGGGCCCCTGCACGATGAACGCATCGATCTCTCCGGCGCGAACAGCGCGGAGAGTTTCTTCAGCTTCCTCCAGCCGCTCGGTGAGCGTCCGAATCTGATCCACTGAATTGACTTCATCCCGCATCGAAGTTACGTCCGGGGAACGAGATCCAATCCGACGAGAATCCGGTCCTCGTTGGACATGTCACCAATCAGCCGCCGCAGCGGCGCAGGTAACTTCTTGATGAGGGTAGGGGCAGCGATCAGTTGCTCGGTCCGGGCGAGGGCAGGTTGCTGGTAGATATCGATGACCTGGAGGTCGTAACGCCCCTCCAAATGCTTTTCGCAGAACGCGCGAACGTTCTCGACCGCACGCGTGGATCTGGACGTCATACCGGCGACATATAACTTCAGCACGTATCGCTCGTCGGACACCTACGCCGCCCCGACAGAGACTTCGAGTCCTGCCAGCACGCGTTGTGTATTGGAAAGGTCGCCGATGATCTTCTTGACTGGCTCGGGCATCCGCCGCACGAGGGTGGGCACGGCCAGGATCTGATCCCCCCGCGCCAGTCCCGGATCCAGCAGCAGGTCAATCATTTCGATCCGGTAGCGATTCGACAGATACTCCTCGCAGATCCGTTTGAGATTGGTGAAGGCCCGCAGGCACTTGGGAGTCTGACCCGCGACATACAGGCGGAGCACGAAATCATCCTGAGAGCTGGACATGATGTCATCCTCCTCCGTCTGTGATTCGCAGACCGTGGTCCGTGAGCGTAAACGCATGCACATGGTTGGAATGCGCCATGCCGCGTGACTTGAGAATCCGGATGGACCGCCGGCGCTCCCGCTCGATCTCATCGATCGTCATGGCAATCCAGGTGTCCATGAGTGACGAGATGCCCGTCTGCGTTTCTTCGTAACTGCTGTGTGCGGCGGTGAGGCTGCTGAACAGCCCGGTCACCCCGCTCACCTTCAGAAAGTCGATGACACGCATCAACATTGCGCGCACATCGGTCTGCGTGCCGATCGTCAGCAGATTGGTGACCGCATCCACGATCGTGACCGAAGGACGAAACTCTCGCACGGACTGGTACATCGAAGCCAGGTGCGTCTCGAGTCCCGCCCGGGACGGCCGCTCCGCCGTAAACTTCAGCAGCCCGGTATCGACCCAGGGCTTCAAATCGACGCCAATGGAGCGCATGTTGCGCACCAGTTGATTTGGCGACTCCTCGAACAGGAAATACAGCACTCGCTCACCGCGGCGGCAGGCGGCCTCCGCGAAGTGGGCGGCTAAGCTCGTTTTGCCGGTGCCGGCCGTGCCGGATATCAACACGGTACTGCCGCGGAAATAGCCGTCACCACCCAACATCTGATCCAGCTCGCGCACGCCACTGGATATGCGTTCACCGGAAGCATCGTGCTCGAGCCCGAGCGATGTGACCGGAAGCACGCTCAACCCGTCCCGATTGATCAAAAACGGATACTCGTTGGTCCCGTGGTGCGACCCGCGGTACTTCACAACTCGCAACCGCCGCGTAGATACCTGCTCATTAACGCGCTGGTCGAGCAGGATCACCGCATCCGAAACATATTCCTCCAACCCCTGGCGAGTCAGTGTCCCTTCACCCCGTTCGGCGGTAATGACGGCTGTCATGCCTTTGTCTTTCAGCCAGCGAAACAGCCGGCGCAGCTCGGCGCGCAGGATGTTGG
>Ga0105240_10010230_pt1 | contig 13204 bp, 13 predicted proteins | sample KBSC54metaG_FD_80426 | JGI IMG/M metagenome (GOLD analysis project Ga0105240, IMG submission 80426) | Corn rhizosphere microbial communities from Kellogg Biological Station, Michigan, USA - KBS C5-4 metaG | ecosystem: Host-associated > Plants > Roots > Rhizosphere > Soil | place: Michigan, USA... | reverse complement strand
TTCAGTGGGTGGTTAGCTCAGCGGTAGAGCATTACCTTGACATGGTAAGGGTCACAGGTTCGATCCCTGTACCACCCACCATTCTTCTCACACCAAACCACTGGTCTCACACCCCTCCCAAATCCATGGGCGATTTCGGTCGCTTGCGGGAAGGTTGCGATCTCTGTCGGCGCCCAGAGACGGATTTGCGGCCGAAAGTCGGCTTTGCCGCGCGCGGAATCTCTGAGGGGCCGAATTTTGGTCCACGCTGTGATGCATTCAATGTGGCATTAGATCGCCCTCCTTTGTTGCGAACAAAAAAAGCCCGGCGCTTGATCCGGGCTGTTCAGTATCGAAAAGAGTCTAGTCGATGAGCATCGCGCGCTGATCTTCCCATCTCAGTGGGAGCGGACAAGCCTTCCGAAGTCGTTCGGGCGTGAGAGTTGCTGCGTGGTCACCAGTGAGTATCCGCTCGACGATGTCGGGGGCGAGGAACGCGAGTGATAGCAATCGCCTGACATAGGACTTGTCCAAACTTTCCTCGTTGGAGATTGCGCGCAAGGTTGGATACTTGCCGGAGGTCAAGCCTTCATACCATCGCCTAGGCTTAGCAATCATCTCGACCAGCTTCACATTGGCCTCTCGCGGTTTACCTGAAGTGCCAAGGACTAGCTTCACCTGTTTGCCGCAACGAAGGAGATGACTGCTGATCACTATCCTCAAGAAGGGATCACTTTCATCGGCGCTCTCATCTTGGAAGTTCGAAGGCTTCGAAATGCCGAGCGCGTAGAATAAATTTGCGCTGCTGATGCCGATCAGTATTGAGGTTTTTGAGAGCTCAACTTTCTTAATCAATTCAATGTGCTTAGCTGCAACTGTTAAGTCTTCGCTTGAGATGAATTTGGCGATCTCCGAACAGTGGCTAAGTATATTCGCTTTATCGACTGATGAGTGTTCGTTCGCCCATTTCGAAATGCATTCATGATCGCGAAGGCGCTCTGCAACGGCATCGATCACGAGGCGCTCGAGATCACCAGCTGGTACTCGAAGTCCCTCCGGATCGTCTGCTGCCGACTTCAGCCGCTTCGCAGATGTGTAATAGTGATATCGCACTCCTCGCTTGTTGGCATGAGTCGGAATTAGGCGTTCACCGTTAGCATCGAACAAGATGCCTTGAAGCAATGCGCCGGTGGGACGTTTCGATCGCGCGGATTCGCCTGGTGAATATTGTGCCAACAACTCCTGCACAGCATCGAAGGTTTTCTCATCGACGATTGCTTCATGTTGCCCAGCGTGAAGCTCGTCCTTGTATCTGATCTTCCCGACATAAAGCGGGTTTTTCAGCATGTGGCTGATGGCGCCGCGGCCCAGCAGACACCCTCCCGATATTTGTCCGCTCCTCAAAACTCTAGCTCGAGTTCGTACCCCTTGTTCCTCAAGCTCGCGCTGGAGAAGATGCACCGAGTGAAGTTCGAGGTAGCGCGTGAACATCGCCCTGACGATTTGTGCTTCATCGTGGACTATGGCCAGCTTGCGATCAGCAACGGCATATCCCAGGGGCACCGGCCCACCCATCCACATGCCCTTCCGCTTGGACGCCGCGACCTTGTCCCGGATGCGCTCGCCCGACACTTCACGCTCGAACTGGGCGAAGGAAAGGAGCACATTGAGCGTCAGCCGACCCATAGAAGTCGAAGTGTTGAACTGCTGGGTAACGGCAACGAAGGAGACCTCGTTCCGGTCGAGTACATCGTTGAGCTTGGCAAAGTCGGTCAGAGATCTGGTCAGGCGGTCGATCTTGTAGACGACAATGATGTCGATCAGTCCGGCTTCGACATCCGACATCAGCTCTTTGAGGCCTGGGCGGTCCATATTGCCGCCGGAGTAGCCGCCGTCTTCGTAGACCTTCGGGAGTTTTGCCCAGCCTTCGTGCTTCTGGCTGACGATGTAAGCGGCGCAAGCATCGGTCTGGGCCTCGAGCGAGTTATAACTCATATCGAGACCTTCTTCCGACGATTTGCGGACATAGATGGCGCAGCGCCTGCTCGGTGGCTTATTGGGCATCAGCGGCCTCCTTAACTTGTGCCTTTGCTCCCTTTGTCGGCAGGCCGAAGAACCGGGGACCTGACTGATGCGTGCCGGTAATCTTGCGGGCTATCACCGACAGGCTGCGGTAAGCCTTACCCCGATATGCAAAGCCACCCTCACCCGATGCCAAAACCTCGTGGGTTTCACCGTTCCATTCCCGCACGAAGCGGGTACCTCTCTTGATGATGGGCGCCCGCGAGGCACCCCGGTTTCCCGACTTACCCCCATAGGCCCCAGCAGCTTTGAGGCGTAACTCCGCAGTCCGCGAGAGGCCACCTATTGCCAGTTCCTGCAGCCTGTAGGCGATTGCCCGCTTCATGAGCTCTGGTCCCAGCCGTCTTGGGGCGTCGCGGCCAAAAAGCTCCCGCCACTGGATGTGCAGCTCAGGAGCAGGGAGCCCTTCAAGCCGCGCCAACTCCGGCACGCTGCCTTGTTGCAGAGCGCCACCGGCAGGCGATTTCGCGCCCACCGACCGGCCGATCGATTTGGCCGCGTTCACGAGGGCACCTTGGCCTTGATGTGGTAGTGGCGGTCCCCGTTCCAATCTACTTCGCTGGATACTTCGTGGCCCTTCTTTTTGAGGGCGCCGGCCATGAAGCCGCGCACACTGTGCGCTTGCCAGTCGGTTGCGTCCATCATTTCGGCGATAGTTGCGCCCGAAGCCCGGCTCAGAAGGCTGATTACCTGGTCACCCTTGAACTTGCCCTTGGCGACTGCGGGCTTCTTCGTCTTCTTTGATGTCTTAGCCATTGTGGTGCTCCTTTCGAGAGCCAGCCAATCCGGCCCTCGCACCACCCAAAGCCTCGCACTCGGGAGGCTCATTTTTGCCCGCTTTTTAGCGGGCTCGCAGGATCATTAATGCTTCCTTCGCGATGGAAGTCGAGTTGTTTCTTGCGACCACGCCGTGTGTTTAACAAAGAGGGCTAAGATGATTTACGCAAGTCTTTTAGCGCTTTATTGGCAATCGAAGCGCAACCAGCATAGCCTGAGGTCAAATCCCAAGTCGGAGAGGTATGCAACCACATTTTGCGCCGAACAATTTCACGAACCTTCTGGGTATAAACTTCAGCCTCTTGGGGTCAATAAAAGTTCGCCAACTCCTAGAACCAAACGATCCTCGGAATCGCTGACCTCAACTTCTCCTTACCGCTTTTCTGAATTCCAAAGGTGCGGGCGCGTGCCAAACAAGCTGATAGGCTTCAAGGATATTTTCTAGTGTCACCGGGATCCCGGGCATCGATATCCATGGAGACATTTCCTGGTCAATAAGCGCCAGAAGGGCGGCTTGAGCCGCTGCCACGCCTAAGTCGTAAGGCCTTTGTGCCGCGATGCCCTTTACGAGATGGCCGGACACCAAAGCAGCGGCCACCTCATTGCCGAGATCCACTGTCGTAACCGGGATGTCCATTTTGAATGCGTCCAGAGTCTTCAATGTTCCAGCGGCTGGCTCATCCCAAGCCACGAAACAGCCCTCCAAATGTTTGCATGACTTGATGAGATCTTCAGTGGCCTTGCCCGCCAATTCCTTTTGCCTGAACCGCACTTGTCTGACTTCAATGTCGGGACGATTGTTCTCCATCCACCGCATGAACGCCAGTTCGCGCTCATTGGTGGCGAAAAAATCCGCGTCATATCCAATGGCGCCGATGATCGACCGCGCCGGAATGTGTGCCGCCAAAAGTTCGGCCGCGATCGCGCCGAGCCCGAAATTGTCAGCCGATATGAGCGTGCTGTAGCCACTGCCTGGCATCAGGCCGGTCGGCACATTGTCGAGGAGGATCAATTTGGCACCGCTGGCTTGCACTTGCGCATGCGCCTCCGCCACATCCGCATTTCCCACCGGGATGCTGATGATGGCATCAGGCCTGAGCGCCGACAGGCGCTTCAGATCGTGGTTCTGCTGGGCCCCATTGAATTGACAGTCTACAACTTCGATGATCGCCGCCGAATGTCGTCCCAAAGTCGCGGCTGCGCCAGCCAATATCTGCTTGGACCAATCGCTGTTCAGAGTGTGAAGCACAATGGCGATTGTGTAACGACGTGCCGCAATCAATTCCGCCTGCGCTTCGCTGATCTTCAATGTCGATGGAGAAGCTGCACGTTCGCCGTGGGGCCCGAGCCCGGTAATTGGCTTGATCATGCTGAGACCCTTTCCATGGGCGGCGGGCGGCTCTTGTCGGCCCGATCGAGAGCGGCGCGCACAGAATCAATTGCGGCGGCTGTTTCAGGATTTCGGACGGGGGAGCCTTGGACAATCCAGCGGGGCAGGATGTTCGGAGAAAACACTTCGTCTGCAACTGATCGGGCCAAACCAATCAGCGCGGACGACGTGCCCATTTGTGATCGGGAAATGCGCAAGTCCCGGCTCACCAGGGGATGCGAGTGGCGATAGACAGCTTCACGGATCGAAGCCAAGAGGATGTCGCTGCTTTGGGGCAATGTCCCCCCGACGACAATCACCGACGGGTTGAAAGAGTTGGTGAGGCTGGCGAGGGCGGTGCCGATCAGCCGGCCACATCTCGAGAGCAGTTCTGCAGAGTAAGTATCGCCCATCAGGGCAGCGGTGCCAACATCCATCACCGTAAGCTCGACATTGTTTTCCAGCAACTCGGCCAGCTGCGGACTATGGCCGCTTTGCGCCGCCTGGGACGCTGCACGCACGACCGCTTCAGCGCCAGCGATGGCTTCGACGCAGCCAACATTGCCACATTTGCACAAGGTGGATGTATCGTCACTGACCGCAATATGTCCCATGAGTCCCGCGCGTCCCTGGGCGCTCTGGAACAGCTGTCCACCCAAAACGAGCCCGGCGTTGAATTCTCGCGACAGATCGACAAACAGCATGTCGCGCACGCCTTGCGCGGTGCCGGTCAACATCTCGCCGACCGTCATCATTTCGATCGAGCTGCGTACCCAGCAGGGAGCACCAAAGGTGGTTACGAGTTCTTCGACGAAGGACGAACTTTCCCAGCCTGGCATGAAGGGCAGGCGCGGTGAGGCAAAAGGTTGCTCGGAGCTGCTCTCCACCGGTCCGGGCAGTGCAATGCCCATGCCCCAAATGTCACGGTCCTTGCGGTGCTGTTCCAATGCCCAGGTGAAAAGGGTTTTGAGCCGCTTCAGAATGAGCGCAGGCTCGAGCGAGGTATCGAGGGGCTCGTGATGTTCGACGAGGAGTTTCCCTGCCAAAGTCGAAAGCGCCACACCGATCGAATTTTGCGCCAGAACAGCAACGAGGAATAATCCGCGTTGTTCCACAAAACGCGCCGTGCGCGGTGCGCGGCCGCCCGAAGTGGGGCCAAGCTCGTCTTCATCGATCAGTCCGGTCTTGGCCAAAGTCTCCAGCCGGTCGGAAACGATGGCGCGGCCCAGGCCTGAGATGCGCTCAATCTCCAGGCGGGTATTGGCGACGCCGCTGCGCACGAGGTTGAGAATCTGCGCCAGAGATTGACGTTCAGAATCCTCTCTTTTTCCTATTTTTCCGTGACTTACCCAAAGGCCTTCGCTTAGGCCTGCGTCGTCGTCACGAAATGATGCTGGCAAATCTGTCACGTGCGGCCTTCATGCGCGGATTTCCAAACCTAACTTCCATTTCACAGCAAGTTAGCAAATCCGTTTTGTTTTGCACGATGATTTCTACCTTTTGCATTTATTTTATAATCTTTTGCAGATTTAGTTTTGACATATGTTTAAAACCTGCATAAGGTGACTGGAGCAAACCGACGTCCAGCCAATGGACGCGACACAAGGAGGAAACAATGCCGGCGTGGAAAAAGGCCTATCACGCGAACTGTTGGGGTCCTCTGGGTGGCAATGCGGTGGGCGTGACGTCGATCACCCAGCTCAGCTACAGAACGTTTGCGAATATGGAACGCGCACTCTCGGACATCGCTGCCGCGGGATATGAAGGTGCTGAACTGTTCGACGGCAACCTGTTGGACTACGAGCAGGCGCACCAAGACTTGCGGACCATTCTCAAAAATACCGGCCTGAAGCTGGTCGCCGCATATTCAGGCGCAAATTTCATCTTCAGTGACATCCTTCCGGAAGAGCTGGCGCGCATCGAACGTGCATCGGCATTCGCCGGCGAATTGGGCGTGGTTCATATGGTGATCGGGGGCGGCGCGAAACGTGCGTCCGGAATTCAGGCGGAAGATATAAAGTTGCTCGGCGCCGGTCTGGAAAGGGCGCGTGAGATCATCGAGAAGCACGGTCTGCGTGCGCATTACCATCCTCACTTGAGCACCATCGTTGAAGGCCCTGAAGCGGTGCGTGCCGTGTTCAAGGAAACCGGCATGGATTTCTGTCCCGACACCGCGCATCTCGCGGCGGCGGGCGGCGATGTGCCGTCGATGATCCGCGAACATGCAAAGCGCATCTCCTACATCCATCTGAAGGGCTGGCAGAAGAATCCATTCGCATTCACGCCGCTCGATACCGGCACGCTCGACATGCGGGCCATTACACAGGCGATGCACGACATCAATTTCTCGGGGTGGGTTACAGCGGAACTCGATAGCTGGCCCGATCCCAAGGAAGGCGCCACGCGCAGCATGAATTTTCTACGCGCGGTTGATACCAAGAACTAACCCAGAAAAACATAAACAAACGGAGGAAATAGATGAACAGACGAATGCTTTTCGGCGGCGTGGCCGCGCTCGCGATTTTGACCGGCTGCCTTTCCCTGCCGGCATTTGCCACCGATCCGGATGCAGCACTGAAAGATCTGGCCACCAAGGTCATGAGCAAGGGCCCTAATGGGGAAGATCCGACCTCGCCGGCGGATATCACTCTTACTGACGAAGAATTGGCCAAGGTCAAAGCGATGAATGCCACGGCCGCGCTGGTTTTCCATTATGGCGGCAATGACTGGTCGCAGGCCCAGGAAAAAGCTTTGAAGGCACAATTCGAAGCCGAGGGCATCAAGGTCATTGCCGTGACCGACGCCGGATTCAAACCGGAAAAGCAGGTGTCCGACATTGAAACCGTGATGGCCCAGAAGCCGAGCATCATCGTGTCGATCCCGACAGATGCCGTCGCCACGGCTTCCGCCTACAAGGCCGCAGCAGATGCAGGTACCAAGCTCGTCTTCATGGACAACATTCCGAAGGGCTTCACCGCCGGCAAGGAATACGTGAGCTCGGTGTCTGCCGATAACTATGGCAACGGCGTCGCATCGGCCCACCTGATGGCCAAGGCGCTTGGCGGCAAGGGCAAGATTGGCGTTGTTTTCCACGCGGCCGATTTCTTCGTAACGAAGCAGCGGTATGACGGCTTCAAGAAAACCATCACCGAGCAATATCCTGACATAAAGATTCTGGACGAGCAGGGCATTGGTGGACCGGATTTTGCCGGTGACGCGGAAAAGGCAGCCGGGGCCATTCTCACCGCCCATAAGGATGTCGACGCGATCTGGGCCGTCTGGGACGTGCCTGCTGAAGGTGTGATGGCGGCCGCGCGCGCAGCCGGCCGGACCGACCTGAAGATCGTCAACATGGATCTTGGCGAAAATGTCGCCATCGAAATGGCGAAGGGCGGCATGATCAAGGCTTTGGCATCGCAGCGTCCCTACGACGCCGGCGTGGTGGAAGCCAAGCTCGCGGCCTATGCCCTTCTCGGCAAAAAGGCGCCGGCCTATGTCGCTCTGCCGGCCGGTCCGGTGATGAAGGACAACCTTCTCGACATGTGGAAGGAAATCTACCACGCGGAAGCCACCGACAAGATCAAGTCGAGCTTCAAGTAGTGGTTTTCGGGACGGTAGGCTCCTCCCGCCCTGCCGTCCCTTCTCTTTTTCAAGGTGCAGACATGACCAAGACTCTCAATGTGGCGATGATCGGCGGCGGCTTCATGGGCAAGGCGCATGCCATGGCCTATGCCGCGATGCCGATGTTCTTCTGGCCAGCTCCCGCAATCCCCAAGCGCAAGGTGCTCGTCGACGTAAGTGCGGACGCGGCAAAATCTGGGGCTGAGCGGCTGGGTTTCGAAGAGTCTTCCGGCGACTGGAAAGCCACGATCGCCCGCAAGGATATTGATGTGGTCGATATCGTGACGCCAAATGACAGCCACGCGGAAATTGCCATTGCCGCACTCCAGGCCGGCAAACACGTGGTCTGTGAGAAGCCTCTGGCGCGCACCGGCGCCGAAGCCAAGACGATGTATGATGCGGCGAAGAAGTCCGGAGTCATCCACATGGTGGCGTTCAATTATCGCCGAACGCCGGCTGTCGCGTTGGCCAAGAAATTCATTGAAGACGGCCGCATCGGAAAAATCCTGAATTTCCGCGGCACCTATTTGCAGGATTGGTCCGCCGATCCGAACGGCCCCTTGTCCTGGCGGTTCCAGAAGAGTGTTGCGGGTTCCGGCACGGTAGGGGACATCGGTACCCATGTGGTGGACTTCGCACGCTATCTGGTGGGCGAGATTTCCGCCGTGCAAGCCATGGTGCATACTTATATCAAAGAACGTCCGCTGCAGCAGGGCAATCTCGACAAGCTCGGCGCCTCGGACAAATCGGGTGCAGGGCCTAAAGCTGAAGTCGATGTCGATGACGAAATGATCACCTTGTTGAAGTTCCAGAATGGCGCTGTTGGCTCCATTGAGGCGACCCGCAATGCCTATGGCCGCAACAACTTCCTAACTTTCGAGATTCACGGCAGCAAGGGTTCCATCGCGTTCAACTACGAGCGGATGGATGAGTTGCAAGTGATGTTTGCGGATGATCCGGCGGATGCTCGCGGTTTTCGCACGGTCTATACGGGGCCGAACCATCCTTACGGACATGGCCTGTGGCCTATTCCAGCTCTGGGGATCGGCTACGGCGAAACCAAGATCATCGAATGCTATGATTTCTTCAATGCCGTGGTGTCGGGCAAACAGCCCTCTCCGAATTTTGAAGATGGCTGGCGCATATCGCTGATTGCCGATGCCATCCTCGAGTCCGGTAAATCTGAAAAGTGGGTGAGCGTGGGCAATTGATGACATCGCCCGCCGATAGCGTTCCTGCGGTCCGCATGGCGGGTGTATCCAAATCGTTTGGCGGCGTTCGCGCTCTGGACAATGTCGATCTCGACGTGAAGGCCGGTGAGATCCATGCGCTTCTCGGCGGCAATGGTGCTGGGAAGTCCACGGTGCTCAAGATATTGCGCGGCGTTTACCGTCCCGACGCAGGCACTGTCGAAGTGTTGGGACACAAATTGTCCGAACATACGCCCGATGAATCGACCCGGGCCGGGATTGCGATGATTTTCCAGGAGATGAGCCTGGTGCCCACGCTGACGGTGGCGCAAAACATCTTTCTGAAGCAGGAAATTCCAGACGCGTTTGGCTTCGTGGACGACAAGGAAGCAGTGCGGCGCTCCCGCGTCTTGTTCAAAAGCCTTGATGTCGACGTGGATCCGCTTGCCCTCGCAGATGACCTGGGCGCTGGCCAGCGGCAACTCACAGAAATTGTAAAGGCGATCTCCCGGAAGGCGAAGGTTCTCATCCTCGATGAGCCTTCAACGGCGCTTTCCGCCCACGATGTTGAAAAGCTGTTTGCTTTCCTGCGCAAACTCAAGACCGAGGGTGTCGGCATCATTTATGTTTCCCACCGCATGGACGAGATCATGCGGATCGCGGATCGGGCCACGATTTTCCGCGACGGCAAGCACGTTTTGACCGCGCCGATAAAGGATCTGACGCTCGAGACCATCATCGAAAATGTCGTCGGCCGGCAGTCCCGCGGCTTGTCCGGCATTACGCGCGAGGATACGCGGCAGGACAAGGTGCTCGTCGAACTGCGTGGCGTTTCCGGAATTCACAAGCCGAAAGACGTCAACCTCAAGATCCATGCGGGCGAAGTAATTGGCATAGCAGGCCTTCTCGGCAGCGGACGCAGCGCCATTGCGAGGCTGCTTTTTGGGATCGACCGATTGGCATCCGGCCAAATCCTATTGGATGGAAAGCCGGTGCGCATCAAATTGCCGGCTGATGCCATCGGCTTAGGCGTTGCGCTCATTCCTGAAGACCGCCTGCGCCAGGGCGTCGTCCTGGATCACAGCGTCGCGGACAATCTTGCACTTTCCATTTTTGATCGCATCAGCGCGTGGGGTTTCGTCAAGAAGAAGTCCTTTGACGATCTTGCCCAGAAGCACATCAGCGGTCTCAAGGTGAAGACAACCTCGGCTCAATCTCCTGTTCGCAATTTGTCGGGCGGGAACCAGCAGAAGGTCGTGCTAGGCAAATGGCTCGCCTCCAATCCAAGCGTGATCATTCTGGATGAACCTACAGCGGGTATCGACATTGGTTCGAAGTCGGAAATCGTCATGCTGGTTCGCGAGCTGGCCCGGCAGGGCAAGGGCATCCTGATGATCTCATCGGAATTGAACGAACTACTTTCTGCCTGTGATCGCATCATCGTCATGTCGGATGGACGCGTGGCCAGAGATATTGACCGCAATTCTTTGGATGATCCTGAACGGAAAGGCGACGACCTGCAATTTGCGGAACGGCAACTGCAAAAGAATCTTCAGGAGGTTCGCACTCATGCCTGATTTACCGGCCGCAACAGCCCCGGCCTCTCGCGGAGTCTTGTCCATGTCATTTCTGAGCAATTGGCGACAGAACATCATCTATCTGGGGTTCGTCGCCATTTTCATCTTCTTTGCGGTCACGCTGGGCAGCAAAGGTTTCCTCGACAGCACAAATCTTTTGAACATCATCCGTCAGACCGCTATGATTGCGGTAATGGCCGTCGCGATGACTTATGTGCTCGCGGCGGGGGAGATTGATCTTTCGATTGGCGCGGTGGCCGGGCTTGCTTCGGTGGCAGCCGCGATGGGAATGGATGCCGGCGGGGTGATCTTCGGCATCTTGTGCGGCCTCGCAACCGGACTGCTCGTCGGATGCGTAAACGGCCTGTTGACGACGGGGATCGGCATTCCCTCGTTCCTCACCACGCTCGCGATGATGGGGATCGCTAAGGGCGTATCGATGTGGGTGAGCGGCACCAAGGCAGTTCCAATCCTTTCCGATTCCTATAACTGGCTTTTTGGCGGGGGGAATCTTGGCCCGATACCTGTGCTCCTTTTCTGGATGCTGGCCGCCGCGGTGGCAGGGCATGTCGTATTGCGGAAAACCACCTTCGGCCGCTGGGTCTTGGCCACCGGCGGCAGTGAGACGGCTGCGCGATATTCCGGCATTGCCACGAACACGATCAAATTCCGGGTGTTGATCGTCTCCTCGATGGCGGCTGCAATCGCCGGGATGCTTTATGCCGGCCGCTTTCAGACGGGCCGCTTTCAGCTCGGTGAAGGCGATGAACTGTCGGTGATTGCCGCGGCCGTTTTGGGGGGTACAAGCCTTTTCGGCGGCAAGGGAACAGTTGTGGGATCGATCATCGGCGCGCTGATGATCGGCCTCATCAACAACGGCCTCATTCTGGCGGGCCTGGAATTCAGCCAGCAACTCATTGCGCGCGGCGCCATTATCATTTTGGCCGTCGCCATAAGCCAAAACAGGAAATCCAGATGAGAAGGCCAGGTTGCACGATTATCGGCATGGTGGTGGCGAAACCTGAAAAGCGAGTGGAGCTTCTGAAGGTTTTAGCGGCGCAAGTCGAGCCCACCCGGGCCGAGCCGGGAAACGTCAACTACGACTTCCATTGCGACAAAATGGATCCGAATATTTTCATTTTCTATGAGAATTTCGTAGACAAAGCGGCGTTGACGAGCATCTCCAGAGACCACATCTAAAACCCTTGATGACCAGGCTTGAGGAATTGGTCGCGGAGCCAATTTCAATCATGCATCTTGAGATGTTGAGCGATAGAAATTGGTCCTGCAGTGCTGGAGGTTGCGTTCGCTGAATGGGCGGTTATGGAAGATAACTTCAATCACTCGACAGTTTTGCAATCACCGCCTGGCATTGTTTCGAGCGTTATGTCCGCGCCCCATGGAGATTTCGTGCCAACATATTTGCGGGTTGTTTGCACGATCGGCTCGAGCTTGTTTGGGTCCGTGATGGGCAACAGCATGATCATTGCATGAGCGGTGACCGGAACCTCGGCCATAGGGACTTTGCCGGCGCAATTCAGGAGGGCCACGGCCTGAGCATCAGCATCGCTTTGTTGATCCGGTTTTAGCTCATTGGCAATGCATGCATTCAATGCGGCGGGCTCGGGCATGCTTGATGTCGTGTCGGCAGTACCCATCATGGTGATCCGGTCGACTTGCTTTCCCTGCAGGTCGGTCTGGTCTTTGGTCATGTGCGCGGGAACCGTGAAGGTCACATGCTCCGACTTCACCAGTATTTTGCCGGTATCGCCGCCCGAGTAAGTCAGCGTGATGGGGCTTTTCCAGCCCACCACAAAGGTGTCTTCAGTATCGCATCGCACTGTAGTGTCCGCCTGTGCCCAGGCTACGCATTGCAGCAGCGCGGCGGCGCAGATGAGGGGCTTCAAACCGCGGATCATTGCACGACCAGTTCAACCCGGCGGTTCTTGGCGCGGCCATCGTCCGAGTCATTAGGGGCGATGGGTTTGGTCAGGCCAGCGCCCTCATAGCTGAGGCGCGAAGGATCAATACCGTAGCCGCCCACCAGTGCTGCGGAGACGTTGGCGGCGCGCCGGCTGGACAAATCCATGTTGTAGTCGGGCGTGCCCTGGTTGTCGGTATGGCCGATGATCTTGAGACGCATGTTGGGGTTGGCGTTCAACGCCTTGGCGATGTCATCCAGCGCCGGCTTTGATTCCGCCTTCACCACATCCATGTCGAAATCAAAGAGAATGCCGTAGACATTGACGCTGCCCTGCTGCTGCAAGGTGGCCGACAGATCCTTGGGTGCTTCGATCTTGGGCGCCTCGATCTTGCTGCCGTCCATCGGTTTTTCTTCGAGGATGCGGATGAAGGCGGTGGACCTGTCCTGATCGTCGCCGGCCAGCACGCTGGCATAGACATGGCCGGTAGGCCCGTTCATTTCCGCCAGCAGATAACGCGCATGATCGGCATAGGTGGTCGACACAACGTTGTCGGGGTCCAGTTGCTGGCCGAGGACGTAAGTGTCACGCACCGTGCCGGTCAGGCAATCCTGATCGGTGCAGGAGAAAGTGATGGCAAAGCCTTTCGACTTCAGCGCCGCTTCGTAATTGGCCGCCACTTCGAGG
>Ga0105240_10010229_pt1 | contig 13204 bp, 12 predicted proteins | sample KBSC54metaG_FD_80426 | JGI IMG/M metagenome (GOLD analysis project Ga0105240, IMG submission 80426) | Corn rhizosphere microbial communities from Kellogg Biological Station, Michigan, USA - KBS C5-4 metaG | ecosystem: Host-associated > Plants > Roots > Rhizosphere > Soil | place: Michigan, USA... | reverse complement strand
CTTCACCCCATCCCACCACGCGCAGGTCCCCGACATCAGGTTGTAATTGCCTTCCATCACCTGCACCGGGGCGCGCAAGCCTTCTCGGGCGGCGTTCATGCGCATCTCGCGGGCGATGGTGCGGTCCTTCTCCTTGAGCCAGACGCGCTCATGGCCCCACAGACTCGGGCCGTCATGCATCTCGACCGGCTGCCAGTTGGCGGGATCGATCTCGCGGCCACCCCAGCCGCATTCGATCATGAAGGACGACGGCGTCTTGGCGTAGAACGAGGTCATGAAATCGTTGGTGTGACGGCCAAGCGTCACGCCGATGCGGTCGGGCTCGCTCAGCGCTACGTCATAGGCCTGCCCGACATCGTCGAGCGAGAACAACTCCACCATCAAATGGTGCATGCCGCTCTTGCCGGTCTCGATCAGCGCGAGCGAGTGATGGCGTGGGTTGACGTGGAAGAAATAGGCGCGGAACGGCTTTTCGATATAGTCGGAAAGGCCGAAGCCGAGCACTTGGGTGTAAAACGCCATCACCGGTTCGATGTTCTCGACCGTCAGCACGGCATGACCCAGGCCCAGCGGCCCGGTGCGGAAGCCGGAAATCGAGCGGCCCGGCGAGAATGGCGCCTCATCGATCTCGGCGCCGTGAAAGGCCTCCAGGCGGTTGCCCGCGGGATCGCGAAACGAGATCAGCGCGCGCACGCGCCGGGCATCGGCCAGCGTCTGCGGTTCGGCGGTGATGGCAACACCGGCGCTTTCCAGCCGCGCCGCCAGCGCATCGAGCGCCGCGCCATCAGCCACCTCCCAGCCAAAGAAGCGCGCGCCGTCGCCCAGCGCGCGGTCGATCACAACGCGCTGCTTGCGGTTGTCCATGCGGAAGGCGAGCAGCGAATTGCCGCGTTCGACCGCCTGAAATCCCACCAGGTTGGTGCCGAACTGCCGCCAGTCCTCCAGCGCCGATGATCCGAACCCGGCATATCCCAATCCCGTGATCATGGCGCACCTCCTTGTCCATCCCCTTATCCTTGAGGCGCGGCGCCTTCGCCGCGTCTCGAAGGATGAGGTCACCGTCGGAGCCTCATGGTTCTCCCGGCGATGCGAAGCATCGTCCGGAGATGGCGCTGCGCGCCTCCTCACCATGAGGATTGGCTTATCCCCGGCGGCTTTTGGCAGGCATGCTACGCCGTTTTTTGAGCACGTCCACCGCGCCGGCTCCCTTGACGGCCCCTGGGGCGGTAGTGTTTACCTGAGCCATGAGCACCGTCGTCCGCCCCTCTCGTCGTTGGTGGCCCACCTCCTAAAAAGGTGGCCGGTGCGATTTGTTCAAACTTTCATCGTTCTGGGGCCGCCATTGCAGGCGGTCGCGATGTGTCCTGTGTGGCGTTCCCTCGGCAACTCTCGTAAGAGGAACACATGAACAGGACCGTCTTCTCGCTTCCCGCGCGCAGCGAATATGTCACCCGCGGCGGGCTCGCCGTGCAGCGCGTGGTGGAGCATTTCTCCGGCCATGCCGACCGGCTCGACACGCTGATCGACCTGCTCGACCGCCGCCGCGGCGTTGTGCTTTCGTCGGGCACCACCGTGCCCGGCCGCTACGAAAGCTTTGACCTCGGCTTCTCCGATCCGCCGCTGGTGCTGGAGACTTCCGGCGTCAATTTCGTGCTCAACGCGCTCAATGCGCGCGGCGAGGTCCTGATCGCCTTTCTCGGCGACACTTTGCGCGAGCCGTGTGTTGTTCTCACCGAGAAGGGCGCCACGCGTCTTGCGGGGCACATCCTGCGTGGTGCTGCGCCAGTCGAAGAAGATCAGCGCACCCGCCGCGCCAGCGTCATGAGCCTGGTGCGCGACATGATCGCGGCGTTCTCGGCGAATGACGACGCACTGCTCGGCCTGTTCGGCGCCTTCGCCTACGACCTCGTTTTCCAGATCGAGGATCTCGTGCAGAAGCGGGCACGCGAAGCCGATCAGCGCGACATCGTGCTCTACGTGCCCGATCGCCTGCTGGCCTATGACCGTGCCACCTCGCGCGGCGCGATACTGAGCTATGAGTTTGCCTGGAAGGGCAAGTCGACGGCAGGCGCCTCACGCGAGACAGCGCAAAGTGTCTACGCCAAGACGTTGCGGCAGGGCTTTGCCGATCACGCGCCGGGCGAATATCAGGCTACGGTCGAGACAGCGCGCGCGGCTTTCGCCCGCGGCGATCTCTTTGAAGCCGTGCCCGGACAGCTTTTCGGCGAGCCCTGCGAGCGCTCGCCGGCCGAAGTGTTTCAACGGCTCTGCCGCATCAACCCGTCGCCCTATGGCGCGCTGATGAATCTCGGCGATGGCGAATTCCTGGTCTCGGCCTCGCCCGAGATGTTCGTGCGCTCCGACGGGCGCCGCGTGGAAACCTGCCCGATCTCGGGCACCATCGCCCGTGGTACGGATGCGATCGGCGATGCCGAACAGATCCGCCAGCTCCTGAATTCGGAGAAGGACGAGTTCGAGCTCAACATGTGCACCGACGTCGACCGCAACGACAAGGCGCGCGTCTGTGTGCCCGGCACCATCAAGGTGCTGGCGCGGCGGCAGATCGAGACCTACTCGAAGCTCTTCCACACCGTCGATCATGTCGAGGGCATGCTGCGCCCGGGCTTCGATGCGCTCGACGCCTTCCTCACCCACGCCTGGGCGGTGACGGTGACCGGTGCGCCGAAACTATGGGCGATGCAGTTCGTCGAGGATCACGAGCGCACGCCGCGGCGTTGGTATGCCGGCGCCATCGGCTGCGTCAATTTCGACGGCAGCATCAACACCGGGCTCACCATCCGCACCATCCGCATGAAGGATGGCCTCGCCGAGGTGCGCGTCGGCGCCACCTGTTTGTTCGACTCCGATCCCGCGGCCGAAGACCGCGAATGCCAGGTCAAGGCGGCGGCGCTGTTCCAGGCGCTGCGCGGCGATCCGCCAAAGCCGCTGTCGGCCTTCGCGCCCGACGCCACCGGCTCCGGCAAGCAGGTGCTGCTGATCGATCATGACGACAGCTTCGTGCATATGCTGGCGGATTATTTCCGCCAGGTCGGCGCCAGCGTCACCGTGGTGCGTTATGTGCACGCTCAGGACATGCTGAAGCGGAAACAATGGGACCTGCTCGTGCTGTCGCCGGGCCCGGGCCGGCCGGAAGATTTCGGGATCGCCTCGACCATCGATACGGCGATCGCCAGGAAGCTGCCGATCTTCGGCGTCTGCCTTGGCGTGCAGGCGATCGGCGAATATTTTGGCGGCAAGCTCGGTCAGCTCGGTCAGCCCGCTCATGGCCGGCCCTCGCGCGTGCAGGTGAGGGGTGGCCGGCTGATGCGGAGCCTGCCGAACGAGATCGTGATCGGCCGCTACCATTCGCTCTTTGTCGAGCGCGATAGCATGCCGGAGGTGCTTAACGTCACCGCGTCGACCGAGGACGGCGTTGCGATGGCGATCGAGCACAAGACCTTGCCGGTCGGCGGGGTGCAATTTCACCCGGAGTCGCTGATGTCGCTGGGAGGCGAAGTGGGTTTGCGCATCGTGGAGAATGCGTTCCGGTTGGACGCTGGGGTAAATTAATGAACCTCGTCATTGCGAGCGAAGCGAAGCAATCCAGAATCTCTCCGTGGATGCAGTCTGGATTGCTTCGTCGCTTCGCTCCTCGCAATGACGACGCGGAGAAAGCGAGACTATAATGACTTTCGATCACGATCTGAAATCGACCGTCCGCACCATCCCGGATTACCCCAAGAAGGGCATCCTGTTTCGCGACATCACGACGCTACTTGCGGATGCGCGGGCCTTCCGCCGCGCGGTCGACGAGCTGGTGCATCCCTGGGCCGGATCGAAAATCGACAAAGTCGCCGGCATCGAAGCGCGCGGCTTCATCCTCGGCGGCGCCGTGGCACACCAGGTCTCGGCCGGCTTCGTGCCGATCCGCAAAAAAGGCAAGCTGCCGCACCATACCGTGCGGATCGCCTATTCGCTGGAATACGGCATCGACGAGATGGAGATGCATGCCGACGCTGTGCATCCGGGCGAGCGCGTGATCCTTGTCGATGACCTCATCGCCACCGGTGGCACGGCCGAAGGCGCGGTCAAGCTATTGCGCCAGATCGGCGCCAATGTAGTAGCCGCCTGTTTCATCATCGACCTGCCGGATCTGGGCGGCGCTGCAAAATTGCGCGCGATGGACGTGCCGGTGCGCACGCTGATGAGTTTCGAAGGACATTAGTCGTGTCAGACGACGAACGCGACTAAATATTAGAGAGCCATCAAGCAGGCCTCGGAACCAACGCAATATTCCGGACCGCGGCATTGCGTTTACAAGCTGCGATGATCTTCCGTGCGTTGAATGAGAACGCAGCAGAATTTTTCTTGTCGCTTCGCGCGCCACGGTCCGCCATCGACGTGCCGCCACAATTGCACCTTCAACTCGATTCCCATAATGTGGAGTTGGGGAGGAAGTCCCGATGCGGGGTAAAGCCTGCGGGGTCATCGTTGCCGTAGTCGCGATGGCGATTGGCCCGATGGCACATGGCGGCGAGGCGGCGCTGAAGGTCGCCGACGCCTGGGTGCCCACGACCGAAAAGGTCGGCGCGGATGTTCCGCTTCTCCTGACCGTTCACAATGAAGCCGGACCTGAGGACACGCTTCTGCGCGTCAGGTGTCCGGTCGCGAATTTCTCCGAAAGACATACGGTCGATCGCGGCGAGGGTGCGCCGGCGATGCGATCCGTTCGCTCCATCCCGATTGCCGCTTCCACCACCACGGTGCTGAAGCAGGACGGCTATCACATCATGCTGCTGCAAACCCGCCAGCCGCTCGCGGCCGGCGACAAGTTCACATGCGCCATTGATTTCCAGAAGGCGGGAACGATCGAAACGGAGGTGAACGTACGAAGCCTTCCCTGAAAACCGTGATCGCCGGTCGATCAAAGAAGCCGGCGACCGAGCAATGAACAGAACCAACAACAGGAGGAAACAAGATGAAGACATTCGCGAGACGTAGGTTATCCCTGCAGGTCGCAATGTTCGCCTCTGTCGCTGCCGCCGCCTTGATCGCGTCGGCGCCAGCCAGGGCGGACGATGTGACTCCCGAGCGGCTGCTCAATTCGGCCAAGGAGCCCGGCAACTGGCTTCTGCATCACCAGAATTATTCCGCGACCCGTTTCTCCACGCTGTCCGAGATCAACAAGGACAATGTGAAGAACCTCAAGGTCGCCTGGACCATGCAGCTCGGCGGCGTCGAGGGTGGCGGCATTTGGACGCATGGCGGTCTCGAAGGCACACCGATCGTCGATAACGGCTTCATGTACGTCACCGACGGTTGGGGCTCGGTCTACAAGATCGATGCGCATGGCGGCAAAGGTGTGCTGCTCTGGAAGATGGATCCAAAGACAGATCACGACTGGGCGGGCGCGGTAGCCTGCTGCGGCGTCGACAATCGCGGCGTGGCGCTGTGGGGCAATCTCGTCATTTCGCATACGCTGGATGGCCGGCTGATCGCGACCAACAAGGACACCGGTCAGGTCGCCTGGCAGCGCCAGGTCGCCGATCCCAACAAGGGCGAGGTGATCACCGGCGCACCGCTGATCGTGAAGAACATGGCCATCACCGGCGTGGCGGGCGCCGAATACGGCATCCGCGGCTGGATCGCAGCGACCGATCTCAATACCCAGAAGGAGGTCTGGCGCACCTACACCATCCCGGGCAAGGGCGAGCCCGGCAGCGACACTTGGAAGGACTCGCAGAACGCTGCTGCCAGCGGCGGCGGCTCGACCTGGGTGACCGGCAGCTATGATCCCGCGACCAACACCCTGATCTGGGGTGTCGGCAACCCGGGACCGGACTGGGACAACGCCTACCGTCCCGGCGACAACCTCTATACCGACAGCTCGCTGGCTCTCGATGCCGACACCGGCAAGATCAAGTGGCATTATCAGCACACGCCCAACGATCCCTACGACTACGACAGCGTCGCGGAGAACGTGCTGGCGGACGTGCCCGGTGCCAACGGATCGACGACCAAGATCGCGCTCGAGGCTGATCGCAACGGCTTTGCCTATGCGATCGACCGCACCAACGGCAAGTTCCTCTGGGGCCTGCCCTTCGTGAAGAAGGTGACCTGGACCAAGGGCCTCGATCCCGAGACCGGCAAGCCAGCCGAATATGATCCGAACAAGCAGGTGCAGACCTACAACGCCTCGGTCACACCGAGCCGGACCAACAAGGTCACCGACATCTGCCCGGGCAACATGGGCGGCAAGAACTGGCCCCCGACCGCCTATAATCCGCAATTGAAGCTCTGGTACATCCCCGTCATCGAGAGCTGCAACCGGATCACGGTCGAGGAAATGACCAAGGACAAGCTCAAGCCACGTGAATTCTGGACCGGCGGCGGACCGAGCCAACCGGTCAAGATCACGGGCAGCATCACGGCGATCGACGTCACGACCGGCAAGATCGCGGGCAAGTTTGAGACGCCGTTCCCGAATCTGGGCGGTATCCTCGCGACCCCCGACCTGGTGTTCTCCGGCCAGCCGTCGGGCGAAGTGCAGGCGGTCGACGCCAAGACGATGCAGAAGCTGTGGGAGTTCAACACCGGTGGCGGCGTGAACGCGCCTCCGATGACGTTCTCCGTCGACGGCAAGCAATATATCGCCATCCTCGTTGGCCTCGGCGGCGCCTGGGACAAGTGGTTCATCGATGCCACGCCTGAGCTGAAGCGGATGCAGCCGGGATCGATGCTGTACGTCTTCGCACTCTGACGCGTCGCGAGCGGGCGAATGGGATCGCATCCCGTTCGCCCGTTCTCCTTCCTTGAGCCAGGCCAGCAAGATGAAACGAGACAACAAGACTCCTTTGGGAGCCACGATTGCGTTTGCCGTGATCGCATTTACCGTAATGACCGCCGGCGCTTTCGCACAGTCCGCCGATCCCACCGACGTCGGCAAAGCAGTGTTCAAGCGCGCCAATTGCTTCGGCTGCCACAAATGGCATGGCAATGGCGGCGGCGGTTATGGCGGCGACGCGCTGTCGCTGCGCAAGACCGAGCTGACAAAGGACCAGATCGTCGAAACCGTGGAATGCGGTCGGCCCGGAACCGGCATGCCGTTCTTCATGCGCGGCGCCTACGACACCACCAAATGCTACGACATGGACCGCAAGCAGGTCGGCGCGCAGATGCCGCAGGAGGCCAACGTCTTCCTCCGGCACGAGGATGTGGAAGCCGTGGCGGACTACGTGCTGACCCATATCAAAGGCAAGGGCGAGCCGACCCATGCCGAATGCACCGACTTCTTCGGCAACACCTCGCATGTCTGCGACATCTACAAGGACGCGCAGCCGTCAGGCGGGCAGACCAGCACAGGACAGCCGAAATGAGATTCTGGATGAGGACCGTGCTGCCGGCGGTGTTCCTGCTGGCGGCGTTGCAACAAGCGCCCGCACAGGATTACTCGGGCAACGACCTGCGCGACATCAAGATCGGCGGCAAGGTTGCCGACCTTCCCGCCGCGGGCTACGTGGATTTCTCCTGCCCGACTGACGCCAATGCCAAGCCCGCCGGCTGGTCCGCGTGGCGCGATTGTCCCGCGGGTCCCGACGGGTTGCACGCGCTTCACTTTGGTTTTGATCCGGCCACGAGCCGGGACGGAACCATCGTAGCCGGTCATCCGGTGGTGCTGACGGCGTTGATCGATAATGACGGCATCATCGCCGGGCTCAAGATCGATACCGATCCAAAGACCCGGCTTTATCTGCGCAAGAAGGCCTTCCTGTTCGGCCCGCAGGTCAAAGCCCGCTACGGATCCGACGGGTGGGCTTGCACCCAGTCCGATCTCGCTGCCGGCGAGGAATCCGTCGGCGGCGTTCACGTTAAGGAGAAATGCAGCAAGACGACGCAGGGACGCGTGCTTACGATCGAGCGTAACCTGTTCCGCAAGGCCGGTCAGGACGAGAAGGATTTCGTTGACGAAACACGCGTGACAATTCTGCGCGCGCCCGCCAACACGACCGGCTCGCACTGAGATGCAGCTTCCCTATCACCATCGCTATGCCTATTCGCCGATCATCGACCGGCCGGACTATTTCTGGCCGGACGGCAAGCGGCTCGCCGTCTATCTCGGCCTCAATATCGAGCACTTCGCCTTTGGCGCGGGCGAGGGCCATCTCTTGACGGTTGCGGGAGTTCCTCCCGACCCGAGGACCTTCGCCTGGCGCGATTACGGCAACAGGGTCGGCGTCTGGCGCTGCCTCGAGCTGTTCGACGAGCTGAATCTGCCCGCGGCACATCTCATCAACACCTCGGTCTTCGACTATGCGCCGCGCATCGTCGATGCCTTGAAGGCGCGCGGCGATGAGTTCATCGGCCACGGCCGCACCAATGCGGAGCGCCACAGCCATATGTGGGAGGCCGACGAGCGGCGCTTCCTGCTTGAGATTCGCGATGCGATCGAGCGCGCTTCGGGTCGGCCGCCGCGCGGCTGGATGGCGCCGTGGATGGCGTCAACGCATCATACGCCCGATCTGTTGAAGGAGGCCGGCTTCGATTTCCTGATGGATTGGCCGGCCGACGATCAGCCGCTCTGGATGAAGACGCGCTCCGGTCCGATCATGAGCGTGCCGTATCCGATCGAGATCAACGACAGCCCGCAGATTTTGGTCCGGCATCATACGCCGGAGCAATTCCGGGACTTCATCATCGGCCAGTTCGAGGAGCTGCTCCGTCAGTCGGCCAAGCAGCCGCTGGTCTGCGGCATCGCCTTGCACACGATGATCGTCGGTCAACCCTACCGCCTGCGCACGCTCCGTGAGGCCTTGCAGCACATCGTGAACCATCCACAGAAAGACAAGGTGTGGTTCACACGGCCATCGGCCATTTATGATCACTGCGCTGCCCTGCCGGCGAGCCAGCTTCCGCCGGCCTAAGGACTGCTCGCGCGCCACTGCTCGAGATAGGACAGTAGCTGCGTCTCCCATAGCGCCGTTCCGCGGGTTTTAATCAGTGCAAGGCAAGCGGGAGAGATCTGATAGACGGTGTCGGGGCTGTTGGTTCGTCGGTGTGGCTTGTCGGGATTGTGCAGAACGAGGCCTGCATCGATGAAGCCGTGCAAGGTCTGACGACGGATATTCTGCCGCGTATTGGGAGCGTACCGCTTGCCATAATGCGCGGCGATCCAATCCATGATGCGAGCCACGCCGATCAGCGGCGACTTCGCCTCCGACCATGCGCCATCAGGCTGAACATCGATGAGCGCGAGCAGCGTGAGCGCCGAACGTTCGTTGCGTTGCGCGGACGGCACGCTCATCGCTGCCAAAATCTGCAATGCTTCGTCGACGAAATTTTTTCTGCTCATGCGGAATGATCGACCTCGATGCGTGACCTGGGCGCTTGAAAATCTGACCTGATACCGCTTGGTGGCGCCGAGCGGCGAGGTGGTTCAAAGCAATGGAGCGGGGAAACCGGCCTTTAAGCATGGCACCGGGTGCGGTATGCTGGGCCGACTTCGCCAAAAGACGAGGAAAGCGCAATTGCAGGGAGAAGCGTGATGTCCAGGCCAGAACGCAAGCTCGTGCATTCCGACATCAAGCCGGAAAATCCGTCCGAGCGCGCTGCGCACTATCTCGATGTTCCCAACATGCCATGGGAGCCGACGAAATTTCCCGGCATCAAGATCAAGGTGCTCTACACGGACGATAGCGGCGTAACCACCGCGCTGTTCAAGCTCGATCCCGGCGCTATCGTGCCGTTGCACGAGCACACGGCGCTCGAGCAGACCTATGTGATCGAGGGCTCGCTTGAGGACCATGAAGGCAAATGCGGGCCTGGGCAGTTCGTCTGGCGCCCGGCCGGCAATCAGCACGAAGCGGTCGCGCCTGATGGTGCGGTGCTGCTTGGTTTCTTCCTCAAGCCCAATCGTTTCGCCTATGGCGAGAAATTCTTTACCGAGCCGGGGGCTGCGGGGGCGGCTCTCTCCTGATCACAGACGATTGCGGACATTCAGCCCGCATCCAGGACCGGCATTTTTTGATCGGAGGCGGCCTTTCGGGCCGACTCTCTTTTTCCTTCGCGTGCTTACTGGCGCGCGCTTACTGGCAGACGTACATGATTCCGTCGCCGCCCTTGATCAGTGTGCCAGGATCGCAACCAATGCCGTTGAGTTGCTTATAGTCCTCCCAGCCGTTGTAGCAGGTCCAGGAAGCACGCCCAAAGACCCCAACGGTCGGGCTGTACGAGCCGCCGGCCACCCCACACCACGGGCCGCCCGCGTAGTAGGCCCGGACTGCGTACCACGAGAGACCAGACTGGTCCTCTACGTAGGGATTAAAGAGATGGTGCGGGGTGACATAGAGACGCCTCGCTTGAGCGTTTTCGACCGACAAGCCAACGGTGAGCAGCGCCGCAAAGGCGATAGTCGACATTGCGATTGCCAATTTTCTCAACATCACTTGCTTCATCGTTTTGCTCCAATACTGCCTCGCCCCCGTTTTATGAGGGACACATCCGTGGCCGCCGACCTTTGAGGAAGATCAAGGAAATTGACCGGTCCGATAGGGCAGGAGTTCTGACACGCCGCTCGTTTGCAGCGCTTTTCGGATCGCTTTGTGCGGCTCAGGCTGAGAACAGTCTGGTTTCCACCTGTCCTTGCAGGCGGGATGACACGTTCGCGGTCGCGCTACTTGATGTCGCGCGTTGAGTTCTTCTCGGACCTTGCGTCGCTGTTTGGGAACGGTTTGATCGCGTTGCGATTCGGCACGCAACTGGCGTGCGTGCTTAGCCAGGCTTGAAGGACACGCGCCTCGATCGTGCGACAAAGCTGGTGCGAAGGGCCCGCCTGGACGTTGAAGGGGGCAACCTCGCCGGACCGCTCTCTATCTCGTGGCCGATGCGGATTGCGCAGGCTTGCCGAAAACGCTGCGGCATCCCTCGCTCAAATGCGCTCGCTGCCGGCGCATGCAGGCGGTGATCCGCTCGACATCGGGTATTTCCGAAGAGCAGAGCCGCCAGACGTCAGGCGTGCAAAGCCGCCGCTGATCCTCCTGCGTGAATGCCCGGCCGGTCGAAGGCCACAAAGCCCCAGATGCCACGACGCCAGCCGCAAGCAACAACCCCCGAACGCAAAACACCTGACGCATCGTCCCCTCCAGATTGACCGGCGTTGCGGTCGCCATCCACGCGGTTCGCCGCCTTGGAATCGATGCATGATCGTAATCGGGATTCTGTCTGTCTCAACGAGAGGGGATCGCCGTGCACTGCTTTTGTTGTCGTGCGCTGCACCCGTTCCGGAACAGGAACCGCTGAAGCCGCACGACAACAAAGCCGGCATCGGGGACGAGACGGTGCCCCCGATGCCGCAGGTAGCGGGTGCCGCGATGAGGCACTCCACGTGGAGCTCTCTCTTAATTCGATCGTTCGGTTGTGTGCGGACCGTTCCGAAACATCCGGCGTCCGCTCGCCTATTTCGGCTTTTGCAACGTCACTCCGTAACGGTGATAGATGCGCTCGACCGTGCCGTCGGCGCTGAGCCGTTCCATTGCCTGGTCGACTGCGTTCCGCAAGGCATCGTCCGGCCGGACCATGCCGACCGCGACGTTCCAGGAGAGATTGGGCTCGCTCTCGTCGAGATCCAGGATGCGTACCGCCTTGTCCGGATGGGTCCGGTTGAAATAGCTCGCCATCGTCGGCGTGACCGCCGCAGCGTCAATCTCGTGATTGACAAGGGCCTCCAGGCTGTCGATCTCGAATCCGAAGGTCGACGTCGGAACGTGACGTTGACCCAGCGTCATGGCCGCGATCGATCCGACCAGGACGCCGACCTTGGTTCGCTCGTCGAGGCTCTTGAACGAGGTGAGCTGGCTCGTTGGAAGCACGGCCAGCGCGACGCCCGTTCGGTAGTACGGCTTTGAAATCTTCAGATTGGTTTCGCCTTGTGCCTCGCGATCGGCAATGACGTCGAGGACGATGTCGCAGCCCGCGCTGCGCATCTGGTATTGGGTGATGATCCAGTCGGGCCTGAGCGAGACACCGAGCTCGTGGGCCAGGGCTTGCCCCAGCTCGATCTGGAATCCGGGCGGATTGCCGGCCTTACTGGCGAATGGCAGCGAGTTGGGATGGGCGCACAGTCCGAGCGCTCCGGACTCGCGAATCGCATCGAGAGTTCGGGCCTGCGCCGGATCGGTCAGCCCGAGCAGGGCGCCGATCATGAGGGGAAGAATGATCTTCATGATGTGTCCGGTGTACATTGATCCCGTTCGTTGCTCAGCCTTAGTCCGGCTTGAGGGCCCGGATGTATTTGATGATCTCGTCGATCTGCGCATCGTTGAAGGTGGCGCCGAAGGCCGGCATCGCCCCAGGCTTGCCGTTCTTGATGCGGTTGCGGATGAAATCGTCGTCGCGTTTGGTGTCCATGAGCTGCGGGCCCTTGCCGGCCGCGCGGCCACCGTCGGAGTGACACCAGCCACAGGTTGTTGCGAATAGCTCTTGGACATCGATCTGCCCTGCGGGAGCCGCAGGCTGTTGGGCACGAGCGGGCGTGGCTGCAACCGCAAGCGATGTGGCCAGTATCAGCGGCAACGATGCCAGGATATTCCAATTCGATTTCATGCCGGCCACACCCACCTGTCAGAAACTCGATCAGCCCTTTGATGTGTGGAGAGCGGCGTCACGCCGCTCTCCACACCCGTTTTGTTGACCGCCTATTTCAGGCTGTAGACGATGAGCGCGCCGTCGTCGCGCGGCATGCTCTTGTAGACGCCGCCGAAGGTTGGCGCGTAGTCATCCGAGGCCATGCCGCCGAAGCCGGCAACGACCGCGATGTACTGCTTGCCGTTGACGCCATAGCTGATGATGCCGCCCTGGTGGCCGGTGCCGTCGCCATGGTTCCAGAGCTCCGTGCCCGACTCGGCATCATAGGCGTGAATCGTGCCACGCGAGTCCGGCACGAACACCAGGCCGCCTCCGGTCGAGAGCACGCTGGAGAGCGGCGGCTCGGGGAAGCGGACTTCCCACTTCTTGGCGCCCGTGATCGGATCGCGCGCGTCGAGATGACCATAGATCTCGCCGCCGGGCGGTGGTGCGATCTTGAAGTCTGCGCCGATGTTGAGCTGGGCCTGGGGTGCAACGATCGGCGTCGTCTTGGTGATGTCGAGCGTCATGCACCATTCCTGGCCGAGCTTGTAGTAGAGGCCGGTCTTGGGATCGTAGGAGCCGG
>Ga0105240_10010227_pt1 | contig 13205 bp, 7 predicted proteins | sample KBSC54metaG_FD_80426 | JGI IMG/M metagenome (GOLD analysis project Ga0105240, IMG submission 80426) | Corn rhizosphere microbial communities from Kellogg Biological Station, Michigan, USA - KBS C5-4 metaG | ecosystem: Host-associated > Plants > Roots > Rhizosphere > Soil | place: Michigan, USA... | reverse complement strand
GGACCGCTCCGCCCTCTAACCTTAAGGTTACGATCCGACCCGCATTACCGTAACGGTAGGCCGCCGTTCCTTCAGGAAATGCCCCGCCGAGCGCGCCTCCAAATCCCGCCATGACGGCTACGTACTGCACTCCATCAAGCTCGTAGGTCATCGGTGATGCCATAATGCTGGTCCCAACATTGATTGCGGCAAGCTGTTGCCCCGTGTCCGCACGATACACGTAAAGATATCCGGTCGAACGTCCCTGGAACACTAGCCCCCCAGCGGTGGTCATTGCGCCTCCGCCGTTCCACATAGCATTCATCTGCCCAGCCCATTGGTCAGAGGTCTCGACCTGCCAGATCACCTTACGAGCCAGGGGTCCCAGGCGCGCAGGTAGCTCCGCAGGGTTGGATCGGGCTGGCCACGCGCTAGCTCATCCAAGGGGGGCAGTCCCTTTGCAATCTGGGCGTCGAGTCCCGATTCCCCCGCGTTGAACGTCGGCCAAACGTACAGGGTCTCAATGTTAAGGGCGCCTTTTTTGTAGACGAATGCACGCTGTGGCATCCAAAAGACCGCGCTCGCTTCGACCGCGGGAATGTAAGCGAGACCGGTCGCCGGATTGAAGGCCATCGGTTGCCAGTTATGGGCACCCACTAGGGACGGAAATACGAGGCGCGGCTCCTTGGAATAGTGACCCTGCGCGGTCTCAATCGGCCGGCCCGACTTCGGGTCGACACGGCTGGCCCACGTCACCGAAGCGTACGGCTCCGCCGACAATAGCTGACCGTCGCGGCGGTCAAACACATAAAAGAACCCATTCTTGGGGGCATGCAAAAGCACCTTGCGGCGCCGGCCCCGGATCTGCAGATCCGTCAGCACGATATTGGCGCTCGCATCGTAGTCCCATTGGTCGCCCGGTACTTCTTGGTAGTACCACGCTAGCCGCCCGGTAACAGTGTTGATGGCTAGGACAGAGGCCAGAAACAGATTGTCTCCCCCACGGGGACTGCGTTGTTCGCGGCCGTAGACGACGCCGTTCCCCGTGCCGAAGTACAACAGATGTAAATCGGGGTCATAGGCCATCCCTCCCCACACCGTACCCCCAAGACCGACCTGCCATAACGAGTGAGGGTCCCATGTGCGTGCCGCGGCTTTGAGCTCGGGGTTCTCGAAAGGACCTTTAGGGCTCGCAGGAACCGTAAAGAAGCGCCAGCGCAACTTGCCAGTATTCACATCGTAAGCACTGATGTATCCGCGTGCGTCCAGCTCTGCGCCCGAATTGCCTACAACAGCGATGTCATCTGCCACGTATACGGCGCCCGTCACGGTGTAGCCCCGGTTGTGATCGACAATCGTGTCAGTTTGCCAAATCACTGTGCCATCCCTCGCCTCGAGAGCAAACAGTCGTCCGTCGATTGAGGCTACGAAAACGCGACCCCGAGAGAAGGCCAGCCCTCGATTGGCTACACCGCAACAAACTTTACTCATGATGCGGCCATCGACGTGGGGATCAAACGACCATAGCCCTTTACCCGTCCGTGCATCGATGGCATGCACGAAGCCCCAAGGGGCGCTCGCGTACATCACGCTATCGACTACAACGGGAGTAGCCTCAAGACCCTGCGCAGTATTGAGGTCGTAGCTCCAGGCGTAGCCCAGCGAATTGACATTGGAGACGTTGATACGAGTCAAGGTTGAATAGTGACCCTCGGCACTGTCGGGGCCAAGCGCCATGGCCCCGGACGCACCGATTACACTGTACACAGCAAGTATCACGACAACAGATCGCAGCCATCTCACACGCTGCAGCGTATTCCAGTGCCTCATACGAGGGAGCTTCGTCTCGCCTAAGAGCGGTGCTAAAACCGCGCCTCGAACGAGGCTCGGTAAGTCCGCGGGATGATCACCTGTCCGGCGAATGGGCTGTTCAACGCATACAGCGGAGCCGCATTGCTCAGAGCGAATTTATTAAACACGTTCTCGGCTCGCAGTGTCAGTGCGTAACGCGACCATTTCACGCCAGCGCGAAGATCAAGCGTGTCGTAGGCGGGCAGCCGATAGCTCACGCCATCCTGAAAGCCTGTATTCACTCCATCGTGATAGGCATACGTAAGCCCCGCAGTACCCGATAAAGTGTTGGCCAAGGGCCGTATGTAGTCAACGAGCGTCGCCGCACTGAATTTCTGGGAGTAGGGGAGAGGATCTCCGCTGACGGCACCGATGGTCGGGACGTTGGAAGTGATCTTGGCGTCGTTGTAAGCGACATTGAAGCTCATGCTCAAGCCCTCAAGAGGCAACAATTGCATAGACGCTTCTGCGCCGTTATTCATCGCCCCAGCTGCGTTTGCAAGCACATCGAACCCTTGGATTCTCGTATTCAACTGAACGTCGAACCACTTCATGTGATAGATGGCAGCGGTGAAGGCACCGCGTCCTCCCCAGAATGACCCTTTCGCGCCGGCTTCGTAGTTCCACAATGTATCGGGTCCGAAGTTAGGAGAGACTCCCGCCGCAACGGCACTGGGAGCGAGAGCCTGTGTGCCGCCCGGTCTGTAGGCACTTGCCGCTCGTAAATAGAGTGTGAGCGTCGATTCGGGCTTGTAACTCACCGTCGCCAGGTAAGTTGTAGCGGAATCGGTGGCCTCGCCTTGTAGGGGCCCTGAGCCCAGCAATCCCGATCTAGAGACTTGGTACGACTGCTTGTCATAGCTGTAGCGGGCGCCGAAAGTCCCCTCTAATTGATCCGTCACATGGTAAGTGAAATCGCCGAAGGCGGCATACTCAGTGAAACGTGCGACATCCAGAAAGCTGTAGACATTGTAGTAGGGAGATGCGACCGGTAAGGTGACGCCGCTCGAGTCTGTGCCCCGCAGATTGACAGTGTCTGCGTTGCGCTCGTTGGTGTAGAACCCACCCAACAACCCCTCGAAGGGACCGTGGGAGGCGGCGAGCCTCAGCTCATCGCTATAGCGGGTAGTGCTAGGCTCGAAATCAATAGAGACCAACACGCCGGGAGGTGCATTAACGAATCCACCGTAGGCACTGTAATCCTGGAAATTGCTTGCGTAGAGGCTCGCATAGCTTGCAATGTTGGTGAGCTTACCGAATCTCATGTCGAGGGTCGTCGTATCGCTGAGCGCCCGATTCTGGATGACATCTCCTTGCCCGATGGGTGAGGAGTAAGCGAGAGCGCCCAGCGAAGGCGTCTTCGTGACTGGATTGAGGAACACCTGATTCGGCCCGCGCTGATTGATGTCCTGCCAGAAGCCACTGACGGTAGTTTCCAACATGTCGTTGGCCTTGATGAGCAGCGATGCGCGGCCTCCCTTGACGGTATCTTCGTTGATGTTCTTTTGACCGGTAGATGCGTTATCAATGAAGCCCGGATCCTGACGGTCGAACGCAGTAACGCGTAGGGCAACGGCGTCTTGGATGATGGGAATGTTTACGGCGGCGCGCACACCATATCCAGAGCCCCCGCCATCGATCTGCGTCCCATCGACACGTACCGAGCCCTCGAAGTCGTTCAACACCGGTTGTTTGGTTACGATTTTGATCAAGCCGCCCATAACGCTCGCGCCATAGAGCGTGGATTGAGGTCCCTCGAGGACCTCGATGCGCTCGATGTCGGCCAGGTCAGGGTCGAGAGAGATGCCTTCTGTCTCCCCGAGTGGTGAGCTGGGCGTGAAGGACACGTCGTCCAAGTACATTCCAACGACCGCGCTACCCACGGCGCTGCCGGTGCTGCCGGCGAAAATGCCCCGAATGACAACCTCGCCCTGAGCCGGGCCGGCCGCACCAATGACATTGAGCCCAGGAATCTGCTTCGAGTAGTCAGACAGTTGCACCACCCCTTCAGCGGTGAGCTTTTCACCCGATAGGACCGCGATCGAAGAGGGCACGTCCTGCTGTTTCTCAACCCGCTTTTGAGCAGTCACCACGACTTCCTCAATCTGAGCTGGGGCCCTTTGTGAGGTGTTATCGTCAGATTTAGCTACCGCAGCCGCGTCTGCAGTTTTTCCTGTATCCACTTGAGCCAACCGAAACCCGCTGCTGCTTTTCTTATCCTCCTTCGCAGCAAGGGCTGCGTGCGGTACCCCTTCATCCGATTTCGATGAGGCGCCCTCTACGGAAGTCAGAGAGCCAGTGGGCTCTGAGGAGACCACGATCGCGATGGTGCGATCGTTCAGGACCCGGTAGCTCAGTCCCGATCCTTCCAGTAGGGACTTCAGGGCTTCCTGTGAAGTGAAGCTGCCACTGACGGGACCCGCTTCGCCTGCAGAGGCGGTGACGGAGGAAAACCGTGCGATTTGTAATCCCGTTTGTCGGGCGAACTCGTTGAGTGCCGCATCCAGCGACTGGCGTGGGATGTTGAGTTCGTAGTGTGTGACAACCGCCTGAGCCGCAAGCGGTAAGGAGGTGCCGAACAATGCGAGCACGATGCAAAATCCGATCAGCTTCACGAGAACTCCCCTTGCCCTTGTGACAATTGTGTGGATGGGCAAGGGTAAGATCGGACGAGCTGTCAGAGTGGACCCTCCGCGTTGATGACAATGTCATCCGCTGACGGTCGGGTAACTCGTACATTAGCGACGGACTCGAGAAAGATGATAAACGCCTCGGGGTCGGAGGCGTCGAACACGGCGCTGACTTGTTGAGTTGAGAGGTTGGAATCTACAACCTGCATTTGCACGTGGTTGAATTTGTTGAACCGGCGGACGACTTCGGAGACTGGCGTGTTGTTGAAAACCAACCGTCCCTCGGCCCACGCGAGCTCGCGCTGACTGTCCACGTTGCGCACCGGTCCGATTGGGCCCGAGCGGGGCAGGATCACCTGCTGGTCGGCGCCCAGAGAGACCTCAGTGAGATCGGGTGACTTAAGCAGTGGCGCTTGGGTTGCGGCGGCCTGTGCGACCGCAACGCGCCCTTCTTCAACGGTCACGGTTACTGAATCATCGTGGCGTTCCACGCCGAAAGCGGTGCCTACCGCGCGCACGCGGGTATCCCCTGCCTGGACGATAAAGGGTCTAAGGGTGTCTTTGGCTACACGAAACAACGCATCGCCACGACAGAGCGATACCAGGCGTTCTTGGCCATTAAACCGAAGACGCAGGGTGCTATCGGGACTCACACTGACAATGCTGCCGTCCGCGAGGGTGACGTTACGTCGCTCCCCTATGGACGTTTGAATCGTCTGACTGTGCCGCTCCCGCAGCTGCCAGGTTAGTGCGACCACCAATGCAGCGCAGCCTGCTGCAACTGCTCCGAGCAATCGCCACGATTGCCGCGCCGGTTTACGTGCAGGCTGCGCGGAAGCTTCGTTCTCAATGGGAAACTCGAGCACCGAGGGCTCGAGTGACGCCGCATCAAGCTTTTCCACCTGACCCCAGTGAGGAGAGTCAGCCAGTCGCGCATGCACGCGACTGATGCGCAGCATCTCGGCAACATGCAGGGGGGAATCGCGCAGCCACTGGGCGAACTCGACACGTTCGAGTCGGCCCAGGTCTTCGCTTTGCATGCGCATCAGCCATTCCGCGGCTTCCTCGGCGGCGCGCGCGCGCCGGCTATTATGGTCCATGTGGATCACCACCCTCGAAGTCGAGACTGTCTGTGATATCGGCGTCCAACTCGGTACGCAACCTGCTGTACGCCTTAATCAGCTCTCGTTTAACAACGCGGGCGGAGACGCCAAGCCGCTCGGCAATTTGGGGGCGCGACAGCCCTTCGGCAAAATGCAGGCGCAAAAACTCGCGCTGGCGCGGTGGCAGTCGCGCCAATGCTTCATGAATCTCCCGATGAGCCGCTTCTCGCGCGAGGGCTTGGTCTGGCTGTGAGTCGGTTCGTAATTCAAACAACCAACGCTCATCGTGAGGATGCCGATGGCGCGCACGCATAGCCCACTCGCCGGCCACGTTGGCGGCCATCCTAAAAAAGTAAGCCTGCGGGTGCTCGATGAACTCGGAGTTGTCGTAGCGGAGCAGACGTAGGAAGACTTCCTGGGCGACGTCGTCGAGCTCACTGGGCGCCAGCGACCACCGGCTAACGAGAAATTTCCTCAGCGGCGAGCGCCAGCGCCTGAGCCGGTGGGCCCAGTCCGTCAACCGCTGATGCGTCACGCGCGATGGCATGCTTGTTTAGATTGGGGGACCTCGAGCTCTGGACCCCCCGCCACTCGTCTTTGGATAAGCGGCTACCATCTTGGCACTGCCGCCGGCAGAGCGGGTACCGAGAAGCACCTCTGGATGGCAAAGGGGTGACCCACCGGGTGATTTTTAGTCAGATCAAGGGGTTAAATAGGCGCCACGCCAAATGCAAGCATCGCAAAGGCATCTAGTAGCCCAGGATTACGCCGGCAGCACCGAAATGGGGGGTCTCTCCACCCCGACTGCTTCGGCGCAGCCGCGAGGTGCCACCCGTGTCGGCCACCCCTCTCTCGTACGGGGCCGTAGGTAGCTCCTATTTGCATGCTCGTGAGAGCGGCTCTCCTCACCATCGGGCTGTATGCCGCGTTTTTAGCCGGCGCTTACCACCGACGGTCGTATCTGGTCGGTCAAAAGAGAGGGGCTGCGATCCTTCCCATCGGGACGTTCGCGTTAACGAGATATTCAGGGTGCCGCTGCAATCGGGGGCGCGATTCTCGCTAGCGTGTTGATGGCAGGGAAACGCGTCTATTGGAGGAGGGGTCAGTAAGGGACTGTTGGTTTGCCACAACGTTCCCGTATTATTAAGGGCTCCTAAATTTCAGGAGTTATAACGAAGCCATATTATGGTTGCGAGCAGACTGCGCGCCCGCTACGCTTGGAGTGCTGAGGGCGCTGGCGTTTATCCCCCGTCGCAAAACGCGCAACCCTACGCAGCGGCGATACAAAGGCGAAGCCGCGCGCTACAGCATCAACTTACGGGAGCCGCGGCGGAAAGCTCCTGTTCCATCATCCACGGAGGACGCGATAAGGCACGGTGAGCGCGCTTGAAAGAGTCGTCTTGGTCTGTATCGGTCTCGCCTCTGTTTTCCATCTCAACAGCGCTCTCTGGAAAGTATTTCTTCGGTGACGTGGTCCACTTCCCCGGCCACGATCGCGTTGTCCCAGTGACTGACCGGCAGGACCCCTTTTGGGGCAAGCTATTCAGGCTGACGCTCATAGCACTCATGGCACTCGGGTCTACGGCACCGTTCGGAGACTCATCGCGCGTTTCAGTGTTCACCACAGATCACCAACAGCGCTCCATCGCTCTAGAAGATGGTTCCGGTTCGGTGATGGAGCTCGATTCGCACTCGTCGCTGCGCGAGTGGCAGGTGGGCTCCAGTTACTACGCCGAGTTGCTCAAAGGACAAGCCGTCTTCACCATGAAACCCAACAGGGCGCGATGGTTTCATGTCCTGGTTGGCAAGGTGGAGATCCGAGACGTCGGCACTATATTTGCTGTTCGACTGGGTGGCGAGGGTGAGATCCTCGTCACGGTCGCTGAAGGGGTCGTTCAGCTGCTCACCCCGCATGAGCCGGACCGGTACCTGCGCCAAAATCAACAAGCCTCGATCGGCTCGGCCGTCAGTATCCAGAACATCCCGCCCGAGGAAGTCGCGCGGCGAGTGTCGAAGTCTTCCGACACATTGATGTTCCAATCCAAAACCGTCGATAGCGTTGTCAAAGAGCTCAATCTTCACAACCGAACTCAACTCGAAGTCGCCGACCCAGCCATCGCCAACCTGGCCGTGAGCGGCCAGCTGTACATGGACGAACCGTCTGAATTTACAACGCGCCTGGTCGGTCTTCATCCCGACATCGTCGTGTTGCGATGTAAGAGCGTCCAAGGGTCCACCGTATTAAGGCTCCAATATAAACAGACCGCCTCATCGAGGGACCACGCGTCCCAGAGTTGCATTCCGTACAGGCCGTCAAGACATCAGTGACCGAACTTATAACAGCCCTCTGATGGATATAGACTACAGCCAACGCCAGTGAGAGATCAAGAAGTCTTCGCTGGGGGCCGACGCCGTCGTTTCGTTAGGGGCGCTAAGCGATGGCTATAGATTTTGACGGCATAAACGTCCAAGAGGGCGCGCTTGCTGAACCGAAGCTGAACGCCTGCGCTCCCTATCGTCCTTAGCGCCTATACAGCGACCCATTCAACAGTTCGCCCACGAAGGGTTGCATCGAACCGCCGGACCGATAACATTCAGTTACAACAGGGGTGCGCCCTAGCCAGGGCGCGCGAACAATTCCCGCGGTCGCGGATGGATGGTGGCGATTACCCTGCAAGCCGGGTATCGACCGTCAGTGCATCCACAGCCGTGACTTACGAGAGGTTGTATGCTGACTAAGCTGCCGTACTGGATCTGCCGCGTTGCCGTCGGGGCCACCGCTTCACTCGCCATTCACACTCTGGCATTTGCAGGCGACGTGGGTGTCTCTGTCAATCTCAACCTTCCCGGTGTCTACGGTCAAGTTACATTGGGGGATCTCCCTACTCCGGAGCTGATTATGGCTCGTCCTGTTGTGGCGGTTCCCGCGCCTGTAGTTATAGGTGCGCCGCCGCCGCCGCCGTTGTACCTACATGTTCCGCCTGGCCACGAACGGCACTGGGAAAAACACTGTCGGGAATATAACGCTTGCGGTCGGCCGGTTTATTTTGTCTCCGACCGTTGGTATAGGGATGTCTACACTCCTCGGCACCACGCACACGAAGGAGAGCATGAAGGCTACCGTCACGATGAGCACTATCGCCATGAGGAACATGAACACGAGCGTCGTGAGCACGAGCATCATGAGGACCGCGGTCACGGGCATGACCATGACCACTGAGAAACTAGATGTTTCGAGTCAGTAGCGAGTTGGGGAACCTCATGCTGGAACGCGAGCGCCCATTTAAATCAACAATTCACCCAGGCCGTTGACGAGAGAGGGGGCCTGTGCAAATATACAGGCGCGATGGAGCTCCTACCAACGCTGATGGAATTTGAGCGAGTACGCTGCCAAAAGCGCTGAAGGGGTTCGTGAGTTGAAGCGCATGATGTTGCAATCCGAGCTGAGTCCGGAGGGTCTGAGGCATCGTGTTGTGAGGTACAGTAGTACCGCGCCGAGGTGTCGGCGTCCGTTTGCGGGAACGAGTCGGCGTGAAGGATGGCTTGTCGAACCAGACATCTTGTCGGTGCGAGACAGGAATGAGCCATCCTGAGCGCAGGCATGGGCACCGGGATCATCACCACGATCGAGGTTCAAGGGCAACGTTCTGGCGTCTCCTCGGGCGAGGCTTGAGCTGTGTCAAGCCCCCCGGGGCGCTAGGTCTCGCACACACCTTAACCCGGGGGTAGACCCCATCCCCTCTAAAATCCCGTAATATCTCCGCGCTTCTTCCGGCGTCCCGCACACACGGAGGGCAACCCCACGGTTTTCAATTTCGATCCGCCGGAGGCGGCCCGCTAACCATGATGCATAGGTCGAGGAGAGGGTGATCAGGCCGGATGGTGAGACCCGGTCCTCTGCCAGTACACGGGAGGGACCCACTGAATTGCGCGATAGCCCAGACACGGGGCCTCGGCGCGCTGACTTTCACAAAAGTCGCCCTGATGATCCAAGCCCGCTTTGTTCCGTACACCTCCATCTTGATTTCGCTGATGCCGTGGCCCGCACGCGCTTTGTGGTCGCGCTCACCGCCCTTTTCACGGTCACTGCGACCGAGATTCTGGCGACTACCGCTGACGCTGGCCGTACCCTAATCGACGTCGACCTCCGCGAATTGAGCGGACAGCTAGAGGCTGATCGCCTTTCCTCTCTATCTATCCGAGTTCGGCTGCGCGGCGCAGTGGCTCAGGTCGACATTCATCTAAATAGTGTTCAGCGCCAGACTGCCGGGGCGACCGCGATCCTCACCCTCCCTTTAGGCCTAGAGGACAACGCCGCGGGCAACCTCTCGTTGAAATCGGACCCAGAAACCTCAGCCATGACAGGCGCTCTCGCTGAGCTAGTTCTCCCTGTTACCGAAGATGCCTTCACGGCTGATGCTTTGCACGCACTAGTCGCCCTGGGCGCCCAAGGCGGCACTCTCACGCATGCTGCGCTGAAGCTAGATGAACCTGCGGCGATGACCTCATTCGGGGGCACTTGGTACACCACTAACCCCCCAGCGGGAGCGCGTGCCCTCGAAGGCAGTCAAGACAACGCGAGGTGGCGACTGGCGCCGCAAGGCACCCTCACCGAAAACCCGATTGTGTGGTACGCGGAATCGACCCCGTTACTTCAGGACACAACGTCTAATCCGGCAGTGCGCCGAGTTGAATCCATCGAAGACTGCACGCCGACCGAAAAAGCCCAGCTCGGTCTGTGCCGATTGATTGGGGAAATGCTGGGCGAGAGCCGGCATTTACACCCCGAGGCGGAGCGCTACCAACGCGCTGCCTACCAGCGGCAAGCCGCGCAACGGGTAGTCTCGATGCTCCAGGATTTCGGCGGCGCCATGCTTTGCGATGGCGTGGGTCTCGGGAAGACCTACGTCGCTACCACAGTGATGATCCACCACGTCAATTCCTGGCGGGAGCACTGGTCTGCTTCGACGGATCGCCTTCTGGAGGATCCCTTCCGTATTACCGTGCTTGCGCCCAACTCCGTAGTAAGCACTTGGCGGCGTGAAGCTCTCCCGCCGCTCAGTGGCTTCGGCGTTTCGCTCGCGGGCATCCGCGTTATTTCACATACGCAGCTTTCACGGATGTACCGTACGAGCGAGTTACTCGAACCGGCCCTCGGAGGTCTGAGCGACTTCGAGCACCTGATGCTCTCGGATCTAGTCGTGGTGGACGAGGCTCACAACTTCCGCTCGTTAGCGGCGCGCAGGACGAAGGTCTTACGCGACTTGCTACGCACGCAGCCACGTCGTGAGCAACGCCGACGTGTTCTCCTTCTCACCGCCACGCCCCTCAACAACAGCCTCGATGACCTGCGTCAGGAGGTATCGCTTCTCTTTTCGCGAGCGCTATGGCTGAGCGATGCCAAGACGGATGAAGGCTATCGACGTCAGGCGGTGAGGGAAGTGCAGGAGCGTTGCGCGAGGGCTCGCTCGACTCGCACGCGAGGCGATATCGCAGCACTGGTGATTCACGGTGATCCGGAAGCCCGTTTCAGCGAAGCGATTGAATTTCGTGATGACCTCGATTTAGGCCCCAACGTTCAGCGAATTGGTGACTACCTTAAGGAGCAGGACGGACGACTTAAAGACCTTCAGGACCACATTCGCGGCGCGGCGCGGATCGGACATCCCCAACAGTCCCAGACTCCGGTGCGGATCGCCGAAGACCTGTTGGACCGAATCGTCGTCCAACGCTCGCGCGCGCTGTGCAAGGAGATCGAGCGCCAGCAGGGGTCAAAAGTCGAGTTGCTGTTCCGTGCCGATGCCGGGCCACCGGAAAAGCTACGGTATTCGGATGAGTACGATGGGATTGAAGACGTGCTTGCCCGGTTTCTCCCCTTGTTTGATACGGAAGATGACTCGCCTGCGAACGCTCCAGCGCGAGCGCTAAGTCTGAAGATCTACATGTGGCATGACGTTTGTCAGGGGCTTAAGTCCTCTGAAGACTTATCCTCAGTTGTTGGACTGCAGCGCGCGCTCGTACTGAAACGATTGGAAAGCTCGCCCGTTTCGTTCCTGATCACTTTGCTGCGTCTGACAGTCCTGCACGCGCACCGCCTGCGTCAGCTGGTGAGTCTGTGTGTGAGTGCAGGGGACTCACAACGCTATCAAACGCTTCAGGCCGATATCAACTCCCTGATCGATCGACAAGAGCGCAGCGGGCTTGCGAAAATCCGCTCCCTCTCAACGGGGGAAGTCGGGCGCGAGCCCCGCGATGGGTTCATCGAAAGTCTGGACGCCGCCTACAGTGCTGACCAGCCAGCGGCCGATACAGACGATCCGCCGCCACAAATATCGATGTTCGATGACGACCCGCAGAGCCTCACTCAACGTGAGGAGCTGGATCGAGTCTGGCCGCTGCGTCAGGCCATCTTGCAGGACTTTGATACGCTGCTGTCGGTCACCCCGGAACTGGCTGACATCATCTTTGGTAGGTTCGAGCGTAGCCAATGGCCCCATCACTTTATTGCCGGCGGCGAGTTAATCGACTGGCCGACCTCGGCTGCGTGGGGCCTGCGAATTGTCACGGATGCCAAAGTTCGCCAGCTGGTCTGCCGCCTGTTGGAGGCGAGCAGGGCGGGGCAGAAGGTCATTGTCTTTTCGCAGTTTTGCGATACCGTCGCCTACATCCAGTCGGTGTTGAAGGCCTGCGCAAACTTAAGTCGAAACGATTGGCAGCTGATTGTGCGCGGCCTGGGTGTTGCCCATTTGAGGGAACACGAGCTCGATACGCTACTCAAGCGAACCGCCACCCTCACAGGGGACACTGAGGAGCGCGACGAGGTGGTCAACGCCTTTGCGCCCTTCTATCGGGTAGGGCCCTCCCGACCGCAAGTCGCGGAAAATCCATACGTCAGGCAGCGCCTGTTGGATGCCTGGGAGGCTTCGTGGAAGAGCGCGATCTTGGCACCGATCGACGTACTGCTTTCCACAGACATTCTGGCGGAAGGTGTCAACCTTCAGGATGCGGCGATCATCGTTAATTTCGATGTCCACTGGAATCCGGTGCGCATGATACAACGCGCGGGTCGCATCGATCGCCGTTTGAATCCTGACATCGAACACGCCCGCGAGTTTCCGGAGCTAGCAACGCTGGCTGCAAGCCTGCACTGTGTGGTTCCGCCGTACTATTGGCATGAGCATTCGCGCGAGCCGCCACTGACTGTCAACATGATTCTGCCGGACGAGCTGGAAGCGGAGCTGCTGCTGCGCGAGCGTATTGCCGTCAAGACGCTCGCTATCGACTTCACTCTCGGTCTTGAGCAGGGCACGGGCGCTGAAGCCGACTGGATGGCCTCTTACAAGTATCACGGGATTACCACGCTGAACCGCCTGCAGAAGGACCGGGCCATCGAGCAGATTGGTGGCCATCATGAGCGTCTCTTGCGGACGTTGTCGGCGCGCGGCGTCCCTTTGGAGTGGGCAGAGAATTTAAATAGCTGGTTCCGGGCATCGACGGCCTCCGAGGGCTCGCCACTGATTGGTCGCGCGTTGCTCGGGCGCCGCGGTGGGCAGCTCGAAAGATTCAGCCATTACCTCGAGCCGGCCGTGCACGAAGGCGTTCCGTTTTGGTTCTGGGCTGAGAAGCGGGCCGGAGAGTCGAT
>Ga0105240_10010220_pt1 | contig 13210 bp, 8 predicted proteins | sample KBSC54metaG_FD_80426 | JGI IMG/M metagenome (GOLD analysis project Ga0105240, IMG submission 80426) | Corn rhizosphere microbial communities from Kellogg Biological Station, Michigan, USA - KBS C5-4 metaG | ecosystem: Host-associated > Plants > Roots > Rhizosphere > Soil | place: Michigan, USA... | reverse complement strand
GACTGCGTCATCCACCAGATAATCTGCCAAAAGACAAAAATCATATCGTTGATTGGCGCGAATGCGCTGACGATTGCCAGTGGCCAATCCGCGGTCGCGCCTCCAGCGTAGGGATTTGTTTGCCTCAGGCCGCGATCCAACGCGCGTTCAAGCGCTTTGCGAATTGTCTACAGATTGGCATAGTGATTGGCTGAGTGCCCGAGCCGGCTTCTGATCGCCATGATATCAACGCCGGCCGCGACCAGATGTCCCGCGGTCGTGCCCGAAGTTATCAGGCGTGACGTTCTTCGACGCCGGGCGCGGTGCGAATGACGACAGAATTATTAGCTGCGGCTTTTGAGGCTGTTGAACGGCGCGGCTTACCGCCGCCACGTCGAAGCGGGGAGGAGCGCATGCTGGAAACGCACAGATTTATCCAGGGAGTCTTTACCTTTCACGGGTCCGGGCTTGGCCAACCCGTCGCGCTCGAGCCCAGAGCGGACTACATCGTATCTGCCGGCAAACGGGCCCATCTGGTTTACTGCCGGGTCGGCAATCCAAGCTCCGAACTGATCTGTCTGATCCTCAAACGCGACGGCAAGCTGACGCGTTATTTCCCGGTTGGGGCCAAAGCCGGGGCGCAAATGCCGCATGCGCTGGTGGACGACCTGCTGGCGAACAGCGAAATCGAGGTGGTGATCGCGGCACCCGAGGGCTTGGCCGGCGCGGTGATCATCGACATGGGATTCGTGGAGATCTAGATCGTGGCCGCCAAGCGCAAACTGGTTGTGATCGGAAACGGCATGGCCGGGGCTCGCAGCGTCGAGGAGATACTCGCTCGCGGCGGCGGCGAGATGTTCGAGATCGCGATGTTCGGCGACGAGCCCTTCGGCAACTACAACCGCATCATGCTCTCCGCGGTGTTGGAAGGCTCGACCGACGCGGCTGCGATCCTGCTCAATCCGCTGCAATGGTACGACGAACACGCGATCCGGCTGCGCCCCGGCGTGGGCGCCGAACGCATCTTCCGCTATGCGCGGTGCGTAATCGGCTCGGACGGCAGCCAAGAGCCCTACGATAAGCTGATCATCGCAACGGGTAGCCGTCCGTTTATCCCACCGCTGGATGGGTTAACCCTTACCGACGGCGGCCTCAAGCCCGGCATCTTCGGGTTTCGCACTCTCGATGACTGCAGACGCATAGCGGCGTACGCAGCCGGCAAGCGCCGCGCCGCGGTGGTCGGCGGAGGCCTGCTTGGTCTGGAATGCGCTCGCGCGCTGGTCAGGTTCGATGTCGAAGTCCACATCATTCATCACGCCACGCACCTGATGAATCAGCAGATTGACCCGCAGGCCGGCGCGATTCTCAAAGCCCTGATCGAGAAGATGGGCATCCACGTTCATCTAGGGGACGAAACGCGCGCGATAATCGGCCGGGAGCGCGTGACCGGTCTCGCCTTCGGAGATGGTCGGACCATGGACTGCGAGATGGTGGTGTTCGCCACCGGCACAAAGCCCAACAGTGAGATCGCCCGCTCATGCGGCCTTACGGTGGAGCGCGCCATCGTAGTGGATGACCAGTTGTGCTCGGTTGATGACCGGGACATCTACGGAGTTGGTGAATGTGTGCAGCATGGCGGGCGGACCTACGGCCTGGTCGCGCCCTTATGGGAACAAGCGAAGGTGCTCGCCGATCACATCACCGGGCGCGACCCTAAGGCCGCCTATCATGGCTCGCGAGTAGCCGCCAGGCTCAAGGTGGCAGGCGTGGAGCTGGCCTCGATGGGAACCATCGAGCCCGGCGAGGAGCGCGACGAGGTGGTGCAATTTATCGAGCCGCGCAAAGGCGCCTACAAGAAGGTCCTCATCCGCGACGGCCATGTGCTCGGCGCCATCCTGCTGGGCGACATCAGCAAGGCGGCCTACCTGCTTCACGCGTTCGACGGCAACACCCCACTGCCCGAGGAGCGCGTCAATCTGCTGTTCGATATCGGCGCGCCACCGCGGCAGGTGACGCTGGAGCAGATTCCGATGGACGCGCTGATCTGCAACTGTAACGGGGTCAGCATGGGAGCCCTGGTCAACTGCGTCAAAGCGGGGCGGGCCAGCGCGTTGGCGGTGATGGAGGTGACGCGCGCCGGCACCGCCTGCGGCTCGTGCGAGTCGATGGTGCGCGAGATCGTCGATTGGGCCGGTGGCAACGACGCCTCACAAGCTCCGTCAACCTTGTCGGGTTCTGATGGAGAGCGTGCGCTGCAGCTCAAGTACGGCACAGCTCTGCAGGCGCTTGCTTTCTATAAGCATCAGATGCTTGACCATCTCAATTCCGCAATGCGCGCGTTCATCGCGCGTCAGGAAATGATGTTCGTGGGAACGGCCGACCGCAAAGGGCACGCGCACACCTCGTTTCGGGCAGGGCTCCCCAACTTCGTCAAGGTGCTCGATGAGCGAACGATCGCCTACCCTGAGTTTCGCGGCAACGGGGTAATGTCGAGCTTGGGCAACGTCGCGGAAAATCCCCATATCGGGTTAATGTTCGTAGATTTCGGCGGCGACCGGATCGGTCTGCATGTGAACGGAACCGCTCGTATTGTCGAGAACGAGGAGTTCGCGCAATTTCTCAACGGCCATTTGGCCAGAGAGGCGACGCTCCGCGATCCTTTGCCCGCGGACCTTATAAACGGCAACCCTGGTAGCGCCGAACGCTGGGTGATTGTCTCGGTTAGCGACGCCTTCATTCACTGTTCCAAGCATGTTCCCCTGATGCGCAAGGTGGACCGCGAGGTCCGATGGGGAACCGACGACGTGAGCGCCAAAGGCGGCGATTACTTCGGCGCCGCGAGTGGCCAGAAGTAGCCTGATCGGCGCAAGCAGCTTGCCTAAAGCGATCCCGCCCCGCCTTTACTGCACATTCTTGATGACTGTCTGCGACTGCGCGACCAAACGGAAATTCCTATTCTTGATGAGGTCCAACGGGTCTGTTCTGAGAACGATCGCGAAGTCCTATTGATCAAGGACTACCGCACCTAATCCACGCGGTGTGAGCTCTGCGTTGTGCTCTTCCGCCGCCGCCAGAACCAGATGACGCCCGTTCCCAACACGATCAGCGAAGCGCCGAGGCTCAGGCCGAGTTGCCAGCGGTAACGACCGACAAAGTGACGAGCGCGCCGCACCGCCAGGGCTCGTGGCAGTCGAGCCGCACTCTCGAAATCCGGATCCGGGCAACCATGCCCGAAGTTCAAAGCCCAAGCGACATGCGGCCCTTCCCTCAGGTATCGATGATAAAGCTCACGGACGAGAGCGTGAGCCTCTTCCTTATCATAGGTTATATTCTCCGTACTCATCATCCAACCCGTAGCGTGGCAAAGCACCGCGGCGAAGGCCTGCGAGCGCGGGGGCAGCAGATCGGCGGCATCGACCGCCTCATCGACCGCGACGAATCGATAGTGCAGTCGCACATCGGGTTTGGCCGTCGTCGCCACGAAACGCGACAATTCCCCATCGGTGACGTAACAACGTCCGGGATTCGTCTGGCCGTATCCTCCCACCAGCCCGCCGCCATTCACGAAGTAATCCGGGTCAGTCTCATAACCCATCATCTCCATTCCCGATTGGCGCGCCAGAACTGCCGCTTGATACCATCCGCGCGCGCGGTTCACGCGGCTCCATGAACCATGCGCGGCGCCGAGCGCCCGCGCATAGCTGGTTACATCATCGCGGACCTTCGGGTTGCCGAAATTCCGGTCTTGCGGTGAGTGAAAGTAGGGAAGCGCCTCGTCGTACCGCCCTTCGCGCACCAGTCGGCGCGCGAGAAGATCGCGTAGCGCGGCCGCAGGATCGGCGTCGTACACCGAAGTGTCCAACCCCGTGTCGTCGCTCGCGGCCGGCGTGGGAGTATGGGCAGGCGCGGGTACACGCGCATCGACGAACTGCTTGAGTTCGTCGGCCGTCAAGACTCGTTCGGCGATGTACGCGACGTCTCCCCAATAGGTTGAAGCGACCGGGTAGAGATATTCCAGCGCCTCGACGTATTCACCGCGCGCGAGTGCCAGGGTGCCCGTCTCTCCGGTGAGCAGCTTTACATTGTGATCGTCCAGGTCCGAGCGCTGGCCGACCGCAGGAAACGCGCGGGAGGCTTCGGCGTAGTATGCCGCCGCATCGCCAAGGTCGTATCTTTGCAGTGCGAGCTTGGCCTCGACCCACGACGCCAGCGGGCTGTGCACATGATCGGCGAGCGTTCGCGCCAAACCGTAGTCGCCCTCTCCGTATGCGAGAGCCGCGACCTGATCGGGCCAGGCAATACGGTCGGCCAAACCAGGGTCCTTGGTTGGCCGGCGGCCATCAAAGGCTGACGGAGGGCTGACTCCCGCGACGACGAAGTACGGCTCTTTGACAGCGACGATCAGCTTCTGCACCGCAGGATCATCTATCGAGGCGTTCAGAACGTCGTATTCCGCGACTCCATTGGAGGGCTCCATCAGAAAGCTCGCGACCTCGCGCAAAGAATTGACGCCGCTGGCGGATCCACGCGCGGCTTGCTCCGCATAGAGCCTGACGGCCATCGCGATCTCGCGCCGGCAATCGTCCCGTCGCTCTTTCGGCAGAACGTTCTTCGGGAGCAAGTAGGCTTTGGCTTGGGCGAGATGTAGGCGGGCTTCCTCACCGTAGGTCGCGACGGCGAGTCCAAGAGGATCGGGCGCGCCCTTGATTGCCAGTTCCCGGGTCAGTTCGAACGCCTGCGATGCCGCGTTGGTATCGTTCGCAAGTGCGTGAATCCGCCCGAGCATAAAGGCGGCCCAAGTCGCTCGCAGGCGATCGCTCTCGGGCAGTTGCAGAACGGCTTCGAAACGCTGCTGCGCCGGGCCGATCTCATGGCGACGGAAATCAATCGCTCCGGCGGTATAAAGCCGCACCGAAGGCGGCAGTGCTCCGCCTTGCTGAAACGCCCCATCGCCCGTGGAAGCCGTCCTCGCCTGTCGAAGGATAGTCACCTGCTCGGGGGTAAGGCCGATCGCTTCCGCCTTCGCCAACGCGTCAGGGTCGTCGGATTCGACTGCGGCCAACTTATCCGGGGGCGGTGGTGCAATCCGCGCCGCCTCAAAAACAAAGCTGTTGGCTGGCGCTGCTTTGAAAGTGGCCGGGCGATCGTCGAGCAATTGCCAGGGAAAATCCGGCCCGCACGCGATCGCGACCGAAACCGACAGGCACACACAGGCCGCCGCGATCAGGCCGAATCTACGACTGTACACGGATTTCACTTTGAGTCGGGGCGCAGCGCATCCATCCGATGATTCGCTGATGATGACTGCGCAAAAGTCCGGTTTGCTGGCGCTGCAGTGTCAGGCGCACAGCGCCAGCTACCGGCCTGTAGCCGTTGGCGCCGTCCCCGATCACGCAAGCGCCTGGAAGCTCGACGCTAAGCGGTAATTCGGCGTCGAGGTCTCCCGTATTGGTGAGCACCAGGATGTTCATGCCGGGCGTGTCGCTATGACCGATCATCGCCTCGAGCCGAGTGTGCAAAGGCTTGCCCAGCATCACGGCGCGCCAGGTCGCGATACTCCACGCGCGACGGTCGTCGTCAGTGGGCAGCCGGAACCACACGATGCCGACCAGATTGGCGGGTGAATTATCCCGAAGATCGTCAACCAGTGCCGCCACCTCCCTTGGCGAGGCCATCAGTTCGACTGCAGTATCGCCGCCCGCGAGCACCGGCGTCTCGCCTTCGACCGCGAGGAGACTCCCGTCCTCGCGCCAACTGACGCGCGATCCATACGCGGGGAGCGCCACGCGGAAGGGCTTGGCCGTGTGCTGCGCCAACTCCTCGATCCACACTCGCGCCTGCCGCCGATCGAATAGTCCCAGGTGCGGGTTCAGCACCGCATGTACCTGTAAATTGATTTCGCCTGCTTGCGCGAAAACCTCATTCACCGCCGGCGATGAAAGCCAGGTCGGTAGCGCTGTGATCGAGAGCGGAAGCGCCGGATCCAGCCGTACGCGCAACATCGAGAGAAAGTGGGCATAGGTCGCAAGCCGCGCGGTTGCGCAATCATAATCAATCTCGACGCCCGCGGCCTGCACATCGGATCGACGCCATTGGCTGATCATACTGGCGATCTGATCGGCCATCGGGCTTTCGTTGAGGTGAGCAAGTTGCCCGTCGATACGCACGACCAAAATCACGGGCCGATTGCTGCGCTTCAGCGCCGTCCAATCCACCGATGCGAACGACCACTTCCCGCGTGCATCGGCCTCGGCGACCAGCACGTGCCATGCGCGAATAAGGTCGGACGATTCCGCCAATGCGCCGGCGACCGCGGGCGTCCATCGGCGCTGCCAGACATAAGCGTCGTTGGGCAGGTTTCGGTGGTTTGGAATTCTTCCGGGCGCGATGCTGAGCGGCATCAGCAGGATGAGCAGCCACTTCGCGCGGGCAAATCTCATTCGAAGTCTCCCGGTACTCGTTCAGGATAATAATTGACAATTTTAGTTCTGCAAAATTGTCGAAGTGATCCTTATCTGAACGCGCATTTCGGGAACCGGGCGGGTGCGCTTCCAGCGGATATTCAATCTTCCCTCCCCGTTGGATGCTTTCAGTAATCTGGTTTTCCGATCACACGTATGGCGACGAACTCACGGGATCGAGCGAGAACCGTCCGCACCGGCACGCGCCGCCAGCCCTGCTAGTTCTTTCGCACGTTGCGGAACGGGCCGGTGTCGAACCGTGGTTCTTTCGGCAGGTCAAGCACCCGCTCCGCGATGATGTTGCGCTGAATCTCGTCGGTGCCGCCGGCGATGGAAACGGCAGGCACTGAGACCAGTATTTCGGCGATGATTCCATCACGTGGACTTGCGCTGCCAGTCAGCATCGCTTCCGTACCGGTAATCAAAGTGTGGACGCGGGCGGCGGCCCGCGCGACATTACTGGCAGCCAGCTTTCCGAGTGAGCCTTCCGGCCCTTGCGGACGACCCTGCTGCTGAGCGGCGCGCGCGCGCCTCGCGGTCCACTCGGCCGACTTGGCCATGATCATCAGCTTCGCGATCTCCTGGCGTGCGTTCGGGTCCGTGTTCGCCCCGGTCTCCTTCGCGCGATCGATGACGAGATCCACGCGGCCGGCGCGCTGCGGGTACCACCTGTAAGGCTGATTCGCCTTCTCGGTTTCGGCGCGTTCTTGGGCGTGGATTCGGCCTATACGCGCCCCGCGCTTCGACGGCGGAGTCAGCCCATCGGCACCGCGGCGTTCGTGGGCGAGGGTCGTCATCGCCACCTTCCATCCGTCGCCGACGCGTCCGACCAGGTTCTCGGCCGGAACCTTGGCATCGGTGAAGAACACCTGATTAAACGAAGCGTGGCCGTTCATCTGTTTGAGCGGCTGCACGTCAACACCAGGCTGCTTGACGTCGATCACGAAGTACGAGAGTCCCTCATGTTTCGGCGCGTCCCAGTCGGTGCGAGCGAGCAACAGGCCGTGGTCGGCATGATGGGCACTCGTGGTCCATACCTTCTGTCCGTTGATAACCCAATAGTCGCCGTTCAAATCGGCGCGGGTGGTGGCGCCGGCGAGATCGGATCCACTGCCGGGCTCACTGAAAAACTGGCACCAGGTATCTTCCCCCGTGAGAATGCGGCGAAGGAACTTCTTCTTTTGCAGATCCGATCCATGCTCGAGCAGCGTGGCTGCCGCCAATAATCGCACTCCGGATTTGGCGACGCCGACAGCGCCGACGTTGCTCAATTCCTCTTCCACTGCACGCGCCAGCGCGTGCGGCAGACCGCGGCCGTACCATTCCTTCGGCCATTGCGGCATGCCCCAGCCGGAATCGGCGAGCCTGCTCCGCCATTCGACCAGCGACATATCGGGATCCCAATTAGCCGCCAGCCATTCACGCACTTCAGCACGCACTTCGGTCTCACTGACTTTACTCATCGCTCAAACTCCCCAACGCTGCATCAAGAGTTCCCGGTGGTAGCTCGGCTGACCGAGGAGCACCTCGGAGCTTTTGGCGCGCTTGAACCAGAGATGCGTATCGTTGTCCCAGGTGAAACCGATGCCGCCATGGATCTGAATACATTGGATAGCAGTATTCAGGTAAGTTTCTGACGCGCCGGCTTTGGCCAGACTAGCGAGCGCGGGCCACTCGGGATCGTCTATCGCTGCAGCCTGAGCCGCATAGTAGGCGGCCGACTTGGCCAGCTCGACGTCCAGCAGCAGATCGGCGAGGCGGTGCTTGATGGCCTGGAACGAGCCTATCGTTCGTCCGAACTGGACTCGCAATTTCGCGTAATTTACCGCCGAGTCGAGCAGCGCCTGCGCGCCGCCCACCATTTCATTGGCGAGCGCGATGGCCGCCTGATCGAGCGTACGCAGGATTGGCTTTGCGCCGTCATCTAGTTTGCCGAGCAGGTTCGCCTGCGCACCTCGAAAATCGATGCGCGCGATCTTGCGAGTTGGATCCATGGATTCCAGAAACCGCCGTTCGACCCCGCCGGCCTTCGCATCGAGAACGAATAGCGCCAACCCCTCACGGCCGACAGTCTTGGGGGTGCGTGCAGCGACGATCAGCAGGTCCGCCACGTGGCCGTCCACGACGTAGCTTTTGACTCCGTCGAGACGGTAACCATCCGCCTCGGGAGTCGCGACGACCTGGATACCCGCCGGATCCCAATTACCATCGGGCTCGGTCACGGCTAGCGTTGCCAGCCGTGCGCCTTTTGCAAGGTCCGGCAACAAGGCCGATTTCTGCGCCTCGGTACCGGCATTCAGTATCGCGTTGGCTGCGAGCACCGCAGTGGAGAAATAGGGGGCGCAAAGCAGTGCGCGACCAAGCTCTTCGCTAACGATGCAAAGCTCCACCATGCCAAACCCGGCGCCACCATATTGCTCCGGTATGTGGATACCGGGCAGCGCCAGGTCCTCGCTCATCTGGCGCCACACTGCCGGATCGTAACCCTCGGCAGTGCCCATCAGGCGCCGCACCTCAGTCGTCGGAGATTTATCCGTCAGAAATCGCCGAATCGCCGAGCGGAACTGCTCCTGCTCGTCTGTGAATGCGAACTGGATGCGGCGCTTGGGCTCAGGTCTGGATTCTTCTGCTGTGCTCATTGATCTTGAAAGATGCCCGGCGGCTGACTTTGGATATGGTTCTATTGCCACGAATATGCCGGCGGCGGCAATCGGTTTGCCAGTTAAGCCGCTTGCCCCTCGAGACTTGTTCCTATGCAAAGACGCTCGCAGCCTGAGTCATCCAAGCAAACGAACCGAATCTGACTTTGCAAGCTGGATCGTCTCTGCCTTTTCGTGCGCGTGCAATTGGTTGCGCAATCGGGTTAGTTTGGGCGCGACACATTCACCGGCCTCATCTATACAGGCCGTTTCCGTGGAGACGCTGATGATCCCGTTTGCCGGCAGTCCCCTCAATCGCGCCAGCGAAAAGCGCACCAACCGCGGTTGGATCGAGTCCAAGCGGCGCGATCCCTCTTCGCTGATTCTCCCGCTATGGCGTCTCGAGCCTTTTCTGCTTGAACCGAAAAAATCGGACGTTCCGATCGAGCTCGGCCTGCTGCGGCCCGGTATCGCGGATGCGCTCGCAGGCGCCGATGCACCGTGCATCTTTCTCGGCCTCGACGGCGACACCGCGGTCTTTGCGCTTGACGTATCGGCCGCCGCCGCGCCCGGCAACGTGGGACCGCTCGCCGGACTCGGCTATTTCCGCGAGGCGCGCACCGCGGCGCAAACTGTCTCGATCGAGCACGCCGCGATCATCGCGCAGGCCAAGGCGCTCATCGATTGGCATCAACGGCACGGCTTCTGCCCGCGTTGCGGCTCGCCAACCACGATGATGGACGCGGGTTACCGCCGCATCTGCGGCAAATGTAACGCCGAGCATTTCCCGCGCGTCGATCCCGTCGTCATCATGCTCGCGACCCACGGCGATGCGTGCCTGGTGGGACGCGGCAAGCAGTTTCCGTCCGGCATGTTCTCGGCACTGGCCGGGTTTGTCGAGCCCGGCGAAACGATCGAGGAGGCGGTGCGGCGCGAACTGATGGAGGAGGCCGCGGTGAAGGTCGCCGAAGTGACCTATTACGCGACGCAACCGTGGCCCTTTCCGTCCTCGCTGATGATCGGATGTTTCGCCAGCGCCGAAAGCCGCGACGCGAAGCCCGATGAGATCGAGATCGCCGAAGTGCGCTGGCTCGAGCGGCGCGTCGCGCGTGATCTCATAGAAGGCAAGCGGGTCGCGGATCTGCGCGTGCCCCCGCCGATCGCTATCGCCCATCATCTGATCAAGACGTGGGCCTTCGCCGATAAGTGACCGCCGTATCGTTGGCGGCTGCATAGACCAACTCAAGACATGGACACTGGCCGTGCCGCGGTATTTACCGGCGGCGTGATCGCGATTGTGCCCCGCTTCAGATCAGGCTCAGCCGTAAAGCTTTCGATACCGCCTTAATCGATTCCAGAAACACCACCGTCAGTGCGCCGACGGCCGCTACCAGCATCACATCGGACCCGTGCAATGGGCCAAAACGAAACAAGTGCCGGACGGGACCAATCGCCAAAGTCGCCGCGAGCAGTGTCATCGTAATTCCGCAGATCAGCCAGAGGGCGGCATTCGGGCGGTTCAACGCAACGATCACCGACGAAGTGAAAGACCGGTTCACCAGAATCAGCGCGAAGTTCCCCACCACCAGAGACGCGAAGGTCAGTGCGCGCACTTCGGGCTCGGGCAGACCCCGCCGCACCATCACGACGAAGATGCTGGCCGTGACGGCAAACACCCACAGGCCCTGAATAAGACTCCACGCGATCAGGGCCGGTGAAAACAACGGCCGCCGGGAGTTGCGCGGCGGTCGGCGCATCAGGTCGCCCTCTTCAACTTCCGCCTCGAATGCCACCGAGGAGACCGGGTCAATTATCAGCTCGAGGAAAGCGATATGCACCGGTGATAATATGAGCGGAAAGCCAAAGCACAGCGGCAAGAGCGCCAAGCCCGCGATCGGTACGTGCACAGCGAGCAAATATCCCATCGCCTTGCGCAGATTGTCGTAGATCCGGCGGCCCAGCCGGACCGCGCTTACCATCGAGCCGAAGTCGTCGTCCAGCAAAACGATCGCAGCGGCTTCACGCGCGACGTCGGTGCCGCGACCCCCCATCGCAATTCCGATATGCGCCGCTTTCAACGATGGCGCATCGTTAACGCCGTCTCCCGTCATCGCGACGATTTCACCGCCGGCCTTGAGCGCGTTCACAATTCGCAGCTTTTGCTCCGGCATGATCCGCGCAAAGATCCCGATCGTACGGACGCGCTCCAGCAGTTCTGCGTCGCTCATTGGCGCGAGTTGCTCGCCCGTGAGTATGCCACCCGCCACGTCCAGACCGGCCTGCTGCGCGATTGCGCGCGCCGTCGCCGGATAGTCGCCGGTTATCATTGCGACCCGGATCCCCGCGCTCCGGCATTCGCGAACCGCATCGCGAACCGTCGGCCGCAATGGATCGGCCAGACCGGCCAGACCCAGAAATTCAAAAGCGAAACCGCCTTGCGACTCGGGCCACGGCGGCCCCTCGCATCGCGCGCTGGCAACCCCAAGCACGCGCATGCCCTGCGCAGCCATCTGATCGACCGCTTCGTTTAACTCGGTCCGCTTCATCGGGTCCAGATGACACATCGCGGCGATCGCTTCGGGAGCGCCCTTCGCCGCCACTATGTAGCCGGACTCGCGGTGCGGCTTCCAGACGTGAGACATGGCGAGAAGTTGCGGGCTCAAACCATATTCATGCGACAAAACCCAATCCGGATGCGGATGCCCGGTGACGGCGAGCGATTGCCGGCCAAGCGCGTGGAACGCCTTCTCCATGGGATCGAACGGCTCAACTTCGCTGGCCAAGATGCCGGCCTCGATCAGCCGTCGAAATTTCCCGTCCAGTCGTTCGGGCGCCGCGTGACCGACCCGCAGAATTTCATCGTCGCTGCGCAGTTCGGCAACCGACATCTGATTGAGCGTCAGCGTTCCAGTCTTGTCGGTGCACAAAACGGTTGCGGCGCCCAAGGTCTCGATCGCCGCGGATCGGCGCGTCAGCACGCGGGCCCGCGAAATTCTCCAGGCTCCCATCACCAGAAAAATTGTCAGGACGAGCGGGAACTCCTCCGGCAGGATCGACATCGCCAGCGTGATACCGGCCAGTACGCCATTGAGCCACAGGCCGCGCGTCAATCCGTAAAGCACCACGGTCAGGATGCTCAGTGCGATACCAATCGCGGCAAGTACTCGCACCAGGCGCCGGGTCTCGACCCGCAGGGGAGTCGGCTCCTCCGTTATCTCGCTGAGGGCCTTGCCGATCTTGCCGATCTCGCTCGCCGGGCCAGTCGCGTAGACCTCGCCAATTCCCTGTCCGCTCACAATCATGGTTCCGGAAAAGACCAGCGGCAGGTCGTCTCCACCGGGGCGGGCCGACAAGGGGAAATCACGTCCCGCCCTCTTGCGCACTGGTACCGACTCACCGGTAAGCAGCGACTCGTCGGCTTGAAGATCGTTGCTGGAGACCAGCCGGGCGTCGGCGGGAACGCGATCGCCCTCGGCCAGCACGATCAGATCGCCGCGCGCCACTTCGCGGCCCGCTATGCGCCTCTGGAGCTGGTCGCGTATCACCAGAGCACGCGGGCTGGTGAGGTCCCGCAACGATTCGAGTACGTGCTCAGTGCGGGTTTCCTGAACGACGGCGATAACCACCGTGATGATCGCCGACCCGCCGAGCATCAGCGCTTCGCCAAGGTCGCCCACCACCAGATAGATTGCGGCGGCGGCCAGCAACAGTTCGAACATCGGCTCGCTCGCGATTTCACCGACGATGCGGATCAGGGTCCGCTTGGGCGATCGCGGTAACTCGTTATACCCCTCCGATCGCAGTCGGCGGGCCGCCTCGATCTCCGATAAACCGCCGCGAAATTGTGGGTCGTCCTCAGGCATGGCTGCGGTCCTTGGTCGCGCTCCTTCTTTTCACAACACCGGGGCGCTCGACCAGTGCGGCCCATGTGCATGCGGCGGATTCGAAGAACCGTCCGTCACCTCGGCCAACGCCGGTAGTAGTGCGCTTCGCACCTGTCCCACTTGATCCTGGTCCGCGCGACTGCCGCGCTGCCAGTTGCGTCATCGCCCGCAAGGCATTACACCTCGATCACCCGATCATCTATCGGTCTTGCGCACGGCGCGCGCCGTTCCCCTTACGCGCGCTCGG
>Ga0105240_10010219_pt1 | contig 13210 bp, 20 predicted proteins | sample KBSC54metaG_FD_80426 | JGI IMG/M metagenome (GOLD analysis project Ga0105240, IMG submission 80426) | Corn rhizosphere microbial communities from Kellogg Biological Station, Michigan, USA - KBS C5-4 metaG | ecosystem: Host-associated > Plants > Roots > Rhizosphere > Soil | place: Michigan, USA... | reverse complement strand
TACGTCGAGACATATGGGCTCCCTTCGGTCTTCATCGAGCTTCCCGAGAACGCGCCTGTCGGCGCAGACGGCAAGATCGAGCCCGCTTACCTGGCCATGGCCGAGCAGGTGGCGAGCGATTCTCGTGGCGTTCTCCCGCATGGCGCGAAGATCCATCTCGTTACAGGAGGCGCAAACGGTCAAAATAACCCCTTCATTGAGCACATTCGTTATATCGACGAGCAAGCCGTCCTCGCGGGCACCGGCGGTCTTTTGACCATGCTCGCCAAGTCGGGAACCGGCACGCTCGCAGGAGCCGCTCACAAGGATACCTTTGATGAGTTGGCAGAGGCCGAGGGCGTCGAAATATCAGCCATCCTGCAGAAGCAACTCGACAAACCGAAGCTTGAGGAGAAATTCCCGATGCAACCGGTTCTCGCCTACTTTGAGTTGGCGACTCAGGAAGGAACCGACACGTCGAAAGTCGTCGCCGATGCCGCGAATATGGTTCCGGCCGGCTACCGCATGGACCAAGATCAATTTGAGGAGAAGACCGGTTACACTGTCACGCCTATTCCCCAGGCGAGCGGAACCGAGGACAATGTTCCGAAGTCAGTCAAGGTGGCGCCGGAAGTCACGAATCGGTTTAACGCGAAGGCCGGTCCATGGAAGAAAATCAGCAACCGACGCAGGACGGAAGCCGGAGAGATTGCGAGTGCGGCGATGAAAAAGCTCGCCCCGGCTCAGGCCAAGCAATTCGAGGCGCTTCTTGAGCGGTTCCGTGTCGAGGTTCTATCCGGTCCGGACGGAGGTCTGCGGAATCGTTGGATCAAGTTCGAGCCGACGCTACCAGGCGAACTGCATAAAATGAATCTGAAGCCGACGACGGTCTCTGTGTTTAAGGAAGCTTTCGAGTCAGGATTCGTCGCTGGGCTTTTTCAGGTCCGAGTTTGATGACGTCTCGCTCACGATCCACCCGCTTTCTGGAGGGCGGCTTCAGACAGGTCTGCCATCCGTCGTAAGTCTTGCTGTACCTCATTACTGGCTCCGGTTTTGTTAAGGTCTTGAAAGTCCAGATAGGCAGCGAGCAAGCGGAGTTTACCTGCGGGAATAGCTTCCAAAGCCTCCCTCGCCAACTTCAATGCCTTATCGCGTGAGTTGAGAGCCTCTTGGATGAGGTGGGCGACACGTTGTAGCTCCAATTCTCTAACTTCGTTTTCAACAGCGCGGGAGTGTAAACAGCCTTCACATTGGCATTGAGTTTTGAGAATGATCGGTTCAATTACAATCTTAGCCGCTAGTTCCATTGCCGATTTTGAGGGTGGGGGTGTCATGGTTGTTTCTTCTTTTTACTAAGAGCTTTTATTTTAACTGTCATTTCCATGCCGTGAGGCTCTAAGTTGGCGTGCTGGTCGAAAAGTTCGTTTAATAAGTCAGTGGGAATGGAATACACTCGCCCATCGCATCGGACTAACATGCATGTTATCTCCTTCACTTCCCAGGAGAGGCATGTTTCTTTTTGAGATATTCCTCCCGCTCTTTTTCGTAGGCGGGTTGCGTTCTGGCAAGGTTGTCTGCGCGTCTTTGCTGGTTGGCCTTCAGGCATCCTTCCTCAAACGATTCTGTGGGCTGGACTATCCCAAGCCCTGCTCTATAGGTTTTCAATGCTGAGTCTGCCAAGTCGTAAATTTTCTTGGCAAAAGGACTTTCTTCCTCCCAACATTCACCGGCGATTTGTTTTAAGGCATCGCGCAGATTCAAGTCCGTCTCGGCAGGACCAGAAGGCCCAGAAGGCCCTGCATAAAATCGCGGCTGCTTCATCCACTCGGGAGTTTCGTTTTTGGCATTCATGATTATTTTTTTATTGTGTGTTCGTTCGGGGACATCGCATGTTAATTCGTAAGTTTTTGTTGCCTCACAGGCTATCTGATTTAATTCCTTCCAAGTCAGTCCAGCGGGATCGTTGGCATCTCTGATATTAACCATTGTAGCGTAAAGGATCGCGCCTGCATCAGCCTTAAGTTGTAAAAGGCCATCAACTGAATTATTGGATGTCTCAGCCTGCACAAAGGAGGCAACAGCAGATAATGCGTCCAACTTTGCCGCTCCTGCATCCGGCCCAGTAGGGTCTCCGTTGTCTCGATTCATAAATTTCCAGTAGGCACTATCAAATATGTCTTCCAATTTTCCTGAGTTAAATATCCTAATATGTTCTCCTTTCTGTAAACCGGGTTGATCGGCAAGAGTAGCCATAAGTTTCTTTGTCATTTTAATGGCCGTAAAGAGGGATTCCTCTACATCTCTTTCGTGACCTTCATCCAAGGCGTGTTGGGTTGCCTCAAGATACCTCAGAAGCTCAGGAAGACTTACCTCTGGCCAGTAGCCGGCATCGGAAGGTTCCAAAGGTTGAGCAACAAGCGAGACATCGTCTTCGCTTATTTTATAAGCTACGGCTTGTCCATTTTCTTTTCTAGAATCATACCCACCATCGACCATCAAGCCCCAATAAGCCAAGTCCCTTAACTGTCCTCTTAGAAATGGCCCTAAAACATATGGATGGTCTGCGACAAAAGAGCAGTGTTGATCTAGCCACTGCATTTCTTGCTCAATGGAGAAAATAGTTTGTCCAACCTCATCCGGAATTTGGCCGGTGCCGAGACAATCGGGACAGTTCTTGTCGATGAGAAAACCATCATTTAGGCTTGATAACTTGTGCCGCATTTTTGATGTCGCCAAACAAGTGGGACAAACATCTTGGGGCATTTCTGGCTGAGGATTCGTGCACTTCATAAATTTAGTCCTTGGGTGTGGGTGGAACAGAGTCGACGCCTTGTTGAAATGCTTGGTCGCCCACAAAGTTTAGAGCCTTCTCGACTTTTTTGTCGTAGGCGCTAATAGCGGCCTCGGTTGCGGCCAGGATGCCATCATGCAATTCTTGGGCCTCGGCCTTGTAGCCTTCTTCTGAGATTCTGTACATGGGAGACAATTCCCACCCACTTGGACATGTAACAAATAGCTCAAACCCGTCATCTTCTGGATAGGCTGTGAATGAGAATCCATGACAGCCTTGTGCCACAAAATAAGGCCGATGGTCTGGCCCCTTCTCCACCCAAACCAGCTTCGATTCGGCGGGGATCATTAGTATGTCTCCTTACTTGGTGGCCACGCCTTCGGGTCTTGAATGGCGAGGATTGAAGTTTCGGTCTGAACGCACTCCTCTGCGTTGGCGCATTGGATGATATTCTCTTCCCCGTACACATCTTTGAATTTCTTCGACCAGCGCCAGCAACAGTCAGCATAGCCGCAATCGCGCACCCAACCGGCATCGCGGGCTAGTTCCTCGTAGTCTAACGCAATTTCGTTCTCGCGCTCGGTCATGGCAAGCATCCGTTTTACAAAGTCTTTATTTTTCATTTCTTCGCCTTTCTGATGGGAGTTATGAGGACTTTTTCAATCTTGCGAAACGGCCCCAGCGGAGTTTTTCCAAAGGCCGCCAGACAATCCCGTTTTTGACGGCGTAAGGTGAAGTCCAGATACCAAGGCTTTCCACGCTTGGGATAAACGCAGACAACGAAGTGGGGCTTACCCTCCACCTTCCTCGCCGCCTTCTTGCGGGGATTGGAGATGGGGCGGTAGGCCTGATCCTCTGGATTTGGGGAATCCTGATGCGTCCAAAATTCCCAATCTACGAGTATTCCGGTTTTATAAACATCACCCTTCTTGCGGACTTCCCTGTATTTCAAAGCCCGGTGAGGCTTCCCGTTGATTAGGATTGTTTTCATGGCTTCTCCTTGAGTATCGCGCTCAGCGTCGGCAAGCACCATTCGCGATACATGGCCTCCACGACCTCGTTACGAGCCTGTTTCGGGCATTGATCCAAGATCGCAGCGAACTCGCGAATCAAGCCTTCGACGTTGGCACCGGAGGTCTTGATGATCCATTCGGTCGTCGAGATGAAATGTCGAATCCGGTCCTCTCGCGTGAAGTTCGCCATACAATCGCGATTCGCGTGCTGCCTGATAAATACGTGCGGAGTCGGGTTGTAGAGGACCGGCCCGATCCGCGACAGCGCGGCCTGGATGAGCCGGTCGTTGTCGAAAGAGGCATTGTCCATGTCGTAAATCGTCGAGGCTTTTTTCATCGCCTCAGTACGAACCACCATCGTCGAGTAATGGCAGATGCCTCCCATGGTCTGAGCAATGAGCATGTTCCGCTCGCCGAGAATCCACGCCTGATCAACGCGAGGATAGCCAGAAGCAAACCACGCGAAGAGATTCGACGTTACATGCAGGAGCGATTTGATGTCGAAAACGTCGAACTGACATCCTCCATAGAACGACGCCTGTCGTTGCGCGTTCATCGCCTGGATCGCGAGCCCGAGATGGTGGGGTCCCCACCAATCGTCGTCGTGGAGAATGGCCGTGAGTTCAGTCGAGCAAGATTCGCGATGCTCATCCCAAAGAAGACGAGCGTGATTGATCGCCGAGGTAGCGGGATCTCGGAACTGATAGACGACGGGAAGCTTGAACTCGTTCGCGTAGGCGTTGGCGACTTTCTCAGATTCGCGGTTGCCGCCGTTCTCCGAGATGATGATCTTCTCGACGTAGGAGAGCGCGGTTTGTCGAGTGATGGAGAAGAGAGCGTCGCGGAGCATGTCCGGACGGTCACAGGTTGGGATGATGATGGTGATGTTCATGGTTTTATTCCTCAATCTTTATCCACAAAAGCGACGCATAAGGAACAAATCCGACCTTCTTGCCTTCGGCAATAAACTCGATTCCGTATGGCGTCTCGTCGAAACCTTCGGCCTTTATTATCACGACCGAGTCCTTTGTATTCACCATGAATTCTTTCATTTTTCGTTCTTGAAGTAAGGCCGAAGCTTGAGCTTGAGCCGTTTGATTTTACCGCGGAGACCCTGGCGCGTGACGCCGAGAATCTTCGCGGCTTGCGCGTAGTTACCCTTGGCCGAATTCATCGCTTCAACGATGGTCTCGGCTTCCCGTAATTGTAGAAGTCCCATAAAAATTAGATGAGCTGCTCCAAGTCGGCGCCGCATGGAAGCTTACTCAGCGCAGCGAACAAAACTCGAGCGGTCGCGTCTGCTGCTTCATGCGAGATCCTGACGATGCTCTCTCGCCCTTGATTCTCCCACACCAGGATAAAGTCTTTTTCTCCTGGGTGTATGGAGACGCGACGATTATCGTCGATCGCGAGCGTCGTTCCCTTTGCGATTTGCTTGAACGCCGGCGCCTTGAGTTCCTGAGAGGCGTCAGGAGCTTCTGGAGTGATTTCCTCATCGAGAACTAATCTCGATCCTTCGCTGCCTAGGTCTCGCATCGTGGCTCCCACCTCTCTGCCGTTCGGAAGTTTTACTGTCGCGAAGATGGTTCGCTTGTCGTCGCTTGACCATTGGCGAACGAGTTCAACCTCGATTTGATTGTTGTGCGGCGTGAATGCGAGCATAGGAGGTGTTTCGATTGTTCGGGACGGCACGACGATTCCAAAGCTGCTGCGTCGCAGCGTTGCGCGGCAGGAGAACCTCACAGTCGTCGTGAATGCTGAGGCGCACGACGGAAGCGGATCGGTTTCCTTTGGAATTTACGAGGGTGGAGATCATCTATTTCTTTCCCATGTGTAAACTCTTTTTGCCGGAAGGCAAGCTTTTTCACATTCGCAAGGAAAAAGCGATTTCTCCTTTGCCGTAAGAGCATCGCTTTCGTAATTCCAAGATCAACCGATGCCCACTCCGACGCTCAAGCCGATTACGAATCGATCTGGAACTGACAAGTTCACGTTGCCGAAAGATGGCTGGATTCATATTGCGCCGAAAGGCGAGTATCCGCACCCCTCAGGCATCATCCAGGTTCTTGACGAGGAATCGATTGAAGCCATGGTGAACCGGTTCGTCGAAGAATCCAAGGGCGAGAATTTTCCCGGTCTCCTCCTCGACTTCGATCATTTCTCCAACGACACGAAGGCACCGAGCGCCGCCGCCGGATGGATCGAAAATCTCGAAAACCGTGAAGACGGCCTTTGGGCAAAAATTCGCTGGTCCAAGACTGGACTCGCTTCCGTCGAAGGTGGCGACTATCGTCTGTGTTCACCCGTCTGGAACCGCTCCGACTGCGAAGACCTCGGCGACAATCGATTCCGTCCCGAGCGCCTTGACCGTTGCGCGTTGACGAATGATCCCGTTCTCAAGGGCATGAAGCCGGTCTCGAATCGTTCCGGCTCTGCCGATGATGCGAATATGGTCACTCGTGAAGAGATGGCCGAGGCGATTGCCGAAGCCGTCAAGAATGCCGGGAACTCTGCCGGCGCTCACAAGGGCTGGGAGACTCGCCGCGGCGCTCTTGCCGCGTACCACACAAAGCAAGCAGCCCTCCACCGCTCTCTCGCTTCGATCAATAAGGGTTACGCCAAGACCGGAGACAATCCGGCAGGCGGTCGCATTGACGGCAAGCAGACAGGACTGCCCCGTGATGCCGCTAAGGACGCGGAATTTCAGCAAGCGCACGAGAAACTGGCACTAGGTCACGAAAAGATTGCAGCCTCCTATGCCAGCAAGGCGAAGGTATCCAGTGCGAAGGCGCATATCAACAAGCAACTCGACGCCATGAAACGCAAGAAATCCGGAGCGCCAAAAACGCCTCCCCCTCTTCCCAAGAAATCCGCACACATCAAGGGAGCCTCGCGGCCACCTAAACAACGTCCCGAGTCTATGCTCACCGGACTGGCAGCAAAAAAGAAAGACCTGAGGTAAAATTTATGCCCATCACTCACAAAGGAATGGCGATGCTCTTGAAGCATCACGCACTCGATCCCGAATCCAGCACCGACAACGACGTGAAAACGTGCGTTGATGCCGCGATCAAAAACTCGGACGCCGCTGGCTCGGAAGAGTCGGAAATAGGCGAGGGCGAGGGCGATGGGGAAACTGAAGGCGAGCAGATCGAAAACCGCGCCTCCGAGGAAGTCATCGCCGAAAACGAGACTCTCAAGGCCGAAGTCGCGAAGCTCAAGAAGGGCGCGCAGCCTCCCGTTCATGTCGCCAATCGCGCCAAGGCTCCGAACATCGACATCGACGCCGACGTCATGGCCGGTCACGAGGAAACCAAGGAAGCGAAGCTCATCGAGAATCGCGCCACGGAACTCAAGGCCAAAGGCACTCCCGGCGCGACCGCATGGATCATCGCGAACCGCGAAGTGAAAGCCGAAATCGCCGCCGGGATGCACAAGTAAACCACTCTCCAAAAACAACGCCAGCAACCATTAAAAAATCATGAATGTAGCTCTTAATCCGCTCCAGGGTAACACGAAAGCCGGAGCGATTCCGGTCATCGGCAACGTCGATTTCACCGGCAAGGAAAACTTGCTGACGAATATCGCGAACAACTCGGGAACGCCGAATCTCTATTTCCCTGCCGCCGCGACCTCCACCGCCTTCTACATCGTCGACTCGGGCGACATCGCTGGCAACGTGACATGGGTCGAGGTTCCGAACACGGGCGACCAGTGCCGCTTGCGTGCTTACGGTACCGGTTCCGCTGGCGACGTCCTCATCCTCGCCAGCCCCACGGCGAACGCCGGGGCGCAGAAGGGCATGGTCCGCAGCACGACCGGCTCGCACGCTCCCAGTTCTTCGAGCGGCACCTATTTCGTCTTCGGCTACGCCGAGGAAAACTTCGTCGATGGACAGACCGTTCTCGCCCGGTTCATTCCCGGCACGGTCACCATCTAAACCCTGTCAGCCAACCCAATTCAGCAACCATAAAAAACTATGCCCTCCGAATCCCGCATCGCGCAGATTGCATCTTCGCCTCTGCTTCGTAACTACGCCTTCGACCGTTCGCAGGGCGCCATCCGTCCTGAGCAAAAGTTCCTCGCGCCCTTGTGCGAAGTGCCGACGCTCAATTTCCGCTATAAGTCGTTCAACGCCGAGAACCGGTTCAAACCGGCTAATACGAAGCGCGACATCGGCGGTCGGGCGACGCAGGTCGGTTTCAGCGCGACGGATTCGAGCCTGACGCTTGAGCCCAACGCGCTCGATTTCCGCATCCCCAACGTCGAAGGCCTGAGCGACGAGGATCTTCAGTTCTCGATGATGCACGGGACCAATATCCTGGCTGATGCCGCTGGCCTGGGACTGAGCATTGAATCGCTCACGACCGCCGTCGCCGCAACGACTGGCGGCAAGTGGACCCTCAACTATGCGACGAGCACGGTTGATCCCATCGGCGACCCGACCTACGGCCTCGACCTCGCGATCTTCAACATTATGAAGGCTGTCGCCGGTTCCTGCCCGATCAAGGTTCTCTTCGGCGCGACCGCGTTCCGGTTGTTCCGCAACAACCCCTTCATCCGTTCGCGCTTCATTGTTGGCGCTCCCGGCGCGAAAGGTCCGCAGTCCTCGAGCATCGGCTTGCAGTCGCCGAACATCCAGGACGTTGGCGCGTTGCTCTTCGGCAATCCTGACGTGATGCTGAGTACCACGATTTACGATACCGCCGCGCAAGGCGTCACCGAGAGCCTCGCCTATCTCTTCGACTCGAGCGTCCTGGTCTTCGCCGCGAACGATGCGCCGAACACCTTCGATCCCTCGTTTATGAAGACCTTCGCCACCATGGGCGGGTTCTTCAAGCCTGGAGCGTATCGCTCGGTCGATGAGCGCGACCAGTTCCTCAAGATGGACTGGACGACTCTCCCGGTTGTGACGAATACGACTGCGGGTCAGTTGATCGTGATGTCCTAATCGGTTCCGCAAAGAATCTCGGTTTGATGCGGCTCCCGTAAAACGGAGCCGCTTTACTTTATGGCTTGGAGAGCTCTCGCACTTTCAGATATTCAGACCGGCCTGAGTAAGCAGGAGCTTATTGGCGTCCAGACTTATGCCCTCGACAACGGGCAACCCGATCCCGTCCCAGGAGTCATCGCCGAAACGATGGACGAGGTGCGCGGCTACATGGCGGCGTCAACTCCTACCGTCCTGGGCGCAGATGGAACCATCCCGAGCGGCCTTATTGCCGTCGCGATCGACATTGCCGTCTGGCGACTCGTCACGCGCTTTCCGACGAAACAGCTCTCGACGCCACCCCGCGAAAAGCGTTTCGGCGATGCCATGTCGAAATTGAAGGATGTTGCCCGCGGCTTGTTCAAGTTTGAGATCCCGACTGAGTTCACGAACGAGGTCACGGCGGGCGTCCAGCTTCCTGAGATTTCGCAGCGCGGCGTGCGTTCTCGCGTGAGGTGCGAGGAAGACGGGATATGATCGAACTCGGCCTCAATCAAGACGAGCCGGTTCAATTCGTCTCGGCGATTGAGAAGCTTGGCAGCAAGGAAGTCCTGCCGCTCACGCTTTCATCGGATGAGATCGTGCGTAAGTACGCGCCAGACATCTTGGATAAGGCTTTTTTTTCGGCACGGACCGCCAACGCCGAACTCCTCCAGGGCTTCAAGGACGCCGTCAACAAAGTCGTCAACGGCACGAGCGATGAGGCAACGCAACGCTTGGCGATGAAGAATATCCTCAAAAAATACTCGTACCAAGCTCCTGCGGGAAAGGCGGGCACGATTGAAGACCTTTCGAGCGATGCCCGACTCAATCTCATCCTTCGGACGAATACGGCGATGGTACATGGCTATGGCCAATGGCTCGAGGGCAATGATCCCGACGTCCTCATCGCTTTCCCAGCGCAAGAACTCATCCGACAAGGCTATCGCAAGGTTCCTCGTCCTTGGCGCATTATCTGGGACGAGGCCAAGGCTCGGCTCGGCGACTCGACGACCGCGCTATGGTCCTCGGGAGGCCGCCTCGTCGCCATGAAGAACGATCCGATCTGGCGCGAGATTTCAGACTTCGGCTTGCCGTGGCCTCCCTTCAAATTTAACTCGGGCATGGGCGTGAACGATGTCGATTACGAGGATTCCGTCGAGCTAGGACTTGTTAAGGATGAGGAACCTCCCGCAGTCGTCGTCAAGAAGATCGCCGAGCAAAAGCCGCGACTTGGTATGAATTCCGGTCTCAGCGCATCGGTCAAAGGGCTCGATCCCGGCCTTCTCAACGTCCTCGCCCAATCGATCATCGGATCATCACTCATCGGGACGGAGCTAGTGATCGATGACTCCGAAGATTCCGTCAATAACCGACGCACGTCCGAAGTGATGGAACTCCTTCTCGCGCCATGAACCTTTCGATCTCTTTAAAAGACACGGCAACGCCTGATATTCTGGCGATTCCAGGATTAATCTCAAGCGAGGGATCAATGAAATCAGGAGGCCGCGCTCTCCGGTCCGCGATTATCGCGAACCTGAACGCGAAACCTCCGAACTCGCGCTTCCCCGGTGCGACGACTCGATTCTGGGAGCGTGCCGCGAAAAGCGTAACGCAACCCATGATCGCGGGAGCCTCGGCGACGGTATCAATCACGCAAATCGGAGTGCGCTACAACTATTTCGGAGGCACGATCCGCGCTCCTTGGAAAAACGGATCAACGGCAACCTATCTCACGATCCCCGCGACCGAAGAGGCTTATGGCCATCGGGCACGGGAGTTTTCCGATCTCACCGTCGCCTTCCTTGGCCGGTCTCCGTCTGGTGCTCCGATCCTGGCGCTCGTAAAGGGAATGCCGCGGCAGTCAAGCCGGCCAACGAAGCCGCGAGTCGCTCGATCCGTGGAGACCTCAGCTTCGCGCAAGCAATCCGAGTCGGCGATCAAGCCGAAGGATCGGCTTAATGTCATATACTGGCTCGTCACTGAATCGACGAAGCAACCAGATCCCACTGTCCTACCTCCCGAGCAAGACATGAAGCTCGCCTTTACGAAAGGCGTCCGCTCTTATGTGAGAGGGCGACTTCGTCAAAGCAAGTCGGCACTTCCGGAGAACAATGAGTAATTCCATCATTCGAGCCATCAAGCAGAGCATCGCCGACGCGCTCCTGGGCGATCCCTTTTTCGCGAATATCCCCGTCATGCCAATCGTGGCAAACGAGATTCAGACACAGCTCCAAGAAGGGCAGTATCGGGCGCATCCGCTGACGATCTTCGTCGATTGGATCAGTCTCCATAATTCGGACGTCCAGACTCCTGGTCCATGGTTCAATAACGGCGCGTTCATCATTGAAGTGCTCGAATTGCCCTCCATGAACGACACTGGCGTCGATGTCGATGAGGTTGCCGAGAACGTCGCCAACATCCTGCAAATGAACCAGCTCGACTCGGATAACACCGTCGTCGTTGACGGCATTACGAAGCTCGACAATGACGAGTGGCAGCGCAATTCCCGCTTGGTGGCGGTCTCCTTCCCGTTTGGTTTCAAGCCAAGAAATATCCCTCAAATCGCGCCCGTCGTCATTTCTCCGTTGACGCAAGGAAATCAATCCGTTTTGCTCTCGTGCGTGACTCCCGGCGCTGCCATTTTCTACACTCTTGATGGAAGCTATCCCGCTCCGCGCAATCCAGCCGCACGCTTTTACGGCGTGACCGTTCCCCTTCTCGACGACCAGGGCAACACGCTGCGCGATGATCAAGGCAATGTCCTTTATTCGGGAGGGCCGATTGCGGTTCTGGCCGGTCAACTTTTGAAAGCTCGCGCATGGCTCGCCGGTTATCGGGCCGCAACTCCTGACACGTCTCAATTCCAATACTAAACATATGCCCATCTCTCGCGTTCAAATCTTGCAGGGACCCTGCCAAGTTCAGTTTGCCGGATCGACTTTCTACTCGAAAGGCGATGTCACCGTGAAGCTCAACGTGAAGGAGTTCAACGTCATTTCCGACGCCATTGGACTGGTCGATTATCGTGATGACGATGTCATGGCAGACATCTCCTTCGAGCCTGATGGCCAGGTCACGACCGCACTCCTCGCCGTTCTCTTCCCGTTCATCCAATCCGGCATCTATCCTGGCACGAGCGTTTACGGTTCCTCGGACCGCCCTCTCGTCATCTGGTGTCGCGACGGAAGCAAGCATACTTTCGTTAACGCCGCCCTGACGAAGCAGCCTCAGTTTATGGCCTCGGCGGTCAAGACCGCTTTTGGATCTTGCACGTTCCGCGCTTTGCGCTCGATTGCGACGGCATGGGCTGGCGCGAATAGTTTGGTCATCGTCCAGACTGGGCAAGCCTACCCCGGCGATTCCGATTATAATCTCTCGGACATCATCACGACGCCATTCCTCGCTCGATGGGAGAATACCGAGCCCCCAACAGGAACCGCAACGGCGACAAGCGCGAGCCCTGCTGTTTTCGGCGATGTCGCTGATGGCCTTGTCGTTGGTGACACGATCTACAACTCCGGCTATGCGAATCCAGCACTTAACGGCCTCTTCACGGTGGCCACGACGCCGACGAGCGGAACCTACACGCTCTATCTCTACGGGACCGCGACTCCGCTCAACAACACTCTCGCATCCGATTCGGGAACCTTTGTCCGACAGAACGCCTTCGACTCGTTCACGACGGAGAACGGATTCTCGATCGACACTAACGTCTCGTTGAGCGAAACGAGCACCGATGACCTTGGGATTATCGACATGCGCTTCAATCAGATCGAGGTTACCTGCAAGTGCATCCCTGTCGGCCCGCAGCCGTCGGACCTGATCAATGCCCTCGCGATCCAGGGCTCTGGCGCGATTCGTGGACGAAGCCGCGCCGCCGTCGGTGCGAACCTCTATCTCACTGGTGCCGGTCTCTACGCCAAGATGACGCAGGCTTCGCTCGTCGATATCACTCCGATTGTCGGCAGCTCGAAAAAGAAGCGCATCCAGGAATGTACTTGGAAGACCACGATGACGCTCACGACTGGTGTCCCGAATCCTCCGCTCGATCTCGCCACGTCGCCTATCTCTTAACCTCGGCTCCATGAATGCAAATAACCTTTGCCGGAACGATCATCGCGCAGGAGCCAACGGAGGGAGGAACCGACTCCATTCAGGGCTTTATGACGAAGCGACGGGCGAACGTCCAATATCCGGCGTACATCCGAGCAACGGACGATCTTCCGATTGCTCGACTCAACCGAAAGAGGTCGCTGAGCGGCACGATTGTTTACGGCCCATTCTCGACTCTCTCGGCTGCGGCTCAAAAGCTCCTTCTCAATTACGATTCTCTCCCAGACTTCGGCCCGTTGATCATTACGATCGGAGGAGTCAATACAGCCTTCGGAATCGCGGTTCTCGAGGTCTGCGAAGCGGTCAAGAGGCAAGGCGTGACCGTCTCGGCGAATCTGACCT
>Ga0105240_10010218_pt1 | contig 13210 bp, 13 predicted proteins | sample KBSC54metaG_FD_80426 | JGI IMG/M metagenome (GOLD analysis project Ga0105240, IMG submission 80426) | Corn rhizosphere microbial communities from Kellogg Biological Station, Michigan, USA - KBS C5-4 metaG | ecosystem: Host-associated > Plants > Roots > Rhizosphere > Soil | place: Michigan, USA... | reverse complement strand
GTGGACCCAGGTCGTCAACGACGCGCGGATTCCGCGGCTGTCATGAGCACGCCGCACGCCGCTCCACAACTGGCCCACGTCGGCATCTTCGTGCGCGACATCGAGGCGATGACGCGCTTCTATACCGAGGTGTTCGGCCTGCAGATGACCGACCACGGCGAGGGCCGCAACTTCAAGATGACGCTGCATTTCCTGAGCGGCTCGCCCGACCAGCACCACCAGCTGGTGCTGGCCAGCGGTCGCGCCGCCGATGCGCCGAGCACCATCATGCAGCTGTCGTTCAAGGTCGACGTGATCGACGGCTTGCGGCGGGTGCGTGCGCTCGCGCTCGCGCGCGGCGCGACGCAGATGCGCGGCATGAACCACGGCAATGCGCTCTCGATCTACTTTCTCGATCCGGAGGGCAACACGGTGGAGGTGTACGTCGACACGCCCTGGTACATACCGCAGCCGCACGGCACCCCGCTCGACCTGGAAAAGAGCGACGAAGAGATCTGGGCCGAAACCGAAGCAGCCTGCCGGGCCGACCCGCTGTTCCAGCCCGTCGAGCAGTGGTCGCGTCATTTCGGCCGGAAAGCCTGAAGAGCGCCTCAGCGCGAGGAGACTCCCATGCACAGAAGACGATTCCTGCGCACAATCGCGCGATGACCTGTTCGCCAAGACAGGCTACAAACCTTCGTGAGGTGAATCATGAGATTCCTGGCTCTTGCCCGATCCGGCTTCATCGGCCTGCTGTTCGCAATGTCCATCGCCGCGCCCGCGCTGGCGCAAACCCCGCGGGGCTGCTCCTCCAAAGAGATTTCGCAGGGCTTCGAAGAGTTCGGGCGCACCGGCACGATGCCGGCCGACCTGGGCCGCTGGCTGGCCGATCCGAAGGCGCAGTACATCGAGCCGTACAAGGCCTTCGACAACGTCTGGTACGTCGGCGTGTGCTGGGTGTCCGCGTGGATCGTGAAGACCAGCGACGGTGCGATCCTGATCGACACGCTGCACGACCCGTTCGCCGGCCAACTCATCGACAACATCCGCAAAGTGGGTGTGGACCCGAAGGACATCAAGTACGTGTTCATGACGCACGGGCATTTCGATCACACCGGCGGCGCCTACAAGCTCAAGCCGCTCACCGCTGCGCAATTCGTCATGACGCAGCGGGGCTGGGACGAAGCGGTCGCGTCGGCTCGTGCCTCCGAGAACACGCCCAGGCGCTGGACGATGATCGCGCCCGATCGCGTGGCCAAGGACGGCGACGTGTTCCGCTTGGGCGACCAGGAGGTGCAGGTGCTCGAAACACCGGGACACACCTGGGGCACCGCCTCGTACCTGTTCAAGGTGAAGGACGGCGACAAGACCTATCGCGCGATCACGGTGGGCGGCCTGGGCCTGAACGCGATCGGCAGTTCCAGCCAGGTGCAAGCCTACATCGACAGCGTCGATCGCTTGACCGCGCTGATGGCTTCGCCGGCAACCCAAGTGCAGGTGCATCTCACCACGCACCCATTCAGCAATGGCCTGACCGAAGCTGCGCGCAAGATCCCTGCGCGCAAGCCCGGCGAGCCGCATCCGCTGGTCGATCCGCAAGGATTCGTGCAGCAGTTGAACGGGCTTCGCGCGGGCGCCGTCGAACGGCTGGCTGTCGAGAAGTCACGCGGCCGGTAAAAGCAGTTCAGCGCCGGTCAAGCCGGCGCGTAGACCCACATGTCCGCGACCAATGTGCACAGGGGCACCGGGTGCGGCGAGGGCGTCTGCACCAGTACGAACGGGAAGGGCAGTTGCGGGCAGTGCTGCTGCCACGCGCGATAAACGCCCTGGAAGTCTTGCGGGTCGGTGTGGAACAGGTGGACTCGCGCGAGATTGCGCAGCGATGTGCCCGCGTGCTTGCAGATGGCCTGCGCATGACGCAGGATAAACTCCATCTGCGCGCGTCCCGCGAGTCCCATCCAGGGCAGTCCGGCGGCGTCGCGGAGAGCGGCAATGGGCCCGTCGTCATCGGCGGCCTGCATTCCCGACAAGAGCAGCAGGTCGCCGGCGCGCACGGCCGGCGCGCCGAAGCACATGTTCGCGGGGATCTCCGCCGCAATCACCTGCTTCTTCGTCCTGGCGCCATCGGCCAGCGCGATCACGTTGATTTCCAGGTCGCCATCGACCAGGCCGAAGTCGGATGTGGGCAAGATGGTCAGCGCCACCTGGCGCTCCCCGAAATGCCCGTTCCACACGTCCAGGAAATGCGGAAGGTCGTCCAGGTGGCGCAGATAACACTGGGCCTTGAGCACATTGCCGGCCGATGACCCGCCAGCTTCCAGGCTGGGCAGGATCTTCTCGGTGATGATGTACTGCGCCTGGCGGCGGATCTCGTAGCCGCCCCACTTGGAGTTGGCCGGCACATGCGCGTGCGGCGGCGATGAATGATCGGCGGCTCGCGCCATGATGCCGGCGATGAACACGAAGTCGCCGCTGCGCATCGCGGGTGCGAAGCCCGACCAGGTGGGGGCCGTCACGTTGGGCGGCGCGAGCCGCTGGGGTTCGCGTCCGCTGCCGGGCATCACGGCCAGCACCGAGCTGTCCACTTCGAGCCCCGGACCCAGCAAGCCCTTCATCACCACCGAAGTGCTGGGCGGAATGTGCTTGCCGAACGCCGCGGTGCGCGAAAGATGGTACGGGTCCACCGCTTTCCAGGTGGGATAGTACTGATCGAGCCGCACCGAGTGGGCGAAATCGGTTCCCGCGGCGGCGAGCAGCTGCTGGATGCGCGCCACGATGAAGTCGCCCTCGCGCCGGTGCTTCGGCAATCCATGCCAAGGCAAGGCGGCATGGCCTTTCACGCCGGCGTCCGCGCCCGAGCGGTAATCGGTCGCCTCGATGCCGTTGAGGAATACCCAGTCGCCCGCCTTCACGCAGGCGGCATGTTCGACGTCGCTGCCTTCGAAACGCTGTGACGATATGACTTCGATTTGCTGTGTCATGGGCGGCTTCGGGTCCTAGTTGCTGACGGTCACGTGTGTGTCTCTCACCGCCTTGGCCCAACGCTGTGTGTCCTTGTCGATGAAGTCGGCGAATTGCGATGCATCCAACGCTCCCGGCTCGGCGCCGAGCGATTCGATCTTCGCGCGGACGTCGGGCAGTTTGAGGATGCGGTTGATCTCCGCGCTGTAGCGGCGCACCAGCTCCTGCGGCATGCCGCCCGGCCCCACCACGCCGTACCAGCCGATGGAAATGAAATCGGGCACACCGGCCTCGATCATGGTTGGCGTGTCGGGCAGCAGCGAGCTGCGGCGATCGTCGGCGACGCCCAGCGCCACGACTTTGCCGCTGCGGATGTGCGGCAGCGCGGAGGGCAGGTTGACGAACATGAAGTCGATGCGTCCCGAGAGCAGGTCCACCAGGGCCGGGCCGCTGCCGTTGTACGGCACGTGCGTCGCCTTCAGTGCGATCGCCTGCTTGAGCATCTCCGCCGAGAGATGCGGCGAACTGCCGATTCCGACGGACGCATAGTCCAAGCCCTTGGGCCGGGAATTGGCCGCCGCCGACAGGTCTTTCAGCGACTTGACGCCGAGCATGGGGTTCGCGATCAGGACGTTGGGCGTCTGCGCGACCAGCGCCAAGGGCGCGATGTCCTTGCGCGTGTCGAAGGTGAGGTCTTTGTGCAGGCTGGGATTGAGCGCCAGCGGCGTGCTGGCGAATCCGATCGTGTAGCCGTCCGGCGCCGCCTTCGCGATCGCTGTGTACGCGATGATGCCGTTGGCCCCCGGCCTGTTGTCCACCACCACCGGCACATTCCAGGATTCGGAGAGCTTCTGCCCGACCTGGCGCGCCAGGATGTCCGAAATGCCGCCGGCGGGATAGTCGACGATGAAGCGGATCGGCTTGGACGGGAATGCCTGCGCTTGTGCGCCGAACGACAGCACGGCAGCCAGCAAAAGCAATCCCAGTTTTCCGAAGACGGCCATGGCAACTCCTTGAAGCGGCGCCAATTCGCGCCGGATGGAGAGGCAGTCTACCGGACTACTCCGGCTTGATGTTCGCGGCTTTCACCAGCTTGCCCCAGCGCGCGGCTTCGCTCTTGATCAGGACCGCAAACTGTTCGGGCGTGCCACCGCCGATCTCATTGCCCTGACTGAGCATCTGCTCACGGATCGCGGGGTCGGCCAGCGCCTTGTTGGTGGTCTGGTTGAGAACGCTGATGATCGCGGCGGGCGTTCCGGCCGGCACCACGAGCCCTTGCCAGTTCTGCACCTCGAAGCCCGGCACGCCGGCCTCGATCATCGTGGGGACGTTCGGAAACAGCGGCGAGCGGACTTTGCTGGTGATCGCCAGCGCGCGCAACTTGCCGGCGCGAATCGAGGGCGCCGCCGAGTACATCTGTTCGAACATCATGTCGACCTGGCCGCCCATCAGGTCCACCGTGGCAGGCGCGCCGCCTTTGTAGGGGATGTGCGTGATGTCGATGCCGGAGATCGACTTGAACAACTCGCCCGAAAGGTGGTGCGAGCCGCCGATGCCTCCCGACGCGAACGACAGCTGTCCCGGCCTGCTCTTGGCCGCAGCGATGATGTCGTTGACGGTCTTGAAGGGCGAATCGGGCTTGACCATCAGGATCAGCGGTCCCTTCTCGATCAGGCAGACCGGCGCGAGATCCTTGACCGGATCGAAGCGCATGTTCTTGAACATGCCCGGGTTCACGGCCAGCGGGGCGAAGTTGCCCATGCCGACCGTGTAGCCGTCCGGCTTGGCGCGCACGATCATTTCGGTGCCGAGGTTGCCGCCCGCGCCGGCCTTGTTGTCGACGATCACCGGCTGGTTCAGCGCGGTGGACAGGAAGCGGCCGATCTGGCGCGAGCGCTGGTCGGAGTTGCCGCCCGCGCTGTAGGGGCAGATGAAGGTGATGGTCTTGGACGGGTACTTGTCCTGGGCCAGCGCGAAGGCGGGAACGAATGCGGCGGCGCCGGTGGCTTGCAAGAGGGTGCGACGTTTCATGAGTTGACTTCTGGTTGATGTAAAAAGAAGCGCGCCGGCGACAGCGCGCTTCGAAATCCCATTCACATGGGACGACCTTGGGTTCGGATTGGCCGAGGCTGGCTCAGAACTTGTAGCGCATGCCCAGGCCGAGTTCGGTTTGCGAGGTGAACCCGTTCGCTTGCGATGCCTTGTAGCCGCCCGTCGTTTTCAGGCGGTCGGCCGCGACGTAGAACTCGGTGGACTTATCCATGTGCCAGAACGCCGAGCCGTACAGCGTCTTGCGCTTGCCCGTGGCCACGGCATGAATGCCGCTGGTGTCGCTGAAGGCGTTTTGCACGAAGCCCGACCCGGTGAGGCCCGCGTTGCTGGCGCTCATGATCTGGTATCCCAGTTCGTAGTCGAACTGGCCCGACGGTGTCAGCTTGGTGGACACGGTGTAGGCGTTGTCCTTGCGCTGGCCGAAGGCGCCGCCCTGTTCGGCGGTGTAGTGGAAGTAGCCGGCGTTGACGCGCACCAGCGGGCCCAGTTGCACGTTGCCGCCGATCGATTCGGTGCGATGCTTCAGCTTGGCGACATCGGCCTGCGTCACGAAGCCGGCCACGGTGAAGTTGCTGCCGTTATAGGCGAGCGAGCCTGTGGCGGTCTGGCCCGTGCTGAAGCTGCCGGGCACGCCGCCGAACTGGTAGGCCAGTCCGCTGACCACGTTGTCCCATTCTTTCTTCCACACCACGCCGCGGTCGTAACGCGTGCCGGTCGCGCTGCCCGCGTAGAAGATCAGCTGCTTGAAGTTGTTGTTGTTGGTGTAGCCGCCTTCTTCCAGGTTCGCCTTCGCGGGGCCATACGGGTCGCCATACACCGCCGAACCCGCCGGGTCGCGCGCCAGTGCGTTCTGGCGGCCGAAGGTCAGCTTGCCGAGCGACTTGCTTTCCAGGCCGAGCCAGGCGTCACGGTTGAAAAGGACGCCGGCAGTGTCGAGGTTGCCGGTCTGCGATTCGAATTCGCTTTCAAGGCGGAAGATCGCCTTCAGGTCGCCTTGCCCGCCGATCAGGTGCTGGCCCGTCAAGCCCCAGCGGTTACCGCTGAACCATGCGACTTGCGGCGACGTGAGCGTGTTGCCCGCGGCGTTCGCGTGATTTTTCGAGATCAGGGTGATGTCGATCAGGCCGTAGAGCGTCGCGCTGCTGGCGCCCCGGCTCACCGTCAAGCCATTGACGGTGGTGCCGCCGGTGCTGGTCGTTTCGGAAGCCGCAGCCACGCTGCTTTGCTTCGCGCGATCGGCCGCGGCCACTGCCTGCGCGAGCGCCGCCTGGGCCTGCCTGGCTGCTTCCTGGGCCGCGGCTGCCGCTGCTTGGGCCTGCGCCAGGGCGTCGCGCAACTGCTCCGCTGTCTGCGCATGCGCTGCGCCCGCCAATACGGCCGTCGCCAGCGCGATGGCCGTGAGCATGAATCTTCCGTGTCTCATGGTGTCTCCGTTCAAGAGGGTGAGCGGCAGGGATGCCGCAATTCGAGTGCGTTGTCGTCCCACCTCGACACGTACAACTTTGCTGAGGCTGCGTCGGACCGGGCGTAATCTAGGGGGCCGCTGCTTTCAGCCCGCTTTCAGCGGATGACTTTTCGCGGCGGGTGCGTGCGATGTGCGCGCGGCGCAACGAGGCGCATTCGCCAATCCCGGATGAAAGCGGACTGAAAGGCAGTCCGCGCTAAGCTCGGAAGGTGACTTCCATCGCCCTTTCGCGGACCAGACAAGGAGACAACATGCGGCGCTGTATTTGCTGGGTGCTTGGCGCCTGCGCGCTGCTTGCGGCCGTGCCCACGATGGCCGGAGAGCAGATGATCATCATGGTCGGTGGCGCCGAGAAGCAAATCTACCTGCCGGCGACCCTCGCGCAGCGCCTCGGCTATTTCCGCGAGCAGGGCCTGGACGTCGAGATGCAAAGCGAATCGTCGGGCGTCAGCGCGACCGATGTGCTGCTCGCCGGTGCCGCGCACGCAGTGATCGGCGCGTACGACCACACGATCGACCTGCAGGCCAGAGGCAAGTCGGTGCAGTCGGTGGTGCAGTTCACGATCGCCCCCGGCGAAGTGGAAGTGGTCGCCGCGCGCATGGCGGGGCGGATCTCCAGCCCGGCCGATTTCCGCGGCCGCAATCTCGGTGTCACCGGTCTGGGCTCATCGACCAGCTTCCTCACGCAGTATCTTGCGTCGCTGCACAACCTGAAGCCGACCGACCTCACGCTGGTGCCGGTCGGCAGCGGACAATCTTTCATCGACGCGCTGCGCCAGGGACGCATCGACGCGGGCATGACGACCGAGCCGACGGCCTCCCGCCTGCTGTCCACGGGCCAGGCCAAGCTGCTGGTCGACCTGCGTACGCCCGAGGCCACGCAGAAGGCGCTCGGCGGGCTGTATCCGTTTGCCTGCCTGTACATGGAAACGCATTGGCTGAGCGGCCATCGCGACCAGGCGCAGAAGCTGGCGAACGCCCTGGTGAAGGCGCTTCATTTCATCAGCACCCACAGCGCCGCCGAGATTGCGGCGCAGGTGCCGCCCGAGTTCTATGCGGGCAACCGCGCACTGTACGTGCAGTCGCTCGCACAGAGCAAGTCGATGTTCACGCCCGACGGCGTGATGCCGTCGTCCGGTCCGGCGACCGTCTTGAAGGTGCTTTCGGCAGTGAACAGCTCGGTGCGCCGCAAGGGGATAGACCTGTCCGAAACGTACACCACCGAATTTGTCAATGCGGCTCGATGATGTTGGCGAACACAACGTCGACGACCAGGCCTTGGCCCGATGCAGGAGATGAAAGATTCACGCGCGCGCCATGCCCGCGCGCGATCTCGCGCACGATGGCCAGGCCCAGCCCGCAACCGTCCGAGACGGTGTCGTGCAGCCGATAGAAGCGTTCGAACACTCGCTCGCGTTCCTGCTGTGGAATGCCTGGCCCGTTGTCTTCGACGCACAAAGTCACTTGGGACCCGGATCGGGTGACCGCAGCCGTGACGACTCCGCCGGCGGGCGTGTAGCGCAGGGCGTTGTCGACGAGATTGGCGACCAGTTCATGCAGCAGTTGCGCCTGGCCGCGCACCACGGCGGAATCATCGCCGCCGCGAAAGCCGAGGTCGATCGATCGTTGCTGCGCGTTCAGCGCATGCGCTTCCAGCACCCGCCGCACGACTTCCGCTAGATCCACTGGAAGCACGGCGGGCACTTGTGCCGCATCGGCCATGGTCCAGGCGAGCAGCTGTTGCACGACGCGCACGCCGTGCTGCACGCTGCCATGGATTGCCCGCAGCGCCTCTTCGCGCGCGGCCGGCCGGGCATCGCGCAACGCATACACCACCTGCGTATTGAGCAGTGTGAGCGGGGTGCGCAGCTGATGCGAAGCGTCGGCGATGAAGCGGCTGTGCGCCGACATGTGATGGTCCAGCCGCTGCGCGTAATCGTTGACCGCCAGCACGAGCGGCCGCAGCTCCGTTGGCACCGAAGTTTCATCGAGGCGATCGACCGAGCCCGGACGGCGCTCGAGCACCCGGTCGCGCAGTTCCAACAGCGGCGCCATGCCGCGCCGCAGGCCCAACCACAGCAATACGCCGACCAGCACCAGCAGGGCGAGCTGGCGGCTGACTGCCATGCCCCAGATCTCGCGCGCGAGCCGGTCGCGCCCTTCCAGCGTCTGCGCGACCTCAATCAGAACCGGCCCGCGATCGAGCGCGGCAAACACCGGCTGCGCAAAGCCGACGACATGCACTGGGCGCTCGCGCTGCACGGCATCGAAATAGACGGCCTCTTCGGCGCCGGGCAGGCGCGGCGGCAGCGCAAGATCGTAATAGCCCGAAAGCAGCATGCCGTTTTCGCCCGATGCACGGTAGAACACCCGGTCGCGGCTCGGCGACGCGAACAGCTCGAGTGCCGCCGGCGGAATGACGACCTGGATCACGCCTTCTTCCAGGTGCACCTGCTCGCCGATGACGCGGGCAGCGCCGAGCAGCATTCGCTCCTGAACGATGGTGGCGGTTTCCTGCGCGCTGCGGAAGGTCAGCCACGCGTCGAGCGCGGCGACGAGGGCCAGCGGCGCGAGCAGCCAGGCGAGCAGCTGCGAGCGCAGGCTTTCAAACACCTTCGTGCCGCAGCAGGTAACCGAGCCCGCGCAATGTCACCACCGAAGCGTCGCAGCCTTCCATCTTCTTGCGCAGGCGGTGCACGTAGATTTCGATCGCGTCCGGCGACACGTTGTCGTCCAGCGTGTAAAGCGTGTCCGCCAGGCTCTGCTTGCTCACGGTCTTGCCGGCTTTCATCATCAACGTCTCAAGCACGGCGTGTTCGCGCGGCGTGAGTGCGAGCGGCTTCTCGCCAATGAAGAACAGCCGCGTGTTGCTGTCGAACGAGAGGTTCCCGCAGCTGAGGATCGGGTTGCGCTGGTTGGCGTGGCGGCGCAGCAGCACCCGGATGCGCGCCTCCAGCTCGGCGACGTCGAAGGGCTTGGAAACGTAATCGTCGGCCCCGCCGTCGAGTCCGCCGACGCGGCCTTCGGGCGTGTCGCGGGCCGTGAGGATCAGCACCGGCACATTGTCGTTGCGCTTGCGCAGCAGGCGCAGTACTTCCTCGCCCTCCATGTTCGGCAGCGCGAGGTCCAGGATCACCAGGTCGTAGTGCTCGCTGCGCAGTCGCCGGTCCGCTTCCTCGCCGTCGTAGGCGCACTCGACGGCATAGCGTCCGCGCTCCAGGGTCCGGGCGAGCCACTCCGAAAGTTGGCGATTGTCTTCCACCAGCAAAATCCGCACGCGAACCTCTTCTCTTGCGTCCGTGCGCAGTCTACCCGCTGCGGGCTTTCAAACCGGGATTTCCCGGCTCGAGCTGCGCGTGCCTGGGCATCTCGGACGTTACGGAAGGATCGGCTGCTGCGGAAGGTGGACCGGCTGCGGCGGCTGCGCCCGCGCGTGGTGCGGTTGATGCGCGCTGAGGATCTGTCCGAGGAACTGGCGCGTTCGCTCGTCCTTCGGGTGCGTGAAGAACCGCTCGGGCGGGGCCTCCTCGACGATCGTGCCGTCGGCCATGAAGACGATGCGGTCCGCGACGCGCCGCGCGAAACCCATCTCGTGCGTCACGCAAAGCATCGTCATGCCTTCCTCGGCCAGGCCGATCATCGTGTCGAGCACCTCATTGACCATCTCCGGGTCCAGCGCTGAAGTCGGCTCGTCGAACAGCATGATCTTCGGCGTCATGCATAGCGCGCGGGCGATGGCGACGCGCTGCTGCTGCCCGCCCGACAACTGGCTCGGATACTTGTGCGCCTGCTCGGGGATGCGCACGCGCGTCAGGAACTTCATGGCGGTGGCCTCAGCCGCCTCGCGCGGGATGCCTCGCGTGCGCATGGGCGCGAGCGTGCAGTTCTGCAGGATGGTCAGGTGGGGAAAGAGGTTGAACTGCTGGAACACCATGCCGACTTCCGCGCGCACCTGCTCGACGGCCTTCTTGCCGGCGGTCAGCTCGATGCCGTCGACGCTGACGCGGCCCTTCTGCACCGACTCGAGTCCGTTGATGCAGCGGATCAGCGTCGACTTGCCCGAGCCCGACGGCCCGCAGATCACGATGCGCTCGCCGGCGCGCACCTGCAAGTCGATGCCGGTCAGCACCCGGAAGTTGCCGAACCACTTCTCCACGCCTTCGAGGCGGATGATGGTCTCGCCGGTCGGCTGCGCCGTGTCGTTCATCGAAGGTCCGCCGCGGCGATCACTGCAGCTTCGGCAGGTCGGTGTCGAGCCACTTGCGATACAGCTTGTTCAACTCGCCGCTCGCGGTTTCCTTGGCCACGAAGTCGTTCACCGCCTTGAGCAGCGGGTCCTGCCCGGGGCGCATCGCGATGGCCATTTCCTGCTGCTTGAGCGTGAACTTGGGCTCGAACTTGTCCGGCGCGCGCTTGTTGATCTGCGCGGCCACCGTGGTCGAGCAGCCGATCGCGTCGACCTGGCCCGACATCAGCGCCTGCATGGCCGACGCGTCGTCGTCGAAGCGGCGGATCTCCGTGCCCTGCGGCGCCATCTGTGTCACGGCGATGTCCTGCGTGCTGGCGCGCGCGACCCCGACCTTGAGCGGCTTCAAATCGGCGGGGCCCTTGATGTTGTCCTTCTTCGGAGCGAGCAGGACGATGGTCGCCGCGGAATAGGGCCTGGAGAACTGCACCTGCTTGGCGCGCTCGGGCGTGACGGCCAGCGACGCGACGAGCAGGTCGACCTTGTTGGTCAGCAGGAAGGGGATGCGGTTCGGGCCGGTCACCGGCACCAGCTTGAGCTTCACGCCCCAGTCCTTGGCGAGCAGGCGGGCGACGTCGGCGTCGTAGCCGTCGGGCTGGTTCTGCGCGTTGGTCGTGCCGTAAGGCGGAAAGTCGACGAGCAGGCCCACGGTGAGCTCGCCCTTCTTCTTGATGTCCTCGAGGGTCTGCGCCGAAGCGGGTGCGACGGTGGCAAAAGCGACGGCGGCGAGGCCGAGCGCGGCAAAGGCCCGGCGGGTGAGGGTCGATGGCATGCGATGTCTCCTATGGATGGAAGTGGCGAAAAACTCAATGCGGCGCGAGTCAGCGGGCATATGCAAGCGCCTGGCGGCGCTCGAGATAACCAGCCAGCAGCGACAGCGGCCAGCACAGTATGAAGTACGTGGCCGCGACCAGGCTGAAAACGTACAGCGGCTGGAACGTGGCGTTGTTGATGATCTGCCCGGCTCGCGTGATCTCGGTGAAGCCGATGATCGCGGCCAGCGAAGTGCCCTTGACCACTTGCACCAGGTAGCCGACGGTGGGCGGCACGGCGATGCGAAACGCTTGCGGCAGGATCACGTCGCGCATGCGCGAGACATAGTCAAGGCCCAGGGCCTGCGAGGCCTCCCACTGGCCACGCGGGATCGCCTCGATGCAGCCGCGCCAGATTTCGCCAAGGAAGGCCGCGGTGTTGAGGATGAGGGCAATGCCGGCGGCCAGCCACGGGTTCAGGTCCAGACCCAGCACGGGTGCGCCGAAGAACACGAGGAACAGTTGAAGCAGCAAGGGCGTGCCCTGGAACAGCCGCACGAACGCGGTGGCGGCCGCCCGGATGGCGCGATGCTCCGCCGTGCGCGCGAGCGCCACAACCAGGCCGCACAGCATGCCGCCAATGAAAGCCATCAGCGACAACGCGACAGTCCACTTCGCCGCTTCGACGATGAACCACATATCGGCGATTCCGAAGGTGCGCATCAGCGGCGGTCCGGGTAGTTGAGGGTCCTGCGGTACACCAGCCGGAAGAAGGCCGAGAAGACCAGCGTGAGGGCGAGGTACACCACCGCGACCACGATATAGATTTCGAAGCTGCGGAAAGTCTGCGACTGCAGGTTCGCCGCGACGGAAGTGAGGTCGTCGGCGGAGATCGCGGAGACCACGGCGGAGCTCAGCATGAGCAGGATGAACTGGCTGGTGAGCGCGGGGTAGATCGCCTTCAAGGCCGGCTTGAGGATCACGAACCGGAACACCTGGTGGCGCTTGAGGTTCAGCGCGAGGGCCGCCTCCACCTGGCCGCGCGGAATCGACTCGATGCCGGCGCGGATGATCTCCGTGGCATACGCGCCGAGGTTCACCACCATCGCGACGAGAGCCGCCGAATGCGCGGACCAGCGCAGGCCGATCGAAGGCAATGCGAAGAAAAAGAAGAACAGCTGGACGAGAAAAGGCGTGTTGCGGATCAGCTCGATGTACGCATTGACGAGCCATCGCAGCACAGCCGGGCCGGATGTCTTGGCCCATGCGCACACCACGGCAAGCGCCAGGCCGAGGGCCGTCGCCGACAGCGAAAGCTGTATGGTGATCCACGTGCCGCGCAGCAGCAGCGGCCACGCCTCGAACACCTGGTAGAACTGGAAGTCGTAGTGCAAAGCACGAAGCCGGGGCAAGCCCGGGTGTCAGCGGAAGTGCCGATTATAGAAACCGGGTTCATTGAGCTGGATGGGCAGGCTCCCGCATCAACGCGTGTGTTGCGGCGGAGACCAGTGCACCGCTTAAGAGCGCAAACAGCCCAAGCGTCGGCGCCGCCATGTAAAAGGCAACCGCCGGCAACATCCCAATCGCTACGGCGATGAGGAAGTTCACGGTCCGACGGATTCTCAGGAAGGTATAAATTGGAGCGAAAAAGAGCACAGCTGGCCAAAAACCGAACAGAAACGTTACCGCCATGACAGCCGGAGCCCCTCCGATGCTGGGCGGAGTCGTCGGAGCCTGCACCGCGGGAAACGGAGC
>Ga0105240_10010217_pt1 | contig 13211 bp, 4 predicted proteins | sample KBSC54metaG_FD_80426 | JGI IMG/M metagenome (GOLD analysis project Ga0105240, IMG submission 80426) | Corn rhizosphere microbial communities from Kellogg Biological Station, Michigan, USA - KBS C5-4 metaG | ecosystem: Host-associated > Plants > Roots > Rhizosphere > Soil | place: Michigan, USA... | reverse complement strand
GTTCCAGTGTTTTTTCTCCGTCAGGTAATTATACATGCGCCGGCACAGGATATACCATGTGACTGCCCCGAGGAATCCGGGGAAGAAAGCCCACAGCTCTTTGAACAGCAGCAGCGCAAGGGCAAGTATCGCGGCGAGCAGCAGCACCTGACGCAGCCGGTCGTTATATCGTTCAGCCATAGTTTGGAAAGTAGGGCATTAGACGCCTCATTATCTATACTTTCAAAAATTGGGCCTTTTAGTATCCGGGGCGGCATCACTCTTCGTCTGTCGCTTCTTTTACCCCGGTAGGATATCCCCATATCCACCCGCTGTGCCCGGTCCTGGTGCTGACCTTATACCAAACCCATTTTCCCACGCTGGCGACCGAATCAGCATCGGGGCTGCGATCCAGGTAATAGACCTCGGAACCTTTCTTCAGGGTTTCCAGCGAAGCCGAGTTCGCGGCAGCGGATTGATGAAGGGGCATGTCTTTCAAAACTCTTAGCCGGAATTTGCTCTTCGGTGACAGGGTAAAACTGGAATAATTCCTAAATCCGGCCGCACCAAGATAGTAGTCAATGACGTATTTATTTGCGGCTTGCTGGAATATCGCGTTTGCTCCCCTCATTACGGTGTTGCTCTGGTCGTCGGGTTTTGTCCACAGTACCAGGACGGAATCGATAAACACGTCATAGGAAAGCACGCCGGTTGCTTTGTTGACGTGGCAAACGAATTTTCCGTTGGCGTCGAAATAATAGGTCTCCGTGCCTGATGCCTTGTGTCCTTCGTCGTAACTGGCGTAAGTCAGCTTCCTAACCACTTTATCCGCGACCGTAACTTCCACCTTTGTCTTTTTGGCAACCCATGTAGGGTATGGTATCAGAAAAGACTGTACGGATCTGTTCCCCGTGGCCTTGTCGAATGCCTTAGCATTGCTGACGATGGTAGCGGCCTGACGGTACAGAGCAGCGTTTGGGTCCGTCTGTTGGGCGTAGGCGATGCAGGGTAAGGCCAGGGCGAATACCAACGCCCATGACGGAAAGCAGGAGATCAGAAGTTTATTCATGTTCGACACTTTAGGTTCATAATGTTTCGGCCGTTCCACTGTCATCGTCGGGGCATTCCGAGATGAACATGGGTCTTATGGTTCTTCTTCGGCGGCCCGATGATCTCTGTCGCACCCAACTCCCTGGCCCGTTGCATGAGACGCTGGACGCTTGGATTACTTATACTCACCGGTTGCCCGTCGATCGAATTGATGTCCACGGCTACTCCTATGTAATGCCGTGAGCTGGCCTCGCCGTGACGTCCTCCCGCAATTTCCGAAATTCCCAGGTGAAATTCCAGCGCCAATTGATTCAGCATCCGCAAAAGTGCCGGGTCGAGGTTGACCGTCCTTCCTCCCGCGTGCCCATATTCACTGGTATGGACGGGGTTTCCGGCCGCTGCGTCATGAATATTGTCGTCCGCATTGGCCATATCATTGGGATGGTTGTTGTCGACATGCCGGCTTGCAAAGGTAACCCTTCCGGTGTTGATCAGCCGCTGTGCCAGTTCCTGCGTCCCGTTGCCACCCTGCCGGGCTGGTTGTGCCCCGGGTTGTCCCCGTGGGGGCTGCGCAGCGGGCGGTGATGCGGGCCGGCCAGGCGTTTGTAGCTGCGGGGGGGCAGTCGCGAGTGCCGGAGCGGTGCGCGGACTGGGCGCCGAAGGATGACCGGGAACGCCACCCGTACGCTGGACGCCCGGTGGTGTAGCGTGCCGCAACGGCATATCGATGATCCAGTTGGCTCCTCTCGGGTCCGCCGGCGGCGCCGTCACACTGAAACTTCGGGTGAGCGCCGACGCTGCCTGTACGGTCTGTGAATAGACGGCGATGGGAGAAGCCGCCGGCGCGCCGTGCTCCAGGCCTTCACCGGCGCCGAAGAGGCGATCGATCGATGGGATCAGCCCGCCCAGCAGTGCGCCTCCTGCCATTCCTATCGCGGCGTCTTCGACGGGATTGCCGTCCGTTGCCAGCCCATAGATACCGCCGCCGATGAATCCGGCGATGCCGCCGATGACCGCACCGGGCACCGAGAACCCGCCATCCCCGTCCATATTATTGACAGGATCGTTGCCCATGCCCACATAGGGGCTGGCATACTGGTCATAGGGGTCCTGCTGGATGAACCTGCCGATCTGCGGGTCATAGCTGCGCAGGGCAAAATCGTCCCATCCGATGTCCTCGTCCCGTTCGGCATTGTCGGACTGGTATTCATAGTTGTTGGCGATCTTTCCTTCACTCGCGGATGCGATCACGGAACTGCTCAGGGCCGCGATCTTCAACCCATGGGGATAGTAGTGACTTTCCTGCAGGATATTCCCGCGTACGCCGGAGACCTGGAGATTGTCGAAGTAGACCATCTCGTCACTCTCATTGCTTACATACACAAAGGCATAGCCGTTCTTTGGCGCCCGCGTCGGCGGGAAAACCAGCGGCGCCGCGCCGCTGCCGGAGGTTTGGACCCGGAGGGCAGCGCTGCCCTCCCCGACAAAATTGAACCGTTCGTCAAAGAAAAGCACAGTCAGATAGGCTTTTGGATTATTACCTGCCGTACTATTCAGGTCCGGCTCGGCTATCGCGCTGAGGGCGGAACTATTCATATAGGTGGTCGCATTGGTGGACGAGAACGCCGAGTGCGTGGCGCCCGTCGTGGCAGGCCCACCCGCAATGGCCGCAGCCAGCGAGCTCAGCAGATTGGTCACCACCGAAGGGCCGCCTGCGCTGTTCGTAACCGGGTCTTTATAATAATACATCGTTTGGGCGGAGACCTGATCGCCGGCCATCACCTTCATCAGCATATTTGGCCCGACCTTACCGGGCGCCAGGTTACCTACCTGTGATACGTAATCGCCGATACCCGCGTCGTTCCAGCCATTGCCCGAGGTCTGTCCGGGGATGCCGGTGACAGCGAATCTGGCTCTGACCTCATTGGCGGCAGCCGGCGTGCCCGTAGCGTCCACCTGTCCGAACAGCCCCGCTTCATTCCCGTCCCGACCCGACTCCATCGTACAGGTGTTGCTCGCGGAATGCGTCTCCTCGGTGAGGATCATCCGGGTATTGCCCAACTGATCGGTAAGGAAGTAGTCATACGCCCCCCTTCGCCCACCAGGCAGGTCCATATTGCCATCCATGCTCAGCATATCGAGACCCGGAGGAGCCGTTACGGTCTGCATCACCCGGATCCGGCCGTCTTCGAAATTTATGTATTGCAGATCGTCTCCCTGATAGATGAACTCCCTTACATAGCTGGTCGTGGTCCCCGTAGAACTGCCTTCAGGGGTAAAGGTCCGTTGCAGCCTGACGCCATCAGCGGAGTAAACGACACTGACCGTCCCTTTTCCCGGGATATGGATAAGCTCTGGTTTGTTCAGGTAGTTGTACCGAACGCCTTTAACTCCGTCCGTCCCGCCGATATTGCTGATATTCTTGTTGAGGTCGATGACGAGGTTACCGTTGTCGTCATATACATAGTCGTTGCCGCCGGTCGAATTGCCGGCCTTGAAATCGCCCAGCATGCCGTTCATCGAACCCAGGCTGCTGTTGTCCGACACATGGATCAGGATATTGCTCAGATTATTATAGGTATAGTGCAGATCGTCGACCGTCATAAAGGTGGCATTCCCCTGCACCAGGCCGCGGTGCACCAGGTTCTGCAGATTACCGTTGAGGTCGTAAGTTATCTGTCCGCTGGCTCCCGTTACGGAAAAATCCATGAGCGCACTGCTCCAGTTGTCGGCCGGTGTCGCTTTCTCTTTGAATGCGGCGTTGATCAGCCGGCCGGCGCCGTCGTAGGAATAGTCATATTTCCGCTGGACGTCGTCTCCCTGTGTCGACCATACGACACCGGCCGCCTGCCCATTGAGCTGCCTTTCAGCAAACATGCCGTCCTGGTTGTCATAGCCGAGAAAGAGTCCGAAGAAATGCGCCCATTTGTCATAGCGGCCTGTCGTCTTCAGGGCATAGTCCTTATTGATCCCTGTCAACTGATCATTGATATTATAGCTATAGGTCAGCGACTCCAGTTCGGTCCCGCCGGAACCCGTATATCCGGGATCGAGATGTTTTGTCTTTATCCGGCCGAGATCGTCATAGTCCAGAGAAACTACGCTCCTGAAATTATTGGACCCGTACTTATTTTGAATAGTGCTGACTCTTCCCCTTGCGTCCAGGATATATTTTGTCAGCACGCCGAAATTCGTATAACCGGTGTTCAGTGTCGTATGCAGCTTGTCCGTGCTCAGCACCGCACCGTCGAAGCGGTATTGCTGGGTGGCGACGTCCGTACCCTGCTTGATATTATCTTCCTGTGTCTGCAGCGTCCGGCCTTTCTCGTCATAATAGATTGTCGTTTGCAGGAAACTGGCTGTCCCCACTACGCGTACCCGCTGTCCGGTAGGCAGGCCGAGCACGCGCCGGGTCGGTGTCATCGGGTCGCTGCTGCTATATGCCTGGAGGTTCTCGAAATTCGTGTTGAATGCCTTGACACCTGGGTATCCATAGTCGTCATAAAAACTGAACTTTTGTATCACAGTCAGGGACGTGTTGTTCAGGTCGGCAGCCGACAGCGGACTGTTGAATACCTGGACGGAACCACCGAGCGAGCTGACGCTGAGCGCTGCGACCGTATTGCCCGCGGGTATCTGGCTGCGCAGGACAGACATGGGCGAAGAGGATTCATACAGTGTGGTGACCGTCGGTCTGTCCAGCTCGTCGTATAGCATGGTCGTCCATTCGCCCGGGGTCTTTGCCCGCTGATTGGCGTCCTGGGCGAAGACTATCCGGTCGCGGTTGTCATATATCGCGTACTGCTCTCCGGCACCGGGCGATTTTGAAAGGACCTTTCTGCCGCGTTCGTCGTATTCGTACCGGAAGCAGAGCTGGTTCAGTATATCGGTCGATCCGAAGGACCAGCCGTTGGCCGAAAGATATTTTACCGCCTCGGGCTGCAGGGTAAACCGCAGGAGACCGACGTCATTGTAAACATAGTAGGTACAAATCCATCCATCATAGGGGGTAGTGTGCGTTTTGGATACCTCTACCTTCTTCAGGATCAGCTGGCCCGTATTCGTCGTATACTCGATGACCAGATTGCCCTTGTCATCGGTGTTAGTGGTCCTGAACAGCGTATTGGCGGGATAGGCGCCCTGGTTGACCGGTCCGTCGCCACTGTTGTCGCCCACCGTCCATATCTGCACGTTGTCCGCGGTGGGGTCGTTGAGGTCATAGGTTGTGGAATTACCTGCGCTGGCAGCCCAGACAGAGCCCGGTCCTTTTGTATTGGTCACCCGGTTCATGGGATTGGATTCATACGAGGTCTGACCGTAGGCAGGCGTTTCATTGTAGGCGTTAGAGTAATACTGCGCCTGATCGGTGAATGGCGCCGTCTTGAACCGGCCGGCCTCGCCCGTTGTAACATAAGGCAGGTAGTTGTTCGGCATCCTGCCGAAAGCATCGTAGGCTATGGGGGTCACGATATCGCCCCATGCGCCGCCCCCTGCCGGAGTGGCGGCTTCTCTATCGACATGCTCGACCGGACGCCCGAAGCCATCATAATAGACGGTGGTCTCGCTCTTGTCGCCGATCGCCAGCTGGCCGACGCCTATCCAGTCGCTGACCCCCGGGACCCGCACTTCGTGGACCCGGATATAATTGAGGTTCTCCCAGTCGGCGAGGTGCAGCTGGTATTGTGCGGAGCTCTTCGCCGGGGTGATCGCGCACCAGGCATTGCTCACCATGGTGAGACTGATATTCTGATATTCGCCGCAGTCATCGAAGGTCTTTGTATAGCTGGCGCCCGTGGCATTGGGAATATTGACGCCATTGAGCTGCCACTGATAGCTGGGGTTGGTGCCGGGATTCAGGGCCGCAGAGGTGAAGGTTACCGGCTGCTTCACGATGATATCCCCAGGGCTGGCGGCAAAGCTGACTGCTGTCGGGACCGTCGGGCTGATATTAAAGGGAATACCCGCTGTCGATGCGTTGGTGGAACCATTGGCGATACACCCCGTCGAGCTGGTGGTCACGTCGACCGAGAACGCCTGCAGATCGGTCACTGATGTCGCGGTTGTCGTATAGGTAGAACCGGTGGCGCCTGAGATGATCGACCCCTGGAATTTCCATTGATAGCTGTATATCGGCTGGCTGCCTGTCGCCGTGAAGGTGACCGGCGCGTCCTGGCAAAGGCTGAGCGCCGGAGGCGAGATGCCCGCCGAGAAAGACACCGGCGTCGCGATATGGGCGGTTACGGCATTGGATGTGGCGGAGAGGGCGCAGGCCGCGTCCGAGCTGACCCTGCAGGTGAAAACGTCTCCTTCTGCGGTTTCCTGATATTGCAATACGTAGGCCGGTACATTTTGTGCGCCGGGCCCATCGGTTGTGATATTCGAGCCATTCTTCATCCACTGCCAGCTGAGGGTTCCGGTGGTGTTCGATCCGGAAGCGCCGAGGCTGAAAAGGGCGCCCTGGCAGATGGTCGCCGATCCGGAAATGGTAATACCCATTTGCTGCGTTTGGGTGACGCCCATGGTGATCGCGTTGGAAGTCGCCGTCGTGGGTGTCGCGCAGGCGGCATTGCTCGTCAGCTGGCAACTGACCTGCTGTCCGTTGGTGAGGGTACTCGTTGTCCAGGTGGAGGCGTTGGCTCCGGATACGGCCGTGCCGTTGAGCATCCACTGATATTGCGGCCCGGACCCTCCGTTGACGGGCGACGCGGTAAAGGTGACCGAAGTCCCCGAACAGATGCTGCTGCCCGCAGAGCTGCTGATGGAGACGCCTGCTGCGGCAGTGGTATTCACCGTGAATGGAATATTTGCCGCGGTACCGGTGGCGCTGGTGTTGGCGACACAGCCGCCCGAAGTAGTGGCATAGCACCCGATGCCCTGCAATTGCGAAAGGGAGGTGACCGTCGTCGTATAGCTGCTACCGGTGGCGCCCGGGATACTGGCCCCGTTCTGCTGCCACTGATAGCCGGTAGCCGTCTGGCTCGTATAGGCATTGAACGTGATGCTCTGTCCCGTACAATAGTAAATGCCGCCCGACGGCCCTACGCTTACCGTAAAAGCCGGTGGCGTGGTAATGCTGACGGTCACGGCATTCGACGTCGCGGACCCCGCGCAGCCATTGGAGGTGACGATACACCGGAAGACGTCTCCATTGTTAACCGGCCCGTAAGACAGGACATAAGGGGGCGGTGTTCCCTGATTCGAAGAGATATTGCCGCCGTTGCGCTGCCACTGATAGCTGAGGGTACCCACGCCATTCTGTACTGAACAGGAGTATCCCACGTTGGTACTATTGCAAAGCGTGGTCGTCCCGCTGATGGTCGCCGTCATATTCGCGGGATTATTGATGGTCATGGTCAGCACGTTGGAATTGGCAGTGGTGGAGGTCACACACTGATAGCTGGACACGAGGGTGCAATACACCTGATCACTGTTGTTGAGCGTATTTGTAGTAAAGGTGGCTCCGGAATTATTGGCTACGCTGCTCCCGTTGACGTACCAGATATAGTAGGGACTGGTACCTCCGTTGGTTCCGCTGGCGGTAAAGGTGATATTGGTACCCTTACAAACGTTGTTGGTGCTGGCGCTGATCGACACCGCCGGCGTCATCGAGGTTCCGACCGCGATATTGCCCAGATAAGAATTGCCCGAGCCGGAAGGCCCCGAGTAATAGGCGGTGACACTCGCGACAGTTGCCGCATTCCACTTTACGGTAATGCTGTTGCCACTGGTGGACATGATCGTATAGTTACCGGAAATGCTCCAGGAGGTGACCGTGCCCGAGCCCGTCCACGCAAATGTATTCTGGAGTCCCACGCAATAGTTACCGTATACATGGATCACCGACTGGGATCTCGATGTCGCCGGCAGCAGCAGAGTGCCGGTCAGCAAAAGGAGGATAAGTATATATCGTTGTATGGCGGCGCTCATATGCTAATGCTTGAAATTGTACTCTAACAATTTGATGACGTTGGATTGTTCGTCGCGGATAATATGCAACCGGCCGAACGGATCGTATTCATAATAAGAGATCCGATTGTTCAAATCGCATTCCGAGGTCTTGCCCAGTACCGGGTCATAGGTAAAGCTGGTCATCCGCGCGCGTGCCGGGTAAAACCTGAGCTCGTCGACCACCCCGCTGCCTGAAACGACCGGGCTGCCGGATGCAACCGTATATTCATAATAGGTAAAATTCCTGTAGGATGGTCCCGTCTTTATCAGCGTGCCACCGCTGACAGAGACGGAGGCGCCGTTGTATGCCCAGAATGAAAGAATATAGGGTTTGCCCGCCGCAAACGAAGGGGTCAGTGTCCGTCCTCCAAGGTCGAAGCCTCCGGTTCCTGTGATAGCGCTGCTCACCTGCCAGGTGCTGGTCCCCCCAACCGTCCAAAGGCCTGTGGACGTCGTCTCAAAGCTGCTATAGGCAACCTTGTCGACGTTCGGGTCCGCGTTGACTACCTGAGCCACGACATAGTTGTCGTCATAGTCGTACAGGTTGGTGACCACCCGACCGCCTTCATCCGACTTTTGGATCAGATTGCCGCTGGACGGATCGTAACCATAGCTCTGGGTTTGGACAAGGTTCGGATAGCTGAGGGGGTTGGCGGCATTGAAACTAAAGCTGCCCTTCGACCAGGAAGTATAGGCCTTGTCAGGCTTGATATCTCCGTTGCCCTGTAAGCTGAAGCCATAGACAGACGCGCCGAGATAGGTCGTCACGCCGTTCCGGATAATGGAATTATAGGATGCCACGGGCAGCGTCACGAGGTTGTTGTCGGTCAGTGTCTGAAGTGTACCTCCGGAGGTATAATCCGGCGCGTAGTAGGTCTCCCGGACGCTCTTGTCGCCGTTGCTCTGCGTCGTCGTCACCTTTTGCGGGAGGTAATTGTTCGGATCGTAGTCATAGTGGATATGTGTCTCCAGCTTGTTGTTCGCGTCCTTGAATGTGCGTTCGTACACGTCGGTCACGGGCGTTCGTCCCGTGTAAAGTACATAGGGCTGAATGGCCATATCGTCCGTCGATGCAGTCTCATAGATATTGCTGAATGCCGCAGTCGTCCAGGCATCCGATCCTTTAGAGTGCAGGTTTACTGGCAGACAGGTGCAGGAACCGGCTGAAGCGGTGCCGGTGCCGTCGTCGATAGTGCGCTGCGTCATCTGAGCGGAAAAGTCATAGTCGGTCTGGGTCTGCTTCACCGTATTTCCCGCCGCGTCCATTACCGTCACCATCCTCGGTAGCCCAAATACCCAGGAGAGGGCCCGCTGGCGCTGTGAGAAGGAGGCGCTGTTGTCATTGACGAGGACTGCCGGTACGCCCGGATCTCCCGGACTCGTGAATTCAAAGACCGTCTGTCCGTTGGGCGTCCCGCTGCTACCCAGTGACACCACCGCCCGTCGGAACTGGACGGGCAGCGGATTGATGCTGTTCATGTCCGATCCGTAGTAAAGCATATCCGTATAGGACTCGGTGTGCTGGTTGCAGGACATGGCAAAATTCACCAGCACGTCCCACACCAGTTCGACGATCGCGAACACCGGGTTGTCGCCCGAGGCAGCGATCACCTGATACACGTCCATGGCCAGGCCGGCATAACCCAATATCTTCGAAAAGATGGCCATGGCCTGTTGCATGTCCGAAAGACTGGTCGCCTGGTCGGCCGAAAGGATGCCGGGATACTTATAGCTATAGTCGCAGCCCAGCGGGGTAACGTATTGCGATTCGGGATAAAAACTTGACGTGGAAGTCCGCAGGTTGATCGGCTTCTCCAGGCCCCAGATCGACGACTTGCTGTCGGGCATCGTAAAGCTGTAATTCGTAACGACGTCTGCCGTCGTCGACGAGCTGCCGTCATGCATTACCGTCTGAGAGACATGTACACCCGCACAATTCGATTCTGTCGCGTCTCCGGGGAACGTGCCGGTGTTTTGCGCGTAGCTATAGGTCAGCGTACCACCGCCGGGATAGGTTATACTTTTCAGCAGCCCAAGCGAGGCATATCCCGCCTTGACCATCGGATCGGGGTTCAGCTTCGGGTGGATATTGGGATAGAGGTAGGCAAACGCCTCATATTCATAAAAGCTGCGACCGAAGACATACCCGAAGGGTGACGGGATGATGGTGTTGCCGTTGCTGTTGTCAAATGCCGTGTGCTTGTCACCATTGTAAAAGCCCCAGATATCGTGGACCATGCAGAAGGGCGGCGGTACACAGTTCTCCGTGTTGTCGGCGCCCATATTGTAGGAGAAGCTATACGCCGTGGACTGCCCATAGTCGTCGGTCCCCCATTTCTGTACGGCCACCAGACAGAGCCTTGACAGGCGGTTGTCCCCGCCGTCGTTGGGCTGCCGTATCTGGTTCTTTATCATATATGACTGGACGAAATCAAAATGATAGGAAGTCCTGCCCTTATAGGTGACCTTCACGCCTGTAAGCTGTTTGTCGCCGTTGAGGTCGGCACGGTTCGCGCCATAGACGAGGGCGGCGGCCGTGCCATCCGGATATGTAACCGCGTCGAGCACGGGGGTCTGTGTGACAGAGTATTTGATAGTGACTATGGCATAAGGCCGGCCCGTCCCCCGGACGTCGGTACCCGCAAAATTGTTCAGCGCTTCGGTGTGATAACTATAGGTGATCGTCCGGGTCGTGAACGGGTCCTTCACTTCGCTGAGATACCAGCTGCCCACGACGTAGGGATTGTCGCTGTCGCTCAGCTCATCATAGACGGACTCAAAATAGGTAGTCCACGGGTCGTAGGAGGACGGAGATCCTGACTTTATCGGCAGCGGGTTTCCCCAGTAGTCGCTATAAGACTGGCAGGAATGCGTCTTCAGTACCCGGGTGAGCCCCTTGTCCCGGAAGGTGTAGATAAGACCGTTCTCGTCCTGGATGTGAAATGCGCTGATCGTCGTCCGCAGATGTTGGGTGGAGGCAGCCGTTTCGTCGATGTCATACCAGGCCTTCAGCTTGCTGTCGCCGAGGAATACCGCTTTTCCGCTGTTGGGTTTGCCGGGGACGCTGCCGATCTTACCCAGAACGAACAGGCCGTTCCTTCCGTTGAAGCTAAAGGCAAAACAGTCCTGTTCCCTGTCGGCATCGGTCGCGTTGTCGTTCTTATATACGACATTGGCCGAACCGAAGATAGGATAGTACTTCAGCGCGCTCGGGCAGCCGAGAGAGATGCCGGCCGGATTGTAAAGGTAGCCGGGCGGATACTTGGTGACGTCCGTGTAGAGACCGTCTTTGGGCTTCTGATCATCCGGCTGGCCGATCTGGATCCGCACGACGATGCCGCTGGAAGAAAGGCTCCAGCCCTGTCCTACGTTGGAGGCCATGTCGTCGACCTTCAGCCCGTTGCGACTGTTGTATTGTAAGGCGATGTTTGCGTTCAACCGGCTTTTGGTATCCTGCCAGTTCTGAATGGGTATCGAAAATTCGGCGGCGCCCGTAGGGACGTTCACCTGTGCGGGTGCGCGGAACAGGATCAGCGCAAGGAGGGAAAGAAGAAATACCTTTCTCATAGTAAAAACAGCGGTTTGGAGGAGATTATTTAAGGTTATATCCGAGGCGGAAGATCAGTGGTTGTGTGTTGGGAAGGTGTTGACGGTACAGAAAGTCGTAGAGGACCTGGACGTCGCCGCTGACCTTTCGGCTAACCCTGTATTGTTTGCTGACACCGAGCAGGGCCTGGGTCTGCCAGTTGGGTAGCGCCTTCAGCTGGGCGATGCTGCTGAATGCGGTCATATAGTTGAACTCGAGGCCGCCCCGGGCGCTCCAGCCTTTCCTGTATAGCCATTTGCCGTAAGACCGTATGCCGATGCCCTGGCTGGAAATGTGGATATCCTTCCAGCCCGTACCCATTCCCACCAAATAGTCGAAGCCGATGCCCATGCTCAAATGGTCGTTGAGGCGGTAGCCGGCACTGATACCGATATCGGCTGTCGCGGGCAGGTAGCTGATCGCCCGGCCAAACTGTATATCGGCTCCATATTCCATCCTGCCGCGAAATGGTTTTATGCGCTGCGTGTTGGGAATAAAAGATTGTGTTTGGGGAATGCCCGGTGTCCCGCCTGACTGATGGAGCCGGTCACCCGCCGCAAGCAGCGTTGGTTGCAGCTGCGATAGCGGATCGGCCGTATCCGCTGAGAGCGGCATATTCTTTTTGACGTACTCGGCCAGCATAGTTCTGCCCGGCAAACCTGTGGCAGCAGAGGAACCGCCACCGCCAAGCGCAAAAGGAGTAAAGGCCGATCGGGGCGCAAAAAGTCCTGCAAGCCGGCCATTTTTTTCCATCAGGTTTTGAAATACCGGCGATCCTTCGACGAGGTCGAGCATCCTTCGCTCGATCGCTGCCGGGTCTTTCAGCATCGACTTATACTGGGCCATCTGAGCGGAATAGTAATAAGCCGTTTTGTTCAGCTGCTGCAGGCTGCTGATGCACTGTGGAAATTTGGCCGCGACGCCATTAAGGACCCCTTTCTGGTGCTGGATGAAATTTCGGATGGTAGCGACCTGTCCGAGCCGGGCCTCCAGAGCGTCCGCCGGGCCAAGGTCTTTTTGCAGGAACGCCAGCGTTTGACGCAGGGTATCGGCGTAGGGAAAATAGCTGCCGTCGGTCAGCCTGCGGAGCTTTCCAGCGGCGGAGGTCAGAGCCGCGGGGGAGGCCAGGGCCGCCTTCATCTTTCGAATTGAATCGATTGCATCAGTGAACACAGAGGCGGGGAATGACGGGTCGGTAGCGGCGACCCTCGACCGCATACGTTGTTCGACCCGGATGATCTGATCCAGTGTACTGCGGGAATAGTCCTGAGTTTGCTGATCGAATTTCGCGATCTTCCGATGGACGGTCTCTGCGTATCCGGAGGCCAGGGAAGTGGATTTGTCATCGGCGAGCTGGGCTCGCGCCGGGCGGGAAAGGAAACATAGGTTAAGCAGCAGGCATGCGGTCAGGCATGCGCTTTGGTATCGCATATGGCAAGGTTTAAGTCAGGAGTAAAGTCGGTCAGTAAAAATTGGGGGGACGGAAATTAAGGCTATACTAAACCGGTAGTTCAACCGATTGAATAAAGGGACAACATTTTAAATTCATTTGCAATAGGTGCAACCACTTAAATTACCCTTATTTCTTCAGTGTAGCGTTATTGGCTTAATTTTACCTATGTCCTCCATCAATATAAGACCGGCGACT
>Ga0105240_10010216_pt1 | contig 13211 bp, 11 predicted proteins | sample KBSC54metaG_FD_80426 | JGI IMG/M metagenome (GOLD analysis project Ga0105240, IMG submission 80426) | Corn rhizosphere microbial communities from Kellogg Biological Station, Michigan, USA - KBS C5-4 metaG | ecosystem: Host-associated > Plants > Roots > Rhizosphere > Soil | place: Michigan, USA... | reverse complement strand
TTGGAGTGCGGCAGCTCGCTGCCGCTTTTGAAGGCGTGCGAGGCTTTGAAAAGTCGCAGGCGATCGGAGGCAGGTTCTGTGGCGTTCAGCAGCGCCCAGACGCTCCGAAAAGCGGCGGCAAGCCGCCGCACTCCAAACGCTTCGCGCCATGATAAGCGCAGTTGTAATTCGATTGTCCAACTATTAGGATTGCGGCGTGGATGAGTATTTGCCGCCTTCAGCCTGGAACTTCTCGATCAAGCCTGTTGCTCGGAAAACTGACCCACCGCAATTGCCTCCGAAAGACTGGCCGCATGCCCCGGTGCACCGTCTCAGCGAGTTTGGAGCGTACATCGTTACGGCGGGCACGCTTCACAAACAGCGCATTTTCGATAGCCCTGCCAAGCTCGACCTGCTGGAGCGGTTACTTCTTTCCCTGGCGAAAGAATGCCATTGGCAGCTGGAAGCCTGGGCGATCCTGAGCAACCACTATCATTTTGTCGCCCGCGGGGCTCCTGACTCGATACCTATGAAAGATTTCTTACGAGAACTCCATTCGCGATCGGCACGAAGCATAAATGACTCGGACGATGCCAAGGCGCGGACCGTGTGGCATAATTGTTGGGACACGAGGCTGACCTTTCAGCACTCGTACTTGGCGCGCCTGAATTATGTTCATCAAAACCCCGTCAGGCATGGTCTGGTGGCATTGGCCAACCAGTATCGTTGGTGTTCTGCGGCGTGGTTCGAACGAATAGCTTCACCGGCACAGGTCAAAACCATCTACTCGATGAAAATCGATAAAGTGAATGTGCGAGACGACTTCTGAACGCGCGCGACTTCCCGACCAAAACAAATGCTGCGCTTGGCCAGCACCTAACGGCCACGCCAGCGAAGTGGAGTCGGAGCAGTTTGCCGGTCGCCGTCCTCGCGGAGCGTTTGGAGTGCGGCAGCTCGCTGCGGCTTTTGAAGGCGTGCGAAGGTGTGAAAGGGCCCGAGCGATCGGAGGCAGGTTCTGTGGCGTTCAGCAGCGCCCAGACGCCCGGAAAAGCGGCGGCAAGCCGCCGCACTCCAAACGCTTCGCGAGGACGGCGGGTGGGCGCTTACGAGAAACCTACGGCGCCTCGGGGGCGGCTTTCAATTCCTCGGGGGAAAAGTAGGTCTTGCGGTCCTTGATCTGATCCCGGACCTTCGAGACCTGCTCCGGGGTCACGGCGCTGGCGTTATTTCCGAAGGTCTTTCGGATATAGGAGATAATCGCAGCAATGCTTTCCGCCTTCTGCGGTTCGTCGCCAGGTAGTTGGTCGCCGATCGCGAGCATCGTCCCGGTGTTGTAAACTTTTCCTGCCACTTCGATTGGGCCGGTGGCACCCTTGGACACAATCCGGATGATCCGACCCGGGCCTGCCGCGGAGACCCATTCCGATCCGGCGAGTGGCGGACAACCATTTCCTGGGTTGCCTGTGCCGGTTTCCATATGGCAGACCGCGCAGTTCAGGCTATAGAGCTGCTTGCCTTTCATGACAAATTCCCCTTCACCGCTGATGGGCTGAAACGAGGCGACCTGCTCGAGATTATGGAACGGCGCATAGACGCGTTCATTGAACCAACCGCTGCGCAGATCGAAATAGACCATGCCCCAATACAGCAAGAGGAAGAGCAGAATAATGAACCAGACGGGGATGGCTCTCCTGGCCGCCCGAGGTTCGGAGGACTCAGGCACACTCATCGAGGCTGGAGGTGTGGGAGTGCTCATTTTGCCGGGGCGTTAGTGGGAGGCGCGTTCGTCGCGCCCGCAGGAGCGTTCGTGGAGGCCGGCGCGGATGCTGAAGCCACGGTGACGGGCGCACTGAACAACGGAATATCGGCCCGGAGGCTGACCAGGTAAGCTGCCAGTGCTTTGGCTTGAGGCGTGGGAATTACTTCGAAGCCCGGTTCAGCGGCCATCTGCGGAGGCAGCACCAGAGCGTCGGGAGATGGGAAACGTTCGATCTTCCGCTTTTCGAACAAATAGGGATACGGGGCCATGATGGAACCTTTGATCATGGCCTGCGGCGCATAGAGGTGGAGCAAATGCCAGTTGGGATCAGGAAGGCGGACACCGACGTTGGCCAGGTCCGGACCAATGCGCTGGGAACCGAGCATCACCGGGTAATCGAAAAGAAAATCCTCAGCGACGGAACGGCGAACACCCCAACCGGGACGGCTGATGTCCGGGCCCACGGCGACGATCCAGACTTGCGCTTTTGCGCCGGCGGCATTTAGAGCTTTGGTGGCGGCATCGGCTTCCTCCTTGGCTTTTCCTGCGAGAATCGTCTTGGGCAGGCCGCTGACTAACTGCCGAGCCTGAGGCTCCGACATACCCTTGAGCTTACCAAGAGCGGCGAACAAGGCCGGCGGATTAGTGCCGATTTCATTGAGGACGACGTCACAAACCGTTCCCGTTTGGCCGACCTGCTGACTATGGCAGTAGGCGCACCCATTAGCGCGATAGACGTCCAAACCTTCGCGGGCCAGGCCAGGACGGGCGACTGGGTAGGTGGCGCCACCGGGCACGCTGTTGGTTTGCTGCAAACGCCCGACCTGCACCTGGGGCGTCAGCACCAGCCCAAACCAGGAGCCGGCCAGCGCGAAAAAAGCCGCCAGGAAGACCAAGGGGCCATAATTCATGGCTTCACCTCCGATGTTTTGAATAAGTCAGCGGTCGCCTCAGAATAGGCGGTTACCGCTTGGGACCGGTAAAACCGCACGGTGAGCGCGATCAGGTTTCCCAGCAGGATGAGGTGGCCCGCGAGGACCAGCACATCACCCAGGGTACTCACCCGCAGGAAACTCAAAGTCAAATGCGCGATGTCGGTGACGGGGATCGCTGGATTTTCTAACTGGGTAGCCTGGAAAACCCCTCCGACCGCCAACGGCAGCACCAACAGCAGGACACCGGAACCAGCCAACCAAAAGTGAAGCCGTGCCAGCTTGGGCGAAGGCAAATTGAACCCGACCAGTTGCGGCAGGATGTAGTAGATCGCGCCGAACATCACCATGACGAAAAAGCCGTAGAAGTTGAGGAACTGGCGGGCGGGTTCAAACCAGGAGAAATGGAGCTGCTGGTGGAAATCGAAAAACGCGCCAAAGATCCGCATTACTCCAGCCACTAAAAACCCGCACACGCCGAAGGCGACAAAGGGCAGAGTCTGCCCGGAGGCCAATTTGGAGTAAGTGTTTTCCAGGGTGTGATGAAAATTCAAAGCGACGGCCAGGATGGGGAGGAGAGTGAGGGCGGTCGCGATGGTGCTAACGGTGGGCATCCAGGCCGGGACCGGGGCGGTGCTGGGAATACCAGCCCAGCTGGCGAACAGGATCAGACTCCAAAAGGTAAAAAGAGCGAGATAGTAATTATGCAGCTCGCGCTGGACCAGCTTGGGAACAAAATAGAAAGCCGCGGCCAAGCCCACCAAAGCCAGCCACACGGTCAGGAAATTATCGGCAAACCACCAGGCGATCACCGCCTGGGCCACGCCCCGCACGGGGAACTTCAGCAGCAGGAGGTCGGCGGTTGAATAAATCCAAGGGAACCAGAAGAGCGCCGCCAGCAGATACCACTGCGACACGTAGAGCGGGCGTTCCCGTCGCTGGTGCAACGTCAGGGTCGCTGAAATACCGACCAGCAAATAACCGATAAAGACTAACAACGCACCATAGGCAGGCATTTCCAGAGTTTCGAACCCAGTGCTGTCACCGCCCAGGATACCGAGAACACCGAGGGTGACACCCAGGTTCCAGGTGACTGCGCCCAGGATCACCAACCAACTTTGGGCCAAGGGCGCGCGCCCCAGGCGCGCGAACAGCCAGAGCGTCACCCCCAGACCGGCCTGCACGCAAAAGCCGTACAGCACCGAGCTGAGCCAAGCCGGGTGCACTCGGCCATAGGTCAGCCAGGGACAAGCGGCCAGAAACGCCGGCGCGTGAAATTTAATGGAGGCAATCAGGCCGAATGCTGACCCAATCACCAGCCATAGGGCGGCGCTGGTAAACAAAACCAGCAAAGGCACCCGACACGAGGCGCTGATCTCATCAGGCACGGCCGGGGCTGCTGCCTTGGTCATCTGAGCGACGGGTTGCACTTATTCAAATTGGCTGGGCTTTTCCGGCGCCTTCGGCGGAAGTGCGGTCGCCTTTTCCACGCGGGAAATAAGATTCGAGCGGGCGGCGGCGGGGTCCTGCCCCCAATCGCGTTCCACCAACTTCATCGCGTCCTCGATCGGCAACCGCACCACACCTTTGGGTTGGTCAACCCAAGCGGGATGCTGCAGGGCTTCGGTTTCAGCCGCGCGCAACTCGGCCAACGCTTTGGCCCGAACTGCGGCGCGGTCCTCACCTAAAGGTGCGGGCTGCGTGTATTGGATCATCGCTCTCACGAGGACGGCCACGATGAGGAACGAGCCCAGAACGGCGATCACGTAAGGCCAAATCGGCCGGGAAGCTGGAGGTTGAGCGTTCATTCTCGAAAATCGGACCGGCGGTTATCGACCGGCGCGGGAGGATGAGGCTTCATGGGCGGCTCCCCCGGAATTGTGGCGGCGCATCGCGTAATTCATCGGTCTGGTCCAATTCGCCGCCGGAAATCTGAGTGGGCACGGGGTGATAAAAGCCCATCGCTTCCACCAAGCGCGGGTCCTTAATCGGGTAAGCAGGGTATTTGGCGTATTCCTTGAGGAAACGCCACGACAAAAAACCTGCCATGAAAGCCCAGCAGCCGAAATGCAGCCAAATCCAGGCAAAGGGGAAGCCGTCCGGATAGGGCACCGGCATAATATTGAAGGAGAGATCCACCCAGTGCATCAGCCAGGTCCAAACGCAAAGAGGCAGCATGAAGGAGAAAACATTCTTCACATCGATCCGCAGGAGCGCAAGGAAGGGTATAAAGAAGTGGCCAAAAATAATGACCAACCCCACATACCACCAGGTTCCCTTTTCGCGCACGACATACCAGAAGGTCTCTTCGGGCATGTTACCGTTCCAGATGATGAAGTACTGGGAAAGGTGGATGTAGGCGTAAAAGACCGTGAAGGCGAAGAGCAAGGAGCCCAGGAAATAGTATTGGTGTTCGTGCAACGCCTCGCTGATGGCGCCCATCCGGTCCAAGATCATCGTAATGACATACACTGTAGCCAAGGTCATCCAGACGCTGCCCGCAAAAAAATAGACACCGTACATGGTCGAGAACCATTGGTATTGGAGACCCTTCATCCACATGATGGCGGCGAAGGTGAGGGTGAGGGCAAACAGGAAGATGCCAATGCAGGAGTAGAAGCGCATCCGGTAGGTGGGCTTGGCTTCGCCGGTCCGGTCCTGGACGAGCGACCAATGCCGGAGGCGATTGGACAGCAACCACCAAACCGCAAAGAGCACCGCCGCCACCACATAAAACATGGTGACGGTAAACAGCGGCTGCTTGGCGGCGAGCGCGTGATCCGTCTTGGGATCGATGCCCATCCACGGGTACAGCGTTCTCGCCAGCGCGGCAATCGGGAGGAAGAGCAGGAGCATCCAGGGGAAGAGCAGCGAGGCAAGATGTTCGCAGAATCGACGGATTGGAACCGACCAACCGGCATCGAACAAATGATGGGCCATCACCAGGAACAAGGCCCCCAGGCAGATGCTGAGGAAAAACATAAACGCCAGGAGCCAGGCGTAGGCAAACGACTTATGATCGTGCGTGACGAAAAAGCCGATGAGGCTCAGCACTCCGCCGACGGCCATGAGCACAGCGGGAACGTTGCGCCATTTGGAAAGGTCCAATGACGAGGCGGCGTTTGAAGGTCGGTGGTCCATAGCTACTTTTTCAGGCTCGCACGCAGTTCCTGGGGCAGATCGTCCACGGCTCCCAACTGGCTGAGCTGGAGTGCGCGCAAATAAGCGACCGTGGCCCAGCGGTCGGAAACTGTAACATTGGGCCCGTACGCGCCCATCAGGTTCCGCCCGTTCGTTATGACATAAAACAGTTCGCCATCGGTCATCTCGACGATCCGCTTGTCGTGAAGGTTCGCGACGACGGCCATGGCACCGATCTTCTTGGTGATGCCAGTGCCATCGCCCAACTGGCCGTGGCAGGGCGAGCAATTGATAGTGAACCTCTGTTGCCCGCGCTTGAGCAGGGCGGCGGTAATCGGGAGCGGATTGATTGCAACGAAATTTGTAGTCCCGGTCAGGAAACCGGTGTTCACGGGAGCATCCTCGTAAGGATAGACCTCGCCGCTCGCGGTTTGCACCGGCACGCTACGGGGGATGGTGCCGGCGACCGGCAATTGTGAGCTCAGCCCGTTAGCGAAGAAGGCGTTGGGCTTCTGCGGGCGCAGCTTCAGCTGCCATTCCATGTCGGGAAAGATGTAGAGCGGCGGTTTGCGGAAATGGGCGCCACGAAAACCCAAGATGCCCAGTACGGCAGCGACGGTTACGACGAAAATGGCAAGAAAGTAACGCATCAGTCCTCCACCACTTCGATGTGCCGGCTGCCGGCGTCGGCGAGCAGCTTGCGGGTTTCGGCTTCCGAGTACTTGGGATCCGCGCACTCGATCACCACGAAGAAACGGTCATGAGTCACAAGGGAAAAGCGTTTGTTTTTAAGCAACGGATGGTGCAGGCGCGGAAGGCGATTCAGAAACAGCATCCCGAAAAGGGAGCCAAATGCGCCAAAGAGAATCGTCAGCTCGTAAGACGGCGGGAAAGCCGAGAACGGGCTGAACATGGGTTTGCCGCCGATGACGATCGGGTAATCCAGGGTATTCATGAACCAGATCATGAGCATGCCGGTGGTATACCCGGTCACACCCCCAATGAAGGCAAACCAGCCCACCTTCGAGTTGCGCAGGCCCATGGCATGATCGAGGCCGTGCACCGGAAAGGGGGTGAACACATCCCACTTGCGAAAGCCCGCACCCCGCACTTTTTCCGCGGCGTGGAGCACGGAAGCCGCGGTGGTGAATTCAGCGACGATGCCGTAGGGTCGATTAAATGTGTCAGGCATGGAGGGCCTCCTTTCGGCTAGTCTGCATCGGGGATACTCTCCTTAATCTTCGCCCCACCCATCGGGTGGTGCGGGTCGGATTGCGGGGTGACCCCCTTGACTTCCGAGATCGCAATCATGGGCAGGAAGCGGAGGAATAAGAGGAAACAGGTGAAAAAGAGGCCGAAGGTTCCGATGTAGGTGCAGATATCGACAATGGTTGGATGATAATAGCCCCAGTTCGAGGGGATGAAATCGCGGTGAAGGGAAAGCACGATGATCACGAAGCGCTCGAACCACATGCCCACGTTGACCAGGATGGAGATAATAAAGACGACGACCAGGTTCTGACGCAGCGCCCGGAACCAGAAAAACTGCGGCACGAGCACATTGCAGGAGACCATCATGATCCATGCCCATTGGTAGGGACCCAGCGCGCGGTTCAGGAAATGAAACTGCTCGTTCGGATTGCCGCTATACCAGGCAATGAAGAACTCCATCGCGTAGGCGTAGCCGACGATGGAGCCGGTCGCCAGGGTGACTTTGCACATGATGTCGATGTGCCGCATCGTGATGATGTCCTGAAGCTTGAAGATCGAGCGCAGCGGGACCAGCAAGGTCAGGACCATGCCAAAACCGGAGAAGACAGCGCCGGCCACAAAGTAGGGCGGGAAAATGGTCGTGTGCCAACCGGGCAACTGCGAGACCGAGAAGTCCAACGAGACGATGGAGTGCACGGACAACACCAGCGGCGTCGAAAGGCCCGCCAGGATGAGGTAGGCCTTTTCGTAGTTGCTCCAATGACGGTTCGACCCGGTCCAACCCAGCGCGAATAGGCCATAGCCGAACTGGCGAATTTTGGTCCGCGCCCGATCGCGCATGACGGCCAAATCGGGGATCAACCCCATGTACCAGAACAGGACCGAGACGGTGAAATAGGTTGAGACGGCGAACACGTCCCACATGAGAGGCGAGCGGAACTGCGGCCAGATTGAATTGGAGTTGGGGATCGGGAAGAGCCACCAATCATACCAAGCCCGGCCGACGTGGAGGGCAGGATAAATGCCCGCGCACATAACGGCAAAGATCGTCATCGCTTCGGCCGCGCGGTTGACCGCGGTGCGCCAGCGTTGGCGGAGCAGGAAGAGAATCGCGGAGATGAGGGTGCCGGCATGGCCGATACCGATCCACCAGACGAAGTTGACGATATCCCAGGCCCACATGACGGGGTGCATGTTGCCCCAGACGCCCACCCCGGTGGAGATCTGGTAGGTCAACATGAACATCAGCATCCCCAGGCAGAGAACGCTGGGAATGAAGAGCGCCCACCACCACACGGGGGCCGGGTCCTCGATCAATGACGCGACCCGATTGGAAATCCAGCCCAGCCCGTGAAAGTTGGCCACCAGCGGAATACGTTCGAGCTCGGGCGGTGGTTGGGGGATCGTCACCGGTCCGCCCGGCGAGGCTTTTACGCTTGAGGCACCAGCGGACATTAGTGCGCCCCTCCCTCGGCATGAGTGTGCGCTCCTCCGTGCGCAGCCGGCTCTTCAAAGGGATCGCCCATCCTCTGTTCAAATTCCTGCAAACTTAAGGGCGCCTTGACGCATTCGTCGGGCATGTTGGGGTTAGGATTGCGAATCCGCGCCAGGTACGTGGTTCGCGGTTTGGTTAACAAAGCCTCCAGGACCGGGTAGTCGCGATCGAGTTGCTTGCGCTGCGAGACGCGGCTTTCCGGGTCTTTCATGTTGCCGAAGACAATCGCCCCCGCCGGGCACGCTTGGGCGCAAGCGGTGGTGAAGCTGTCCGAGGGCACAACGACGTCGCCCGAGTCGCCGGCTTTGCGCTTCTGCGCGATCTTCGCCTGCTCGATCCGCTGCAAGCAGTACGTGCATTTCTCCATGACTCCGCGCATCCGAACGGTCACGTCGGGGTTCTTGGACATCTTGATCAGGTCCCACTCGTCATCCTGGCGGTGGCCGAACGGTCCCCAATAGAACTTTCCGATCGGACGCTTGTTCCAATCAAAGAAGTTGAAGCGACGGACCTTATAAGGACAGTTATTGGAGCAATACCGCGTGCCGACGCACCGGTTATAGGTCATCACGTTCAGGCCTTCCTGATCGTGAGAAGTAGCATTTACAGGGCAGACGTTCTCGCACGGAGCCGACTCGCAGTGCTGGCAGAGCATCGGCTGCGTGACGGTTTGCGGGTTGTCGATCCAATCTTGAAATTGTTGTTTCTCATCCCCTTCGAACGTTTCGAAGAAACCCTTCTGCGCCTGGGGACTCTTCTTGGGAACGAGCGAACGGCCGGCGTAATAGCGATCGATGCGCAGCCAATGCATCTCGCGGCCGCGCCTCACCTGGTCTTTGCCCACGATCGGAACGTTGTTCTCGCTCTGGCAGGCCACCATGCACGCGGAGCAGCCCACGCACATGTTCAGGTCGATCGACATCGCCCACTGGTGCAGCCCCTTTTTCTTGAGCTCGTCGAAGGGATTCGGGTACATCGGCGTCGGCGGAACCTCTTCCGTCTGCTCGACCCCCATGGTTTTGGCGAACCGCGGGTGCTGTCGGTACTGGTCGAGGTTCGCTTCCTTAATGATGGGGCGCCCTTCGAGTGACCAGTGACTCTGGGTGCACGAAAGCGGGTAGGTTTTACCCGTGTTTCGAAGGGTGGCGCCGACCGCGAAATTCTGGGCCTCGGCGGTGCGCAGAGGGTAGGCGTTAAATCCCGCGCCACGCCCCACACGCCCGGTGCGTTCACGTCCGTAACCCAAAGCCAGCCCCAGGGAGTAATCGGCGAATCCCGGCTGAACCCAGATCGGCCCGCGCACGGTGCGATCGCCGAGCTTTACCTCAACGACCTCGTTGTTTTTCACGCCCAATTCCTGGGCGGTCTTCCGGCTGATCAGCACGGCGTTATCCCACACCATCTTGGTCACGGGATCAGGCAACTCCTGCAACCAGCCGTTGTTGTTGTAGCGGCCGTCGTCCAGGCTGTAGTCGCGATGAAAGACCACTTCGAGTTTGTCCTTCGAGGGGACCATGGGCCGGGCGGCGGCGATCGCTTGCGAGACGGCCGGCGCATTCAGGTCTACCTGCATGGGGCGGGCGGCCGAATTGGCCAGGAAACCGTCGTGCAAAAATTTGCGCCAGGCAGCCTCTACGTCACCCGAAACGAGCTTGGCGAAGGTCTCGCGGACGATGCTGTAGGGATCGGTCTTGGGCAGTCCGGCAATGCGCGCCAGGACTTCGAGCTCCGTGAGACCGCCAAATAAAGGGGCGATCAAGGGCTGAAGGGGAACCAGCGTTCCATCGCTGGTCAACGCATCGCCCCAGGATTCCAGATAGTGGGTGGCCGGCAGATGCCAATCGCACATGGGGAAAGTCTCGTCCTCGTAATAGCCGAGCCGAACGACATTTTTGGCCTTGCGCTGCGTGTTCGCCCAGTCGAGATCCGCGGGTGCAGTATACGCCGGATTGCCGCCCAGGATCAGGAGTGTCTCGACCTGGCCGCTTTTAAGGGCTTGGGCTAACTCGACGATCCCCGCCTCTTTGGCTTCCGGTACCCGGTGGAAAACCACAGTCTTGCCCACGTTGCCCAACGAGGCGTTCATCGCATGGGCCAGCAGATGAACCGCGGCGGGCTGCCGGTGGCCGGCCACAACCAAGGATTTTCCGGCGCTGGCCAGCAGATCCTTGGCGCACTCGGCGATCCACTTCGGATCCACGCCGACGGGTTTGCCCAGAGTTTCCAAACCCGCGATGCTGCCTTGCTTGAGAACTTCGGCGGCCAATGCGCCAGCCAGTTGGATGACCGCACTGCTGGGGAGACGCAATCGGTGATCGGCGTTGAACCCCGTTACCGTCATCAGGGCTTCCACCGCGTACAGGCGGTTCAACGAGTCGTCCGGATTCTTCAGGTGCCGGCGATTGGCGAAACGGCGAATGTGGTTTTGGACATCCGGCTCGGAGCCGAGAAAATCGCAGTCGAGCGAGACGATGACATCGGCTTTATCGAATTGATAATAAGGGCTAACGGATTGGCCCCAGGCCTGGGAGGCGGCCCGGCGATGAACATCCAAATCCACCGAATCATGGATATACCAGTTGGCCTTCGGGAATTTCTCACGAGCCAGCTCTTGCATCCGCAACCGGGAAGGAGAATTGTTCCGCTCCAACAAAATGGAAAGCCCCTGGCCACCGTTTCCCTGGGCTGCCCGGGAGATCTGCGATAGGAGGTCAACGGCCGACTCCGGGGAGGTGTTCTTGCCGCCTTTGGTAAACCGCCCCGCGCGGTCCGGGTCGTACAGGTTCAGGATGGAAGCCTGGGCGTAACGATCCGTTCCCCCGTTGCTGTCCGGGTGCAGGGAGTTGCCTTCCACCTTGGTGGGCCGGCCATCGTTCGACTTCGCCACCAGGGGAATGGCCCCTGCCTGGGTGGGCATCGCCGTGGCGTAAAACTGGGGCAACCCGTGGACATAATCCTCGGGCATTTTGCCAAACGGCTCGAGCCTCTCCACCGGCCGGCGACAGCCGCTGCCGGCAAAGCCGAAGCCCGCCAACAGGAAGGAGGCGGACATGATCTTCACGAAATGGCGTCGGGACACTGGATCCAACCACTCGCTGGCTCCCTGCGGAAACTCGCGCTCCAGCCATTGCCGGAATTCCGGGGTTTCGGCTAGCTGATCCAGGCCCCGCCAGTAGGTACGGCCATCTGCCGACCAGGGAAGCGACGTCTTTTCAGGACGGCTGCTGGGGGACTCGGCAGTGGGTGAGAGAGGCGTTTTCATCGGTGACAGGCGGAGCAGTTCTGGAGGGATTCGACGTGCCATTGCGCCATGGCCTTTTTGCCAAACTCAAGCTGCTTTTCCGGCGACGCGGGCTTCCAATTCAAATCCGTGATTTTATCGAGGGGCCGCAGCTTGTTTTCCGGATGCCGGTGGCAATCGAGGCAGAAGGTCATGCTCAGCGGCTGATAATGATAGACCTCATCCATCGTATTGACGGGCCCGTGACACTCGACGCAGCTAATCCCGCGGTCCACGTGAACCGAGTGGTTGAAATAGACGAAATCGGGAACGCGATGAACCTGGATCCAGGGAATAGGCTCGCCACTTTGCGCGCTCTGCCGCACCAACGCCAGGCGCGGATCGTCCGCCAGCACCTGCTTGTGGCAGTTCATGCAGGTCGAACTGGACGGGATATTTGAGTACCAGGACTTCTCGACGGCGTTATGGCAGTAGCGGCAATCCAACCCGAGTTGCCCCGCATGCGTGGCATGCGAAAAAGCAACGGGCTGCACCGGCTGGTAACCCACGCGGGAATACTTCGGGGTCAGATAATACCAGGCGCCGGCCACCGCCGCGCCCCCCAGTAAAATCCCCCCGACAATGACCATGACGGGCAACCGGTTGGTCCATTTTGGGAAAATGGCAGACATGGTGGTGTTATAACTTCTAAGACGATCGGCCGCCCACACCCGCGCGGGTACGGCGGAAAACCCCAGCGGGCACGAGGGCCGCCGACGGCCCGGCAGCGCGGAGGCGCAGTAGACCTAAACGTTTAAGCGCAGTCAGCATAAGCTCGGAAGCGGGTGATTGTTGAGAATTTGCGGTAAACGTCAATTGTTTTGTTGGTACCAAAATCCGGTTAGCAACTCTGGGCAATGAGGCAAAACTTCCGCGTATACAAAGGGTCATTGCCAACGGGAGTTATTTTGCCCGCGATTTCACCGGATGCAAGGGCGGTTCAGACGATTTCGGTATCATTAATAAATCAAATAAGAAACCAACATATCTGCTTGGAATCATTCCCACACGCCCGCGTTCAATGCGGGTATATAATTTAATCGTTCCGGAGTCACTAACGAAAATTCTAATCCCGCGAAGCTCACGCGCAAGAGGATTAGAGGTTGAGGTTGAAAAATTGAAAGGCTAAAGCGCGGGCGGCGGGTCGGCCAGGGCGGGAGGACTGCTGCCCTGCGGGCTACTTCGGCGGGGCATCGCCGGCTTTTGGAAGGCTGGGAGCGGCGTTGGTGTTAGCGGCCGCTTCCTTTTCGTTCAGGTTGCGCGTCAGGCGATTCCTCAACTCGCCATACATTTCGTTGGTCAAGGAGTTTAGGTGAGCGCGGGCTTCATCAAACCGGCCAGCCAGCAGCTTAAGTCGTGCAAAATGGACGTAGACCCCCTCACGCTCGATTTCGTCGTGGGCGATATGCAGTG
>Ga0105240_10010215_pt1 | contig 13212 bp, 18 predicted proteins | sample KBSC54metaG_FD_80426 | JGI IMG/M metagenome (GOLD analysis project Ga0105240, IMG submission 80426) | Corn rhizosphere microbial communities from Kellogg Biological Station, Michigan, USA - KBS C5-4 metaG | ecosystem: Host-associated > Plants > Roots > Rhizosphere > Soil | place: Michigan, USA... | reverse complement strand
CGGGCATGATCCACCAGCAGGTTCCTCATAATCTGTGCCGCTACCGCAAAAAAGTGAGCCCGGCTTTCCCAGGTTCGATCCTGCTCTTTGGTGAGCCGAAGGTAAGCTTCATGAACAAGAGCCGTGGTTTGCAGAGTGTGGCCGAACTCTTCCGATCGCATATAGCGTCCGGCCACACGACGGAGGTCCTCATAGACGATTGGAATTAGCTTGTCCAATGCGTCGGCATCACCACCGCGCCAAGCGGCTAGGAGTGCTGTTACCTCCCCTGGCTGGGACATCCCAGCTATTCTATCGTTCGAATCGATAAATCTGACGATCCCGATATCAATTACCTGGATATCCCGGATTGAAGCACTGGAGCGCCTGAATTTGCGCTTCGAACGGCATCGAAAACTGACCCGCCGTGATTCCGTTCGTGGCGGGGGATAGAAAGAGCGTCCCTACCTGCAAGTAGCTAGGCGCGGAAGTGGAGTTCTGGAGAGTGCCTCGCACAACCCACGACGGATAAACTCCCTGCGAGCAGTTGTATGACTGGGGTATAACAAATGCCAGCGATGCCGGGTTGGGTGAGTTCGCTCCTGGCGGCGTGGAGGGGGTATTGCCGGTCCTCGGAGTCATCGGGAGAGTGGAGATATTCGTTATAGGTAGAAATTGCATTCCATAGTCAGCCCCGTTGAATAACGACGACAGTCCGATATTCACTCTTGTAACGAATGGCTGGTTCGGGCCGAAGCTTCCCGGGGTGCATCCCTGGCAGATGATGTTATTGACGTTAAACAGCCCGTTTACCGTATACGAGTTGGGCGGTGGAGTGTTCGCCGTTGCCCCGCTACCGGCGATTGCGACCGGGAGTATCGCCGTTAGCTTACGCTTGCCTACCAGCAGGTTTAGCACTGCATCATAGGTGTTCGAGCAAAACTTGATGGTTGCGCCGGTCGTTTGCCCATTGGTGTAAACGTCATTACCGTCGCCAACAATGGCCGACGCAACGGTGCCTCCGGCCGTGGTTCCGTCCAGGTTCATCAGCATGGCCGTCTCGTTTAGAGTGACCTTAAGCGGTATGTCCGTGCATTTCGCCGCGTTTGCGGTGGGAACCGTTAGCAAGGCTGCTGCTATCGGGAGCAGAGCCAAATTAATTCTGAGCGACATCGCGTCTCCTTCCAAATGAGTCTTGAACTTTATGGAAGGCCTCCGGCCCTCCTGCAAAGGTTTCTACCCTCTTAAGCGTCAATTTCTCATTAGGACGGACATCGATCTTCACTTCTTTTTAATAGTGAAAGAGAAGGGAACGTGGTAATGACCTTCCAGCGTCCAGGTAAGGTTATCCTTGGCAGGAGCATAGAAGCGCCTGCGGGCTCGACTCAGGTTTTGTCCCAAGTTCTGTCCCTCACGACAACCGGCGGACTGATTAAACTGTCGGGCATCTTTACATCCGGTGGTTCCTGGCTCTCTCTTGCGGCGGTGAATGGGCAGGCGGTTGGCGTTCTTGAAACAACTACTGGGAACATCATTCCTACGATTGTCCATGTACACGTTTCGTTGAACCCATCGGGCCTGGCGCCTGGAACGTTATCGTGTTGCAAGATTCCTCTCGGTTCACCGCCCCGGTCACATTGGTCGTACGCCCATACGAAACGACGATCTCTCAGATCGCCGATGGCTCCAATTGGACGACGACGATCCTTCTAATGAACGCGGATTCTCAACCGGCTCCGTTTACGATCAAGTTCTGGCAGGACAACGGACAGCCCTTCGTCGTTCCGCTTGACGGTCTCGGCAAGATGGCGGAGTACTCCGATACCATTCAGCGTGGCGGCCTGCGGATCATTCCAAACAGAAGGGACGGCGGATGTCGTCTCCCAAGGCTGGGCGGAAGTAGTAAGCGAAAAGGTGATAGGGGGAACCGCGGTCTTCCGCCAGCGAGTCGCTGGGAACCAAGACTCTGAAGGGCCGTGTCGGTCTCATCGCCTCTTGGAAAACACTTCCTGCCGGCCTTTGATAATACTGAACGGTTTGTAACCTCCGTCGCGTTAGTCAACTCTGACCGTTCGCAACCGGCCACGGTGACCGTCGTATTTCGCGATGAGGCCGGTCAAGTGATTTCGTCGGACGTACTTTCACTTGGTGTTCGGGAACATCAGGCGTTCGCACTGCCTCGGCAGTTTCCCAAGATTGCCAATCTCCGGGGCGTCGCCGAATTCTCCTCAAATACTGAACTGGCTGCGCTTGGTCTGCGTTTCAGCCCATAGGGCGTCTTCACTTCTTTTGAGGCAGTGATACCGCAGGTGCCAGATTGGGATTTACCTGTCCGGACGTTGGCGCAGATTGTTGACAGTGACAGTTGGAAGACCACGATTGTGCTCGTGAATTCTGGCGCAGACCCAGCCCCATTCTCGATCGCGTTCTGGCAGCCGACCGGTGACCCTTTACAGATCCCTTTGGCCGGGCCTGGTCCGGTTACTGAGTACGCGGACGTCATCCCGCCTGGCGGCGTGCGTTTCGTTGAATCCGAAAGCAGGTCCAGCACGCTCGCGCAAGGCTGGGCCGAAATCGTTGGATCGAAAGCAATAGGTGGAACTCTGATCTTTCGGCAAAGGGGAAATGCCGCCGATTCTGAAGCCGGTATTCCAATCGCTCAGCCGTTGGGCCAAGGCTTCATGTTGCCCTTCGACAACACCCTGGGCTTTATGACCGGGTTAGCGGTCCTGAATCCTGATTCTACACAGCCAGTAACGACGCTAGTCACGTTCAAGGATGAGAACGGTCAACTTATCTCTCAGGAGCCAGTAACACTCGACGCGCGGACGCGAGAAGCCTACGCGTTGCCTGATCGATACCCAGCGGTGCAGGATCGCAAGGGAACTATGGAGTTCACGGCCTCATCACTTTCGGTTCTGGAGCTTCGATTCAACCCGCGGGCAGCTTTTACAACAGTCAATCCAGTAAAGAAATGACAGCCAGTACGTGGTAGCTCTGACGGACCCAGTTTGTCCTAGGTGTCGCGGCTATAATCGTTGCAATCAAAGCGCATTTGAACCCGGGCTGGTCTTGGTGACTAGTGAGCGGACCGCATTGGCTTCGCAGTGATCATCACGTTCTCAATCCCATTATCTTTCAGAGGCATTTATCGATGCTGATCCTGTTGTCCTCTTTCCTTCCCAATGATCCGGGCAGAGCAGCGTCTGATTGGCGATTACGCCAGTTTATTGAAGACATTGCTATCTGCTCCCTATTTGAAAAAGCATCCTTCGAAACGATACTGACGGCGCGTAAATGCGCCTTGCGTATGCGAAGGTCGTTGGATTGGATTAGCGACAGGTCGGCGTGCAGTCCTTGAAACGGAAGTCACCCAGATGGAAAGCACATCGCTTTGCGGGCGGGGAGTCTAACAACCTGAAGTTATGGGCGCGGAAGGGCGTCTTTGAATGTATTCTAAGGAGCAAGTCCGAGTCGTCTGATCAGGCGGCCGACTGGTTGGCATTTCCGGCGCACAGCGAGCTTTTGCGTGTTAGTGTGACGTCGGCCTTTGCTCCATCATCAACAGCGCAATGGAAGGCACAATCATCACGATCCATCAAATCTCTAGCTTCATCATATTTGCATTCACAAACGATGGGGCATTCCGGTTCACGAAAGCTATAGCTCATCGATGCTCCTTTTGCGATTGACTATCCACCATTCCGCGCCAAAATGTCGCGATCACGACGCTTGTTGCAAAGAGAGGCGATCCTCTCCGCATACCCGCCTGAGATTCCGAAGAGCGGCAATGATTCCACTTTTGGACTTTCCAAGTTTGTATTGGCAGCCTTCCAGATGAGCAACGAACTCGCCGTCCTGAATTCGCACCATTGGCCTGAGATTTAGGCGGCGGACAATCGCCGCCAGATCCAGATTGTGGATATCTCCGAACTTTCGCGGACCAAGCCGGTGATAGCTATCTTTTCCGGTGCGGTGGTGCGCTACGCAGAGGGGCACAGCAGATGTATCTGGCGATTTCTGGCCGAGGCCGTGTGAGCCGGTGTGGGCGGCTTCAATCCAGCGCGTGGATCCACAGACCAAGCAGGGTTGCGTTCGAATCCAGGCGAGGTATCTGGAATTCCGTGCTGGCTTCATGTTTCCGGCACCTCGCCTCCCCACTTTTGTTCGCAGTGGCGCCAATAGCAGCAATGGCGGCGGCTGCATAGCATCGATTGGCGGTTAGGAAGGTGGACATCCCCGCGCATGAGAGCTTGTGCTTCCGGGTAAATCGTGTGGATGGCTCGCAGTTCTTGGTCAGTTATCGAGAAACTCTGTTGAATCAATTGGGGAGACTTGGTTTTCACCAGCGTGTCGATACGACCGGTGCCGCGCGCTAACCGGGTAAGGTATCGATAAGTGGCTACTTGGAACCGCTGCATAGGACTTATGCTGCTGGGTCGGGCTTTTGCGGTTTTGATGTCAATGACGCAACCGTTGACGTCCAGCAAATCGATATAACCCATTACTCGAACCCCGGCAATGGTCCCTTCGACGCGCATCTCGACAGCCGCAGGTTCAATCCGAGGTGCCGCCTCTTCCATGTACTTAGAAACCAACGCTTCGCCGATCTTGCCTAGCTCAGTGGGATCTTCCACGTCCTGGAACTCGATTCCCTCACTTTGTACCGCCCAAGCTTCGCGGTAGACGGCTAACACGCCCACAACTGGGAGATCTATCTTGGAATCGCACTTTTGGTCGAAGTTGGCAGCTAATGCAGCGTGCACTGCTCGCCCGAGGATTTGGTTGGAGGTTGGCGGTTCAGGCATCTTCAGCACGTACTTCGCGTGCCAACGGTAGGCGCAGTCCATTAAACTGGCGACCTGAGACGGCGAGAGAACATCGCCCGGGGTCGTCGAAGTTGCTGCGGTCGGCGGCGTCTCAACCAGAAGAGTCGGAATCACCGGGATACTCTCTGCTGCTGCATCCCGATCAAGACCGTGATTCCCATGCTGCGAATGTCATCGGTGGTGAAACGAACGCTGTAATCTATGGTCTTGGCAAATGTTTCAGCGTCAGCGGCCGCCTTAATGGCCGTCTTCAGCGCATGGGCCAACTGGGTGTCAGGCACGGTTATGCCGACTCCTCAGCGAATGGTCGGGCGGGGGAGGCTGGATTTTTGCCTGAACCATTCGACCCAGGGTGACCATTCGGCTTTCCGTTGCCGGCCGATGCGTGTAATTCGCATAACGGCAATGCCGGGTGTTCAGCCGGAAGGGGTACCGTAGGCGGGAAAGGCGCTGGAATGTTAGCGGAGGGTGAAGCGATACCCTCCGCTCTGACTTTGTCAAGCGACTTGAGGAGATCGCGTTCAAGCTGCGATGCTAGCTCCTCACTGCGTTGAACCAGCCAGTAAATGGTCCTACGATTGCCTTTTTTGGCTTGGCATTTACAGATTTGGAAGACTTCTCCTGGTTGCACGTCGAGGTCCTTGATCCGGTCTGCTACGAAAGGATCGACATACATGGTTCGATCGTCGGTGAGGGTGTACTTCATACGATCGCCGTAGCGGCCCTCTACGCGAATGCCATCGGTACACTGCAGGGCGATTTCGATGGGGATATTGGCGATAAATCTCACCATCCTGGCGCTGCTGATTGGTATTGCCGGCGGTTGTTGCTGAGTCGTTTCGGTCATCGGTAACTCCTAGTCCTCACCCCCGCTTGGCTCTAAGCGGCGGGGGCCTTTGTTATCGCACGTCTATCAACGCTCTTTACACGCTTTAAAGCAAGCGAAGAATATGGCGAGCTAAGTCGCCGAAAACCGGCCCTTCTAAGGGGCAAATTAGGACTTGACTGTATAACGTCGTTCTCCCGATTCTGGTTTGATCGAGCTGACCTTTAAGCCCATCCGGCCAATCACAGTTCCGCTCAGAAAGCCACGGATGGAATGCGCCTGCCAGCCGGTTGCTTTTATCAACTCTTTGAGGGTGGTGCCTTGCGGTCGTTGGAGCATTGACAGAATCTTGGCGGTTTTACTGCCGCGCCGAGGGATTATTATCCGCTGTGGCTGAACCGAGGTCGTGATGTTGCGAAGCGCTTGTGGGATTGCTTTCGATGTGTGCGGGGTTTGTGATTTTGGAACCATCGATGCTTTGAATTTTGAAAGACTCTGACCACTTGTAGTCGCGGACCGGGTCGGTTCTGTTGTAACTGGAAGCTTCATGGCGTATTCTCTTGTGAATTCATTGCGGCAAATGCCGCGCACCACAGGAGTCGCTCAAGGAGTGAGGAAAAGCAAGTTCGGAAAGAATCGTTGGCTTACTGTGAACTCGCTCGGCGATGTCCTGCCATTTGCAATAAGGACGAAAAATCCCGGAGAATCAACTCGTCTAGCGAAGAACGGCCTTTTCTTTGACCGGAACCAGAGGTATGTGTGTTGTCATGAAGAACAACCAAAGAAAAATAGTGCCATTCCCGCCACCGGCAGCAGAGCCTGCAGTTTCACCATGCATCATCGCCCAGATCGGAGATGAACGGTTTGCCATCCACTGGGAAATCGAGGACCTACCATTACCGGCAGCCCCAATCGCGTGGCCCAGGAGACCTCCCGAGGAAACCTGATTGCTAGGCAGCCGAATTGGTACGGCATCACTTCCGTAGCGGCTGTTGGTGGATCACCTCGCTTGCCGCGGACTAGGTAGGGCACCTATTCCGCGGCTCAACGTCAAGCGAGATCGGAAGTCTATTTCTGCTGGGCGCGCCGTTCGGCTGCTACCTCCTCGAAAGTGTGTCCGGTTGATGCAAGAATTGCCTGGCCGCCACAAAATTCCTGCCAGCGACGAATCCCCACATCCACATACTTCGGATCTAATTCGACTAACCGGGCGAGCCGGCCGGTCTTCTGACAGGCAATCAAAATCGGGCAGGCGCCCGCAAACGGATCAAGCACCAGATTTCCTTTTTGGCTGCTGTACAAGATGACCCGCTCAGCCAGTTCAATGGGCTTCATCGTTGGGTGAAGATCGTTCACTCGTGGTTTATCGATCCGCCAAACATCACCCAGATTTCGCTCTCCGCAAAAGAAGTGGGGTTGCCCTTTTTTCCATCCGTACAGCATAGGCTCAAAAGCACGTTGGAAATCCGATCTTCCCAGGGTGAAGGAGTCTTTCACCCACAGCACGTAGGTAGACCAGTGGCCTCCTGCGTCGGTGAATGCTTTATATAAGGCATGCAGCTCAGAGCATCCCATGGAAATGTAGATGGCCCCTCCGGCAACCCCGAGCATGGCGACGCAACTGCGAGCAAGAAACGCGCTAAACTCGTTTCCCAGGTTGTCATTCAGGATCGGGCGCGACGTATCACCGGAGCTTCGCGGAGAACCAGAATAATCCACGTTATAAGGCAAGTCCGCATAGATCAAATCGGCCGGCCGGTCCTCTAAAACCTCCGTCAGAGTTTCTGGCAACGTGGAATCGCCACAGAGTAAGCGATGGTCTCCCAGTGCCCATAAGTCTCCGAGGCGCGTGATCGGTGCGTTCGGTAGGTCCGGGGCCGCGTCCTCATCTTTCTGAGACTCGAGTTCTTTCAGAATACGCTTCAGCTCCAGCTCAGCGAATCCTAGTGAGGCCAGATCCACTTCCGCTGCACGTAAAGCCTCCAGTTCTACCTGCAACATTTTCTCGCTCCATCCGGCATTCTCCGCGATGCGGTTGTCCGCAATACGGAGCGCTTGAGCTTGGGTTTCTGTTAGGTGGTACAGGACGATCACTGGCAATTGTGACATCTTGAGTTGCTGCGCGGCCAGGATTCGGCCGTGCCCCGCGATTACGTTTCCTCGGCCGTCTACCAAGATCGGATTCACAAAGCCGTTCTCGAGAATGCTTTGAACGATCTGCTGAATCTGTTTCTCTGAGTGGGTGCGTGAATTCCTCGCGTAGGGAATCAGGCTTTCGATGGGCCACATCTCGATGTGGCTTACGATCATTACATTGGTCATGAAAAATACTTTTCTGTGGAGAGAGGGTTATCGCCTTTGGACTGAGTGAGTGCACGGCATGCACCTATACCCATTTACGAGAATCACTACAAGAAGCGCGGTGTCACTCAAAATATCTACCGGCCGCATAATCTCTTCCGGTAACGGGCGATCCACCCGCACAGCATCGGCGCTACGGGTGACGAGCAGCCGGAACGCAAAGTGCGCACTGAGAGTAAAAGACTGCCCGCGACAGCATCGTACATCGATCCCGGCATAACGCGCTAGAAGAAAACCCGCGATCGCCATGGCGAAAATCGGAAGGATATCGGAAAGGAGAATTGAAACGAACAGACCCAGACCGGCGTGGTTCAGTCCAGTAATAGGCGCCGGCTGAAGATTACATATGCAAGAAACCGGGGCACTAATGGAATCGGGCATAACCCAGTGCCGGATAGAAAAAGCCGCGGGAATGAGCCGCGCGGAATGAGCCTGAATGCGGGAATCATCGTGGCTGACCACTACTTGTCCGCGTCATGAGACGATCATCATGCGCGAGGTTCTTGTGTTACATGACTGCGAAGCCACGTGGAAAGCTTGTCGAAGTTGAATTCATTAGTACGGTAGAGGGAATCAATAAAACCGTAAGTCTCCTCGGCGTCCGCCTCAAGCCGCGCGCCATTGATGGTGAGAAAAGTAAATGTTGCGGCGAAAGCCGTTCGCTTATTGCCGTCAGTGAAGGGATGATTTTGCGCGAGGCTCTCCCAGAGGGCGGCGGCCTCTTCAATTAGGTTGGCATAGTAGCCGGTTTGCGGTCGGTAAAGCGCGGCTTCTAAGAGTCCGGAATCTCTGACGCCGTGAGAGCCACCGTAGCGCTCGATCTGGTCGGCGTGTATGGCAAGAACTTCGGCCACGGTAAGGTAGTCTGTCACTCAGCGAGCTTCTTATAAAGAGAACGATATTTTTCGTGGCTGGCCAGATAGGCACCCATGACGTGTGGTCGTGGTTTAGCGTTCTTGTGCTTCTCGATGAGATCGGCGAGGGCTTCTTCGACGAGCGCTTGAAGCTGGCGGCCTTCCTTCTCGGCGAGCGCACGGACCTCCGTCAAAATGTCCGAATGAACCTGGGTAGCGAACTTCTCACGGAATCGGGACATATAAAGCGCATCCTCCAACTGAATATTAATAGTATCATGATGAATCATGATATGTCAGGATAGAGACCTGGCTTTCGAATAGTGACCAGTCTAGTAGTGCATACAATCCTGCCTTTCTCGTGACGTCCTGCCGCGATTCGATCGGGTCACGAAAACCTTTAGAGACCACACAACACTCACGTCGGGAGCGCTTAGGCTCCGCGCAATCATTTCAATTGCGACCATCACTGCGACCCGTCGGATCGTTATCCGCATTCGCGGCGGATCCCACGATAAGAGGTATCGCTTTTGTGCGGCTCAATCTACGGGTTGTGCGAAGAATTCGATGGCTTCTCTGACTGTACGCGTGGATGCGGGAAACAGTCCGCCCAGCGACTGACGTTGCGCGAGACGCTAAGAAAGCAAAGAAGCATTCTGTCTTCCGGCAGCCGCAAGCTTACCCTGTTGAGATTTGAGCGGGGTCCGCGGCACGCCCCGCCTCGAGAGTTCGCCATGGTAGAAGTCCGTCTCTATGTCGGTTGAAGCAAGAATCGCCCAACGTGGGAAAGCCAGTGCTAAAAAGAATGGACATTTAAGTCCCGTGTTTGCAACGGCGCTTATAGGTGCGTGCCTGAAATCCTAGGATCGACATGCTAAATGTGGAATGGAGGCCTTTGAATGTTTTTCTTAGAATTCGAGTATGGTTCGCCGCGACAGACGCCGGCCTATGGCTGCCACCTCGAACGAATATCGCACAGCAGACTCGCGCTGGCCCAGTTCGTCAGACTGTCCTCCAGTGTGGAGGACGCAGGTTTGGCTCGGAAGCCGAAGACTGTGATCCCAAAATTCCGCGCGCAATTTGCACAGTTGTTTGCCAGCAAGCTCAAGAACGGCACAGTGGCGCGCTGGCCTCTCTCATTACCAAGGGATGCAAATGAACTCTTCTGAAGACACCGAAGATCCACGCGAGTGGGAACGCCGATCCGACGAGTCCGCTAGAGCCTACGGCGCCTTTTCTATTTACCGCGATTTGCGGGAGGACCGAAGCCAGGATAGAGCATGGGCTGTTCACTGTCTTCAGCGCGGTAAAGATTCCAAGTCCGTAAGGCGCCCCGGTTTGTGGTCGAAGTGGGCGCACAAATACGATTGGGACGACCGGGCCGAGGCCTATGATCGTTGGATCGACAAGGAAGCCCGCGAAGCTAAGGCCCAGGAACATCAAGAATCTCGAGAGGTGTGTTCCAAATTCAGAGCGGGGTACTACAAGAAGCTCATCAAGCAGGACGAGGATATGGGGGAGCTCGCGGACAAGATGTACAAGGTTCCTCTCAACAAGGTCACTCAGATCAAAACTGACGAAGTTACTCGCACGAAAACCATTACAGAAATGGGGCGACTGAATGTAGGAGGGTTCGCGAAATTTCTGAGCGTGAAAAACCAGAACGCTCAGATGATCATTGCGGGTGTGGATCTGGAAGAGCCTCAGGAAGAAGAGCGAAAAGTTGACCGGGTTGTATGGGTCAAGGCCCCAAAACCTCGCGTCCCAGCCGACGCTATTCCGGATAAACCGGATAAGCCAGATAAACCAGATTCCGGCAACACTCAGCCGATTACGGGCTCGACCCCCGTCCCGGCCGAACTGTTCGATCCACTTCCACGTCCCTACGATGAAGAGGAAGCAGCTTGATCCGCCACAGGCCAAAGAGGTTACACACGCGGCAGCACCAAGCGCGGCCATTAACCGTGCTGGATGACCATCAACCGGCAGAGTCCCGGCCAACCTTACTTGAGTGCATAAAAATTCGCGAGGGGCTGTTTTTGGTGCCTCTTTGGTGCCTCTTTGGCACCTCTTTGGCGCCTATTTGTTCGGGATCCAAGTGGCTGCTGGACCGGCTTACTACACCCGACGCATCAGATTCACGCCCGTACGTATTTGTTGAACCAGTCGATCGTGCGTTGCCAGGCCAAATCGGCCGCCGCTTTGTTGTAGCGCTCCGGCGTCGCATCGCAATTGAAGCCGTGAACTGCGTTCGGGTAGATGTAGCCTTCATGCGGAACCTTCGCTGCCGTTAGGGCCATGTCGTACGCAGGCCACGTCGCCGCCAGTCGCGTGTCGAGCGCACCATGATGGACCAGAATGGCCGCCTTGATCTTCGGAATGTCTTCGTTGGCGGGGACAGCACCGTAGAAGGGCGCCGCAGCCGCGATGTCGGCTCCCAGTCGGACCGCCAAGGTATTGGCAATGCCGCCCCCGTAACAGAAACCAGTCGCGCCAATCTTGCCGGTGCAATCGGCCCGCGCCTTCAGCCACCTGGCGGAAGCCACCATGTCCTCTGTCATCTTCTTGCCATCGATCTTGCCGAATAGTTGGCCACCTTTGTAATCGTCCCCTGGAAAGCCGCCCAGAGATGTGAGTCCATCCGGTGCGAAGGCCATGAAGTTAGCCAGCGCGAAGCGCCGCGCGATGTCCTCGATATGAGGATTCAGACCGCGGTTCTCGTGGACCACGATAATGCCGGGCAATTTCGCTGCCGTCTCGGCTCGCGTGTCAGCGCTGACAGGCCGAACAAAATATCCCTTGATGCTTCCGTTCCCCTGCGGCGACGGAACGGTCTCGTAGGTGGCTTTGATGCGGTCATCGGTCTTGGACACCTGCTGCCCTAACGCGTAGTTCGGCATCAGCGCCTCGACGATTGTGGCTGCCGTCAAGCCTCCGATCGCAAATCGCTGCACGCCGTCCATAAAGTCGCGTCGGCTGATCTCGCCGTGAATAAAAAGGTTATAAAGTCGAATGGCCTCACTGGGCAGTTTGGGTCTGGTTGGTTCCATCGGCTGACTCCTTTCCCGAAGAATACTATCACGTCTGAAACTCCCGCCGTCGACCGTACTGTACTTCTGATATGATCACTTGCGAGCACAAATCGGGAGGTTCATGCGTGCGTAAACGAATCCCGCTCGGCATTATCCCGCTTCTCGGCATGTGGATGGCCGGTGCTGCTGACGCGCCCATCACCAGCAATCCGATTCCTGAACCTATCGTCAAGCGGGGCCTTGCAGTGCAGATCAAGGATCTGGCGCGGCTGCCCGATACTCGGGGACTTCGTCCCGCCGATCAGGACATCGCGCCGACCGCCTGGGCGCGTGTGAGTTACGTGCGCGATCTTCCCGATGGCCGGCGCTTCGCCAATGACTCGCGAGGGTTGTTGTATTTGATCGACGCGAACAATCAGGCACACGTGTATGCGGACATGGCCGCGGCCTTTCCCTTGGGAATCTATACGCGCCTGGAAAGTGGCTTCATCGGCTTTGTCTTTCATCCTGAATTCGCGAGGAACGGCCTCTTCTACACCGTGCATAGCGAGAAGGGACCAGGCAATCCTAAAACACCTGATTTCATTCCGATCGGGTATGGCTTGAAAGACGTGACGTATCACAACGTCATCACCGAGTGGCACGCGACCAATCCGTCAGCCAACACTTTTCAGGGCACTCGCCGCGAACTTCTTCGGGAGGCCCACGTCGTAGCCAACCTGACCCATCCGATGGGCGCCGTCGAATTTAATACCACGGCGAAACCCGGCGATCCGGACTACGGCCTCTTATACACCAGCGGCAGCGATCATGGCTTCAGCAATGGCGGCGGACCGAACGCGAGTAACCCCGCCCAGACGCAGCGGCTGGATTCGATCATAACCGCCATTCTCCGCATTGATCCGCGCAGTCCCTCGGTAACGCACGGGCAGAAAGGGCTCGGCGATTACACCATACCCATGGCGAATTTGTTCGCTGCTGACGGCGCCCCCAAGACGCTCGGTGAAATCTACGCCTACGGGTTCCGCAATGCCCACCGGCTTTCGTGGGACACGGACGGAACGATGTTTGCTTCCGACATCGGCATGGACAACATCGAAGAGATCAACATCGTTCGCAATGGCGAAAATTACGGTTGGATGAAGCGCGAGGGCTATTTCGAGAACGGAAGGTCGCGCGGTGGAGCTCTCAATGAGCTCTATCCCCTTCCGCCGGAAATTTTGGATGGGCGAGTGAAGGATGGATTTACCTATCCCGTCTTAGTCTACGATCACGACGAAGGCCATGCCGTGAGCGATGGCTTCGCCTATCACGGGCGAATTCCCGCGCTG
>Ga0105240_10010212_pt1 | contig 13213 bp, 8 predicted proteins | sample KBSC54metaG_FD_80426 | JGI IMG/M metagenome (GOLD analysis project Ga0105240, IMG submission 80426) | Corn rhizosphere microbial communities from Kellogg Biological Station, Michigan, USA - KBS C5-4 metaG | ecosystem: Host-associated > Plants > Roots > Rhizosphere > Soil | place: Michigan, USA... | reverse complement strand
GTCCTCGGCCACGCTCCAGACGCCGTTCATGGCCGATCTGGTCACGCTGGCCGACCCGACGTCGCCGTACTCCTTCCTGAACTACCTGAAGGAGACAGGGCGGCTGTATCCGTTCTACATACGCGAGAACTTCTATCCGGTCCGGGCCGAGTACGACCACTACTGCCGGTGGGCCGCGACGCGGCTGCGCAACGTCCGCTTCGGACGGACGGTCTCGCGGGTCGAGTACGACGAAGCAGAAGCCTGTTACGTCGTGCACTCGGTCGGTACCGACGGCAGCGTCGTCAGCGAAGACCGGGCGCGTCATCTGGTCCTGGGCACGGGAACCCCGCCGCACATCCCAGAGCCCTGCCAGGGCATCGGCGGAGACCTCGTCCACAGCGCCGACTACCTGGCCAACCGCGCTGTGTTGCAGAGCAAGGAGAGCGTCACGGTCGTGGGCAGCGGCCAGAGTGCGGCCGAGATCTACCTCGATCTGCTCGCCGACGCCGGCCCCGACACGTACCACCTGAGCTGGGTGACGCGGTCCCCGCGGTTCTTCCCGCTGGAGTACACCAAGCTGACGCTGGAGATGACGTCGCCGGATTACGTCGACTACTTCCACGCGCTTCCCGAGGCGACGAGGTATCGGCTGGAGGCCGAGCAGAAGGGGCTGTTCAAGGGCATCGACGCCGTGCTGATCAACGAGATCTTCGACACCCTCTACCTCAAGAGCGTGCGCGGTCCGGTGGCCACGCGGCTGGTGACGAACACCGAGCTGCGCGGAGCGTCGTATGACGAGGCCGGCGGCACCTACACGCTCGATCTGCACCACGAGGAGCAGGACCGCGGGTTCTCGCTCGCGACGCAAGGGCTGGTGCTGGCGACCGGGTACCGCTATCAGTTCCCTGCCTTCCTCGAACCGGTGCGGGACCGTATCCGCTGGGACGGCAGCGGGCGATTCGACGTCGCGCGCAACTACTCGATCGACGTCGCCGGGCGAGAGATATTCCTGCAGAACGCCGGCACGCACACGCACAGCGTCACGTCCCCGGACCTGGGCATGGGGGCGTACCGGAACTCGTGGATCATCAGCGAGATGCTTGGCCGGGACTACTACCCGATCGAGAAGTCCATAGCGTTCCAGGAGTTCGGCGCGCCGGACGGACTGCTCACGTGATCACTTTCCGTCCGCTCGATGTGGGATCCGACGCCGAGATGGCGATGCTGCACCGCTGGGTCACGCACCCGAAGGCGGGCTTCTGGATGATGCAGGACTGCGATGTCGAGCAGGTGCGCCGCGAATACCGCCGGATTGCCCAGCATCGGCATCACGAAGCGTTCCTCGGGCTGGTGGATGGAAATCCGGCGTTCCTCGCCGAGCGGTACGACCCGCGCCACGTGGAGTTGGCCGGGCTGTACGAGGCCCAGGACGGCGACGTCGGGATGCACTTCCTGTGCGCACCGACCGACACGCCGATCCATGGCTTCACTCGCGCGGTGATCACGGCCGTGCTGGGCTGGATCTTCTCCGATCCGGGCGTGCTGCGCGTGGTCGTCGAGCCGGACGTGCGGAACACCGCGGTCCATGCGCTGAACGCGGCGGTCGGGTTCCGTGTCGTCGGTCCGATCACCAAGCCCGAGAAGCAGGCGCTGCTGAGCGTTTGCACCTGGCATGACTTCCTAGGAGCCACCCGATGAACCCCCGTGACGCCGTCCGTCATCTGACCCCCGACAATTGGGACCGCGCCAATCGGCTCCTGCTGCGCAAAGCCATTGCAGAGTTCTCCCATGAACGGCTGCTCGCACCGCAGTTGCTTGCCGGATCTGACCAATCGTTCTCCGTGCATAGCGACGACGGCACCGTGGAGCACCGCTTTTCCGCGCAGGTGCTGGAGCTGAATCACTGGCAGGTGGATGCCGAGAGCATTGTTCGCATTCGCGACGGCGAGGAAGCGCCTTTGGACGTCGCAGACTTCTGCATCGAGATGCGCGGCGCCCTCGGCCTCAGCGATCAGGTTCTGCCGGTCTACCTGGAGGAGATCGGCTCCACGCTGGCCAGTACCGCCTACAAGCTGAGCAAGCCGCCGGTCACGGCTTCAGAGCTGGCGCGCGCCGACTTTCAGCGGATCGAGACGGAGGTGACCGAGGGACATCCCACGTTCGTCGCCGGAAGTGGCCGGATCGGGTTCGGCGTCGACGACTTCCGGCAGTACGCGCCGGAGGCGGCGTCTGCAGTGCATCTGATCTGGGTGGCTGCGCATCGGGACCATGCGGCTTTCTCGGCTTGTGCGGACACTGAGTACGAGAGCTTCATTCGGGCGGAGCTCGGAGCGGAACTGCTGGGACTGTACGGCAAGGTGATGACCGGCCTCGGCCTGGATCTGGATGATTATCTGCTGATCCCAGTACATCCCTGGCAGTGGTGGAACAAGCTCTCGGTGACGTTCGCCGGGGACATCGCCCGGCAGCTTCTGGTGTGTCTGGGCCCTGGCGATGATGAGCACCTGGCGCAGCAGTCGATCCGAACGTTCTTCAATGTCACTGATCCGTCGAAGCACTATGTGAAGACCGCATTGTCCGTTCTGAACATGGGGTTCATGCGCGGGCTGTCAGCGGCCTACATGGAGGCGACTCCCGCGATCAACGACTGGCTGGCCGGACTGATCGCCGACGACGCGGTGTTCAAGCGGACACGGCTGTCGGTGATTCGTGAGCGCGCGGCGGTCGGGTATCGGCATCGGCAGCTCGAGGCGGCTACGGGGCCTTCGTCGCCCTATCGGAAGATGCTGGCCGCTTTGTGGCGCGAAAGTCCGGTGCCGGCGCTGGAGCCCGGCCGGCGGTTGGCGACGATGGCCGGCTTGCTGCATGTGGACCGCGACGGCGGTTCGCTGGCGGCGGCACTGGTCGCGGAGTCGGGGCTGGCTCCGCAAGTGTGGTTGCGGCGGTATCTGGATGCTTATCTGGTGCCGTTGCTGCATGCGCTCTACGCCTACGGCTTGGCGTTCATGCCGCATGGCGAGAACGTCATTCTGGTGCTGGACGAGCGTGGCGTGGTCGAGCGCGTCATCTTCAAGGACATCGCCGAGGAGATCGCGGTGATGGAGCCTTCGGTTCCACTGCCGGCCGGGGTGGATCGGATCCGGGCGGACGTGCCGGAGGATCTCAGACTGCTTTCGATCTTCACCGATGTGTTCGATTGCTTTCTGCGGTACTTGAACGCGGTGCTGGCTTCGCGGGGAGTCTTGGCCGAGGACGTCTTCTGGCGGACCGTCGCGGAATGCGTTGAGGCTTATCAGGACTCGACCCCTGAGCTGGCCGAGCAGTTCCGGCGCTTCGACGTGTTCGCTCCTGAGTTCGCACTGTCGTGCCTGAACCGTCTTCAGCTGCGGAACAACGAGCAGATGGTGGATCTGGCCGATCCCTCGTCGGCGCTGCGATTGGTGGGGACGTTGGAGAATCCGATCGCGCGGGTACGAAGGGGTTGATGTCCGACCTCCGCGTGGCGAACGATCACCTCGGCGATCCGCGGCGTCTTCGAACCCTGTTCGACGACGAGGGCCATCTCTTCTTCCGGGATGTCCTCGACCGGGATGCGGTCCTGGAGACCGGTCGGCGGGTGATGCGCACGGTCGATGAGCTGTCGGGCTGCGAGGACAGCGAACTCCAGGACGCGCTGAACAAGCAGCGGCTCTGGGAACGCCTGGTCGCGGTCCCGTCGTTGGCGACCTTCTTCGCCACGATCGCGGGCGCGCCGGTCGGCTTCATCCCGCTGGCGCGCTACCGGATCATGCCGCCGGGCGGCGTGACGCAGGTCCACCAGGACGCACTGCTCAACCCGGGCTTCGACATGACGACGGCCTGGATCCCGCTCATGCCGATCAGCACGGAGCTGGGCGGCTTGGCGGTGGCGAGCGGCAGCCACCGCCACGGCTGCGTGCCGCCCGAGTCACTGCCGCCGCTGGACGGTTCGTGGCGCTCAGCTGCCTACGAGCCCGGCGACGTCGTCCTGATGAACGAGGCGCTGGTCCACACCGGCCTGCCGAACCGTTCCCGCGACAGCCTGCGGGTGTCGGTCGACGTGCGCTTCCAGAGCCCGACGGCCGCTCCGGCGGTGGTCGGACGCATTGTAGAGGTGGACACAGAATCGGTGCGGATCGCCAGCGAGGCCGGCGGGGAGGTCGTGACGCTCGCCGTGGACGACTCGACGCTGCTCCGCGCCGGCTCCGGTCAGCGAATTCCGCTCGCGGAGCTGACCGCGTCGGAGCTGGCGCCGGGACAGCGCGTCATCGCCTCGCGGCGGGAGGAGCTCGCCGTCATGATCAAGAGGCTGTAGCGGTCTCGCGGTCAGCGGCGCGCGGAGGGAAATCGGCATCTCCACCCATGGGGACCAGCCGTGCAGGTGGGATGCGGGGCTCCGCCCGGGGGTCGAGACGGCCGCTGCGGGCTATTCCCCGACAGCTCGTATGAATGATATATGAGGTCGTATGCATCTTGGCTCACAGCCAGACAGCGCCTCCCCCGATTCAGAGCCCGTATTCGCCCCGTACGACGCGGTCGATCTCGACGGGGACCACCTGTTGCGTCCCGCGGAGATCGAGAAGCAGATCCTGGACGTCGCCCCGCGGGTCCGCGACTGCCTCGTCGCCTCGGCCCGGCTGCGCGGCCGCGTGCAGACCGACGTCCTGCTGGTCCTGCAGCCCGGTGTCGATCCCGACGACGACCACGAGACGGCGATCCGGCCGGCCTTCACCGACGCCGAGGCCGCGACGATCCGGCGGGTGTTCGTCATCGGCTCCGACCGGCGCATGCCGGCCGACGCGCTCGAGCGGGACCGGACCCTGATATGGCTGCACCAGGCTGCTGAGATGGCCGGGGCGCGGCTGCCGGGCCTCGGGCGCAAGGTGGATCCCGTGCCGGTGCCGACGGAGCGGGTTCCGGTGGACTTCGCCGGCGACGGCGAGGGCGTCGCCGCGCTGACGTGGGGGCAGCACGAGATCTGGCAGTCCATGACCCGGCAGGGGAACTGGCTGCCGCTGGGCGGCTGGCGGCCGGTGGATCCCGGCACCGGGGTCGAGGCCATCGCCGACGAGCTCGCGTACCTGCACACGCGGTTCCCCTCGATGCGGACCCGGCTGCGCTTCGACGAGGACGTCTGGCCGTACCAGGAGCTGTTCGCCTCCGGATCCACGCACCTCGACGTCTTCGACGCCGAGCCCGGCCAGGAGCCGGCCGACCGGCTCGCCGCGGACATCTCGGACAACTACCAGTACCAGCCCTACGACCTGCGCGCCGAGTGGCCGGTCCGGATGGCCGTGGTGCGCCAGGGCGGCGAGGCCACCCGCCTGGTCGTCGCCATGCACCACCTGGCCCTGGACGGCGGCGGGGCCGAGATCATGTTCCGCGACGTCGCGGTGCGGGCCACCGAGCCGCCCTCGGGCCTGCAGCAGCTGGAGCAGACCGCCTGGCAGAGCTCGCCGGCCGGCCGCAAGCACAGCGACAGGACTCTGCGACACTTCGGCGACGTCCTGCGGACCATGCCGACGCCGACCTTCCCGCCCTCGGACGACCCGCGCCGCCCGCGCTACTGGAGCGCCGAGTACTACTCCCCCGCGCTGCGCCCGGCGCTGGCGGCGATCGGCGAGCGCACCGGCGCCGACGCCACGCGCGTGCTGTTCGCGGTCTACGCCATCGCGCTGGCGCACGTCACCGGCGTCCACCCGGCCCTGTTCCGGCCGGTGATCGGCAACCGCTTCCGGCACCAGCTGGCCGACGTCGTCTGCCACGCGGCCCAGGCCGGCGTGGTCCTGCTCGACGTCGCCGACTCCACGGTCGAGGAGGTGATCGAGCGCGCCGGCCCGGCCGCGATGAACGCCCTCAAGCACAGCTACTTCAACCCGAGGCAGCTCAACGAGATGATCGAGGACATCGGCCGCGAACGCGGCGCCGACCTGGACATCGCCTCGTTCTTCAACGACCGCCGAGCCCCGGTCCCCGCCCCGGCCGCCACCACCGCCGGCCCGCCCGAAACCCCGACGGCCGAAGACTTCGCCGAAGCCCGCGCCGCCAGCCGCTTCCGCTGGACCCAACGCCGCAACGACCCCGTGGAACGCCTGTTCCTGCACGTCGACGACGGCCCCGACGCCGTCACCCTCCTCGTCGAGGCCGACACCCGCGGCATGTCCCCCGCCCAGATCGAGCACCTGGTGCGGGAGATCGAGGAGGTCGCGGTGAGTGCGGCGGTGCAGCCCGGGTTGCGGTCGGGGGTATCGGGGCGCTGATACGTGTCCGCACGGCCCCGCGCAGCAAGCGCCCCCGGACCGAATCCCGCCGGTCCGGGGGCGCCCAACGCACAACCGCTCAGGAGCTGTACGTCGTCGTGCAAACCGTGCCGTTCAAACTGATCGCCGCGGGCGAGGGATACGCCCCGGTGTTGTTCCCGACGAAGCCGATGCTCGCCGAGTTGCCACCGCCGGCGGCCAGATCGGCGTTCCAGGTCAGGCTGGTGGCCTCGACGTTCTGGCCGGAGCTGGTCCAGTTCGCGTTCCAGCCGGAGGACAGGGTCTCGCTGGTGCTGGGGAAGGTGAAGGTCAGCGACCAGCCGTTGACGGGGCTGGGTCCGGTGTCGGTGACGGTGAGCGCCGCGACATAGCCGCTGCCCCAGCCGGTCGTCACCTGGTAGTCCACGGCGCAGGTGCTGGCCGCGGGCGTGCCGGTGGTGAAGGTGAGCGGATCGGAGGCTGGCGAGAGGTTGCCGTTCTGGTCGGTGGCCAGCACGTTCAGGGTGTAGCCCGTGCCCGGCACGAGGTTGTTGATCGTCGCCGAGGTGGAGGTCGACTCGGCGAGCAGCTCACTGGTCGTGCCGAACTGCCGGTAGACCTCGTAGCGGGTGGCCGGGCCTCCGTGGGACGGGGTCCAGCTCACCGTCGCCTGCGTGCCGGTGACGTGCGAGACGCTGGGTGCGGCGGGGGCCGTCAGGGTGCTGACGGGGGCGCCGGACGGAGTCAGCACCACGGTCTCGATCGAGTACGGCGGCAACGTCTGAACTGCGCTGCTCCCCTTCGCCGCGGACGTGATCGAGGTGGCCTCGTCGCCGTACGTGTAGACGGTCGGCGTCGCGGTGCTCGGCGTGTACCCGGCGTAGTGCAGGTTCACCGAGTAGGAGTTCGCAGGGTCCTTGTTCACCAGCATCACGGCCAGGTTCCCGTTCGCCTGCTTGACGGCGTGCGCCGCGACGAGTTGCTGGTCGGTACCGGCACGCACCATCTGGTCGCCGGGCCGGCCGAGCTTGCTCAGCATGCTGATCGCGTGGTAGCTCGGGAACGGCGTGTTGAGTGCCGGCTCGCACACCGTCCCCACACACGTCCCGCTCGACAGCACACCCCAGTCGTCGTAGTCCGTCGCGCCGTCCGGTGCGGTGCTGATCTGCGTCGGACCGTTGTGCGTGTCCCACCAGTCGACGGTGAACACGCCCTGCTCCAGCGCCGTGAAGTACGTGTCGGCACCGAACAGCGCATCCGGCTGCGTGTCCTCATCGACGCCGGCGTTCACCTCGGTGAGCGCGACGCCGAGATGCGAAGCGTTGGCCCCGCCGTACTCGGCGATCTCGGTCCGCAGCTGCGACAACTCCCCGGGCAGTTGAGCCGGCTCGGTCAGCGCCGTGGACGCGCCGGTGCCGTTGGGATACCAGTGCACGATGACGAAGTCGACCGCCGAACCCGCGATCGACAGCACCGTCCGGTTCCAGTCGGCGGAGTCGCCGGAGGCCACGACACCGTCCGGCCAGTTCCCGGGCAGGGTCAGCACCGCGCCGACCTTGATCGTGGGGTCTACGGCCTTCATCGCCTGGCTGTACTGGACGACGTTCTGCGCATACGTCGTCGGGCTCTTGCTCGCGTGGTTGTCGGCTTCCCAGTCGCTTCCGTAATAGCCGTTGCCGTAGTTCTCGTTCCCGACCTCCCAGTACTTGTCGCCGTAGCCCTTGGTGACGTTGGCGTACTGGACCCAGCCCGCGGCCTGCTGAGGCGTGCCGGTCCCGTAGTTGGCGATGAGGATCGGCTGGGCCCCGATGGTCTTGACGGTGCCCATGAACGCGTCGAAATCCGTTCCCGGAGCCACGTAGCCGCCGGGCGCGGTGTTGGTCTGCCAGTCGTACATGTCGCCGTAGGAGCCGCCGGGGTAGCGCAGCATTCCGATGCCGGCCTGGCCGAGCAGGCCCTGGACCGCCGGGACGTTCATCTGGCTGTCCCACACGGCGCTGTTCAGGCCGTACCCAGTGGTCGGGATCGTGCCGAGGCCTTCCAGGGTGTTGACGGTGACGTCGACCGACGTGGCGGCGGCCGGCGCGGTCGTCGCCGCGGCGCTCCCGCCCGGCCCGGACGCCGCGACGCCGGCCACGGCGAGCAGCCCGGCCGCGCCGAGCGTGCCCAATCTGCGCACTCTCAAAGTGCTGGCTCCCTTCAAATGACATGGCTATCAGGGGACTGAAAAGCGGACAGAGACTCTCAACACCCGATCCGGCTGGTGCTCAGCGCCACGTCGTCGAACCACAGCGTGTCGTCGCCGCTGCTGTAGTTCTCCCAGCCGAGCTTGAGATCGGTGAGCTGCGGACGCCACGACGCCCCGGACCCGCCGAGCCACTGGTCGTCGATGTCGGAGGTCGCCACGCCGTCCTCGGTCAGGCCCGGGACGGCGGCGCCGTTGTACCAGGTGTGGATCTGGCCGTTGGAGCCGCTCACGGAGAACTCCAGGCACTCCCAGGCCCCGGTCGGCAGCACGACGCTCTGCGCGACGCCGGCCGGGCTCTGGTCCGGCAGCGTGGCGTCGTCGGACTGCCGGTTCCACATCAGCGCGCCGTTCTGGGCGCCGAGCCGCAGATCGGTGTTGCCGTGCGCGGAGTCGTTCAGCGCCAGGAAGGTGGTGTGGTTGGTCGGCAGCGGCGCGGTGTGCTTGATCCAGAAGCGGACGTACCAGGTCGGGGCGGCGGTCGCCATGTCGGTCGTGTCGTCGGCGAAGACGTGGTTGCAGTACGTCCCGCGGCCGTCGATCTCCAGGGACTTGACCCCGGCGTGCTCCTGCGCGCCGGTGATCGTGGCGGCGCCGGTCCCCGAACAGCTCGGCGTGACCACGGACCAGCGGCCGGCCGGCGTGCTCGAGGTCTGATTCTCGAAGCCGTCGCAGAACACCGCACCGGCCGGACACGGCCCGCTGCTCGGCGTGGTCGACGGCGAGGTGGAAAGCGACGTCGACGGCGAAGTCGAGGGCGAGGTGGAAGGCGAGCTCGACGGCGAACTCGGCGTCCCCAAGCCGCTGCACGGCACGCCGTTGAACGCGAAGTTCACCGGGGCGCTGTTCGTCCCCGAATACGTGGCCTGAAACCCGAAGGCGACCGTGGCCCCGGCGGCGACCGCGCCGTTGTACGGCTCGTTGGTGGCCGTGACCTGCTGACCGCTTTGGCTGACCTGCGCGTTCCACCCGGACGTCACCTGCTGCGTCCCGTTCCAGGACCACGTCGCCGTCCACGCCGACACGGCCGGACCGCCGTTCGTCACCGTCACGTTGGCGGTGAACCCGGTACTCCACTGGTTCGGCTGATAGGCGACCGAGCAGCTGGTGTCGGCACCCGCGGCGGGTCTGGACCCGAGGATGAACATCGCGGACAGCGCCAGGACGGCCGCGGCCACCGCGGCCAGAACGCGGATACTGCGCAGGAAGGAATGATCGCGGTACATCAGGGCACCTCCACCGTGAACGCCGCCGTGTGCTCGACCCCCGACGTCTGGAACTGGACGAACAGCCGCCACGCGCCGGACTCGGGGAACCGGATCGTCGCCGTCAAAGCGCCCGCGCCGCTCGTCCCACCGGCGGAGCGTCCGGTGGACAGGGCTCGGGCGAAGGCCGTGTCACCGCTGTGGAACGCGGTCAGGTGTGCGTAGCCGTCAAGCAGCCTGTCGAACTGCTGGACCGGTTTTCCGTCCTTGGTGATCGCGACTCCGAGGTCTGATTCGGTTCCTTCGCGCGCCGGGCCGGTGAGCCGAAGCGCGTAGCCGTCGGCGGTAGCCGTGTCGGCCGCGGCGGGCAGCGCGGCGACGGTCGCGGGGCCGGGGATCGTCAAGGGTTGGGACAACGAATACGACAAGGGCGTCCCGGCGCTGGAATCCGGCGCCGCGAACGTGACGTAACTGCGGTAGGAACCGCCCGGCAGAGCCGGGATCGGCACGGTCCAGGAGCCGTCGGCACGCATCGACGGGATCAGCTGACGAAAGTCCCCGAGATCGCTGCGCACCAGGTAGAACACCAGAAGCTGGCCCTCGTACGGCTGGAACCGGGTGACGGTCTTGCCGCTGGGGCCGGTGATGTGGAACGTGAACGGCGCCGTGGAGTCGACGACGTACGAATAGCCGCCGACGGCGGCGTGAAGCCCGTTGTCGGAGGCCGCCGCGGCGGCGATCTTCGGACCGCTGGGCTCTCCCATGCCCGGCATGTCGTCGCCGGAGCCGCCCATGTCCATCCCACTCATGCCGCTCATGTCGCCGGCGCCCATCGCCATTGCGTCGCGGCTGATCGAGGCCGGCGGCGTGTTCCGCGGACCGGAGGCGGACGCCTGGCCGCAGCCCGCGAGAGCCGCGGCCGCCGCACAGGCGGTCGCAGCCGATATCAGAGCGCGTCGAAGCGCAGGCATGACAAGACCCTTCATCGAAGGCGGCGGCGCGGCCGGCGTTGCGGCGGCCGCACCGCCACGGAGCACTACGGACTCGTGCAGGACAGGCTCTCCGGTTGGACCGGAGCAGTCGCCTGGTTCGCCACGAAGCCGAAGTTCGTACTGGCCCCGGCCGCCAGTTGCGCGTTCCAGTCCGCCGACTTCATCGTCGCCAGCGACCCGGATTGCGACAGCGTCCCGTTCCACGCGCTGACCACGCTCTCGCCGTCGGCGAGCACCCAGCCGACCGTCCACTTGGTCAGCGGGGTGTTGTTCGGGTTGGTCACGGTGATCTGCGCCTGGAAGCCGCCGCTCCAGGTGTTCGTCACCGCGTACGTGGCCTTGCACGGCACCGAAGGCGGCGGCGGGGCCGTCGCGCCGATACCGGTGACCTGGCCGCTGCCGCCGTCGAAGACCACGTCGGAGCAGCCGTAGAAGGTCTCCGGGCTGTCCGAGCGGGCCCAGACCGAGTAGATGATGTGGCGCCCGGTCTTGTTCGCCGGCAGCGTCGTGTTCCAGGAGTAGTAGCTCTGCAGGGTGGCCACGGTCCCGGTGTTCGGCGGGTCGGTGACCTTGGAGAACGGCACCGACTCCAGGTCGGCCCAGGTCAGGGGCTTGGTCTGGTCCCAGCCGTCCTTGGTGACGTACAGGCTGAACGTGCCCGGGTGCGCGGCCCACCGGTTGTAGTTGATGGTGATGTTCGCCCCGGAGGTCAGGTGCGTGACCGGCCAGTCGGCGCTCACCTGGTCGAACCCTGAGAAGTCGTAGTAGTTGCTGTTGCCGCTGCACAGCTTGCCGTCGGGGATGAAGCCGACCGTCCCGCCGCTGGTGGCACCGCTGCGGTTGCCGACGGCGAACCAGTTGTAGAGCGGGGTGGTGCCGCTGGTGGCCACCGCCGCCTGACAGGCCGGGTTCTGCGGGACGATCTGGCCGGTGGAGGTCAGGCCGTCCTCGTAGCAGAAGAACGTCCGGCTGCCGGGGATCATCATCGCCCCGTGCGCCGAGGCCGTCGGCGCCAAGGTGATGGTCCCGATCAGGCCGGCCAGCGCGAGCAGCACCCCGGCCAGCTTCCTGGGGATCTTTCTTCTCACATCGCTCGCCTTTCGACAGATGTGGCGGACTGTGTCGGGCGGAGCGTAGCTCCGTCGGCGCGGACGGTTATGCGTTCGCGCAACGGTGCCCGGCGGCCGGCCCGTCGAACGAGATCGAACGGGCATGTCAGGGGTCGTCCTCGCCGGGGGCCGCGCCGCGCGGTTCGCGCAGGGTTCTGCGAAAGTTTCACGCAACAGCGCATATGACCAGCGCCGACATCACAGGGCTTTGACGCTGTTCGAAGGTCCGGCGGACCATGCGACTGCCCGACTGCGCAGTCGCACCTACCGAGGGGAGCCGCCACCGTGCGCCATACCAGACACAGCCCACCGGCAGCACCGGGACGCCGCCGCCGTCGAAGCGCCCTGCACACAGCGCTGGCCGCCACCGCCGCCGTCATCGTCGCCCTGGCCTTCGCCCTGGCCGGCACGCCCGCGCAGGCGCTCGGCGTCGGCGGCACACCGTCGCCGGTGACCGGTAACGCGACCCACTTCGACGGGCTCGGCGCGCCCTACGGCGGCTGCGGCATGCCGCAGGCGAACCTGGACTCCCAGGACTTCATCGCGCTGAACGTGTTCAACACCCCGGGCAACTACAACCAGTTCACGCGTCCGGTGCCGCCGTCGCAGGCCGGCATCCTGGGCATGTTCGACAACGGCCTGAACTGCGGGCGCTGGGTGAAGGTCAGCATCGGCGACTTCTGCACCGGCACCAACGACGGCGCGCAGAACGAGCCCTTCTGCCGCAACGGCTCCTGGGTCGCCGACAAGTACAACGGCGCGACGCTGAACATGCTGGTCGCCGACAGCTGCGCCGACTCCAACGCCTGGTGCCGCGACGACCCGTACCACATCGACCTGCACACCGACTCGATCAACCGCTTCCAGCTGAACGGCGCCGCGGTCGGCGACCTGCTGGACCACTGGAACAACCGCCAGGTGACGTGGCAGTTCATCAACGCGCCGAACTACACCGGCGACATCAACATCGGGTTCATCCAGGGCGCGCAGGTGTACTGGCCGGCGATCTCGGTGTCGCACCTGGCCAACGGCATCCACGGCGTGCAGTACCTGTCGGCGAACGGGACCTGGGTCTCGGCGGCGATGGACAGCGACATGGGGCAGGCGTACATCATCGGGCCGACGGCCGCCGCCGGGTCCGGCTACCAGATCCGCGTGACGGACGCCTCGGACAACCTGATCAACGGCGGTCAGGTGTACCACTTCTCCCTGCCCTCGTCGTGCGGGAGCAACTGCAGCGCGGCGTACACGCAGGTGACGTACACGACGACCCCCGGGTCCGGGCCGACGTCGCCGAGTTCGAGCCCGTCCACCCCGCCGACCACGCCGACGACGCCCACCTCGCCCAGCTCCCCGAGTTCGCCGAGCACGCCCAGCTCGCCGTCCAGCTCCGTGCCCGGCGCCGGCTGCTCGGTGACCTCCT
>Ga0105240_10010205_pt1 | contig 13218 bp, 6 predicted proteins | sample KBSC54metaG_FD_80426 | JGI IMG/M metagenome (GOLD analysis project Ga0105240, IMG submission 80426) | Corn rhizosphere microbial communities from Kellogg Biological Station, Michigan, USA - KBS C5-4 metaG | ecosystem: Host-associated > Plants > Roots > Rhizosphere > Soil | place: Michigan, USA... | reverse complement strand
TACTTGCGTGATGCCTTCCTGCCCCTGCGGTTCCTGCCTTTCCGGCCGATTGCGGATATGCCCCAACACGGTAACCGTGTCGCTGACATCCACGGTCTGAACGATCAATTCAAGACCGTTGTTAAGCCGGCTCACGACCGGGTGTAGCGTCGAGGGCGGCACCATCAGGCGATGTAACGCCGCATCCGCCCAGGCGGGCAGCTTCGTCGGATGTGCTTCTCCTAGGGAAATGGACTCCTGTCCGCCGAAGCCGCCGCCGCGGGAGGCTACCGGGGCGCCTGAGCCGCGTGGCAGCATGACTCCGGAGATGGCGTGATCGAGGTCAAGGTATTGGCGGGCGACGCGATTGACATCTGCCACAGTGACTTTCTCAATACGCGCGAGATCTTCATCGGGGGACTGTAAACCGTAGAGGGTAAGTGCTTCCGACCAGATGGCGGCCAGCTCAGCGATGGAGTTGCGTTGGAACTGGGCGGCGCTGCGCTCTTGGGTTTTTGCCGCGGCAACCAGCTCCGGGGGTACGCCGTCGCGCGCGACTTTGCCCAGGATGGCACGCACGGCAGTTTCAACTTCCTTCGGGTCGTCTCCAGCTGGGAAGGCGACGGTTGCGTATGCGATGCCTGCCTGCGGCAAGGGGTCGAGAGCAAACTCTGCATCGATAGCCTTCCCTTGCGGCACCAGGCCGTACAGATCGAAGCGCCGGCTGCTCAACACGTCGGCGAGCACCTCGAGCGCGGGGAAGTCTTCGCTGGTCGGCCCCGGCGTGCGGGTCGCAATCATCAGTGTGCCGCTTGGGCGGTCGGTATCGACGCTGAATGAAGTAGCCTGAACGGGGCGGAGTTTCACCTGCGGGCGGGCAGGGAGCTGCTTCGACTTGATGTCACCGAACAGCCCCTTCACTTCGGTCAGTGTTGCCTGAGGATCGACATCGCCGGCAATGACCAGGATGGCATTGTTAGGTGCGTACCACGTATCGTGAAAGCTCTTGAGCGCCTGCGCGGTGGTTTTCTCAAACGAGGGCCGCGTCCCGAGGGCGTCATGCTCGTAAGGCGTGCCCGCGAACATGGCCGCCCGGACTTTCTCGTACAGAACGTAGGCCGGCTCCGACAGATCCTGCGCTACCTCTTGCTCGATGGCGCCGCGCTCGTGATTCCACTCCTCCTTGGAGTCGAGCACGGCCCGCATGCGGGTGGCCTCGATATGCAACGCGACGTCCAGGTCTTCGGCCGGCACGGTGTAGAGATATTGCGTTAGGCCCTCGCGCGTGTTGGCGTTGAAGTTGCCGCCAATCACGCTGCCGATGTCGGCGAGTTGGTCGGCAGTCAGGCCGGGACTGCCACGAAACATCATGTGCTCCTGTGCGTGAGCCGTCCCCGGAAAGCCCGGCGGTGTTTCGGCCGAACCGACCAGATAATTGACCGAGGTCGCGACCACGGGAGCCAGCGGGTTGCGCACAATGACTACGCGGAGGCCGTTTTCCAGGGTAGCCCGCAGCACCCCAGGGCCGGCGTCGGCCGGCGGGGGCGAGGAGGGCTGAAGTGCCGGAGCAGCAAAAGACAGCAATACAGTGCCAAGCAGCGCGCCGGCTCGGAGGGCCCGGCGGGCCGTATTTTTCAAAGACATGATGTTCCGGTCCGCCCGGCGGGCGGTGTGGATGATGGCCAATTAACGGACTTTAATCATTCGCCCATCTTCGGTAAATCGATAACCTCGTATCGTGCCAGGTAGGCTCACCTAAGCTCAGGCTCACTGCCGCATCTTCCCTGTGATATTCCGAACTGCATATTTCCGGCTGCATTCGCGTGCCCCACTGGGGCGCCGCATTATGGGCTGTATTACTCTCGGGTTTGCCAGTTGCAGCCTCGTGGCTTGCAGCTTGGGACCCCATTACAAACGGCCTGAGGTTCCGCCGCCGGCCGCTTGGCGCGACCCGCCCGCCGCCTCCGCGGCGGCCTGGCCCTCGGCCGACTGGTGGCATGGGTTCGATTCCGCCACCCTCGATGACCTGATGGCCCAGGCCCGAGTCGCCAACGATGATATCGGGGCTGCCATTGCTCGCATCCGCCAGGCCGATGCGCAGGTGCGCATTGCCGGTGCCCCACTCCTGCCGGCTCTCGACCTCGATGCCAACGGGAGCCGGCAAAGGGCGACGCAACCAACGCTGACCCCTGCGGGCAAGCTCGTTGGCCGGCCTTCTACGTTCAATAGTTTCGGGGCTCAGCTCAGCGCCAGCTATCAGCTCGACTTCTGGGGAAAGAATCGCGCCTTGTGGGATGCGGCGCGGATGGCTGCGTTAGCGAGCCGCTACGACCGCGCGACGGTGGAGCTGAGCGTCATGCAGAGTGTGGCCAGCACTTATTTCCAGGCGCTGCAGCTGCGTGATCGTCTAAAGGTCGCGCACGACAATGTCGCCAGTGCCCGAGACACCCTCAAAGGGCTGCAGCTAGAGGCCCAGGTCGGAATCATAACCGCCCTAGATGTGGCGCAGCAGGAGACGACAGTCGCGACCTTGGAGGCGTTGATACCGCCGTTGAATCAACAGCTTGGACAGACATTGGACGCGCTGGCTATTCTGGTTGGGAAACAGCCGGACGCTATGAATCTCTTCACCGGCACCCTGGCTGACCTTAATGAACCTCAGGTTGCCCCGGGGATGCCTTCCGAACTCCTAACGCGGCGACCCGATGTGGCGCAAGCCGAGGCGCAGCTAATTGCCGCGAACGCCAACATCGCGGCTGCGCGCGCCGCGTTCTTCCCCACCATCAACCTTACGGCGGACGGCGGCTACGCAAGCTCGGCGCTGAGCACCTTATTTAATCTCGCCAGTCGCGTTTTCACCCTTGGCGCGGGTTTGACGCAGCCGATTTTCCAAGGTGGCCAGCTACGCGGTGAGTACCAACTCAACAAGGGCCGCTACGCGGAGCTGCTCGCGGATTATCATAAGGCTGTCATCTCAGCGTTCGGTAACGTACAAGATGCCTTAGTTAGCGTGCAGCAGACCGCCGAACAGCTGCAGCGTCAGCAGGAGGCCGTCGCTACTGCACGGCACGCGTACGAACTGACACAGGCGCAGTTTCATGCGGGAACGATCAATATCTTGGTCGTTCTGAGCACGGAGACCGCGTTGTTTACGGCCGAGGATACCCTCGTGCAAGTTAAGTATTCCCATCTCAACTCCCTGGTGGCGCTCTTCAGCGCGCTCGGCGGGGGCTGGCAACAAACATGAACAGCATCAGGATAAGCAATCCCCGGATTGTCATGCTGGGTGTCGCGGTAGCCCTTACCGTGGTCTTCGTATTGTGGCGCGGACATGGCGGTGGAGCGCGCGCTGCTGATAAAGACAAGGCGAAAGCTGCGGACAGGTCGATCGCGGTCGAGACGGCTAGGGCGGGGCGCAGTGACGTTCCCATCTATCTCGAGGGACTGGGAACGGTGCAGGCGTTCTATACCGTGACCGTGACTGCGCGCGTCGACGGCGAAATGCAGAAAGTGGGTTTCGTCGAGGGACAGACGGTCAAGAAGGGCGACCTGATCGCGCAGATTGACCCGCGGCCGTTCCAGGCGGCTCTTGACCAGGCGACGGCAACACACGCTAAGGATGTCGCGCAGCTGGCAAGCGCGAAGGCCGACTTGGACCGCTATGAGCTGTTGGCGCCGCAGAATCTGGCTAGCAAACAGACGCTGGACTCACAACGTGCTTTGGTTGCGCAACTGCAGGCGCAAATCAAAGGCGACCAAGCCACGATAGATAACGCCCGCACCCAGCTCAGCTACACGACAATCGTGTCCCCGATCCAAGGGAAAACCGGAATCCGTCGGGTGGACCCGGGTAACAACGTGCATGCCACAGATACCAACGGCATTGTGGTGGTCACGCAAGTTCAGCCGATCGCGTGCATTTTTACTTTGCCCGAAGAGGCGCTCCCGACGCTCAACAGAGCGCTCGAGGCGGGATCGGTCAACGTTACCGCCTTATCGCGCGACGGCAAGACCGAGTTGGATCATGGCACCATCGCGTTAGTCGACAATCAGATCGACCAGAGCACCGGGACCATACGGGTGAAGGCAACATTCCCCAATCCGCATGACGCGTTGTGGCCCGGTGAGTTTATCAATGCCCGCGTCCTGGTACGCACGGAGCGCAATGCGCTCACCGTGCCGTCGAATGCCATCCAACGTGGCCCGAACGGGATGTTCACCTACGTTGTAAGGGCCGACTCCACGGTGGAAGCGCGGCCCCTGAAGATTGGCGACGAGAGTGCCGCTTTGACGGTGGTCACCGAAGGGCTAAAAGACGGCGAACAGGTCGTTCTCAGCAATCAATATCGCCTGCAGCCCGGCGCCCGCGTTCATAGTGTAACCGCCCTGCCGGCGCCGACTGCGAGGTCGGCGGTCGCCGCAAAGCCGAAGATAAGCTCGTGAATATCTCCGCGCCGTTCATTGAGCGTCCGATCGCCACCTCGCTGTTGATGGCGGGCATTTTCCTCGTCGGCGTGGCGGCCTTTCCACTGCTGCCTGTCGCGCCGCTGCCGCAGGTGGATTTTCCCACTATTCAAGTCAGCGCCAACCTGCCGGGCGCCAGTCCGGAGACCATGGCCTCCTCGGTGGCGCAGCCGTTGGAGTATCAGTTCGGCCAAATTCCCGACGTCTCCCAGTTGACCTCGACCAGCGTGTTGAACAACACGACCATCGTCGTGCAGTTCGACCTCGATCGCAACATCGATGCCGCCGCGGCTGACATCCAGTCTGCGATTGATGCCGCCGCCGGACAACTGCCGAAGAATTTGCCGACCCCGCCTTCGTATAAGAAAGTAAATCCGGCGGATTCACCCATCCTTGTCATGTCCGTGCAGTCAGATGTTTTGCCGGTTCCCGCGGTCGACGATGCGGCAGAAAGCATTGTCGCGCAACAGATCTCGCGTGTGCCGGGGGTCGGCATTGTAACCATCGGCGGCCAGCAGAAGCCGGCCATCCGTGTGCAAATCGATCCCGCCAAGATCGCCGCTCTGGGCATTCAGCTCGAGGATGTGGCTAGCGTGATCACCCAGGCTACTGTCGATGCTCCTAAAGGCTCGATCAATGGCACCGAGCACAGCTTCGCAATCTACGACAACGACCAACTCCTGAAAGCCTCTCCCTGGAACGACATCATTGTCGCATATAAGAACGGGGCTCCTGTGCGTGTCCGGGATATCGGAGTCGCGGTCGACGGCGCGGAGAATAGCTTGATAGCGGCCTGGCAGAACGGGCATCCCGGTGTGCTGTTGCTCATCAACAAACAGCCGGGCGCGAATGTCATCGATATCGTCGATCGTATCAAGGCGCTCATCCCGCACATGCAGACGCAGATCCCGGCGTCGATCCAAATAAACCAGATCGTAGATCGCACCACAACGATCGCCGCCTCAGTGCATGATGTCGAGTTCACCCTGATGCTCACGATCGCTCTGGTCGTCATGGTGATTTTCTTGTTCCTGCGTAATCTTTGGGCGACGCTGATTCCCGGCATCACCGTCCCGCTGGCGCTGTTTGGGACCGCGGCGCTCATGTATATCCTAGGCTACAGCCTCGACAATCTATCGCTGATGGGCCTCACCATCGCGGTGGGCTTCGTGGTTGATGATGCGATCGTCATGCTGGAGAACATCTACCGTCACATCGAGGCCGGCATGTCGCCGCGCGAGGCGGCAATCAAAGGCTCGAGCGAAATCGGCTTTACCATTGTCTCAATCAGCTTGTCACTGGTGGCGGTGTTCATCCCCCTGTTGCTGATGGGCGGTATCATTGGCCGCTTGTTCCGCGAGTTTGCCATCACGGTCACCATGACCATTGCGGTGTCTGCCTTTGTTTCCCTGACACTCTCGCCGATGATGTGTTCACTGTTTCTGCGGGACGAGAAACATGCCAAGCATGGTCGTCTGTACATGCTTGTGGAGCGTGGCTTCGACAAGATGCTGGAGGCATATACGCGCGGCTTGGATTTCGTGCTGCGCCATCAGCGCCCGACACTCATCATATTCATCGCGACCGTGGTAACTGCGGGACTGCTGTACGCTTTCGTGCCGAAGGGGTTCTTTCCGCAGCAGGATATCGGCATCATCTCAGGGCTGTCGGATGGTCCGCAGGATATTTCCTTCGAAAGGATGGTGGCGTTACAGCACAAGCTTCTGGATGTTGTCGCCGCGGATCCGGATGTCGCTGCTTACGGAACAGGACTGGGCGGTTCCCGTCCCGTCAACAACGGTTTCGTCGTTATAGGCTTGAAGCCGCGTGATGAGCGTAAAGCGAGCGCGGACCAGATCATCAATCGGCTGAGAGCCAAAATAGCTGACATTCCGGGTGGCACCCTGTTCATGCAGGCCGCACAGGACATCACCGTGGGCGGCCGCACGACGCGCACGCAGTATCAATACACGCTGCAGGATCCTGATCTGGATGAGCTCAACGAGTGGGCGCCGAAAATGCTGGCGAGGATGCAGAAAATCCCCTTACTGCGGGATGTGGCTTCCGACCAGCAGAACAATGGTACGACGCTGTCGTTGGTTATCGATCGCGACCAGGCGGCCCGCTTCGGTATCCAGCCGTCGCTTATTGATGCAACGTTGTACGACGCATTCGGCCAGCGCCAGGTCACGCAGTTCTTCACACAGCTCAACAGCTATCATGTGGTGCTGGAGATTACGCCGGGGCTGCAATCTGACCCCAACACCCTGAGTAAAATCTACATCAAGTCACCCGTTACCGGACAACAGGTGCCGCTCTCGACCTTTGTGCACTATGACACGCACCACGTTGGCTATCTCTCCGTGGCCCACCAAGGCCAGTTCCCCGCGGTGACGCTCTCTTTCAACCTTGCGCCGGGCGCTGCATTGGGCGATGCCGTCGATGAGATCGATAAGGCGGCTACAGACCTGCGTTTGCCGGGCTCCATTCAAGGCACTTTCCAAGGTACCGCACAGGCGTTCCAAGACTCGCTCAAGAGTGAGCCTTTGCTGATTTTGGCGGCGCTGGTGGTCGTCTATATCATTCTCGGCATGCTGTACGAGAGCTATATCCATCCGTTGACGATTCTTTCTACACTGCCATCGGCGGGTGTGGGCGCGTTGCTTATGCTCTGGGCGTTCCACTTCGATCTGTCGGTAATTGCGCTGGTAGGCATCATCTTGCTGATTGGCATCGTGAAGAAGAACGGCATCATGATGGTGGATTTCGCTATTCAGGCTGAGCGCGAGGAGCACCTGACTCCCGAGGAGTCGATCCGCAAAGCCTGTTTGCTGCGCTTTCGTCCGATCATGATGACCACCATGGCGGCATTGCTGGCTGCCGTCCCGCTGATGTTAGGTCGCGGCACGGGCTCCGAGCTGCGCCAGCCGTTGGGCTATACCATGGTGGGCGGGCTGGTTTTGAGCCAGATGCTGACGTTGTTTACCACCCCGGTCGTCTACTTATATCTAGACCGGTTCAGCAATCGCATGCGACAGCGCCGTCGCAATCGCGCGGTGCAGAAAGCAGCAGCGGCGGTGCACCTCGAAGCTGCCGAACCCACGTCATCCGCACCCGGTGAGCCTGGGGGCGAGCCGGTCACCACGAGCTGAGAAACGAAGGCGGCAACCCCGATGAAACTCCTACTGGTCGAGGATAACGAGCGGGTGACACGCTTCGTAGTGAAGGGGCTGCAGGAAGCCGGGCACACTGTCGACAATGCGGATAATGGGCGCGAGGGTATGTTTCTCGCCGCAAGCGAGCCGTACGACGTCATCATTATGGATCGCATGTTGCCCGGGCAGGTCGACGGCCTGAACATCATCGAGACATTGCGCAAGTCCGGCAATCGGACGCCGATTCTGATACTCAGCGCGTTGTCGGATGTCGACGAGCGTATCAAGGGCCTGAAGAGCGGCGGTGACGATTACCTGACAAAGCCGTTTGCTTTTGGAGAGTTGCTGGCACGGCTCGATGCCTTGTCTCGCCGCTCACAGGGTAACGCGACTCAGACGAGTCTCGAGGTGGGTGACTTAAGGGTGGATCTGTTGTCCCGGAAGGCCACGCGCGGCGAGCGGGGTATTGCGCTGCAACCCCGTGAATTCAAGCTGCTCGAGTACCTGATGCGGCATGCTGGGCAGGTCGTAACCCGCACTATGTTGCTCGAGAACGTCTGGGATTATCATTTCGACCCACAGACGAACGTCGTGGATGTGCATATCAGCAAGCTGCGGCAGAAAATCGACGCTGATTTCGAGCGCCCGCTGTTAAGGACGGTGCGCAACGCGGGGTATATGTTGACTGCGGATGATTAGGTACGTCTGGCGCGGGCTCTCATCGTGAGTAAAGTAATCCGTTCAACGACGTTCGCTCTCTCATTCGGCTACACGGCCTTCGGCATTGTTGCGCTCATTCTGTTCGCGGCTCCTCTCTGGTATGCCTGGCAGGTCACTATGGAGGACGGGCGCTCGGAAATATTGCATGCCGATACCCAGAGGCTGACGGACGTTTTTCACCGCGAGGGCGCGACTGGGCTTAAAGCCTTCATCGATACGCGGGTCGGGATGCAGCTGCCCGCGGAGCGCATTCTGCTGCTTGCGGACTCTTCGCTGCACCGGATCGCAGGCAATTTGCCGCAATGGCCTGCAAACGTGCCGCCGCGGCCCGGCTTGTATACGGTTCCCTTGAATCTTAATGGTGCACCGACTCCGTCGGTGGTGGTGCGCACCGAGCTTCCCGGGGGCTACAAACTCTTGGTAGGCCGCGACGTGGCCCGCTTTGCGCCGCTGGAGCGGCATTTCTGGACCGGACTTGCGGGGGCGGTCGCCGTTTTGTCAATTGTCGGAGTGCTCGGCGGTGTGTTGATACGCCAAGCGATTCTGGACCGAATCAACAGCATTCGGCAGACGGTGCTGGCTATTGTGCAGGGCGACTTAAGTCATCGACTTCCGACCCGCCGCAGCGGCGATGAGCTTGATACCCTGTCACACACCATCAACGGCATGCTTGATCAGATCGAGCAATTGATCCATGGCATTCGCGATGTCTCCAACTCCATAGCGCACGATTTACGCACGCCACTAGCGGAGCTGCGCTCACGCCTCGAGGAGTTGTCGTTGACTCGGCCGAACGCCGAGGAGACGTTTGCCGAGATCGATGGCGCGGTGGCCGACGTTGACCGTGTCATCCGCATATTCAACGCCTTGTTGCGTCTTGCGGAGATCGATACCGGTATGCGCCGCTCCGGTTTTGTCCAGGTTAATGCCAACGAGCTGGCCGCCGAAGCCGTGGAATTCTACTCACCGGCCGCGGAGCTGAAGGACGTGACTTTGTCATTCAACTCTGCGGGGCCGGTCTTGGTATCCGGAGACCCCACGCTGCTCGCGCAGGCTGTGGGCAACCTGATCGACAATGCGCTTAAGTATGCCGGCGAGCACGGCTCGGTGAAAGTTGAAGTCCAGTCCCAGAGTGATGGCGCGGTGGAAATTTGTGTCGCCGACGATGGTCCAGGAATTCCTGACGTCGAGAAGCCAAAGGCCACCCAGCGGTTTTATAGAGGGGACGCCAGCCGTGGCACTCCCGGTGTCGGCTTGGGCCTAAGTCTGGTGAAGGCGGTTGCAGAGCTGCACGGCGGCACACTCGAACTCACGGACAATCATCCGGGGCTACGCGCTCGGATGACCTTCGGTCCGGGCGCTTTTTTGTCAGGGCGTCAGCGAATTGCGACAGGTGAGCCGCAATCCGATCCTGCGGCAGTGAAGTCGGAGCCGAGCGCCATGGCGCTCTGATAAAATGTAGCGGTTAGGAGCCTGGCTGACCAACGAAATCTGCTCGCTGGGGGTTGTCCTCGCCGCAGCGATCGTTAGTCAGCCAGGCTCTGCAGCCCGGAAGGCAACCGATCCGTACTTCATTCCAACAATCTGCGCCGGGCTATCTGATCGCAATCGGCGCCACCGCTACGGTGGCGATCATCCGATTGACGATCTCCGATACCGTTGGCAATTACGCCCCCGTTGTCGCATTCACAATAGCTATTGTGATCGCGGCTTGGTACGGCGGATTAAGGCCGGGCTTGCTCGCCACCTTCCTGAGCACCCTAGCGGCTGACTACCTCTACATCCCTAATCGCCACTCTTTCCAAATTGGAACCGTTAGCGGTGGCGTTGCCTTAGGGGTTCTTATGTTCGCGGGTGTGCTAATCAGTCTGTTGTGTGAATCTTTGCATCGCACCCGCCGGCGGCTCGAGGCTGAGCAGGAGAACCTACGAAATAGTGTCGAGCTACAGCTACAGACTCGGGACGCCCTGGCCGAGTCCGACCGCCGCAAGGACGAGTTCCTAGCAATGCTGGCTCACGAGCTGCGTAATCCCCTGGCACCGGTGCGCAATGCGATTCACATTCTTCGGGCCAAAATGCCGCCCACCCCTGAGTTGCAATGGGCTCGGGATGTCATCGACCGACAGGTCACGCAAATGGCGCGGCTCATCGACGACCTCATGGATGTTGCGCGCATTACTCGCGGAACCATTGAGCTGCGGCAAGAGCGGGTAACGCTCGAGGATGTGATGAGGATCGCTGTCGAGACCAGCCGCCCAAGCATCGACGCCTCGGGCCACGACCTAGTGTTACGCATCCCGCTCGAGCCGGTCTACCTGCAAGCGGACGTCGTGCGGTTGGCGCAAGTGTTCTCGAATCTACTCAACAATGCGGCGAAGTACACGGCACCGGGAGGCAGGATCGCAGTAACCGCGGGACGCGATGCCGGACTTGTGTCGGTCGCGGTTGAGGACAGCGGTATAGGCATACCGCCCGAAATGTTGGCGCACGTGTTCGAGCCCTTCACACAGCTTGATCAGTCGCTGGAGCGCTCGCGGGGCGGTCTTGGCATCGGACTTGCTTTGGCCAAGCGGCTGGTGGAAATGCATGGCGGCAACATCGAGGCGCAGAGCGCCGGGTCGGGTCAAGGAAGCCGCTTCATTGTACGGCTGCCGGTCGTTGTGCAAGAGGAGGTTGCGCAGCCGATTCCGGCTCAAGCGCATGGTCCGGCCCGCGCGCGCGGACGGCGTCGCATCCTGGTGGCGGATGACAATTACGACTCGGCGACGAGTCTGAGCATACTGTTGAACGATGCGGGCTACGATGTCCGCACGGCCGGAGATGGCGAGCAGGCTCTGGAGACGGCAGCGCAATTCCGTCCTGACATAGCGCTGTTGGATATCGGAATGCCGAAGCTCAACGGGTATGAAGTCGCCAAAAAGCTGCGCGCCCAGGCGTTCGGCCGCGACGTGTTGCTGATTGCGTTGACGGGTTGGGGTGGCGCCGAGCATCGACAGCAGACCGCTGCGGCCGGTTTCGATCACCATCTCACCAAACCGGTCGATCCTGCCGCGCTGACGCGGCTGCTTGTTTCGATGCTGGCCGGGGCCGAGCGGCCGGCGCGGCCCGGCCGGCTGCTACCTAGTTAGTCCATTAGCTTTTCGTCCGGTCCGATGCACATACAGGCACGAGAGATCGCGCGCGTACCGCTGTCGCTCCTCACGAGGTTGCGGCTCGTGTTGTTTGGGCACGAGGATCTCGCCGGTATCATTTTTTGGGCGGCGCTTGTCGGTGTCTGTGGAGCGCTTGCCAGCGTCGCTTTTCGCGAAGGTATCCGGCTGCTCGAGCTGCTATTTACTGGACAAACGCAGGGTCTGGTCAACGGTGCTGCGCGGCTCGTGTGGTGGCATCGGGCGGTGGTGCCGATCATCGGTGGCGTTCTTTCCGGTTGGGTGTTGTACGTGCTGGGCAGCCGGTTTGTTTCTGCCAAGGTCACCGACTACATGGAGGCGACCTTGGTCGGCGACGGACGTATCAGCCTTAGGGGTACGCTTTTGCGCAGCGCCTCCTCCTTGCTGACGATTGCCTCGGGCGGCTCAATAGGCCGCGAAGGCTCGATGGTGCAGCTCTCGGCAATGATTGCCTCGCGCGTAGGCTTGCTCGCGCGCGCGCCCGTGCCGCGGCTGCGCCTGTTGGTTGCGTGTGGAGGAGCCGCCGGCATCGCGGCTGCCTACAACGCTCCGATCTCCGGCGCCTTGTTCGTCTCGGAGATAGTACTGGGCTCGCTTTCTATGGATACCTTCGCGCCGCTCGTCGTCGCCTCCGTCTTATCCGATGCGACCATCCATCGCTTTCTGGGTTACGGGCCGGTATTCAGTGTGCCGCATGTGCAGTTCGCTTCGAACTGGGAGCTTGGCTTCTACATTGTGCTCGGTGTGCTGTTGGGGCATCTGGCGCCGCCTTTCCTAGCGCTCCTCGACTTCACTAAAGGGCGTTTTGTGCGGCTCGGGCTGCCCCTTTATTGGCAGCTTGGTATCGGCGGCCTCATTGTTGGCGCTATCTCGATTTTCGTGCCGCAAGTTTGGGGTAACGGCTACAGTGTCATAGGCAACATTCTGCAGGGCGACCTGGTGGGTCTGTGGCTCCTGGCAATTCTGGCCGCCAAGATCTGCGCTACCTCCGCGACTGTGGGCTCAGGAGCTGTGGGTGGTGTTCTCACTCCGACGTTGTTTATAGGTTGCGCCGTGGGGGCGCTGTTGGGTGGCGTGCTCCATGATCTCATGCCGACCATTGTGTCGGTGCCGGCGGCGTATGCACTCATCGGGATGGGCGGCTTTCTTTCGGCCACGACGCTGGCGCCGCTGACTTCGATTCTGCTGATTTTTGAGATGACGGCCGATTACGAGATTGTGCTGCCGCTGATGTTGGCCTGTGTTGCCGCACACTACACCGCTAAGGTTTATCGAAAGGGTAAGTCCGTTTATCACGCCTCGTTGTATAGCGGCGCCGCCACGGCAGAAGGTGACGACTGGCGCTTGCGGACGGTAGAGACTTTGGTGAAGCCGGCGGCCGCGGTTGTCCAGGACACCGCGACTCTCGCGCAAGTGTTTGAGCAGCTCCCTAAACGCCCTCTCGAGCATGTGTTTGTAGTGAAAGGCGATGAGCTGGTGTCTTGGCTGAATCCGCGCGAGGTTCTCGAGCAGATGCGGCAATCGAAGCTCGATGGCAGCTTGCCGGTCGCCACGATCGCCAAGCCTGTGGAGTTCGCATTAGCCCCCGATATGTCATTGACCGCGGCTCTCGAAGCCTTTCTGCGGGAGCAGGTCACGGTGTTGCCGGTCACTCCCGGCCAGTGGCGCAACACTTTGTTGGGCGAGGTGGCACGCAGCGATGTGATGCTGGCCATTCAGGATCGGTTAAC
>Ga0105240_10010204_pt1 | contig 13220 bp, 12 predicted proteins | sample KBSC54metaG_FD_80426 | JGI IMG/M metagenome (GOLD analysis project Ga0105240, IMG submission 80426) | Corn rhizosphere microbial communities from Kellogg Biological Station, Michigan, USA - KBS C5-4 metaG | ecosystem: Host-associated > Plants > Roots > Rhizosphere > Soil | place: Michigan, USA... | reverse complement strand
GGCGCGCTGGTCAGCGGATTAAACGGCGGCGAGTCGGTGATCACGACCGCGCCCGAAGGTTTGAAAGATGGGGACAAAATCAAGATTAAGGGACAATCATGAGCACTGCTACAGTAAATCAAGTTGCTACAGGAACAAAAGTTGTACAGGCGAGAAACGTCAGCAAGATTTTTAAACGCGACGCGTTTGAAGTGAAGGCGCTCGACAACGTTTCGATCGAAATTGCGGGTGGCGAATTTCTCGCGCTGATGGGTCCTTCGGGTTCAGGCAAAACCACGCTGCTCAATATGATTGCGGCCATTGACCGGCCCACGGCCGGCGAGCTGCTCGTGCTGGGCCAGAATATTTTCACGTTTAGCGACGGACAGTCGGCGAAGTGGCGGAACGAGCACATTGGCTACGTGTTTCAGACGTTCAACCTCATTCCGGTGCTCACGGCATTCGAGAACGTCGAACTGCCCCTGCTACTGACCAAGTTGAATTCACAGCAAAGAAAAGATCATGTCATGACCGCGCTGAAGCTGGTTGGGCTGCAGGACCGTGTACACCATCTTCCGAAGCAGCTGTCAGGTGGACAAGAACAGCGCGTGGCCATTGCCCGTGCTATCGTCAGCGATCCCACCTTGTTGCTGGCCGACGAGCCAACCGGTGATCTCGACAGTCAATCAGCCACCGAAGTCCTGGAAATCCTGAAGCGGCTGAATGAAGACTTTCATAAGACCGTAGTCATGGTTACTCACGATCCACATGCGGCGTCTTACGCGCATGTGACGCGACATCTGGAAAAGGGCATGCTGCTGCCGGCTTAGCATTCGAAATGGACGGGCGAGGTGCCAGTCCATTTTTAAAATCCATCCTTCAGCTCTTAAGAATCGCCCTAAAGCGAGCGCTCCGTGCTGCCGATGTAACGCTCTATGCAGCACTACCTTGCCTGCGGTGCGGGTACTCGGGTCTCGCGCTCACCTAAATCGGCTGCAACAGTGAGCGGCGCTCAGCCGCCGTGCGCCCCGCCAGCGGGAATCGCACCTGCTGCCGCACGGGTACTTGTTCCTGGGAGACTCCGAATCGCTGTACGGGATCAATGAAGATTTCCGGCTGGTGCACATGCCGTCAGCCACTGCCTACGTTAAATCGGATAACCCGGGAATCAACGCGCTGAGGTGAGCAACATGAAAGCCGCCACTGCAAATCACATCGTCGAAAGGTTGGAGTCAACGCGTGACTTGCCCACCATTCCAGCAGTCCTGCTGCCATTGCTGCGTTACATGGAGAAGCCGCTAGAGCAGGTCGACGTGCATCACGTGGTAAGTCTGATTTCACAGGACAAATCGCTCGCGGGACGCTGCCTGCAGGTGGCCAATTCGCCGCTCTTCGGCAGCTGCCACGAAGTAGAAACCATCCAGGCGGCGGTGGTGGCGCTGGGGCTCGATCGGATCCAGCAAATCGCCATCTCCTGTTCCCTGCTCAAGTTAATGCCTGCCGTTTCATTTGGAGTCAATCCCGCAGTTTTCTGGTCGCATTCGCTGGGCTGCGCGCTGGTGTGCCACGAATTCGCATCGCGAATCGGTTTTCCCGACGTTGCGAAGGCATACGCGGCCGGACTGCTGCACGATATCGGCATCGTCGCGCTGCTTTGGGTTGCGCCGCATGAGTTCCGGCGCTGCTTTGAAGAAGCCAGCCGCAGCCGCATTCCATTGCACGAGGCTGAACAACTGGTTATGGGAATCACGCATTGTGAGAGCGGAAGAATTATCGCCCGTAACTGGCACCTGCCGGAGGAACTCACGCAGGTGATCGCCAGCCATCATTCGCCGGCCAATTTGCATGGCAATCCAGTACTCACCAGCATTGTATGCGTCAGTGATTTGCTATGCCGAATCGGCGGTCTGGGATACGGCTATAGCGAAGACAAGCAAACTGATTTTGCGGAGGAGCCCGCGTTCGCGATTCTGGCGGCCAAGTATCCGGCACTTCGGCCATTCGACCTCGCTCGTTTCACTTTTGAGATGGAGTACGTGTTAGATGAAGTCCGCACCATGTTGGCGCGCATATACGTGACCCACTGATGAACCCTGCAGCCACACAGTTGTCGCCGATTCGATTAACACACTTCCGAGTTGTTCCCGAAATTGTCGCGATCGGGACTTCTACCGGAGGCCCAGACGCATTACAAGATCTTTTGCCGCAATTACCGGCGGACTTGCCGGTGGGAGTCATGATCGTTCAGCACATGCCCCCAGGATTTACTGGCCCTTTAGCCAAGCGACTGAATACAATTTCGCCGATTGAGGTGCGCGAGGCCGAACACGGTGACTTCGTCGAAGCCGGGAGAGTTTATATCGCACCGGCGGGTAGGCACATCACCGTCGCGAAACATGGAACGAACCGCGAATTGAAAACCATGATTTACCTGTCGGACCATCCGCTCGGCACTCTGCACAGGCCTTCGGCGGATGTGATGATGGCGTCGGTTGCGGAAGTCTTCGGACAGTATTCCTGCGGCATTATTCTCACCGGCATGGGGAACGACGGACTAAAAGGCATGACCGCAATCCACGCTGCCGGGGGAATTACGATCGGTCAGGACCAAGCCAGCAGCGCAGTCTACGGAATGCCACGGGCCTGCGCCGAAAGAGGAATTCTGCAAGGCGTCATTCCGCTTTCGCAGATGACAGCACAAATTTTGCGGGCGCTCCGTTACACAGAAAAACTTGAGCAGTACGGCGGCGGCAAATCACTTGGCGCGCGATAACAGCGTCTGCTCGGGATCAATAACCAGCCTGTGGGTCCCGGCGGGCGCCGAGATGCGGAACTGAGTTTCTTCACCTTCGGCGAAAATTCGTTTCAGAAAAATATTCTTTCCGCCAATTGAAGCGTAGATGGGAATCGCGGTCACCAGCGTGTCCGGCGCCTGGTCTTGGACCAAGGTACCCGTGACCAGAGTGGTTTTACTTTTTTCTTTTCCGGTAAATTTCACGTCGCGAAGATCAAACGCCGGAATGGCGCTGCCATTGATCCACCCTTCGTAAAACCAGTCGAGCGACTTATGCCCTTCATACCAAAGTGACGGCGGCAGTTCTGATTCAAAGATGTGCATCAGCTCGGCGGTGCTCAACGCCTTGTCCTCATAGTCTTTCCTAAGCTTGCGAAGAGCGCGCAAGAACGGTTCATCTTCCATTTTTCGAGAGCTGACAGTGCCGGACGGGCCTTTGCTTTGCGCGTCTCGCATCATGGTGCGCAACATGTGTAGCATCCACGTGCCGCGTCCATAGCAGATCGGTTGATAGGCTCCGGGAAATTGTGACGAAGAAAGACGGAATCCCAGCGTCACCGGGCCAGCGTTCATGAGTGATGTTCCCTTCGGGCCTTTTGCAAGTAAATCATCACGATAACTTGCCATCACACGCCTGAACTTCGCTGGATCTTGCGACTCCAGCAGCATCATGGAGCTGTAGTTGGCCAGCGCCTCCATCATCCACTGATCGCGATAGCCGCTCCAATTCACCAGGTCGCCCCACCACTGGTGCGCGGTCTCGTGCGCGATCACCTGGTCGGAAAGAACTCTCCGCACCGGATCGGGTTGTAATTTAGTTTTCTCCTGCGGCGTGAGGAAAGAATAAGTGGAAAGAAAAATCAGGCCTGGCCAGCCCTGGCTTACGGCCCCCGGCATTTGGGTGATATTCAGTTCGCCGTACGGATATGGGCCAAAGTAGCGCTCATAAAACTCGATCGCTTTGCCCGACGCGGCACCTACTGCCTGCGTATTCACCGCCGGGGACGGAGCTTCCCGAACAGAAATCATGGGAAATGAACGCAGCCCACCACTCGGCACCGCACTACCCGGATTAGGCGGGGATGGAATGACTGAGTCGGCAAGGTTAGTGGTTCCCGGAAATCCGCGTTCCACATTGACCGTGGCGTAGGTCGATACGGTCACAGCTCCGGTGCGGTTCACGTTATGGGAATACTTGCCGAGATTGAATCCTGCGACCGGCACTGGTCTGTCGGTCACCCACCTTGAAGTTTGCTCACCTCCGGCAGCGTTGTTTTCGGTTCGATGGCCGGTGGCCAGCAGCGTCCAGGCCGCTGGGTAATGAAATTCCAAGTCGAATGAGGCCATAGCAAAACCGCGATTGGGATACCACGTGCCGTGCTCACCCACATAGAGCAACCCGTTGGCTGCTTCCGAAAGCACCGAACCGGAATATTTAAATGTCAGCTTGAGTTTGTGGCCCTGTTCGAGCGACTCCGGCAAGATCACTGCGATAGCATCGTTGCCTTGCTTGGCCAGGTGCGAGCCTTCGACCGCCTGGTTGTGAATGAACTCCACCGGTTTGCCATCGGCGAGGACTTCGCTGACTCGCAGAAAACGTGACAGCTCGAAGAACATGACCCGCCTGGTTCTCTGGCGCGCTGTCACGCTCAGAGTGGCCTTGGCTTCGAGTTCCTTCACCGGTTTGATACGGGCATCGATCTTGAAATTTGTAATGTCGAAGTCGACCGCGGAAGGTTCGTCATCTTTGCTGCTTTCGGAAATCACAGCTGAACCTGCGGGCGCCGGCGCCGCGAATGAAGCCCACATATCGTAATAATCTTCGCCGTCCACGTGCCGGTGCTGTCCGGCCGAAACCTGTTCTTGCAGCAGCGAGTCGTAGCGCACATCAAAAGCTCCGAGTTTGTTGCCCTGCACATAAGCGTGCAGCATATGGTCTGCAGGTTTCGCTGTCGGGCCCTTGGTCCCGGGCAAGCACTCGCTGTAACTCAATAGCAGGCGGAGCGCGTCTTCCGCCGCAAGATTGTGCGCGGTGCTGCCCCACAATGTTACGAACCCATCGGGATCATCCGCCGCCCGCAAGTAGGGTTGCAATTCGGCGAACACATCATCGCTAAAACGAAAATAGGCGTCGGAAAACGTCTCTTCCAGAATCGCGCTCCCGGTAAAAAGCGACATTGACGCGCGTTCCGCCTGGTTGGGCGGCATGAGCAAGACCTCGCCATAGCCTTGGTAAAACGCCCCCGTGATATGCCCGTCAACCGCCTCGGTGAAAGCAATCGTGCCGTCGTCGAGCGAGATGTGCAACTGAGCCCGATCGAGCGAAGCTTCTCGAATCTTATAAACCTTCGACTTATCCAGTCCGATGGATCGAAGCTTTAGATAGAAAGCTTGCGCTGGGACTTTGGCGTCAGCGTCTGCAACTGCGGTGGGGAGTGATTGCGCGCGCCCGAGGACGGCAATGGCGGAGAGAAGAATCGCGGCCGAAAATACTTTGACAGCCCTACACATGGTCTTGCGGGACTTGCACTGACCGAGAGGCCATTGTTTGTTGCATGACCTTGGTCACCTTGAACCAGGCTCCCGCACCCATAGAATGCGCCTAAGTGCGCACATTTGTCACGCCATACTATTGCCTCGTCCTGGTAGCGGGCGGACTCATCCAGTCGGCTCACGCCGACATCATCCATCTGAAAAATGGAGAGGCGATCTATGCCGACCAGACGAAACAGACCGCAAACGGGATTGAATACCAGAAAGGCGACGATTCTTATACCATCCCGAACTCGGTGGTCCGGAGCGTAGAAAAAATTGCTGGGCCGGCGACAAGTGCTGGGATTGCCGCTCAGCAGCTTCCGGCGTACGCGCCTGAGACCCCGGCTCGCGGCGAGGAACATTTTTTGGATGAGGTACTTCACGGCGGCAAAGTAGACCGAAACGCCCTGATACAAATTGATTCGCACGGCAACCGCGACGAAACCGCGATCGCCTATTACATTGCAGGCAAGCAGGAATTTGAAGGCGGCGATTACGGTTCAGCCCGCCGCGATTTTGAGAATGCGCTGCGGAACAATCCACAGAATCCCGCGATCCTCAATTTTTATGCGTCCTTGCTGGTGAAAACTGGAAATGCGCGGCAGGCGATTATCTATGCCGAACAGGCCGTCGAGCAGGCTCCGGACTCAGCTGATGCTTATGCCGTACTCGGCTACGCGCAGTATTCCGCAGACCATCCCAAAGAAGCGATTCAAAGCTGGAAGAAGTCGCTCGCGCTTCGGCCCGATGCTTCCATCCGGCAGGTTCTTGCCCGGGCCCAAAGGGAAAAGTATGTGGAGAGTAATTATTCGGAGCGTGAAACCGGGCACTTCGTTCTGCGCTATGAGGGAGCGCAGAGTTCCGACGCTCTACGTGCGCAAATATTGGAAACCCTGGAGTCGGCGTATCAGGATTTGGCGCGAGAGTTCGGCAGCGAGCCGCGATCCAGCGTTTCGGTCGTTCTTTATACGAATCAGGCTTTCTTCGATGTGACCCACGCCCGCGCCTGGGTAGGCGCATTGAACGACGGCAAAATTCGCGTCCCTTTACGCGGGCTAGCAGAGATGACGCCGAGCTTGGCCCGCGTGCTCAGGCACGAATTGGCTCATTCCTTCGTCGATCAAGTCACGATGGGACGGTGCCCGCAATGGCTTCACGAGGGCGTTGCCCAGATGCTCGAACCCCGGGCGCTGAATGGTGGCGCCACTCTGGCGAAATTGTTCAGGGCAGATCGCGAGATCCCTTTGAACTCATTAGAAACAGGATTTTCGATGCTCTCCAGCGCTCAAGCAGAACTCGCTTACGCCGAGTCATTAGCGACCGTTTCTTACATTCGCGACCGTTACGGCATGAGCGACGTGATGCGAATTTTGGACAAGCTTGGGCAGGGCGAGTCGGTTGAATCTGCATTACGCTCGACAATCCATTGCGATTACCGGCAGCTGCAGGAAGAGACGGGAGCCGCATTGATTCACCAGTTTGGCAGCTGATTTGTTGCCTTATGGGCTTCAATCCCGTACCAGCACGAGAGCGCACGAGCTTTGTGTCAGTCCGCTCTCCGTGACCGCGTAACAGGGGGCTAGGCGAGCTAGCCTTCCCTAAATTAATTGCCTCCCAAACCTACTCGGGTAGTGGTGCAGTTTGGAATTCTATCCCCCAAAAAACAAGCGATTGAGCCGAATCTTTGGAGCAACTATCTGAAAATCAGCGGTATCTCCATTTTCAAAATGTGATTGCACGAGACCAGCCAACATATCCGCGAACTGTAAGTTTGAGCAGTTCTTGCTGTCTGTTGGATGGCAACGGAGAATTGTCTCCACATTTTTCGCGAACCAAAGCTGAGTCTGCAGATAGTCCGGCAAGCTATTTCCGCTTTGTACTTTGATAGAACGAGGATCGGGAACCATCGTGACTTCCGGGCACCCAGCCATCCTGTCTAGCAGCGCAAGGCCAATCATGTAGTTGTACAGTTTGTTTCCGTCCGTCCTGATGTGGCCACCGACATTTTGCTTCTTAACAACGATCGCATGAAGAAAAATGTCCGGATGTTTGTTGCGGAGTGTCCGACAAGAACGGGCAAATTCGGTTCTTTCTTCCGCGTCCATATCCACCCATTTTTTCTCCTGAGACGTGGGCCATTTGAACGTGTCGTAAAGATCGAAAATCACTCGCTTAGGAATGTGCTTCTTTTCAGGAGGAACGCATACAGCGGTGATAGTCAGATACCGACTTGAACCGCCAGTTCGATAAGGGAGGTCGAACTTCCATCCGAGATCGCCGCTCTCGTCCACATAAATAATCACTGGAGGAGCCCCAAAATAGAAAAAGCTCCCTGATCACAGGGAGCTTTAAAGATCACGTGGATGGCCCCTAGAGCCGACGCACTTACAGTGCGCTTACGATACCCAGAGGGCGTCGCGGTTCTTCTAGGATTTACCCATCCGTTCAATAGTATAGACGCAAACAGCATACGACTTAGCACCTATATTTCCTTTGTTTTCAGCAGATTGAGCAATTCTTCTAACGTCCACACATGATCCGTGAGTCCCGCTTCCATGGCTGGAGTCACGCGAAGTGACTTGTGGACGCGGCAGTAGTTGTAGTGCATAAAGTATAACGCCACAGCGTGCCCGTGGTTTTCCAGCTTCTTACTAAAACCGTTCGTTAGGCGCGTGAAACGGCGCATCCCCATTCGCATTGAGAGATTCTGGCGTTCAACGAAAGAGGTGGAAATATGCTGTGGATCAGGGTTTCCGGCGAGAACGCCTGTGCGACACCCGATGCACGTTGCAGGGCTGTAGCGCGATTCTGGACTGTCATTCGATGCGCCGTAGATTTTGACCAGCATCGCGTAATCGATGTCCGCGCCGAACGCATCCTCTACTGCTTCCGCATACACGCGATGGCCGTCAGTTGTTAACTGGATTCGGTTTGCAATGCGTGACGCAACATCCCGCATGAACACCTGTGCGGTACCAGCTCCGCGATCTCCGAGCGTGTACGAGATGATTAGTTTTGTGTCTGCGTCAATTGCTGTCCATGTCCACACATCTCCCGCGCCTTGCTGCATCTGCTCAAATGAGACGTTCTTTTGCTTCGCATAAACGAATGCCCAAATTTCATCGCACTGAACGCGACGGACGCGCAGATTGCGGACGTGGTCATCGTGGTAGCTAGCAGCGGCGCAGCCCAAGTCTTTCAGTAGTTTCAGGACGGTATGTTTGGCAACTCCAGTCATCCGGCAGGTCGCATTGATCGATGTTCCCTCAACCAATGCAGCGACAACTTGGGAGCGCTTCGAAGTGGCGAGTTGGTTCATCCTTGATCTCCCAATCTTTAGGCATTATAATAGCAAAATATAGGCAATATGTAAACCATATATTGCCTTAGAGTTGATCATTTTTTGCTTGACAACTGCTTTTCTAATGCTAATATCTTAGCAGTTCTGTGGTTCGTTGATGGCGGAAGCCAGCAACGAAAAGACTAATTCAACAGGGAGGACTTAAACTCCCCCGTGCCCTCTCTAGCCACGTCCCTCGTTTTTTTGAGGTTTCCGTTTCTGGAGGGTACCGCCATCGGGAGGAGACACCATGAGCACTACAAGCATTCCGTACATTGATCCCAACGTGCAGCACGTAGGAATCAGCCGTTTGAGGTCTATGAACGCTACCCAGCTAAGGGAGATCGACAAGACGCTGGTTATACAAGAGAATGACCAGCCGCTTGCCGTGCTGCTGAAGTATGAGGAATTTCTAATCATGCAGCAACAGTTGCTTTCGGTACTGGAGACGATTTCCGTATTGGCTGACGATTCCGAAATCGGAGGTATCACGGCAGGGCTACGTGAAATGACTGCTGGAAGGACGAAATCGATTGCTGAGATTCGTGCGTCACTAAAACACAGGAAGGAGTAAGACCTGAGTTGTCCACTTCCCCATGCAACAGTACAACGTAGAACTGACAGCGAGTGCTGAAAAGACTTATAGGAAACTTCACGACGAGGCGCAGGAGCATATCGATGCCGGAGACACATCCAGCGCGAAAGTTACACTATTTCGCATGGTGGATGAGGCTATCGATAAGATAATTCCGCATGACCCGTTTAGCCGCGCAAACGCGCTGTCCGGGCCGCTTTCCAACGTGTTCCGCGTTTCTAAGGGGAGACTGCGAATCTACTATGCAGCCTCCTCAAAGGAACGCCAAATCGTCATCCTCTACATTTCAGAAACACTGCGAAAAGGGGGAGATATGCGCGATCCGTATTCGATATTCACTCGCATGGTGATGTCTGGACAATTCGATGAGGTATTTACCAAATTGGGAGTGCGAATGCCGCCACGCGGGATATCTCTAAGGCCACCTAGTTATCAGTGATCCTCGGTAGCTTCTCTCACGATCCGAGCGGCGGCTTGGCTGACATCCTCTCTCTTGCAGTTATGCCCAGCAAAGGAGTAATCAATCCTCCTGCCTTCCTCTGTATCAATGAAATAGAAGAGCCTTCCACATTTGCTGCAATGCCCAGAAACAGGATTGCCCTTATCGTCATATTTGACAACGTACATTTTAGGGTTATCGCTCATGAACACAGTTTCCCACAGGCGCGGACGGATTCATAGCCCTGTGGATTTCAAACTGCACCACTACCCCTACTCGCGGTGGTTTGTCTTTTAAACATCACGGGCGTATATTAGGTACTGGAACTGCTGTGTAGTACCAGGATTGGCGAAACACACCAGTGGGCGCAAGCCCACTTTTTACTTGCGGGTGGTTTCTTGCGGCTTGGGAGGCATCTAAGCCGCTGTTTTTATGGCAGTTGACTTGGATCACGTGCGCGCGATTGTGGAGCGCGTGGCGGCCTCGCTGGGCGTGGAAGTAGTGGAAGTCGAACTGCGCGGCGGCGGGAAGTCACGCATGCTGCGAATCTTCATTGACAAGTCGGCAGGCGTGACGCATGAAGATTGCGCCGCCCTGAGCCGCGAAGTAAGCACGATATTCGACGTCGAGGATGCAATGCCCGGCGGCCCTTACGTGCTGGAAGTTTCTTCGCCTGGACTGGATCGTAAGCTGTCGCGGGCCGCGGATTTCGAACGGTTCCAGGGCAGCCGGATGAAACTTACGACCAGAGACGCGGTAAACGGCAATCGCCATTTTGAAGGACGGCTCGAGCGTTTTGGCGCGGGCAGATTAACTCTGGATTTAACAGAGGCGCGGAAGAAGTTTCGTCCGAAGAAGATCGCGGGCGAGGCGCCCGCGCCACAGAAGCTGGAAATCGAATTGGCCAATGTGGAGAAGGCCAATCTGGTGCCAGAAATATAAGTTTCAAGGTTTCGCAGGTTTCAAAGTTTCCAATTTGGACGGCAGCAGTTGAGCGTTGGTTTTGAAACTTTGAAACTCTGAAACCTGCTTAAGGTCAGGTCTCATAACAGAATAATTTTTTATGGCTAGCGAGCTTTACAACACGATCGACGCCCTCAGCAGGGAAAAAGGAATTGATCCGCAGATTGTAGTCAGCGCGGTGGAAGACGCCATTGTTGTGGCCACGCGCAAGTACTACAAGTCGCAGGAAAACCTACGCGCGCAGCTCGACAAAGACACCGGCAAAATTCGAGCCTATGCGGTGAAAACCATAGTCGAGACTCCCGAACAAATTGAGGACCCGAATCTTCAGGTCACAATCGACGACGCGCGTAAGTCTGACACCAATGCGGAAGTCGGCGGCGAGTTGCAGATTCCGAAAGAGACCGAAGGAATTCTTGGCCGCATTGCCGCCCAACTTGCGAAGCAAGTTATTTTCCAGAAGGTGCGCGAAGCCGAACGCGACACGGTTTACAACGAGTACATCAACCGCGTCGGCGAAATCGTAAATGCGTCTGTCAAAAGAATCGAAGGCCCGGATGTGATTTTCGATCTGGGCAAAGCTGAATCGCGCATGCCGCGCAAAGAGCAGTCGCGGCTGGAATCTTTCGCCATGGGCGAGCGTGTGCGCGTGGTAATTGTGCGTGTAGAAAAAGCTTCGAAAGGTCCCGGTGTCGTGGTTTCACGCGCTGCCCCGGAATTGGTGCAACATCTGTTTCAGACCGAAGTCCCCGAAATCTATGACGGCACGGTGGTGATTCGCGCCATCGCCCGCGAAGCCGGCGAGCGAACGAAGATTGCCGTGATGTCCAAAGACAAAGAAGTTGATGCAGTCGGCGCATGCGTGGGAATGAAGGGCATGCGTGTGCAATCGATCATCCGCGAGTTGCGCGGCGAGAAGATCGACATCATCGAATACCACGAGGATTCAGTGACCTTCGCGGAGAAGGCGCTGCAGCCAGCCAAAGTAAGCCGCGTTACGGTGGTTGATTCTGCCGACAAGCATCTTGAAGTGGTGGTGGATGATAGCCAGCTTTCGCTCGCCATCGGCAAAAAGGGGCAGAACGTCCGGCTGGCGGCAAAGTTATTGGGCTGGAAGATTGACATCAAGAGCGAAGAAGAGAAACGTCAGGAAGTCGAAGCGCAAATGGCCGAGTTGACCAGCTCGACAGCTACTCCGCTTGAGAGTGTCGAGGGATTGGGTGAGGGTCTGGTCGAGAAGCTCAAGGAAGCAGGGATTTCTACTGTCGAAGCGCTCGCCGACATGACGCCAGAGCAATTAGAAGCGATTGAAGGAATCGGTCCCAAGACGGTGGAAAAAATCAGTGTTGCGGTCAATAATTACTTCTCCGCACTCGAAGGTGGAGAGGCGATGGCTCTGCCGGAGAATGAAGGCGAAGCCGTGGCCGGCGAGGTAACGGAAGAAGCTGTAGCTGATCCGGAAGGTGAAGCACTAGAAGCGGGTACACCCGAAGCCGGAGCAGAAGAACTCAGCACCGAGGCCGAAAGCGCAGAGCAAGTCGAAGGAACTGAAGTTGAGCAAGCCGCTGAGAGCGAACAATCGGCCGAGCCGGCAGAGCACAAAGAATAAGTATTCGTAGAGACGTTGCTTGCAACGTCTAAGAAAGTCCAAGACAAGAGACGTAGCCAGCTGCGTCTCTACACTCTCGTGAGGTTGATATGAAGGCTTAGCGGGACAGTCCGGAGGGACAAAGAGGCGGATGAGTAAGATTCGAATTAACGATCTGGCAAGAGAGCTGGAAGTCAAAAGCAAAGCGATTCTCGATGTGTTGACCGAAGTGGGCGTCACCGAGAAGAAAACGCATTCCAGTTCACTTGAGGACCATGAAGCGGACAAAGTCCGCGCGGCTTTGCAGGGCTCAGGCAATGGCCAGAGCGCAAAATCAAGCCGGGCTGCGCGTCCCGATGCTGACGCTGTAAAGCCTAAGATCGACCTGTCTCACATTTCCAAGCCTGGAGATGTTTTGAAGGCGATCCTCGCGAAGCAGAAAGGCACAGCGCCAGCTCCAAGTGCGCAGCCACCGCGTCCCGTACCGCCACCAGCGCAGGAAGCGAAGCCAGCTGCGCCAGCCGTAAAACCGGCCGCACCGAGCGCGCCCGCAGCCGCGGCACCACCCCGGGCCGCAACTCCGATTACGCCGCCCAGACCGGCTGCTCCGCCCACATCAGCTGCGCCGCCCGCAAACGTCGCGCCTGCGGAGCCTCCGGCTGCGCGCGTACCTTCAGCTCCGGCTGCCAGCACAGCGGCACCAGTTTCGCCCGCACAAGGTCAAAGCCCTAACGTCACCGCCCAAGCTCCACGTACTGCTGCCCCAACTCAGCCTGCTCGCCCACAAGCGCCTGCGCCACGCATGATTGTGCCGCAGACGGGTCCGCGCCCGGTTTATCAAGCACCGCCAAGGCCAGCAGCAGCGTCGCCAAGAGCTACGGGACCGCAGCCGGGGCAGCCTATACGTCCGATGTCCGGGCGTCCGGCAGCAGGCAGGCCGGTTCCAGGACAACCAATTTTTCAGCGTCCGCGCCCAGCAGCGGGAGC
>Ga0105240_10010203_pt1 | contig 13221 bp, 6 predicted proteins | sample KBSC54metaG_FD_80426 | JGI IMG/M metagenome (GOLD analysis project Ga0105240, IMG submission 80426) | Corn rhizosphere microbial communities from Kellogg Biological Station, Michigan, USA - KBS C5-4 metaG | ecosystem: Host-associated > Plants > Roots > Rhizosphere > Soil | place: Michigan, USA... | reverse complement strand
GCGTTCGCACTTCGCGCATCGCGCGGCTTACCTGCTGAAATCCTCCGCCAGCCTGCCGGAGAAATACTTCACGCGCGGCGATGCGGACGGCGCTCCCCGGATCGCGTTTCTTTTTACCGGACAAGGCGCGCAGTACGCCAATATGGGCCGGGAATTGTATGAGGGCGAACCGGCATTTCGCGCGGCCATGGATCGCTGTGCGCAGATTTTGGAAACACATTTAAATCCGGGGCTGCTGGAACTTTTGTACGGCAGCGCCACGCAACTTCTGGATCAGACGCAGTACACGCAGCCGGCCACGTTCGCGTTGCAGTACGCGCTGGCCGAACTGTGGCGCAGTTGGGGCGTGGAGCCCTCGGTTGTTCTGGGGCACAGCGTGGGTGAATACGCGGCGGCCTGCGCGGCCGGAGTCTACAGCCTGGAAGACGGCTTATTATTTATTGCGGAGCGCGGTCGGCTGACCGGCTCGCTGCCGCAAGGGCAGGGAGCCATGGCTGCCGTGCTGGCTCCTGTGTCGAAAGTGCGGGAAGCGCTGGAAAAAACCAATGGCGCGGTCGTGATGGCTGCGCTGAATGGCGCCGAGAGCGCGGTGATTTCCGGCCGCGCCGAATCCGTGGAAGAAATTGTCAAGCAGTTTGAAGCGCAGGGCATTCGCGTGGAACGGCTGCGAGTATCCCACGGCTTCCATTCTCCGGAAATGGCTCCGGTGGAGGATGCCTTTGCAGCCACCGCGGGGAAGCTAAATTTTCATGCGCCTCGTGTCGAGTTGCTTTCCAGCGTAATTGGAGAACGTGTCAGCGAAAACACTATGGCCGATCCATCGTATTGGCGGCGGCAGTTAAGAGATACCGTGCTGTTTGCCCCGGCGATGGAAGTCCTTCGCGCCCGCGATTGCCAGGCATTTATAGAAATCGGGCCCGGCTCAACGCTATTGGGAATGGGACAGGAACTGATCGGCGCCGAGGGACAGCTTTGGGCCGCCTCTATACGCAGGTCGCGTTCCGATCGCGAGCAAACAGCGGAGACGCTGGCGGGTCTTTATGTAAAAGGCGCGGAAATCAACTGGGACAATTACGATGCCGGGCGAACTCGCCGCCGTGTGCCGCTGCCTACCTATCCCTTTGAGCGCCAGCGATACTGGATTGAGACTGCCGGAAGCCGCCGGCCCGGCTATACCGGATTGGCAACAACGAATTCCCAAGCGAGCCAGGACTCCACGCAAGGCGGGAAAGCACCCGACGACTGGTTTTATAAAATCGCGTGGGAACCAAAACCTTACAGGTCGGTTGCCCCGGGATCGGACGGTCTAAAGAGCGATCCTTTGCTGGATGTGGCGTTCAACCGCCGCGCCGCCGAGCTTCGCCTGGAGCATGGGTTTGACCGTTATGACGAATTGCGCAAGGAACTAAACACTGTTTGCGCGAATTATGTCACTGAGGCGCTGCGCTCGACGGGCTGGTCGTTCAAAGTTGGCGAGGCAAACGGTACTGAACAGCTCGCAAAAGTTTGCAACGTGGCGCCCCGCTATCAGATGCTGTTTGGCCGGCTGCTGGAAATCCTGTCCGAAGAAGGCGTGCTGTCCAGACAGAATGATAGCTGGACGGTTTTACGTGTGCCCGAAGCAACCCAGCCTGCCGCGGCCATCCAGGACCTGCAGCGGCGATTTCCCGAATTTGAAGGTGAGCTGGAAATGACGGCTCGCTGCGCGAACTCTCTGGCGGCCACGCTGCGAGGCGAAATCGATCCGCTCAACCTGCTGTTTCCCGGCGGCTCGACGGAAACCGCGGAGAAAATCTACGCGAAGTCTCCCGGCCCGCGCGTCTTCAATCAATTGGCCGCCGAAGTGGTTCGCGAAGAAGTGAAATCCCGGCCTGAGGGAATTTTGAAAGTAATGGAAGTTGGCGCGGGAACCGGCGGCACTACGACGTACGTGGTGCCTGTTCTGCCTGCCGGCCGCACCGAGTTCACTTTCACGGATGTTTCGTCGATGCTGAAGACGCACGCCGCCAAGAAGTTTAAAGAGCATTCATTTTTTAAGTACCAGTTGCTGGATATTGAAAACGATCCCGGCCCGCAAGGATTTTATCCCGGCGAGTTCGACATTATTATCGCCGCCAACGTACTGCATGCCACGGCGGACCTGCGCGAAACGCTGCGCAACATCCGCTCCCTGCTGGCTCCCGGCGGCATTCTGGTACTGGTGGAAGCGACGTTTCCGGAGCGCTGGTTCGATTTGACGTTCGGATTGACGGAGGGCTGGTGGAGGTTCCGCGACCGCGAACTGCGTCCATCCTATCCTCTGTTGTCGCCTCCCAAATGGCTCGATCTTTTGGGCGAGTTGGGTTTCGTCCATGCGCAGGTGATTCAACCTCCCACGGGATCGCAGCAGGCTGTGTTTTGCGCACGCACTCCCGTTGTCAATTCGGCGCGGGCACGTTGGCTGATCCTCCCCGATGGCGACGGAATCGCGGATTCGTTTACGGATTTGATCGCAAGCCAGCGAGGAATTAGCGTCGTTGCGGCTCACGACGAATCGGCGGAGCCGCATCTGCAGTCCGCCGCATATGACTACGTCGTTGATTTCCGCAGCATCGGCGCGAGTTCAGCGGAAATCAGCGCGGAGGAAATGGGCAACGCCGCCGTTCGCTGTGCGGCGGATGTTTTCGAGACGTTGCAGGCGATGACGCGCAGTCATAGCCAAGCGAAACTGTGGGTAATCACGCGAGGAGCGCAACCGGTTACCCCATCCCAGCGCGAAATCCGCGTGGAAGAATCGTCGGCCTGGGGCGCGGCGCGATGTGTCGGACTGGAGCATCCCGCTGTCTGGGGAGGTCTGTTAGACCTCGACCCCGATGCCAAGGTAGCCGAGAACGCGAAACAATGTTTGACGGCGATCACGCGCGCGGGCGGGGAAGATGAAGCCTCCGTGCGCCAGATCCAGCGTTATGTGCCGCGCATGATTCGCACCGAACGCCCGACGCGTCGCAAATCCGGAATTCGCGCCGATGGTTTGTATCTGGTTACAGGAGGCTTGGGCGAGGTTGGCTTAAAGGTCGCGCAGTGGCTGGTGGAAAGCGGGGCGCGTGACCTCGTACTCGCCGGCAGAAGCGGCCTTCCGGAACGCTCCGCTTGGAGTCAGTTGCCCGAGGAAAGTTCCGATTCGAAGAAAATTGCGATGATCCTGGCACTGGAAGCCAAAGGCGCGACGATTCGCGTTGCGCGCGTCGATATTGCCGACCCCCAGCAGGTCCAGGAACTATTCGCGAGTTTTCTGGAGGGAAAACTGCGCGGTGTGATTCATGCCGCCGCCGCGTTGGGCGCTGCGCTGACAAACAACGTCACGCGTCAGCAGGTGACCACGATTTTGCGTCCGAAAACCCAGGGAACATGGCTGCTGCACCAGCAGACGGCCGCCATGAACCTGGATTTCTTCGTGATGTTTTCCTCCAATGCCTCGCTGCTGGGAGCGAGGGAGCTTTCCCATTACTCAGCCGCCAACCAGTTTCTGGATACCTTTGCGCATTACCGGCACCGCCTGGGCCTGCCCGCGGCGACCATCAACTGGGGCGCTTGGGAGATGATGGGCAGCACCACCGAACAGGATCGCGAGCGGCTTTATCGCGGAGGCCTGAATCCCATGCCCACCAAGGATGCTCTGGCTGGTCTGGGCGACGTTATCGCCTCCGAAATTCCGCAGATTGCCATTGGCTCCTTTGACTGGGATATCCTGAAGCCGCTTTACGAAAGTCAAGGCAAACGGCCGCTGCTGGAGCAAGTTTGCAACGCGGCAACCAAAAATAATTCGAAATCTTCGAAGTCACAGGTAGCGTCACAGGAATTACTGAAGGAACTTCGCAACTCCAGGGACGAAGAACGCCGCGTAATGCTCATTCAGTACCTGGTTGGCGCACTCGCGCCGATTCTTGGCGTGGAAGTGGCGACACTGAACGCGGTCAGGCCTGTTACCGATTTTGGCCTGGATTCGCTGATGGCCCTGGAATTCAAAAACCGCATCGAGACGGACCTTACGGTCACGATTCCCACCGTGAAATTGCTGCAAGGACCCAGCATCGAAAAAATAGCCGCGATCATTGAAGCCGGTCTGCCCAAGGCGCCCGCGGAGGAAAACAGCGCTCCGGCGAGCGACAAACTCGCGGAGTATCCACTCTCCTACGGACAACGCGCGCAGTGGTTCGGGCATATGTTCATGCCGGAATCGTCCACGTTCAACGTGGCATTTACTTCCAAGGCTTCTCCCGCGCTTGATCTGAAAACGTTTGAGCGCGCCCTGGAAAAATTGGTGGCGCGGCATCCCGCGTTCCGCACCGTGGTTCTGTGCAACGACGAGGGCGTGCCGGTGCAGCGCATATTGCCGGAAACGCACTCGAATATCGTGGTGCACGATGCGAGTGCGTGGTCCGAAACGCAGCTCAAGGAAAAAGTCATTGAAGATTTTCAGCGGACGTTCCCATTGGACCGGCCGTTGTTCCGAGTGTGCGTCTACCGGCAAAGCGACGGCGACGTCATTTTGCTGAATGTGGACCACCTGATTATCGATGCCTGGTCCCTGCGCCGCAGTTTTGAAGATTTGAAGAAACTGTATGCCGCGGAACTTCGCGGGACCGATGCGGCCTTGGCGCCGCTGCAGGCGGAGTATGCGGATTTTGTCTCGTGGGAAGCCGAGCTGGTCGACGGCCCCGAATCCGGTCGCCTGTGGGATTACTGGAAAAACAAACTCGGCGGCGAATTGCCGCTGCTGAGTTTGCCAGCTTCCAAGCCGCGGCCCGCGGTGCTGGTTGCTCGCGGGGAATGCATCCCTCTGGCGCTCAGTCCCGCGTTGTCGAACGAAGTGCGCCGCGTGTCGCGGGAACATAAGGCCACGTCTTACACGTTTCTTCTGGCGGCGTTTCAGGTGCTCCTGCATGTTTACACTGGGCAGGACGACATCATTGTAGGCACTTCGGCGTCGGGCCGCGAAAACCCTCGGTGGAATGATTTGATCGGCTATTTCGTGAACTTGCTGCCCATGCGCGCGCAACTTTCGGGAAATTTGGAATTTGCGGAACATCTGGAACGCACGCGCGATACGGTTCTGGAAGCAATCGATCATGGAGCGTTTCCATTTCCTTTAATGGTCGAACGACTGCGCATCCGGCGTAACCTGGAACGCAGCCCCATCTTTCAGGCGTTTTTCAATTTTCTCACCGACCGGGCTGGCGAACTTGGCCCGCTCTTTATGGGAGTTCGCGATTGCGCGGTGGAGTTCGGCGCCTCGACGCTGCGGCCCTCCATCATCATTCCGCAACAAGAGGGCCAGAGCGAAATCGTATTGCAGCTCGCCGAGGTGGAGGGCGAACTGGTCGGAAATTTGAACTACAACAGCGACATCATGGACCGGCCTACAGCGGAGTCCATGGCAGCCGGTTACTGCCGAATTTTGGAAGTAGTGGTGCAAAACACGCGCACGCCAATTAAGGAATTCGTTGCGGATTGTCAGGACGCCAGTTCCAGCCGCGAGGAAATTGTCCTGTAGATGGTCGCGACTTAGATATTCGCAAAGGTTTTAGCGGCATTGTTTTCGGCTGGTGTTTTTGAGTCTCCGTTTTTGCCAAGCTCTTTAACTCAATCGTGAACTGGGCCGTCCGTTCTCCTTCCGTGCAGTCCAAAACATAGCAATTACAGGCATTAGATAAACAGCTAAGGTCTTTTTTATCTGATGATCCATATTCCTTCGTATTGGCCTGAGTCGTCATATTCTCGAAAATATGTGCGACGGGTAAAGAAACGAGAGTTTCGGCACTGACTATTTCGACACGGATCTGGGATCCATTTCCCGCAAAAACGGGAGGAGCAATCATGGCCAATCAGTTGCAGAATTTCAAAGTCGCGATATTGGTAACGAACGGATTTGAGCAGGTTGAGCTGGAGCGGCCGCGCATGGCTTTGGAAGACGCGGGAGCCACCACCGTTCTAGTTGCTCCTGGCGACAACCACGTACAAGGCATGAATCACAACGAAAAAGGCGACAAATTCACCGTCGATATGCTTCTGAAAGACGCCAACCCTGACAACTTCGACGGAGTACTTTTACCGGGCGGAGTCGTCAATGCCGACAGTCTGCGAATGGAAACGAAGGCGCGTGAATTTGTGCAAGCCGTGGAGAGAAGCGGAAAGCCCATCGCAGTAATTTGCCACGGACCGTGGTTGCTGGTATCCGCCGGGCTGGTAAAGGGCCGCCACTTGACCAGTTATTTCACGCTCCAGGACGACATTCGAAATGCGGGCGGCAACTGGGTGGATCAGGAAACGATAGTTGATGGAAACTGGGTCAGTAGTCGAAAGCCGGATGATATTCCGGCGTTTAATCGGGAAATGCTGCAGTTGTTCGCGCACAAGCAGAGCAACACCCGGGCGGTTGGAATGTCCTAACCGACCTGGTGCGGCGTCGATGCCCCGAGAAATTTCTGGGGCTGTCGGCGCGGCCTGTTTCGCGTCAGGAATGCAGGAGAAGCTTCATCACCATCGTTCCGCCCAGCGAAGCCAAAAGCGCGACCGGCATCACAATCAGCCCCACCTTGAAGAAAGTCCAAAAGGTCACATCAACGCGTTCCTTGCGCAGCGCGATCAACCAAAGAATTGTGGCCAGTGAACCGGTGATGGAGAGATTAGGTCCCAGATCCACGCCAATCAGCACCGCCTCGGAAATTGCTCCGGTTACGTGCGTTACTTGCAGCGTGCTTCCCGCCAGCAGCCCTAACGGCAGATTGTTCACCAGATTATTCGCGATTCCGACGGCAAATCCGGTTACCATGGTGCCTGCGTAGGGGCCGAGGCTCTGTGCACACAGCAGCCATGCTTTGGTTTGCTGCAATGCGCCCGCAGCTTCGACCGCGTCCACCATTACAAAAAGTCCCGCGACCAGTGCCAGCGTTTCCCAGCTGATTTCGCGAGCGAGAACCCAGGGATTGCCGCGAGTTTTCAGCGATACCACCGCCGTAATGGCCAGAGCCGCCAGGCATGCTGGTAACCCCAAATCTTTTCCAAGCGTCGAGGCAGTCAGCAGCACCACCAACATTGCGCCTAGTCCGGCGAGGACTAGCTTGCCGTCCGCGCTTAATGGGTGGGCCTCCACCAGGCCTGCGATGGGCGCGCGCAGATCGTTGCGGAAAACCCAGCGCAGCACCAGAAACGTGGCAAGGATGGAAAGAAAGGAAGGCACACTAAAGGAGATCAGCCAGTGCATCAACGTCGGCATCTGGCCATGAAAGACCACCAGGTTCGCCGGGTTGGAAATCGGCAGCACAAAAGAGGCTGCGTTCGCAATGAACGCGCAAACGAACAAGTACGGGAGAGGTTCCGTTTTAGTCTTGCGCACGGCCGTCAGAATTGCCGGTGTCAGAACGACGGCGGTGGCGTCGTTCGATAAAAAGATTGTGACAATTGTTCCTACCAGGTAAACCAGCGCGAATAACCGCAACCGGGATCCCTCGGCATGACGCGCCGCGACCGAAGATAGCCAGTCGAAGACGCCCTGCTCGCGAGCCAGTTCCGAGAGCAACATCATTCCGATCAGGAAAAAACAGACATCCGCGGCTTCCGAGACCCCGCGACGCAAAAGCGGCAAATCTACCAGGCGCAAAAGCAGCAACAGCAGGACGCCCACGCCTATCCAGTAGCTCTCCGCGATATTGCCCGGACGGATCAGCATCAACAGGATGCTGACCGCAACGATGAAGAAAAGGATGGGATGCGCCAGGCCCGGCGAAATCATTTACGGATTTCTCCGTACCATTTCGCCGCTGGCGGCGGGTTTCTTCCGTCATTCGACAAGGGATTGCCGAACGGAATTGCCGAAAGGGATTGCCGAAGCGGTTTGCGGCTGCTGCAAGTGAATTGTTGTTCGCTCCTGTGCGGATTGGATGAGCGATTTGTCATAGCCAAAGAAACAAATAGCGCCGTGCAAGCAACGGCAGCGAATTTTAAACTTCGTTTATATAAACCTGGCCGTGGCGCACGACACTTTTGTTGATGAGTTTCTGCCGGCCGGTGCGCACTCCGCCATCGCTATCCTCGAATGGAAATTGTCCATCGCGCAATTCGAAAATGCTGAGGTCGGCTTCGCTCCCCGGCCGCAGCGTGCCTACCTGTGCTCCGTAATCGAACAAACGGGCCGAGTTGCTGGTGACCATGGCGATTGCTTTGTCGATCTCAAATCCGGCGGCCATGAATTTGGAAACCATGTACGGCAAATCGAATATTTTCCGGTCCACGGAGCCGCTGGTGAGGTCCGTGCTGATGGTGTCCGGAGGAAAGTTTTGTTGCATGCACTTCTCCAACACATCGAAATTCAAATGGGTGCTTCCCTGCGCGGTGTCAAAAAATACGCCGCGTGCGCGAGCCTCGATTGCCTCCGGGATGACCTTTCCATTCGCGTCCAGAATGTGATGCGGGCGATTATTCATGGAGTGCGTGTAAATATCGCCTTTGCGCAATTTGTTCAGGATGTCGGGCAAGGGAGAGTACGAATCTTCGATGTGGGCCATGAGCGGTAGGCCGGCGATTTCCGCGGCTTGCAGGGCGCGTTTCAGGCACTCCATATCCGGCGGGCCGGTAATGGTTCTGCCCACGTGGATCTTGATGCCCACGGTGATCGGGCGGTTATCGATCGCGGCCTTGCCCGTTAGCTGCGGATTCAGCCAATCCAGATTGAAGTAGGAAGCCTGCAGCATGGCTGTTCCGGTAACCCCAATGTTGACCAAAGCGCGCACACGAGTTGTGGATGCATCCGCGATGAATTTACGAAAATTCACGATTGTGGAGGATCCCGCTGATCCGGCATCGACGACCGTGGTGACCCCGCGTCCCAGGCAATAGTGATCGGCGTTAATGCCGAAGCTCACTCCCTCAAACACGTGAGCGTGAACGTCGATGAATCCGGGGGTGACGATGCGATCCTTGGCCGATACAACCCTGGCGGCTCGCTCCTTCGGAATGTTTTTGGCAATTTGCAGGATTTTGCCGTCCTTGACGGCCACATCCATGGCGGCGTGCAAGTTCTGGCTGGGGTCAATCACCGTGCCATCCTGGATGAGCAGGTCAATGGCCGGGACCGCGTCCGGTTGCTGAGCGGCGGCCTGGCCAGCGGTCAATGCGACGCCTGGCGCTAGCATGGCGGCTCCGCCCGCAAGAAAACATTTGGAAAAATCCCGACGATTTAACATGGTGATCTCCTTCCGGCAAATTATCCCAGGACCGTGCGCACCAAAAGCTACCATCAAGCGAGCCGCTTTCGCAGGAAATTAAAATAATACAAGCAATCGCCCGCCGAAAGGGGCAGTTAAGAGAACAATCAGCGGTGTTTATGGTTGCGCTGCCATGGCGTTTATGGTCGACTGGCAGAGTTAACTTTTCGGCATGTGCCAACGGACTTAACGCGTGGGGAAGAATGCTTGGTACCGCTGACACCGGAATTCGACGCTTATATTTTGAGAATGGTTAGCTGTCTTCATCGAGTATCTAGATATCTAAGCAAACTTACCTGACATTTGCTGCCCAGCGGATTAAGGAGCGAGGTCGCATTCAAGCGAAAGATGACAAGCACGCAACTATGATCACCATCGGATTCAATTATTCGCAGATGCATGACTCCGCGGCATGCATTACCCGCGACGGAGAACTCCTGTTTGCCGTGGCTGAGGAACGCATCAGCAGAAACAAGCACGATGCCGGCTTCCCGCACCATGCGATTCGCGCGTGCCTGGATTATGCGAAAATTCGCGCGGACCAGCTTGACTACGTCTGCCAGGGATGGCCGGCCCCCCATAAAGTGTTTGGCGCGGACTTGAAAAACTTCGCGACCGGCAAGTATCCCGCGACGTATTTGAATATACTGAATTCAGCGCGTCTCTATGCGAGTATGGCGCACCAGAACGGCGGATTCAAACGCTTCACGCAACAATTTGGCGCCACGCGCGCGCAAATGCGTTTTGTGGATCATCATCTGGCCCACGCCATCAGCGCGTATTCGTATTCCGGGCTGGATAAAGCCGCGGTGGTGGTGATGGATGGGCGCGGCGCGTGGGAGGCAAGCTCCATCTGGTACGGGCACGATGGGTATTTGGATCACCTGCAAACAATACCGTGGCCCAACTCGCTGGGACTTTTCTATGCGCAATTTACCGAATATTTGGGTTTTGTCCCTAATAGCGACGAATGGAAAGTGATGGGACTGGCGCCTTATGGAAAACCAATAATCAAGCTGGACGAATTTATTTCGGTCCACCACGAGCCTTATCAAGTCAATGCGCCTTTGCTATTCGAACGAAGCAATGGCACTTCCGCGATCGCCAGGCGCCTGGGCCCGCAACGCACTCCCGAAAGCGAGATTGACGATAGCTTCAAAAATATTGCGTATGCCGTGCAGGACGCCTGCGAAATCGCCATGATGGCTCTGGTCAAGCTGGCCCTGCGCAAAACAAACTGCCGCAACCTGTGCCTGGCCGGGGGAGTGGCGCTGAACTCAAAAGCCAACGGGAAAATTGAGGCCTCGGGTTTGGTCGATCATATTTTTGTGCAGCCCGCGGCGTCCGATGATGGCGTGGCGCTGGGTGCGGCGCTTGCCCCTTCCCTGGATAAGGGCGGCCGCCTGCCGATGAAGCCGATGCGCCACGCGTATCTGGGTCCCGAATACAGCGATGCGGAGATCGAGAAGGCGCTGGTCACCTACAAGCTGCGAGCCACGAAACTGGAAAACGTGGCGGCCAGTGCCGGTGAAATGCTCGCCAATGGAAAAATTCTGGGCTGGTTTCAGGGCCGCATGGAATTTGGCCCGCGCGCGCTGGGTGCCCGCTCCATTCTAGCCGATCCGCGCGATCCGGAAATGAATGCGAAGGTGAACAACGCCGTAAAATTCCGCGAGTGGTGGCGTCCGTTTGCGCCTTCGATGTTAAAGGAAGTCGCCGGCGAGTATCTGGAGCACGCCAGCGATTCGCCGTTTATGATCCTTACCAGTCAGGTTAGAGCGGATAAGCGCGATGTGATTCCTTCGGTTACGCATGTCGATGGCAGCGCGCGGCCGCAAACGGTCGAAAAAGAAATTAATCCACTTTACTGGAATTTGATCGACGAGTTTGGCAAGCGGACGGGCGTGCCCGTGGTGATGAATACATCCTTCAATTTGCGAGGCGAAGCCATCGTGAATACGCCCACCGATGCCGTGCGAACCTTCTTCAGTTCTGGAATGGACGCGCTGGTGATCGGCAGCTACCTCGTGGAGAAATAGCGAAATGCCGCTGCGTTTCACGATCTGGAATGGGGCTTTGCCATTGGAAGCGGAATGAGCGCGGAACGTATTATCGCGCTCCTGGGGCGGCGGGATGAGCCCACCGACGGCGTCGCGGATTATTGCACCTGGCTGGGTCGCGCGTTGATGGCTCACGGCTATGAACTGGAAACGGTTCGCGTCCCGTGGTTTGAGCGGGGATGGAGCGCAGCGCTTGCCGAACTGCGAGGAAAGGCCGGTGCGTGGCGCGGACACTGGGTGCTGCTCCAGTACACGACACTGGGATGGTCCAGTCGCGGATTTCCGCGGCATGTTTCGCGCATCCTTTCGATTCTGCGCAGTTGCGGCGTTCAATGCGCCGTTGTTTACCATGATTTTTCGCCGAATTCCAGTCACCGGCTCATTGATCGCGCGCGACGGTTTTTTCAATTGCGCGCGTTAAAAAGTCTCTACCAGCAGGCGGAGCGCAACATCTTCACCGTTTCGATGGATAAAATTCCATGGCTTGCCGGAAACAGTCGAAACTGTACATTGATTCCAGTCGGCGCGAATTTTCCGGAAATTTCGGCGCAGCCGGGCGCATTCGCGGGACGGGATAGCGACCACAGAAAGACGGTGGCAATCTTCAGTGTGACCGGCGGACCAAGCACCGCGCGCGAAGTCGCTGATATTGGAGCCGCGGTCAGACGCGCGAGCACCGCATCCGGTCCGTTACGCCTGCTGGTCATGGGCCGCGGATCGAAGGAAGCTGAGCCCGCGTTGCGAGCTGAGTTTCTGGGCACAAGTGTCGACATCGAAGTTCTTGGCCTGCTGTCGGCGGAGGAGATGACGCGGGCGCTTTCGCGAGCGGATGTGCAACTTTTTGTGCGCGACCAGATCTCCAGCCGGCGCGGCAGCGCCATCGCGGCCATCGCCTGCGGCTTGCCGGTGGTTTGCTATTCCGGACCCGAAACCGCCTGGCCCATCACCGAAGCCGGGATCCTCGCCGTTCCCTTGGGAAATCGCGCGGCGCTATCGCAGGCACTGGAGGCAGTTTTGCAGGACGATCGCTTGCGCGAGTCGCTGGCTGCGCGCAGCCGGAACGCCCAAGCAAAGTATTTTTCCTGGCAGGCGATCGCCGCACAATTTGTTCAGTGTTTACGGGCGGAAGAATCCGCGAAATGCTCATTACTGGAAAAAGCGCTGTAGAAAAAGTTTTGCGATCCACTCATCTTGGCAAGAGGATTCTTGGCTAATCTTTCCGGCATTTCTCGCGAGTCACTGATCGGCAGAATCCTGCGCGCGCCTCTGCGCCTGATTCCGCGCTCGACGGCGATGCTTATCTTGCAGGGACCCTTGCAAGGCAAACGATGGGTGGTTGGCTCCGGCAATCACGGGTGCTGGCTGGGAAGCTACGAATATGACAAGCAAAAACTGTTTCAGAAAACCGTCCGTCCCGGAGACGTGGTTTACGATATAGGCGCCAACGCCGGATTTTATACCCTGCTGGCCGCCGTGTTAACGGGGCCCGGAGGGCACGTTTATTCGTTTGAACCGCTGCCGGAAAATATCCGTAATATCCGCGAACATCTGAAATTAAACCGCGTTAAAAACTGCACCTTGCACGAAGTGGCCGTAAGTTCGCGCGACGGCGAGGCGCTGTTCGATCCCTCCAGCGACCGCTGTACCTCCCATCTCTCGACAACGGGAACCATTCGAGTGCGAACGGTCACGCTCGATTCACTGCTGGCACGTCAGGAAATTCGTCCTCCGGACCTTATGAAAATAGACATTGAAGGGGCCTAATACGATTGTTTGCAGGGTTGCGCCGGAGTCATCCGGCAGTATCGCCCGGTCATATTCCTTGCGACGCATGGTCAGGAAGTGCATGACGCGTGCCTGAAATTGCTGCGAGACTGGAAATATGCGGTGGAATCGATGGACAATCGGTCGGTGCAATG